>Ga0265318_10000132_pt1 | contig 68955 bp, 54 predicted proteins | sample 4821metaG_FD_192431 | JGI IMG/M metagenome (GOLD analysis project Ga0265318, IMG submission 192431) | Rhizosphere microbial communities from Carex aquatilis grown in University of Washington, Seatle, WA, United States - 4-8-21 metaG | ecosystem: Host-associated > Plants > Roots > Rhizosphere >... | reverse complement strand
TGCTCGTCGCTGCGCGCGGCGGGGCGGCGGTATCAGCAGAGCCGCGAGGGACGCCTCGGACACGCGGACCGGCAGCGCGCGCAGCGCGAGAAAGTGACGCATCAGGGTCCACCAAAATTTGCGTTCCATACAAGGACTTCATCGGCGAGACGCTGGACCGCCATAGCTCGGCAGGACGCAAGCGCGGCCGGCCGGGCGAGGCTCGCGACATTCGTAACTTGGTTATCCCTTCCGCCTCACGAACAGCTCGGATCGTGAGATGTACCCCTCTTCTTGCGTGAAGACCGCGTCCCAGTATGCGAACCTGTGCTCATCTTTAACCTCCGCTGCCCCTCTTTGTGGTGCCGCCCGAACCCGGCGAGTGGTTCGCGACGCTCTCGAACACGGTCGGCCCCCCCTCAGCGTCGCGAGCACGGAAGGCGTGATCGGCAAGTGCCCGACGGCCTCCCTCGCTGCCTCGATCCGCATCAGGGCGCGGGCCACCCTGGACGTGATGGTGAACGTCGGAATCGATGCCCGAGGGGTTGGGTCATACGGCGGGTTCACGGCACTGAAGGCTGCCGATAATCTGCCGCCAAAATGCCGGTAACGCAAGGCGGCAGCGGTTCCGTTGCCAGGCAGTTGCCAGGGACGAAAGCCGATCGCGCGCCGAGCATGGCGAGCACTCGCTCGTCCGGATCGGCGATCGATTTCCGGCGGCGAGGACTCTATCGATGGAACGGGGAGCGGAGCGTCCTGCTCGGCTTCCACGTTCGCGGGCCTCGATCTCGGTGAGGTGGGCTCGGACGTGCGGCTTCCGGAGGGCACGCGTCTGTCGTGGGGGGCAGTACCACCACCCTACTGGAAAGGCAGAGCCTGCTTGACCTCGAGGTTAGGCAGCGGCAGGACCCCTTTGCGATCGAGACGCCACTTGTCCATGACCTGCACGGGTACGAGCAGGGTCACGCCCTTGCTCTTGAGGGTGGCCGCCAAGGCAGTATCCGAGTACCGCCCGGGACGCGAAAGGAACGCCGCGTAGAAGTTGTCCCAGTGAACCGGCAGATAAGCCTTGGGATTCGCCACCGGCAGGACGAGCTGCGCGATCGGGTTGCCACCCGCGCCGACCCACAGGTCGATGGAGGTGAGCCCGGCGTCCAGCATGGCCGCCTTCAAGTTCTCGAGCGGGGCGCCGTAGTCCACGCCGTCGATGACGATGGGCACGTCGAGATCGATGGCGCCCGCCGAGTTGGTGAACAACCAGCTGTAGGGTCCGTCGGCACCGTCGATGGTGAAGAGCAGGGCGCGGCCTCCCCCCCCGTTCGGGAAGTCCTCGCCCACGCCCGCGTGCAGACCTCCGGTCACGGGATCGGGCGTCGGGATCTTGGTGAGCTCGACCGGATTGTGCTGCTCCGGGTTGGTCGTATCGCCGCTGTGGTTCCAGCGGATGATCCGCAGGGTGACCCCCTCGGTGAGCGTCAGCCGTTCGCCCCCCAGCACCTCGGTGCAGCGCTCGGCGGGAATGCCCTGCGCGATCGCCTGGTAGCAGGTGGTCTTCGAGCCGATGATGGGCGCGCCCGTCAACGACGACCAGGTGGCCGTGTCGAACGAATGATCGAAGTGGCTGTGCCCGGTCAGGAGCAGATTCACCCTGGTCGGTCCCCCGAGCGCGGCGAGCACTTGCTTGACCAGGGCGACGTCGGGATTGTTCGGGGCCTTGGTGTTCTGCAGCCCACCGCCACCACCGTAGAAGTTGGCCTTGGGGATGCGGGTGACGTAGCCATCGATGATGAGGTTGAGGGGCCCGAGCTCCGCGAAGATATTCGTCACCGTCATCCACGTGAGATCGACGTGCGCCGGTCCCTTGCCGCAGGGGCCGGTGCTGCGGGTCGGATCGGTCGGACACGCGTCCAGGCAGTCGAGGACGCCGTCGCCATCGCCATCGGCGTCGGCCACGCCGCAGCCACAGACGCCGGGCTCGACCTTGGCGGGATCGGCCGGACAGGGATCGACGCAGTCGGGGGTATGGTCCGCGTCGGTATCGACGTCCGACTCGAAGCAGCCACACGCTCCCGGAGCCGACTTTCCTGGGTCCGAGGGACACAGGTCCTTGCAGTCGGCCGTGCCATCACCGTCGGTGTCCGTATCTGGGGTGCCGCAGTCGCACACGCCGGGCTCGCGCTTGAGGGGATCCGCGTCGCACAAGTCTCCCTGGCACGTGGCGATGCCATCGCCATCCTCGTCCACGTCGGCGACGCCGCAGCCGCACTGTCCAGGCGCGACCTTGTGCAGGTCGGCGGGGCAGCCGTCCCGGCAGTCGGCGACACCGTCGCCATCGCTGTCCTGGTCCGGGAGGCCACAGCCGCACGCGCCGATGGCCACCTTGTACGGGTCTTCGGGACAAAGGTCGTGGCAGTCGGGGGTGCCGTCGCCGTCTCGATCGAGGTCGGTGACGCCGCAACCGCACACGCCGGGTTCCATCTTGAGGGCGTCAGCCGGGCAGGCATCCTGGCAGTCGGGAACGCCATCGAGATCGCTGTCGCGATCGGAGACACCACAGCCGCACCGTCCACCCTGTCGTTTCGCGGGATCGAGGGGGCAGAGGTCATTGCAGTCCGGAACGCCGTCGCCGTCCGAGTCAGAGTCGGGGGTACCGCATCCACACACGCCCGGGCCGAGCTTCGTGGCATCTTTCGGGCACCCATCCAGGCAGTCCAGCACCCCGTCACCGTCGCTGTCCGCGTCGCTCACCCCGCAGCCGCAGGTGCCAGCGAGGCGCTTGGACGCGTCGAGCGGACATTCGTCGACGCAATCGGCCGCCCCATCTCCGTCCGTGTCCAGGTCGGGCACGCCGCAGCCGCAGGTGCCCGCTCCGATCTTGGCGCCATCGTTCAAACAGGCGTCGTTGCAGTCGAGGACACCATCGCCGTCGCTGTCGATGTCGGCCACGCCACAGCCACACACGCCAGGTGCGAGCTTGATGGCGTCGGACGGGCACCCGTCCACGCAGTCCGGCGTTCCATCACCGTCACCATCGCGCTCGGAGACGCCGCACCCGCATACCCCGGGGGCCAGCTTGGCTGGGTCGGTGGGACAGCCGTCGATGGCGTCGCAGCGCCCATCCCCGTCGGAGTCGGGGAGCGCCACGTTGGCGCAAACCCCGGTCGCCGACGAGCACTGCCCGGCGACGTGGCAGGTATCCACGGGCGCACAGAGGACCCCGAGGCACTCGCACGCGTCCCCGACTCCGTCGCCGTCGCTGTCGAGCTGAGGCGCTGCCGGGGCGGGGGCGCAGTCCACTTCCTGGGGGTCGCAGCCGTCTCGGTCGGCATCACAGCCGGAGGGAGTCACGCGCGCCGGTTGCTCCTCGCGCTCGGGAGCCGCGCCGGGGTTGGGCACCGTCGGGCAGTTGTCCTCCCAGTCGAGGACCCCGTCGCCGTCGCCGTCCACCGCCTGTCGTTCGATGCGGAACTTGATCGGAAGAACGTCGCCCTTCATCAGGGCCAAGACCCCATCGGTCTGCCAGGCCTTCTTCGCGGCCACCGTGGCCGCGACGCGGACGTCTGCCACGCCGAGCTCCCTGCCGCCGATCGTGACCTGCACCCGGTAGGACTGCCCGGGATCGAGATCGTAGCGGCCGGTCTGCCAGCGCACGATGTAGAGCTCGCGCCGGGGTTGCTGGCGCACGCGCTCGTCGGTGAGCGTGGAGAACGTGGCGAGCGGCGACAGCACGGAGCCAGTGACGGGGTCCACCCGGTCGATGTGAACGGTCGGCCTGAGCCCGGAGGCGAATGGGCCGGCGAACACCCGCGGCGGATTCATGCCGAGCGGCGCCAGGAAGACGAACCCAGACTGACCGCCGCGATCCCCAGCGTCCTGGCCTTCTCCGTTCGGCGGCGCGGCCGCCAGCTGCGCGGCCGAACGGGATATCACCGGATCGCGCTCGACGCAGCCGAGCCCGATCAAGGAGAGCCAGCCCAAGGCCCACCCCAGACGAACGGTACCTCGTGACCAAACCATACCAACCTCCCTTTCAGACCAGCGTTCGTGCCGCCAGACTCCTCGTCATACCGAACCTAACATGAACGGGAGCCTCCCACCTCTGCCGGCGCGACCTCTTCCATCCGTCGGCCTGTCGAATCGATCAGAACGCTTCGTCGCCCTTGAGGAAGATTCCCCACCGGTCGGGCGCGAAGCCCGCGTCGAGGCGCAGCCGAGCCAGCCGATCGGGTGGCAGCCCCTAGTGGAGCCCGAATCCTGATGGACGGGCAAACAGTCGTGTCTGATCTCGGCCGAATGGAGGCGAAAGTATTCGTCCCCCGCCCGAGCTGCTGGTCCGGCTTGCGAAAGAACGCCTACAGGGTGTCCGCGGTCATCGCGGGTGCCCGATTGCTACCGCCGCTCGAGCTGCCGGTCCGCCGACGGTCTCCACGATGCCGGCCCGCTGCACGAACGGCCGCCTCGAGCGTTCGGAAAGGTCGGGCCACGGCCCCGGTCAGCTTCCGGGCGGGGAAGATCTCGAAGTGGACTGGCGTACCCTTTCAGCTCCATTCGCGGGAGCCGCTCAGCACTCGGGACATCGACATCGCGATCCCAACTTTCGCCGATGTGCCGCGGGAGGCGCTGGAGTTGGCTGGGTTCGTCTACGAGGAACGCTTTCCGAACAGCGACAATTGACGCGCTCCGGGACCGGGGATCGATCTCGAGGTAGCGGCCCCGGGGCCAGTACGGCAGGACCCGCAGGATCTCATCCAGGTGGTGGAATGGGTCGAGGCGTAGGCTCATGTCGTCGAGCACCCGCAGCAGCTCCGCCTCTTGGTTGAGGGCGTACCCCAGCGCCTTGGTCGCAAGGTTGCGACCCTCAGCGACCTCGCGTGCGCTGCGCGCCAGTCAAAGAAGATGGTCATCAGGGGGCGGACGTGTTGTTCGCGGAGCGCCTGGCCTGCGTCGTAGACGTTGCTCGCGTCCGCCTGGAGATATCCCGCGAATTCTCCGATTGGAGTCGACGACCTCTGTAAAGAAGTGCGCCTTCTTGCATGCCTGACGCCGGCCGTCCGGCGTTGCCTTCTCCGGCTGTATCAGCGTACCGTTGGCGTCCGTTAGAAAAATGACCTGCGCGTTCGCGATCGCGTCCGACCACATCGCCTGCACGATGGTCGCGCCGAGAGCGGAAACAGAGTCTCAGGGCTCGGCACCGTGGCCACCGTCGAGCTGCCGCCTTACTGACCTCGCAGCGCGCCATCCGCTTGATCAACCGCCAACTCGTACCTCGAGGGTCGTGGCCATATCAACCGCCCGCAGGACGCGAACGAAGGTCGGCGGCGCTGGAGCCCCCGCCTTCCGGAGCCGCCTATCCATCCGGCTCTCCCGCGCCCCGCTCTGGATTGCGAACCAGGTCGTCGACCGCGTTCACCTCAAGGTGCCGATCGCGTATCGAGGGCGGTACAGCGCCTGCGCCTGCGCGCCGCGGCGACCGAGCGGCTCGCGGCGGCTGCGCCCCCCTCTTGGTCGCCACGCTCGCCCTCGTCGCCCTCGTCGCCATGGCGGCGTGGTCGTACCAGTCGGTTCTCACCTCGAGAGGGAAGGCGGGCGGGCGTGCCTGCGCTCACTTCAAGGCGATCTTCTGAACGCCCCAGTATCCGCTCGACAGGAACAGGGTGTCGCCCTGGCGTGAAACCCCGTTGGCCGACCAGCCGAGGGTGCGCACGAACTGCCCGAACACGGGGGCCTGCCCGTCCATGAGCTGGTAGATGTCGACCCCGGCGCTATCCCAGCCAGACTGCACGATCGCGCGGTCGCCCTGTACATCGAGCAGCCAGCCCCAGCCCTTGCTGCTGGTCGAGGCTCGGTCGACGGGCTTGCTGGGATCGCCGAGGTCGAGGGCGTGCAGCTTCACCGTCGAGCCCGCGCCGCCCGTGCTCGGATCGGCATAGGTCTGCGCCGACATGTATGCGACATTGCCGCGCACGAAGGTCGTTCCGGGCCAGCCGTCGAGCGGCGTCGTCGAGACCAGCTGCGCAGTGTCGCCGTTCACCTGGACCACGTTGAAGTCGTCCTTGGTGTCGGTCCCGTCCCAGCGGTAGTCGACGGTGTAAAGCAGGCTGGGATCCGTGGCCGAGCCCCCGACGATCAGTCCCGGGATGTTGACCTTGGCGGCCACCTTGGGGTGCGAGCGGTCGGTGAGATCGATGCGATCGGCGTAGTAGCGGACGGTCGAGCCGGTCGTGCTGCCAGCATCGCTCGACAGGTCCTGCCACTCGTAGTGGCCGGTGTACAGGACGTTCCCCGCGACCTGCATGTTGCCCCACCAGGCCCGGGCGTCGTTGACGATGGTGAGCGAGGCCAGCGTCGGCGCGTCGGGCGCCGTCAGATCGGCGATCCACAGGGCGCTGTTGCTGTCGACGTACATCCCGCTCGCGTCGTAGACCGGCGCCCAGCGTCGGAACGCGAGGGCGTTCCCTGCAACCTGGGCGACCGTGCTGCCCCAGTACCAGTCGTAGTTACCGCAGCCCCCCCAGCCCCAGCCATAGTACCCCCAGCCGTCCACGGGGAGCCGCACCTTGCCGCGCAGCTGAATACCGTTCGACAGATCCACCACCTGGATCTGCTCGGCGCGACCGGTGCAGGACGAGGCGCCGCCGCCGCCGACAGCGATAGGGGCCGAAACGCCGTTGACGGCCCCACCGGAGGCATCCGTGGGACGGCCATTTGCGTCGCAGGCCACCTGCACCCGCACGTCGGTCACGACGTAGGCCAGGCTGCCGTTCATGAAGACCTGGGCGTTGACCCCCTCGATCCGCACCGACGGGATGTCGCCCGCGTCGGTGGTCTCCTCGGCGTTGGCGATGGGGACGAGGCGCACCTCCGACCAGGACTGATCGTTGTCGAACCAGTCGCTCGAGATCTCGGCGATGTTCGTTCCTTGGGGCTGGGCGGTGATGACGTTGCGGGCGAGGGTCAGCTCGTTGGTCACCACGGGCGCGGCGTGGCTGCTGTAGTCGACCACCGCCAGCGACAGATCCGACAGCGACACCAGCCGGTTCTGCACAAAGATGCCGCGCTCGACCCAGCCGCGGGTGTGGGCTGCCCCGCCGGTGGTGATGCTGGAGGCGGTGAAGTCGATGAGCTGCAGCCCATCGTTGTACTGCTGGCTGCCACTGTCCCAGCCCGAGAACGGCAGCACCACCAGGCCCTGCGTGGCGTCCATGGTGAAGGCCTTGAAGGTTCCGGCCGCCGGAGTCCAGGCCCACCCCTGACCGAAGGTCGACGTCCCGAGCAGCTTGGGCGAGGCAGGGGTCGTGACATCGAGGTACTTGAGGGACACCGCCGTGCTGTACACCTGGGCCGTGCTGGTGGTGTCGCTACCGAGCGCGAACAGGCGAAGCCCGGGCGCGGGCAAGATGTTCCAGACGTTGCCGGGAATGGTCAGGGTGCCGGCGAGGGCGGGCGCCTTGGAGTTGCTGAGATCGTAGACCTGAAACGGCGTCGTCTGGTTGATGCCGGAGCCGTAGAAGACGTTCGAGCTCGGCGAGAGGTAGAGCCGGTTGCTGTCGAAGCGCGCGGCCGGAGCCCATCCGGCAGGGGGAATGGTCAGCTCGGCCGAGAGCACCGGCGCGTCCGGGTTGCTGAAGTCGGCGATCGAGAGGACATAGCTCGAGGTGTCGCTGCAGTAGCTGCCGTAGAACTGGTAGGTCGCGAGGCACCCGATCACCCGCGCCGTCTTTCCGTCGGAGAAATCCAGGTTCCAGCGCCCGTTGTCGGCGCCCCACCCTTGCGCCTCGCCGTTCACCAGGAGCGATCCCCGCTGGACGATCTTCCCGGCGGGGTCGGAGATGTCGAGGTAGAGGAGCTCGGTCCGCGACGTGACGACTGGCGTGCTGTCGACCGAGCCGTCCTGCGCCGTGGCGCTCCCGCTCCGCGACGACGACACGGGAACCGCCACGCCTGCTCCCTTTCCGCTGGTGGCGCCCGCGTCCGGGGAGGAGGGCAAGACCGTGGCGTCGTGGGCGAGCAGGATCGAGGTGGGTGTGACGTTGAAGATGCCGGTGTATCCGGGAAACTCGACCTTCCCGACGGAGGCGACGGTGTTGTTGGCGAAGCTGACCGACGAGACGATCACGGTCTCGGTGCTGGCGGACACGCCGAGGGTGTCCCAGCCGTAAGACCAGCCGTAGTCCTCGCTGACCGCGTAGATCACGTCGCCCACCACCCGGTCGTCGCGCACCCAGCCGCCGAGCTTGGCCTCGCCAAGGACCCGGATGTTGGCCGGATCGCTGGCGTCGAGGCCGCGCACGATCGATCCGTGGAACGGAGTGCCGTCTTCGAGCTGCCCGTACCAGTCGGCGACGACCACGGTCGCGATCCCGTTGCGCACGATCATGTCGACCGGCGTGCCGTAGATGGGCGAGCGCCCGATCAGCGCCGGGTGGTCGACGTCGGTGACGTCGAAGACCATGAATCCCCGGTAGCCGTTCAGGTAGTAGAGCCGGGTGCCTTCGAGTCGGTAGAGGTCGGTCTCCTCGACGGTACGCGTCGGGGCCGCAGTCGTGCCCGTCCCTGGAGTCGACGCCGCTGGCGTCGCGCCGGCGGCGGCATTGGAGGCGGTGCCAATCGCGTTTCCGCCGCGATTCCCCAGCGAGTTGCCAAGCGGCGGAGCGGAGACGAAGTCCGTCTGGCCGACCTTGCGGGCCGTCGCGCTCGAGCTGCAGGCCGCCGCGGTGAGGGCGGAGATCAGCGCCAGGCTCGAGAGGCTGGCGAGGTGCGTGAGGGAGCTTCGACCCGGGGCGGGTCGCCGACGGTTGGCGATGGGCATGCAAGGCCGAGAAGCAAGTCGAGTGCCAGTCCAATGTCGGTGGCGGAAGGTGGGTGGACGCGGTTTCGGCCCGCCAAGCCCGCCAATCCTGCGCACTCGGACCCTTGGCGCGTCAACGTTCTGGGCGGGGGTCTCAAGTTTTCGATGGGGCGGGGGACAGCCCCGTCGCAGTCGGACCACGGGAGCGGACTCCCCGGTCGAGGGGGATGAGGCCGGGGCCGCGAGCTCGGGCTCGCCCATCGTAAAGGCTAAACTGAAGTCCGCAGCCTCTGGCTGGTTTACGTGGTGTCCGCGCTCGGCGCCGCCTTCGGGAATCTGTTCAAGGTGGGGTACGTCGCCGCCATCCCGAACGTGGTCGAGCTCGGCCGGGCCAACGGGTCGCTCCAGGCGCTGGTGTACGTGCTTGGGCCGCTCACGGCTGGGGCGCTGGCGACGCGCCTCGGGGTGGCAACGACACTGGTGTTCGATGCGGCGTCGTTCGGGATTTCGGCGCTGACCCTTTCACTCGTGCGCTCTTGCCGCGAAGGCGGCGGCGATCGCGAAGGTCGTGATGCCCCCGGGGAAGCGGAGAATGGGCCGACGGGGCTGAGCCCAGGCGCGTTGCTGGCGGGCGTGCGCCTTCTGCTCCGGCAGCGCGTCTTGCGGACGGCGCTGGCGCTCGCCGCGGTGGTGGCAGCGGTCGGAGCACCCAGGCTCCTGCGGGCCCGCCGGGACGATGGCGCGGACGGAAGCGGAGGTGGAGGCGGCGGCGCTCATGGCGGCGGAGGCGGCGTGTTGCTCGGGACGGGCATTCAGGCCCTCGGGCTGCTGGTGGCGGCCAGTGTTCGGGGCGTGGGGACCACCGCATTCGGGGCGGGCCTGTGGGCCATGGGGCTCACAGTCCGGGCCGTGCCCTATCAGGGCTTGCGGCAAGCCCTGACGCCCGACCCCCTCTTCGGCCGGGTCACGGCCGCCAGCATGACCATCACCTTCGCGTCGCCAGCGCGGGCGCGCCGATCGTCACCCGATTGGACGCCGCCTTCGGAGCCGCGCGCACCCTCGTGCGGCTGGCCTCGGCGCTCGCGGCCGTGGTGGTGGCAGGCCTCTTCACCCCGCTCGGTCGGCAATTCGGGCGGGCCGCTCCTCATCCCACAGCGATGCAGTCTGACGAGGTCTGCCGACAGGCCAGCCACGCTGGGCGTTCGATAGAAACGAAGCCCAAGGCGGCGCGGTGTCGGCCCGTGTTCAGTGGACGCCGATCGTCAAGGCGAACGGCGGCCTTGCGTCGAGCCCGCCGACGTGAGGAATCGAAATCTCCGCGGTTCCCAGGGCCCTGGCCAGAAATCGATATAGCTGCCGGGGACCTCCTGGGTTGTAAGGGGGCGGGTCTGTCGCGCCCAAAAACGTGACGGCGGTCGAAGACAGGACCGGATCACCGTACTGCCCGGGACCGATCGTGAAGACGAAGTCGCCGTAGAGTGCATGCTCGAGCGCGACCAGCAACGTGGAGCGGTGTCGCTCGTAGGTCGACGCGAACAGGACGCCTCCGATGGTGGCCAGCGCCATGGCCGTCGCGTCGTGCACCACGACATGGGCCCAGCCAAAGGCCACGCCGCTCGCCAGCACGCGGACGGGGTCCCCATACGGTCGACGGATGCATCCATTGGCTGACCGGGGGGCCATTCCTTGCGATCTACCGAGAGCTCGGAATCATTCCCCCGGTCGCCGTGCACCCGATTCGGCGTTTCGCGACCTACCGGAATGTTCAGGACGGATTGGAAATCGAAGTGACGGATGACCTGGAGCAGCTGGGCCAGGTGCTGAAGCGGCTTGGCTCAGATGACGCCCAGGAGATCGATCGAATGATCGCCGGGGCTCGCGCGGTCGCGGAGATGGATCCCGGGCTCGAGACGCCACCTGAGCTGGCCACCTTGCGTCAGCGGATGAGTCGCCTTTGGGACCTGCGAGAGCACGTGGGGGACGTCGCGCATTTCAGACACTCGGTTGCCGACTGGGCTCGGAGCCAGTTGAAGAGCCAGCGCCTTCGACGGTTCGTAACGCACCTGGCCCCGGAAGAATCGCCGGCGCTGGTTCTTCTCTTCATGCTCGGATATCTCGGGCGGGGGTGGCTGTCGCGTCCGATTGGAGGTACCGCGCGCTTTCGTGACGCCCTGGTTGCCAGCTATCAGGCGTCAGGGGGCGAGACCCGCATCGATACGACGGTGGAGGAGATCCTGGTCGAGAACAATCGCGCCACCGGGGTCAGGACCACCGACGGCACCATCGTGGATGCCGACGTGGTGGTCTCGACCTCGAGCGGTCCCGAGACGGTCTTGCGCTTGCTCGCGGGGCGTTACGGCGCGGAGGCGACCAGGCTCCGTCTCGAGAAATGGAAGATGTTCTCCCCGATCCTCCTCGTGAGCTATGGGGTCGACCAACCCATGTCGGAAGCGCCCGGCACGTTGGTGCTGGATGGCCTGCCACCCTTGCAAGTGGGTGGTCGCGAGGACGCCGGGCTCACGGTACGAATCTTCAATGACGAACCCGCCGTCGCGCCGTCCGGGCACACCGTGGTGCAGGTCCTGGCCCAAACGGACTACGCGTTCTGGGCGACCCGCGGGACGGGCTACGGCGCGGCCAAGGAAGCCGCGGCGGCGACTTTGCTGAGCAGCCTGGAATCGGTCCTGCCCGGTCTGCGACAGTCGGTTCGGATGACGGACGTCGCGACACCCCTCACCTTCTGGCGAAACGCCCGGTCCTGGCGCGGCGCCTTCGAAGGCTGGCTTCCCACGGCCGAGTCCTTCTTCGGCCACGTCGACAAGACCCTTCCGGGACTGAACGCCTTCTTCATGGCTGGCCAATGGGTCGAGCCTGGCGGTGGCGTGCCGAGCGCGCTCTTGTCGGGGCGCCACGCGGTTCAGATCGCCTGCAAGGAAGTCGGTCGCGCCTTTGCGTCGCCGACCGGGGTCTGATGGATGAGCTGGCAATGTCACGACAAAGACGGGGCCCTGGAGGAGACACCCTCAGTGCCCTCGCCGGATCTCGGGTGGATGAAAGCGGATCTCGAACGTGTGCTCGATGCGGTCGTGGCAAGCGATGGCGCCGGTCTGCAGGTCGACCTTCTCGGGGACCGGGGTGCTCCGGAGTTGATAGACGGCGTGGTAGCCCCGCTCGGCCAGAATGTCCAGCAGCATGTCGATGGTGATCGGGTCCTCGAAGAGAGCGCTATCGGTCCTGAAGACGCACCGACCGGCCAGTGCGTGCCGCACGACGACCGGGACGACCTGCGCCTCGATCAAGGCGGCGACTTCCTTGAACACCGGCGCGGCGGCGTGCTCGTAGGAGTCGAGGCGACGCACCAGTTCCTGGCGGGCGTACAGCGTCAACTCGGACACGAGGGGGATGTGGTGGATGATGTCGAAGGTGGCGTGTCCCAGCTCGAGCGAGCTTTGGTACTGGAACTCGGCGTTTATGCTCTTCTCCACCTCGCCGAGCGGCGCGTCGGCGTTGACGAAGTGATAGTGAAAATGCCTTCGCAGGCTGGTCAGCGCCTCGTAGGTCAGCTCCTTGAATGTCCGGTAGCGGTTCCGCGCGAGCACCTCGTCGATGTCGGTGGGACGGAGCTCGACCCGTTCGCCCACGCCCGTCCGGCGTACGGTCTCGTTGTGGGCCAGGATTGCGCGGCCGCGGCTCAGTTGCCGCTCGACCGAGGTTTGCTCGCCCACGAACAGCACGGTGATGCGAAAGATGGGACGGCGAAACCGCTTGCCGATCGAGGTGCCCCAGTACACGGCGCGCAGCTGCATGATCTGGTCGTGCAACAGCTTGACGGCCTCGGCCTGAACCTTGGTGCGGGGGAACCCGTCGACGACACAGCCCGTCTGGTAGGCCGGATCGAGCAGTTCGCGCAACAGCACCTCGATCACCTCCCGATCGCCGACGAACTGCCCGCGATCTTTCAGCGCGCGCATCTCGGGCGTGTCCAGCAAGGCGCTCACCACGATGGGCGCCGCGGTCAGGCCGCGCTCGCGCAGGATGAACGGCGTGTTGGTTCCCTTGCCCGAACCAGGCGCGCCGCCGAGCCACATGATCTCCTTGGGGAAGACCATGTTCTCGAGGCCGCGCTCCTGGACCAGGAGATTCCACACCTGGCCGAAGATCAGCGGCGCGTCCTTGATTTCGAGCTCGGGGGTGGAGACGCGGGCGCCGCCACCATCCGTGGGATCTGCTGGCGAAGGTTCAGGGTCGGCCATGGGAGGATCAGATTAATGAATCGGGCCGGCCTCGGGTCGGAAAATCCGCGCCGACTGCGCCGTCGACATTCGAGCCTCCGGACCTGGGACCCGGGCGAAGCTTCTTCGACTGGGGCAGGTTGGATGCGCCGGCCTCCGAGGCTCCGGTTCAATCCCGACCCACCCCGGTGGCGACCGCTGGTTTCGAGGGCGTGAGCTCGACCGGGGCTGGCGGCTCGGGCGGCGTCCCGTTCGGGCGTCGGTGCGGGGTCTGCTGGAGCTGCGCCTGCGCGAGATTCGAGCTCTCGGATTGACACGTTCGTCTCGGCGGTCCAAAGGCATTGCCGGGGCTTCGATTCGTTCAACTGACACGATCCTGACTGACACGGTCATGATTGCTCCAGCGGGCGAATGTCCGCGCCCTTTCGCTGGATCACGAAGGGGATGGCATCCATCCGGAAGCCGGACACGCCGAGCTCGAGCCAGAAGCCCATCACCTTGCGGATCTCGGCCAGGACCATCGGATTGCTGGTGTTGAGATCTGGCTGAAAATCGTAGAAGCGGTGAAAGTAGTATTCGCCGGCCACCGTGTCGAAGGTCCAGGTCGACTTCTGCACGCCGGGGAACACCATCCCCTTGTTCGCGTCCTTGGGTTTGGTCTTCGACACAATCGCGCACGCCCAGCCGCGCAAGGGGCGGGACCGGCGGATCCGCCGCCTCGGAGAGTACGGTCCTCGGATCGGGCCCTGTGCGCGGGGACGAGACCCGATCCATCGAGGGCGCGGCGGTCAGGGTGACGACCGCCGCTCGCACGGTGGCGGACCGCTTCAAGTACCGGAACAAAATTGGGCTCGACGTGGCGCGCCCAAAGCGAGCCGTCGCCGAACACGCCGGGCACGCCCGCGAAGCGGTGGTCCGGGTCGGGCAGTCCCATGATCTCCGCAATCAGTCGGAGAAGGACGCTGGGGCCGACGTGCACGAGACTTCGACGACGGGGCTCGGCGTCGGCGTGCTGGTCTTCCATGACCTTAACCCAAGGCTTCTCCTCGAGCTCAAGGCCAATCGCTACGAGCTCGAAGGCGGCGACAGGAGCTCTCGGCTCAGCCGACGCTGACGTTCGCACGGGCCACCCGGCCCGGGAGGGCCCGCGCGCGCCTGCGTGCTCGGGTCCCGCTACTTCGCGAGGTACGTGGTCATTGGCGGGACGACGCCGTGGCGCTCCATGGCCGCTGCGACCTCGGGCGGGGGCGAGGCCATCATCGCCTGCATGCCCGCCATGTCGTGGACGTCGGCGGTGATGGCGATCATCTTGCTCCCGTCGGCGGCGACGTGGTCCTGAACGTTGGTGGCGTATTTGCCGATGAGGGCTGCCCGCTCGGCCTTGCCCTTGAGCCACTTCTCGACATCGACGACCGGATGCGCCGAGAGTCTTGGCGTGAATGCTTGCACTCTCGCAGGGGCCGAGTATCGCCGCGAGGAGGACGATATGCAATGGGCGGCGGGGGACATGACCCCCGCTGGGACCCGAGTCTTCCTGATGCCTCGACGCCCAGATCGTCGCCGAGCGCCTGACGACCAACCCCACGCGCCTCCACCGATCACGTCAGCACCACGAGCCGCCGCCGGAGACTTGACCGCCGCGAGCAGGGTGCCGACATGGGCGGCTCGCAAGAGCAGCAGGCAAAAACTTCAGGAGGTCGCCCTGGCTGTTCCCGTAGGCCCCAGAGGCCAACGTGTAGGTCAAGACCTGGTGATTCGTCTGGAAATGTCCACCCGCCATGCGGGTCGTATCCGAGGGCGACTTCGAGATCCGGGTGTGCACACCGACACGGATGTCATCGAAGCCTGCCCGCAACGCTGATACTCCTTTGCCCTCGCAGGGAAATGGAATCCGCCAGCCCGCCAAGAAGTCCACGCTCTTCCAGTGATCTCGGGCGTGGGCTCGGTCCGGCGCCTCTTCGTGTCACGCGGGAGCCACGTGGTAGGCTGACGATCTTGCTCGCTTCGATTGCGCGGATCGCCATCGTGCCGTCTCTTCGGCGGTTCGGGTGGCCACGCACCTCTCCCCGTCGGCCGAACCGCCTGGCGTCTGCGGTCCGGTCTCTTTCATGGGGGTTTGTCATGCTCCTGGCAAAGTTCGTCGCGGCCACCTCATTGATCGCCGCATTTTGTGGGGGTGTGGCGTGTCGGACGGATGGCTCCCACGCGAGAGGCGGAACGGTTGGCAGCGGCGGCGCGTCGTCGGGTGGCGCCACCGGCGAAGCCGGTGGGGCGTCGAGCGGGAACGGCGGTGGTGGTCGAGTCGGGAGTGGCGGTGATACGGGCACCGGCGGAGCTTCGACCAGCGGCAGCGGCGGCGCCACCGGAGCTGGGGGTCTTTCAGCAGAGGGCGGCCCCAAGGCCAGCGGCGGCGCGATGGTCGATGGTGGCTCCTCCGGCGCAACCGGTGGGGCCAGCCCGAACGGTGCGGGGCCTGGCGGGACCACGGCGACTGGAGGAGCCAATGGAACGGGAGGGGCAAACGCGGCAGGCGGCACGGGCGGTGGAACGAGCACACTGGTTCAGCCCATCGCGCGCACCAGCGGGAAGTACGTTCTCGAATTCGGCGACATCTTCTTCGAAGTCGATTCCCTGGTCGGGGCGCGCGTGATCACCCTGACGCTCGCAGGCGCTCCCAACCTCTTGACGGGAACGGCGCAGGATGCCGTCAACTACGGCTCCACGTTCCGCGTCAGCCCCCAGAGCGCCTGGCCAGGCACCTGGCCGCCACCGCCCGAGATCGATACCAGCGCCTACAGCCTGACCGTCTCCGGTCAGACCATGGTGGGGACGAGCCCGAACGCCGCGTCGATCGGCGCCACGGTCACGAAGAAGTTCACTGCGGGCCTGAGCAACCAAAGCATCGTTGCGGAGTACAGGATCCTGAGCACGGCCAGCGGGAAGAGTGTGGCCCCCTGGGAGGATACGCGGGTCTTCCCAGGTGGCCTGACGTTCTACCCGACGGGCGATCTCGCGCCGACCGGAGGGACGTTCCCGCTCCCGACCACCCAGACCTCCTTCGGCTGCACCTGGTTCCAGTATCCTGCAAGCGTCCGCGCATCTGCGCGCCTGATCGCCGATGGCAAGGAAGGCTGGATCGCGCACCTCACCTCTGGCGGCACCGTCTTGGTCAAGAAATACCCCGACATCGCGTCGACGGCGCACGCACCGGGCGAGGGCGAGGTTTCTATCTACGTCGATGGCGGGGGCAAGTTCATCGAGATCGAAACCCAGGGCGCCTACGCGGCGTTGCCCTCGGGCCAGTCCGTGACCTGGACGACCACCTGGTACGTGCGCAAGCTTCCCACCGGGATCAGCGCCACCCCGAACCAGGCCCTCGTCGACTGGGTTCGGGGCGTGATCCAGCAGTAGCGCCCTGCACGAGCGACCGTCGCTCCGTTTGCGACCGCTCACCCGTCATCGACGGAGTCTTCCGTGAAGCCGGTCGTCGTTGATTCGCACCCACCTCGAGCCCATGTCGGTCGAACGGAAGAGGCCGCGGCGTTTGAGCACGACGCCCGCCAGGGAGTCGATGAGGGCAACGACTCTTCCCGACCGGGAGCCGCGGGATTCGATGGAGGCGGCGCTCTACAGCGCCTCCGGCATCCCGCAGCCGGCCGTTCCGCCGGGCGCCCCGCTGGTGAAGCACGTCGGCAGCGTCAACGTCATCCGGCTCGGCGGGCGGACCCTCGCCTCGCAGGAAAACGGTGACCGATGGTGGGAGATCGATCCCGGTGGCGGGGACCGTCACCCACGAAGGCTCACCGCCCGGACCGCCACGCTGATCGCCGACGACCCGATGGACCCGAGGTGCCAGACACGTCCGGAACCCGGCGCGACGGCTGGTTCCAGAGCTGTCGCGAACCCTTCGGCGCGCGACCCCAGTCGGACGAGGATGTCGCGGAGGATGGCCTTCCGTTGGAGATCTCCCTCGAATGGGCCTTGAATCCGTCGTCGTGGCGGTCCCGAAGTTGCTAGGTTCAAGGACCATGCGCAGCTCTCGGGCGTTCTCCCTCTTCGGCTGGTCGGCGCTCATCGCAAGTGGTTGCTCTGGCGGTTCGAACGCGGTCGGCGTCGGCGCCGGCGGCGGCGGCGCTCCGAAGGGATCCGGCGGAGCCGTCGGAGGCGGGACTGGGGGAGCCGGGGCCGGCGGGCTCGGCGGTGCCGCGGGGACAGGAGGCGGCGGACACGGGGCTGGCGGGGTGGTGGGAATGGCCTCGGGGGGCGTGGGAGGAGCTGCGGGAGCGGGTGGCGGTGGGCTCGGCGGCGGCTCGGGCAGTGGCGCGGCAGGCGCCGGTGGAGCGGGGACAGGGGGGACGACTCTGCTGTGCCCGTCGCGAACCGTGCCACCTCGGCCGCCCACCAACAGCGATCCTTCGACGAACCAGGCACGGGCGGAGGCCATCCAGCTCTTCGTCCTCGACGCCCTCGTGGGCCAGTACGTCCGAGGCGACGTGCTCGTCTATCGCGGCACGACCCGCGCCAACTTCACCGTCCAGACACCCGCTGGCTACGATCCGATTCCAGGTCGGTCGATCGCCCGGGGCTCTGCCCTTGCGCGGCTCGACTACCGGCGCACGTCGTCGAGCGACTACCTGCCGCCGTTCGCGCCCGACGGTGCGAGCACCACGACGGCCGTCCTCCTGATCCATGGCGTGAGCGACGGCAGCTACACCGTCTGGGGCCAACTCGACAGCCAGCCGACGCAGACGCTCGCCGCCTCGATAGGCACGCGCGATAGCGACAACGTCTTCCTCACGTCGTGCGCCGGATGCGTGCCCAGCCTTTGGAGCCGGCCGACGTCGATCAGCTTCGACGCGGCCGTCGCGAGCAAGATTTCCGTCTACAGCGGCAACCTCGGCTACGCCGACGCGCCGACGCTCCTCTCGGCGGCGGCCGACCTCCAGGTCATCTCGCCGTGCGACGTGACACTGGACGAGATCAAGGCCCTCGATGGCGCGACCGGACCGAACGAGTTTGCCGAGGATATCGCCCTTCAGAGCTTCGTGTCCGAGGGCAACGAGATCGTGTGGCATCGCAAAGGCGCGACGACCTTGCGCTCCCCGTCGCCGATGTTCACCGACTGCGACGGGCTGGACCTCCTCTACACCATCGACCTCTACGTCAACGTGAACGATCTCGGCGACTACGGGGTCCGCAACTACGGCAACGAGATGCTGCTCACACGGTGCCCCTGACGGGGTCGGGTGCCGCGGCCACCCCCACCGACCGGCTGGCGATGTTCTTGCGGCCCTCGATCTCATCGGCGTGCTTCGACGAGACGGAAGAAACCCCGTGGCCGACTCAGGCGAGCCGCAATCCGCGTCCGAACCCGCGGCACGATCATTCCCGCGTGCCGGGCGCGAGGACGAACCGTCGACCCTGAGGGAGATGATGTAGGTGCTCGCGCCCCTTGACGGGCAAAGGCTCTTCGCTGGCATCGAAACAGGAGGCCGCCGCATGGACGGGGACGTGGCAGGAGAGGAGGGCTTCTATGTTCGGCTGCTGGAGAAGGTCCCGGGAATGGTGGGGTACCGTTCAAGAGCGGATCTTCGAGCCCTTCTTCACGACCAAGGAAAAGGGCCGCGGTACGGGGCTGGGGCTCGCGACCATCTCGGCATCGTCAAGCAGAGCAACGGCAGCATCTTCGTGTACAGCGAACCTGGGCGGGGTGCGACCTTCAATTTACCTGCCGCGCGTTGACGCTCCCCTCGACCCGATCGCCGAGACCATCAGCGTGCAGCCGGCGCAGCAAAAGACAGGCACGATCTTGCTCGTCGAAGATGACGACGCCGTTCGCCGAATGGTCCGAGTCGTCTTGGAGCGAGCTGGTTACCGAGTGCTGGAAGCGTCCAACGGCCCAGCCGCGATCGAGTGCGGTGCCCGAGAGCCCGGGCCGATCGCCGTGGTGCTGACAGATGTGATCATGCCAAGGATGTCGGGGAAGGAGCTGGCAGACCGCCTCGTCGCCACCCGCCCGACGTTGCGCGTTCTCTACGCTTCCGGCTACACGGACAGCTCCGTCGTGCATGACGGTATGCTCGACGAAGGGGTGAACTTTCTTCAGAAGCCCATCACGGCCGCGTCGCTGCTTTCCAAGTTGGACGAGATCCTCGGCTAGCACGCGTGCACCGCCGTCGAGAGAACATCATCTTCGACCGGCGATCCGAGCCGGCCGCTTCGTTGCTCCTCCGCCCTGCGCCCCCCGGGGCGACGTCACCGGTGGTGGTGGATGGCCCGGACGACCAAAGCACGACCGAAATGTCGCGGAGTCCGGATGCGAAGCGTGGGGTCGGGGCCGCGCCAGAGCTCCTGCAACCTGCCATGCGCGGACCTGGCGAGACACGGGAGCCTCCGAGTTCAGGCACGAGACTTGCGTCGGGGAGGGGTCTGAGCAAGTTCGTCTGCGCCGCCGCCCCGTTTCTGGTTCACCGCTTCGCCACCTTCACCTTCACCTTCACCTTCACCTTTGCCTTCACACGTGCCTTCGTTGCCAAGACCCGCCCGAATGGATTCCAACCACGAGGCCACCGCTCCGCTTCGGCCCTCGGAGCCGACTCCGGTTCCGGCTTGGACGACGACGCCGCCGAAACCCGAGCCGGGGAGCCCTCCGCGGCGCGCCGCTCGCCGACCGGTCCCGTGGTCGCCCTTGTGGCCGTGGGCCGTCGTCGTGGCGGCGTCGCTGGCGGTGGTCCATCCCTTCCTCGCCGCGCCTCCGCTCAGCCACGACCATCCCGTTCACATCTTCAAGGCCTGGCACTTCTGGACGGAGATGCTCGGGCGCGGTCGCCTGCGTGGGTGGAGCCACTTTTGGGGGTTTGGCTTTCCGTCGGGGGAGCTCACGCCTTTCGGCGCCGATGCGTGGGTGGCCGTGTGGCGCGTGCTCACCCTCGCTCAGCTGCCGTGGCTGCGCACCTATGGCGTGGCGTTCGCCGCGGTGCTCACGTTCGCGACGATGGCGATGTTCGTGTTCACGCGGCGGTTCTTCGGACCCGCGGCCGGTGTGCTGGCCGCTTTGCTGATGCTGCTCGATCCGGGGGAGTGGGCGGAGGGAGGCTGGATGTGGCACACCACCTTCGGGGTGTGGCCGGTGACGCTGGCCATGAGCTTCGTGCTGCTGAGTCTGGTCAAGCTGTGCGACGTGCTGTGGCGCGAGCGCGTCGGCGACATCGTCCTCGCGGGCCTGCTGATGGCCGCGGCGTTGCTCGTTCATCAGCTGCCCCTCGTCGTCTACGCGATCGTGGTGCCCCTGCTGGTCCTCCACCGCTGGCTCAGCGGACCCGCCGCTGCGTCAGGGCAAGCGGGCCAAGCACGGACCGCGGAGCCGGGGGCCACCGAAGGCCCGTCCGAGCGACGGCCAGACGCGGCCGGGCGCGTTCACCCCGTGCTGCGCGTGGCCCTGGCCTGCGCCCTTGGCGGCGGGCTGGCCGCGTTCTACCTCGTGCCCATGCTGGCGCGGAACGACCTGACCCAGGACCTCGGCGTCCTCGGGGTCAGCCGGGACGCCCTCGGACAGCAGATCGCCGGCTGCAACCTGTTCGGGCGCATGTGGCCGCCGCTGTTCGTGCTCGGCGGCGTGGGGGCCGCGCTTGCGTGGCGCAGCGAGCGGGGCGCGGGGCTGTTGCTGCCCATGGCGGCGCTGGCGTTCGTCCTGCTGGCGACCAACAGCTTGATTATCGACGTTCACGTCGAGCGGCTGGTCCCAGGCTTGATCAAGATCGAGGCGCGCCGGGCGTTGCTGGTGGCACGTTCGATGTGGATCGCGCTGGCCGCGCACGCGGTTGTCACGCTCTTCCACCTCGCGGTCCCCGCCCGCGCGCCCGGGGCGCCGCGAGGCCGCCGGCGCTGGGTGGCGTTGCTCGTCCTCCTGGTGCTGGTCTCGCCGCTCGCATGGCCGGTTGCACGGGAGATCGGACGAACCCAGATCGTCAAGACCGTTCAGACGCCCGACAGCACGGCGTTCTGGAGCGATCTGTCGAGCCTGCTCGCCTGGTCGGCCCAGCTCCCGCGGAAGTCGGGCGAGGTCCATCGTGTGGCCTACGCGCTGCCGATGCACGATCACTTATCGACGCTGGCCCCAGTCTTCGATGGAACCTGGATCTACAAGGTCGGCTACACCCCGGCGCAGCAGTTCAACCGCTTCCCCATGTCGGACGAACCGGCGCTGCTCGAGGAGCTCGGGATCGAGTATGTGGTCAGCGACCACGACTACGTCGGCGCCGGCAATCCCGACTTCACGCTCGACCGGACCTTCGGCGCGCTCAGGGTCTATCGCTTCGCGCGCCATCGCCCGACGCCCTGGTCGATGGTCGGGCCGGGCCACGCCGAGCTCATCCGGCTCGATCCCGAGAGGCTCCGGATCCGCGTCAACGGCACCCACGGCGGTGGGGCGCCGAGCCGCCTGAAGCTCGACGTGGCCGCGCACCCGCGCTGGCGCGCCACGCTCGACGGACACGAGCTGCCCATCTCGATGGTCGCGGCGCACGACGCCGAATACCCGTTCTTGATGGAGGTGCCCGTGCACGACGGCGTGCTCGAGCTGCGCTACGTCCTGCGCGCCGCAGATTGGCTGGGGCTGGTGATCACGTGGCTCGCGCTGTTCGGGCTCGGTGGGCTCGCATGTGTCCGCGCGGGCGGACCGGTCCGCGATGGCCGCGAGCGAGCCTGGAGGCGAGCGTGGTTCGTCGGGGTACGGCGAGCCGCCGCGGTGGCGGCGGGATGGACGCGCGCGCGCGTGGCTGGGCGGCTGCGCGGCGGCCTCGCGCTCGGCGCGCTCCTGGTTGCCCTCGGGCTAGGCGCCTGGGCCCGGCTGGGCAATCCACTGGCGCCGCCGCTGCAGCCTCGCTCCATGTTTGGATTGCCTGGATCGGGAACGTCGGGGGTCCGCGCTGGCAGCGTCAGCCTGGAGCTGGGGGGCGCCGCCTGCCTGCGCGACGGGCACGCGGCGTGGCAGTGTGGCGCCGCTGGACGGGTCGAGGGCATGGTTCGCAGTGGCCTCTATGGAGCCCACGTCTGCATGGCCGCGCCCACCGACAAGCCTCTCGTCGTGACGGCGGAGGGGCCGGTGCCTCGCTTCGTGACGGGGCGCTACGATCCTGGAGAGGGTGAGGGCCGCATCCGAGTCGAGGTCGGCGGTCGCGAGGTCGGGAACCTCGCGACCCGTGACCAGAGCCAGGGCCTGCAGTTCTTCCAGTTCGACACGCGCGCCGATACGGGCCGCGTGCTCCCCGTGCGCACCACGTTCGAGGGTGCCGCGCTCCACTGCTTCGACGTCGCCCCCGTTCCGTAGCGGAGTCCGAGATGAGCTCGCTATCCCTGGCGGGGGGACCAACGCTCCTGGGGCGGGTGAGGGGCGCGCGCGATTCGCGGCCGCGGGAGGCCCTTCGTTGAAGGCTCACCACGGCGGGAAGCACTGGAACCGAGCCCGCGTCCTCGCGGTGTGCGCCTTCAAGCAGCCCGCCTCTTGATCAGGCGCTTGCCGACGCCGGTCCAGTACTTTTCCCAGTAGAAAGTGGAGAGGTGGGCGATGAGGAAGGTGATCGCCAGCCCCAGCGGGCGTTTCGCATAGATCATCACCTTGCTGCCCTGGTGGAACCAGCCGACGGTCGTCAACAGGTGCCAGACGTAGAGCGCGTAGGAGACGGCGGCGAGATAGACGAGCGTCTTCGATTCGAGGAAGCGGCTCCACCATGTCCCTTCGTGGAAGAGCGTCGTGCCCACGGCGATGCAGGCAAAGTACGGCCGAAGGTACTGCAGCGGCGCGAGCCCGTGGTAGCTGCCGAGACAGAGCAGGGCGATGGGAATCGCCGGGTTGATTCCGCTGAGCGTCCTGCGCAGATAGGTCGACAAGCCGCTGTGGAAGAGGTAGGCCAGCGACCCGCCGGCGAGGATCTCGTCGACCCGGTAGATGGTGCGAATGGAGGTGGTCTCGCCCGTGTAGACGCGGCCCAGCGTCACCGCGATGCAGACGAACGGGAGCAGGGCCAGGGCTCTCTGTCGCAGCACCAGGAACAGGAGCGCGATGAACAGGTAGAACTGCACCTCGACGCCGAGGCTCCAGAACTGGTTCGTCAGGCCCTCGACGAACCGGTATGGCGGCGAATTCACGGTGAAGAGAAGATTGTCCAGCCACACGGCGCGTGCGGGCCGCACCGCGATCAGGACCACAGCGAGATAGAGCCAAGCTCCCGGAAGGATGCGAAACGACCGCCGGATTGCGAAGTTCCGCACGCTGGGGTCGAAGAAGAGCGTGCTGGTGATGAGGAAGCCAGAGAGCATGAAGAAGAGCGCCATGCCCATCTTGGCGACCGCCTCGTTCAGCTCGAAGCGCTTGGGCCCGAGCGGCAGCAGGTGCGCGGCCATCACCAGGAGGATGCTGATCCCGCGCCAGCCGTCGAGCACGGGGAGCCGCGGCATCCCGCGCTTCTTGCCGGTGGGGGAGAGCGGGCGGGTGACGAGGTCGGTCTCGGTGGTCGAGGTCATTATCGAAACGGCGCGGCCTATCTCCCCTGTACACTACGGACTATCCAGGCGTAAGTACATTACATACAGTGGCGGGGACCGAGGTGGCCAGCCAAATGGCCCTTCAATGACATTGCGCGACGACGGGAAACGGACGCTCAAGTCCCGCCGTCGGCGACCGCGCAAGAGATCAAGGAACGCGGCGCGGTGAACTGAAGGTCGGCGGTCTGTCCGGCCCGGATGCTGTAGGAGCGTCGATCGCAGTACGTTTGCACATCGTCGTACTGCAGGAGCCCTACGCGCGCGCCGGTGGCGTCGTAGAAACAGGCGATGCCATGGGTCCCCCAGTCCCACCAGAGGGACTGGAGATCTCCGTAGCTTTGCTCATAGAGCCCGGTGGGCGGGAAGGATGATCCGCACAAGAGTTGCGGGTCGGTCGAGAATGTGGCGGGGCAAGCAGTCCACGCCGTCGTCAGGAGCGCATCGAGGGTCGAGGTGCAAGCCGCCCCACCATCATCAATGGACTGAGTGACCGTGGCGTCGTCGGGGGCCGTGCTGGAGTCGCGGGCGCAGGCGCCCCCGAGGAGGACAAACCCCGCAAGGGCGATGGCAACCAAGGGCGTGCCGTGAACGGCCAAGCTCCGGACGACCCCCGAGCGCATCGACAACGGGGTCCTGTTGCCCACAGGGAGAGTGTACCTTGAATCAACGGGTTGCTGTGGTCGAAGGCGGAGTGGCGGCGCCCGATGCTGCTCTTCGATGCCGTATCGACAGGTGACCTGGTCCTGGTTACGCTCGACACCATGCCGACAGCGACGGCGAACGCGACGACGAGGAAGGCGTCGAAGGGGCCGAAGACACGGCGGAAGACAGGGCAAACGAAGGGTGACGTGGCGGCGTTCTTCGCTGCGCTCGCTGACGCGACGCGCGCCGACTGCGTGGTCATCGACGATTGGATGACGAAGGCCGCAGGGCCGGGCGCCATGTACGGCAAGGCCATCGTGGGGTACGGCTCAAAGCCGATTCGCTACGCGGACGGGCGCGAGGTGCCATGGATGAAGATGGGGCTATCGCCCCGCAAGCAAGCGCTGACGCTCTACGGGCTGCTCAGCCCCGGCGCCGACGCCGCAGGACTCCTGGCGAAGCTCGGCAAACACACCAAGGGGAAAGGTTGTCTCTACGTCAAGCGACTCGCCGACGTCGACGCGCAGGTGCTGAAGGAGCTGATTGCGCTCGCCGCCCGTATCTGAACAGCGGCCCGGGCCGTGGTCGAATGCGCCGCATCGTCGTTTGGCAAAGCAAAGGTGGCGCCGTCGGCCCAGAGCGCGCACGCTCTTCCAGATGGCAAAGACATGGGTTCCCAAGAATGATCTCAAGTTGGCGAAGGCTTTTGCGAGGGCGATGCGCCCGCTGGTTTCTCCGAGGAGCGGCCGTCGTCAAGCGCCCCGGACCCGCTGAGGCGCGGGCATCCACCCCCGCGCACGCCTGAGCTCACGTCGACCAGCTCAGCGGCGCGGGGTCCACCGCGAGGGGATGCATCGCGGCCGCGACCGCGATATCCCCCTCCCGAGATTCGTGCGACCATGGACCCATGGAAGACGCGGACTTCGAGGGGACCCTCGTCCTGGAACAGCTCGCGGCCATTGGCAAGGTCGACGACTTCTTCGATGCCATCGATTCCGACGACGTGGAGCGGTCCAGGCTCTTGATGAAGCGAGCGAACGTCGAGCCCTCGGTGATCGCGGTGGTCATCCGGAAGATCGAGGAGGGCGGGGCGGAGCACTGATGCGCACCTCCACCTCAACCACCCCGCCTCTGGCCCTCGGGGGAACTACTTGGCGGGGACGATGCTCCATTGCTGGTTGAGGCCGCCGTACCAGGTCCATTGCAGAATCTGAGCCCCGTCCGCGGTGGATGCCTCGGAGACGTCGAGCGAGCCGGTGGAGGTGCTGCCCGGGCTGAACTTGTAGAAGCCGGTTCCCGTGGGGGTGAAGGACCACAGCTGGTTGCTGTTGCCGGTGTAGTCGTACTGAAGCAGCCAGGCGCCATCCCCGCTGTATCCGCCGCTGATGTCCAGGAACTTGCCGCTGTTGACGTTCATGAAGGTGTATTTCTGGGGGCTGACCATCTTGATGCGCCATCTCTGATCGGGTTTGCCGTTCGGGGAGTACTGGAGGAGCTTGGCGCCCGAAGCGGTGCTGGCGCCTTCGACGTCGAGGCACTTGTTGCTGTTCCGGTTGCACACCGTGTAGTCGATGTTGGGGTCGAAGTTGCGCCACACGGTGATCACGTGCTTCCAGCTCCCGCAGGCCTTGTAGCCGTCCTTGCTGTTGGGCGCATCGGCGGCGGTGCAGGAGTCCTTGCAGTACGAGGTCCCAGAGGCATACGGATTCTTGTAAGGGGCTCCCGACGTGTCGCCGAGACGGCCGGCCACCAGGCCCTTGTCGAAGTCCTTGCCGTTGCAGTACGCGGCGGTGGGTGGGCTGACGAAGATGTTGCCGAAGAACGAGCCCTCCTGGTACGGGTAGTTCGTGCTCTGGCCCCACCCGATCGCGGGGCTATCGCTGTCGAGCCACAGTGCGACGTGCTGACCCGAGGTGTTGACGTGCGCGAGGACGCACGCGGTCACCAGTTCCTGACAGTCCTTGCCGCAGGCGGACGTCTCCCACTCGGGGGCCACCCCGATCTCACCCGAGAACTTGAAGGTGGTGCCGCTCACCACCTTCGAGATCGTTCGCCCGGCCGGGAGGGCGCAGCGAACGATGTAGGCGACGGTGTTGCGCCCAGCCGCGCTGGCCATGAGGCTGCCGGTGGGGTTGAGGCCGTTGATGGAGCTGAGGCCGTTGATCGAGCTGAGGCCGTTGATCGAGCTGAGGCCATTGATCGAGCTGAGGCCGTTGATCGAGCTGAGTCCGTTCTGCGATGCCAGCGCGGCGGCCTCGGTCTCGTGAACGGCGCCGCCGTCGGACATCGAGCCGACGCAGGCCGTCCCGAGGGCGCCCGTGAGGGCCGCCAGGCTCAAGGCGTTCGACACGAAGGTCGAGCGGACGCGCTTGCGGGCCGACCTGGACGGGGGCGCGGACTCGAGGACGGTGCGGGTGAGCGGCTTCATGGGTAACTCCTTGCCGGAGCCGACTTGCAGCAATTGATCCAATAAAAATAGTAATAAAAAATACGTAAAAGATATATGTAAATCGCCACCGGGTGGGCTCCGTATCCCCTGGCCGGCAACAGCCGTTGTCCGTGTGACAACAGGGAGGTGCGGGCCCCTCCGCCGGTTGAAGGGCCTCGCCCCCTCCGAGGGCGGCCACCGGGATCCAATTCACGCGCCCGGTGTCAGGGTCCTTCCGCGCGCTTCCCCTAAAATGGGTCTAACTTTTTCCCCCAAGGACCAGATGCCCAGCCGAAAACTCCTGTCGTCCATCCGTTCCTTCTCATCCTCCTCGCGCTCGTCCTTGTCGCGCTCGCGCTCATCCTCGCGCCTGTTTGCCGGGGCCATCGCGTTGTGCTGCGCGGCAGCAAGCGCGTGCTCCGGCAGTTCCTCGCCCGGCGACACCGCCACTGGCGGCGCGGCTCCGGGCAGCGGCGGGCTCACGGCGACGGGCGGTGGTCCGGTCGGCTCGCCGAATTTTGGAACCGGCGGCTCGCCTGGTTCCACCGGGACCGGAGGGTCGGTCGCCACCGTCGTGACCGGCGGCACGGGTGGGGCGAGCCCAGCCGGCACGGGCGGTAGCGACACGACCGCGGGAAGCGGCGGCACAGTCGCCCAGACCGGAACGGGCGGCGCCACCGCCACCGGCGGAAGTCCGGGCAACGGAGGCGCCAGCGGCCCCGCCAGCAGCGGCGGCGCCACCGGCAACGCCGGGGCGAGCGGCACCGGAAACAAGCCCCCAGTCGACACCAGCAATCTGCCCGCCATCACGATTCACCTGGCCGGGGACTCGACCGTCATGACCTACGCCGCCACCACCACCCAGGAGGGTTGGGGTCAGGAGCTCGGGCAGTTCTTCAACAGCAAGGTGACCATCAACAACCAGGGTCAGGGCGGCGCGAACATCCAGAGCTTCTACGGCGGGAGATGGAAGACCCTGATCAACGCCGTCAAGGCCGGTGACTACGTGTTTGCGATGTTCGGGATCAACGACAGCGGCACCGCGCATGGCCCGGTCGCCGTCCCCGCCTTCACGACAGAGATGGGCATCATGGCGGACGAGGTCGCGGCCAAGAAGGCCACCTTCATCCCGACGACGTCGTCCCCCCTGCAGGTCTGGGTCGGGGGCAAGGAGACCAACACCCGGTTGCAGCCGTACGCCGATGCGACGATCGCGCTTGGAATGACCAAGAACCTGCTGGTCGACGATCTCAACGCGCGCGGCGTCGAGTACTACAACATGATCGGGCAGACCGCCGCGGCCGCTCTCACCTTCAACGGAGACAAGGCCCACTTCGACAAGGCGGGAGCGACCGAGATGGCCTCGCTGGCCGCCAAGGAGCTGATCCGGATCAACAGCCCCCTCGCGGCCTACCTGAAATAAGACCCCTGCGGCCGGTGCGCGCGGTCGAGCCATCTGGCTCGCCGGTATGCCTTCCACGCCGCCGCCACGCCGCGCACGTCGCGCTCTGCCTCGGGCGTGGCCGGGTCGAGCCAGTGTGACCGGCCGGCCCGCCGTGGAGTGTGTGCGCCTTTCGCCGGGCCCAGCCCGCTTGGTATTGCCGGGCTCCCAGGGTAGGCATGACGAATGCAAACCGGCCTTTCGTCGTCGAAAGGAGGGCCGATATGCCACGAACACCCATCTCGCTTCCGATTCTTGGCGCGCTTCTCGCCGTATCCGTGTGCGCGACACCTGCTGCAGGTCAGACGGCCGCCACGCTTCCCGCGCCACCGCAAGCCAAACCCGTGGGCGCCGAGCCCGACATGATGCCCCCCACTCCGCCCATGGCGAGTCCTCCCGCCCCTGGCGCGCAACCGATCGAGACGCCGCCGCCGATGACGATGGCTCCGGCTCCGGCGGCCGCTCCCGCTCCGGTGCTGCGCACCCCGCCCGGCCAGTGGGTTTACACCCAGCAATATGGGTGGCTCTACTTGCCATATGGCCAGGCCTTCACCCACGTCGTCGACGACGCCGCGCTGGCCTATGCGTACGCGTACTATCCGGCCTTCGGGTGGCGCTGGGTGGTGGCGCCCTGGGTGCTCGGGTTCGGGGTCACGCCCTACTGGGGGGCGTTTGGCCCCGTCCGCTTCGCCTGGTACGCGCACCCCTGGTTCCGGATCGGCACCGCGCACCTCCGCCCCACCTGGGGACGCGGCATGGGGCCGCACCCGGCGATGCGCGCCATGGGTCGGTTCGGGGGTGGTCACGGACGCCGCTGACCCGAACGCCCCCCCCGTCGCCCGTCAGCCGTCGCGGGTGCTGCGCCCCCGGGCCCGACGGCGCACGCGACCGCGGTGGCGACCGCCCGCCAACCCGACCAACAGCCCCACGGCAATGACTTCGACGGCGCTGGGCGGCGCCCCTCGGCCGCCCGCCTCGCACCCGTACGACGGACCGGTCGCATCGAGGGCGACCGGCAGCGGCGTGTTCGGATCGGTGTTGGCGCGGAGCTCGTCGATGTCCGAGACGCCGTCGCCGTCGCTGTCGGTCCCGTCCCTGGAGAGGCCGTCTAGGGCCGTCGTCACCGAGCCCTTGTCCTGCGTCAGGCCATGCCCCAGCATCGATTCGGCGAAGGGCGTCTGCAGGGTCCCGGCGCCGGTGGTTCCCTGGATGTGGCACAAGCGGCAGGGAGGCTCGAAGGACAGCCCCAGGTGAGACGACACCACCCGCACGAAGGACTCCTTCGCGACGGCGGCCCTGTCCGCGCCCGGCAGCGCGACACAAAGTGCACCGAGGACGATCCCGAGGGCCCGATACGAGCTCGCGCGCATGCGACTCCTCATCACAGGAAGACGTGAACCTGGACCATGTAAGCATCCACCGGCTGGCGGACGGAGCCATAGGATTCTGCGCGGTGCATGTAGTCGAGGCGCAGGTCGACCCGCGAGAGGAAGAACCAGGCCAGGCTGCCCCAGGTCCCCCACGACGTCGAGCCCCCCGGCTGCCCCGAGTCGTACGTCTCGCCGGTGGCCAAGAGGTGAAGGCCCTGCCAGATCTCCCCGTCGATCTGGAGCATCGTGGCGAGCCCATTCCACCGCTTGGCACCGGCGGGCGCCTGGGTCAGGAAGTCTCCCTCCGCCAGCAAGGCCAGGTGATCGACGGGGGCCGCGCGCAGGAGGACACCGTGAGCCTGTCGGGTATTGGCGGCGCGGAAGTACACGTCCTCGGCGACATGGGTGACGAGGCTGCTGACACCGACGGCGTACCGCGGGGTCGGGCTCCACTCGAGGTAGGCGCTGTAGCCCCGCTGGCGAAAGGCGTCGGGGCTCGACTGGTAGTTCCCGGCGATGCCGAGGAGCTCTCCGCGGAAGCCGCCTCCCCGAAACCCCAGCGCCACCCCGTGCTCCTGGGTGTCGTTGAGGTCGGTGCGGGTCGCCGTGCGGACGAAGAGCGTGTGCTCGATCGAGCGAATCCCGAACGGGAGGTTCATCCGACCCGCGCGCAGCAGCACGGTCTCGTTGGCAAACGTGTGGCCGACCCAGTATTCGCGCGCCACCAGGTTGCCCGCGACCGCGGCCGGCGAGTTGCCGTTGGTGATCACGCCGAGGCTGCCCGCGGCGCGCCAGTGTCCGGCGTCGACGCCGACGCGCAGGTCCGCTTGCATCAGGATCACGCTGTTGCTGGCGGCCGCACCGTCGGTCTTCATGAGCAAGTCCATCACCCGCAGGCTGGCCCCCGTCAGCAGCCAGTCGGGATTGGCGACGAGCCCGAGGTTGGACGACAGAGGAGCGACCTCGCCGCCACCGTAGTGCGACCGCAGGGAATCGACCGCCTCCGAGCGGCCGAGCTCGGTGAGGAGGCCTCCGCCCGAGGGATCGAGGTGACAGGCGGCACACCCGCTGAATCCGTGGGCGATCATCCAGGCATAGGCGTTGGCGGCCCTCGGGGCGAGCGTGGAGGCGACGAGGGCGAGCACCGTGCTCGAGAGCAGGATGGCGCGGGAGCGGCCGGAGCGGCGGGACGGGAGGAGGCGGCGGAGCAGGTGCATGGATGGATGTCGGCCTTTCCGCCGGGAGAATACTCGCCCTTGTCCGATTGCGGGGCGCGATCCCTTCAAGGAGGTGCGTTCAGTCGCGCTCGAGGAGGGCGAAGACGGCTCGGGTCAGCTCACCGGGGGCGAAGGGCTTGGCCAGGAAGCGCGCGTGCGGTCGCAGGGTGTCCGAGAGCACATCCGCCTGGTCGGTGTATCCCGACACGAAGAGCACCCGCAGCGTGGGGTTGCGCGTGCGCATCGCGTTCGCCAGCTCGAGGCCGCCGAGCTCGGGCATCACGAGGTCCGTGATGAGCAGATGGATCGGCCCACGGTGCTCGGCGGCGACCGAGAGGGCGTGCTTGCCGCTGCGGGCTTCGAGGATGGTGTAGCCGCGCAGGCGCAAGATCCCCGACAGGAGCTCGCGCACGTCGTCGTCGTCGTCGCACACCAGGACGGTCTCGAAGGGGGCGAGGTGGGGCGTTCCCCTGACCACGCTCACGGAGCGCGGCTGGGACAGGTCGCCCCCCCGGGGCAGGGTGATGGTGAAGGTGGTCCCCTGCCCGAGCCGGCTCGACACGCGCACCGTGCCGCGGCTCTGCTTGACGATTCCCTCGACCATCGACAGCCCGAGCCCGGTCCCCTGGCCGACCGGCTTGGTGGTGAAGAATGGCTCGAAGATGCGGGGGAGGACCTCGGCGGGGATGCCGGCCCCGGTGTCGGTGATGGAGATGGTGACGTAGTCACCGGGCGCGAGCGACCGATCATCATCGCCATCGCCATCGCCGCCGCCACCGCCACCGCCACCGCCACCATTTTCGCCGGGGAGGATCCTGCGATCGGCGGTGGCCAGGGTCAACGTGCCACCGGCGGGCATGGCGTCCCGTGCGTTGATGGCCAGGTTCAGGATCACCTGCTCGAGCTGACCGGGATCCGAGAAGACCGGGTTCCTGGCTTCGAGGGTGGTGGCCAGGCGGACGTGCTCTCCCATCGCCCTGGCGAGCATCTGGCGCATGCGCTCGACGGCCTGGTTGAGGTCGAAGGATTCAGGCGCGAGCACCTGGTGGCGGCTGTACGCGAGGAGCTGACGCGTCAGATCGGCTGCCCGATGGGCGCTGCTGAGCACCATGTCGGCAGAATCGATGAGCGGGCTGCCTGGAGGCAATTCGCGCCTCAGGAGCTCGGTGCACCCGATGATGATGAGCAGGCGGTTGTTGAAGTCGTGCGCCACGCCCCCGGCGAGCTTTCCGAGCGCCTCCATCTTCTGCGCACGCTGGAGCTGGGTGGTCGCTTCCTCCTTGGCAGCCAGGGCGGCGCGGGCCTCTTCGATGCTGACGAGATAGAGCATCAACGAAGACAGTCGCCCGCTCGCATCGCGCGACGCGACCGCCGTGGAGCGCACCCAGTGCTCCGCGCGACCGGCGACCAAGTAGGGGCGATCGAGCTGAAACTGGTCGATCTCGCCGCGCGCGAGCCGGCCGGCGGCCTCGTGCTCGATGGCGAAATGCTCGGGGCGCGAGCTGGCGACCCAGACGTCGTAGGCGTCGCACTCCATGAGCTCCTGGAGCGATCGGCCCACCAGCTCCGCGTAGGCCGGGTTGGCGAACACGTACCGACCCTTCTCGGCGGAGACGCAGGCCATGGCCACGGGGGAACCGACCACCGCCGCCTGGAACTGCGCCGAGCGCGCCAGCGCCGCCGACAGGTGGTCGCGTTCAGCCGTGACGCGCGCGAGCTGCGCCTCGAGCGGGGCCAGGCGGTCCGTCATTGATCCGACTTTACCCCATCCGCTCCTTACTCGCGGCCTCGGCCGGGGTCCTCACCCGGGCGGGTAGGCCTCGGACGCCATCTCCTGGGTGTCGAGGCCGCTCCACTCGACCTCGGCTGGCACGCGGTTTCCGAGGCGCCAGTCGACCAGCCGGAAGAACCCGTAGGAGATCCCGAAGACGAACAGGATGTTGGTGACGATCCCGATGCCCTGGGCCAGGAGCTGTCCGGCGTCGCCGAACAGCAGACCACGCACGGGACCGTCGACGCCGTTCCAGCCGGCGCCGTAGGTGCCATCCGCGAGCAGGCCAACCGAGAGGGCTCCCCACGTGCCACAGACGCCGTGGACGGCCACGGCGCCCACGGGATCGTCGATGCGGAAGCGACGCTCGAGGGTGATCACCGAGGCGACGACCAGCAACCCGGCCACCACCCCGATCAGCACCGCCGCCGAAGGGTTGACGAAGGCACACGGGGCCGTGATGGCCACCAGACCCCCGAGCAATCCGTTGCAGACCATGCCGAGGTCGGGCTTCTTGGACCACCGCCACCCGAACGCCAGCGCGGTCATCGCCCCGGCGCTCGAGGCCAGCAAGGTGTTGGCGGCGATGGTCGCGACCCGGGGATCCGAGCCCGACAAGGTGGCGCCGGCGTTGAACCCGAACCATCCGAAGGCGAGAATCAACGCGCCGATCACCGCCATGGGGAGGCTGTGGCCCGGGATGGCGCTGACGGTCCCGTCCCGGCGAAACTTGCCGAGGCGCGGGCCGAGCACGATGGTCCCCGCCAGCGCCGTGATGCCGCCGGTCATGTGCACCACCGAGGAGCCGGCGAAGTCGACGTGGCCATGACCGAGCCCGAAGTTCGCACCGAGCGAGGCGAGCCACCCGCCTCCCCAGACCCAGTTGCCGTAGAGCGGGTAGATGACGGCCGACATGAAGGCGCCGTAGATGAGGAAGGCGATGAACTTCCAGCGCTCGGCCATGGCGCCGGTCGGGATGGTGGCGGCGGTGTCCATGAAGACCGTCGCATAGAGGAACATGGCCAGGTTGGGGGGATCGTGCGGCACGTCCACGAGAGCGAACTTCGCCGCGCCGCACAGCCCGAAGAAGCGAGCGCCGAGGTGAAAGCCGAGCTCGCGCGCCTCCGGCATCCCGGAGGCCGAGCTCCCCAGAGTCTCCCACGAAGGCACCCCGCCCAGCATCAGCCCGAAGCCCACCGCCCAGAAGCACAGCGCCCCGAGGGGATAGATCACCATGTTCATCGCCATGGTGTTGACCGCGTTCTTGGCCCGGGTGAACCCGGTCTCGACCATCGCGAACCCCACCTGCATGAACATCACCAGGAAGGCCGCGAGCAGGACCCACAGGAGGTTCAGGGAATGCACGAGCGCGAGGGGGGTCATCGTCGCCGTGGTCCTTCCTGTGGTCCCTGGGGTTGCTGGGCTTCCTGGACTTGCTGGGGCGGGGTGGGCTTCGATCCTCGGCCCGCGCCCGCGTGTCGCCCGCTGACCCACACCAGGGCCGCCAGCGCGCCGAGGACACCGAGGATGGCCAGCGCCGTGCGCAACCGGGCGGAGGAAAGCGCCCGCCGGCGGGTCTGAGGCCGGATGGCCGGCCCCGACGCCTCGAGCGCGCGCGCCGGCTCGGCGAGGTCGGCGATCATCTCCGCCATGGTCTGATAGCGATCGCGCGGCGCTCGTTCGATGGCCTTCATCACCACGGCCTCCACTCCGGGATCGAGGTTGGGCAGGAAGTAGCTCGGGGCCCGCGGCTCGTCGCTGGTCTTGGCCCGGACCAGCGCATGGGGGTTCGGCGCCGAATAGGGCAGGTGCCCGGTGAGCAGCTCGAACAGGATGGTTCCGAGGGCGTAGACGTCGGTGCGCACGTCGCCGCGGCGTCCGCCGATCTGCTCGGGCGCCATGTAGTCGGGGGTGCCCATCGCCGTCGACAGCTTGAACCAGGTCAGGCGCCGCGCCGACTCGTCGAGCGCGATCCCGAAGTCGAGGATCTTCACCTTGCCGTCTCCGGACACGAGCACGTTCTCGGGCTTGAGATCGCGGTGGACCACCCCCTGCGCGTGCAGATACGCCACCGCCTCGGCGAGCTGACGGGTGATGCCGAGCGCGCGCTCGGTCGGCAGCCGCTTCTCCTCGGAGAGGACCGCTCGCAGGGATCGCCCATCGACGAACTCCATGGCGATGTACATGCGGCTCTTGGCGTGCGGGGTCCGCACCCGGATGATCCCGGGATGGTCGAGGCGCTGCCCGATCTTCTCCTCGCGCTTGAAGCGCTCGTAGAAGACCACGTCGCTCTCGAGGTGCATGTGCGGAATCTTGAGCGCCACGGTCTCGCCGGTCTCGCGATCGGTGGCCTTGAAGATCGACGCCATCCCGCTCCTCGCCAGGAGGTCGTCGAGGGTGAACTGATCGAGCTCGTCACCGACCAGCACCTCACGCATTCGAGGCGCCCACGCGCCCGGAGGAGGCGCCCACGCGCCCGGAGGAGACGCCCGCCGTCCTGGTGTTCTTGGCGGCCTCCTCGCTCGTCTCGACGGTCATCGCCCTCCCCCGGACCCGCCCCGTCGCCCACGCGCCCAACGCCTGAGCCGGCTCCAGGCGCTGGCGTCGTGCAGGCCCGACGACTCGAGCGCGTTCGACTCGCCGGCCGGGCCCGCGATCACCCGGACCACGCTCACCGTGACGTTGTCCGGCGCACCGGCGCGGTTGGCGGCGTCCACCAGCTCTCGGCAGGCCGACGAGGCATCGTGGTGGCTGACGATACGCGCGATTTCGGATTCATCAAGGGCGTTGTAGAGGCCGTCCGTGCACAGCACGAAGGTGTCCCCGGGGATCACCCGTCGTGTGAACCGGTCCAGCCCGACGATGAGCTCACGGCCGAGACAGCGCGTGAGGGTCGAGCGGTCCGGGTGATGCCGGGCGCGCTCTTCGCGCAGGAGCCCGAGGCGGACCTTCTCGCCGGTGACCGTGTGGTCCTTGGTGAGCTGGACCAGGCGCTCGTCCCGCAGCAGGTAGAGGCGCGAATCTCCCACGTGGGCGGCGGCCAGCGCGTCCCCGCGTATGGCGAGGGCCGTGAGCGTGGTGCCCATGCCCCGCAGCTCGGTGACGGTGACCGCCAGATCGTAGACGTCGATGTTGGCCCGCTGGGCGGCGCGCGCCAGCCGCCGCTCGAGCGAGAGCCGACCGGCCGGCTGGTGGAAATCGCGGAAGACACTCTCCACCGCCAGCTGGCTGGCGGTGGAGCCCCCGCTCTGTCCCGATACCCCGTCGGCGACGACCGCCAGCACCTCGAGCGGGCCGAGGTGCTGGTGTCGACCGCAGTCCTGGTTGTCGGGCCGCGCCCTCCCGATGTCCGAGAGCACGTCGGCGTCGATCAGCGTCGCCGGTATCCGGGGCGGCCCGGTCACCGGGCGCTCACACCCCGCCGATTGCCTGCACCGCGGGATGGTCCTTGTCGACGAACATCGACTTGCCCTTGCTCTTGCTCGACCGCATGAAGAAGTACGCGCCGTAGAGCCCCCAGACCGCGCAGACCCCGAGGGCGATGAAGGGCTCCTTCCAGCTCATCCCGGACACCGTGAAGGGTCCCACCAGATAGAACAGCATGCACAAGAGGTTCGCCACCAGCCCGAAGATCGGGACGAACATGTGCTTGAAGCCGTTGAAGGTGTGGTGCTCGCGGAAGGCCACGATGGCGATCGCGCAGGTCAGCATGTAGAGCAGGAACGTCCCGAAGTTGCTGATCAGGGTCACGATGACCAGGGTGTTCGGCAGCTTGGCCAGGGTGGCCGGATCGAAGAACCCGAAGCTGTACCAGATCCCGTGATACTTGGGATCGAGGGGCGAGGGCGTGGTTCCGCCGAGGTACACCGTCACGGTGACGATCCCGATGAAGATCGAGATGACGGCGAGCGTCCAGATCGATCGGTGGGGGGTCAGGGTCTTGCCGTGCAGCATCCCGAAGTGCTCGGGGACTTCCTCGTCCTTGCCCATGGCATAGGTGACCCGCGCCCCGGTGTTGAGGCACGCCAGGGTGGTCCCGATCAGGGCCAGGAAGACCGTGGTGGCCTCGATCAACATGAACGCCCGACCGGCCGCGTAGCTCCCGAACAACCAGGTGCCCACGATGACCATCATGTCCCCGATCGGGGCCCCCGACGCGGCGGCCGCCGCGGAGTTGTAGCCCGAGTTGAGGAAGTAGTTGGCCCCGAAGTACTCGAACAGATAGCAGAAGGCGCCCTGGATGGCCAGCGAGAGCAGGACCGCCCGGGGGATGTCCTTCTTCGGGCGCTTGGCCTCCTCACCGAGCGAGGTCACCGATTCGAAGCCCACCAGGATCAAGATCGCGATGCAGGCCTGGATGAACATGTAATTGAAGTTGTGGGGGGCCGTGACCGAGCCCGCGGTCGAGTGCAGCTTGAAGTGAGGGACCAGGTCCTTGGGGTGGTCGCCGTCCACCGGCTCCTGGGTCACCGCCTGGTCGGCGGTGTACGACAGCAGGAAGGGGACCGGCTTTCCATCCTTGCCGACGTCCGCCACCGGATTGCCCGCCGCATCCATCTTGTTCTGGGTGACGGGTTGTCCGGCGGCGTCGAGCTTGGGTTTTCCGTTCTCCAGCACCGGCTCTTGCGCCACCTGGAAGCTCACGGGCGTGCCGTTGACCAGTTGCAGGCCCTGGGAGCCCTCCACGTGGTTGACGCGGTAAGCGATGGCGATGATGGTGAAGACGATCAGCGCGGAGATCTGGACGATGTTGATGACCATGTTCACGGCGGTGGTGCCGGTGATTCCGCGGTAGGCGATGTACGCCACCCCCAGCGAGAACACGATGCAGAAGAGGTACATGAACAGGGGGCTGTTGAAGCTGCCGCTGAAGGTGTCGGGAAAGAACTGGTTCATGAGGTACCCACTCAGCAGCGCGGTCACGCCCACCATGCACCCGGGGTACACCCAGTAATAGAGGTGGCTGGCCCAGCCGGTGATGAACTTGGCGAGCCGCGCGAAGCGATAGGCCTTGGTCTTGCCCAGGAAGGCCTGCTCGGCGAAGAAGTAGGAGGACCCGGCGCCAGGGTAGATCTTCGACAGCTCTGCGTAGGCGATGGCGGTCGCGAAGCAGAGCAACAGCGCGGCCACGATCCCGAACCACATGCCCTGCGCAGCCATGGGCGCCCCGTACAGGCTCTGGATTTGATAGGTGAGCCAGAGGAACGCTCCGGGCGCTATCAGGGCCATTGCATTGATCGTGAGGCCGGTCAGCCCCAGCGTCGCTCGGGACGGCGTCGGACCACCTGATTCTATCTTCGCATCAGCCATCATCTGCTCCTTTTGAGAGTCACGGCGAGAGATTTCCCGTTTCTCGCGAGCACTCTATGTAGCTCATGCGACCTCAAGGTTTCCTGCACATACATTCGATGTAACTTGGTTTGAGGAACCGAGAAACCGAGGTGTGCAGGTGCGTGATCCGGATCGTGAATTGTTGCGTTTTGCACGGAAGAACCTCCGGTTCTTGCGATTTGCAGTTCTCCGAAAACTCCCTCGCGCAACGGGTCGCGGAGGCGCGAGATTGCAACCTGCAATGGAATGATTCCGGGCTCCTGCGGACTGCAGTCAGAGGTCACGGATTCAGCCCGAAGCACCTGTCGTTGCGGCACGAACGCTGGCATGGGCGGTGCTTCTCGTCGATCCGCTCGGTCGCGAAGCGAGCGAGTCGAGGAGGCATTCGATGGATCATCCAGGGAAGCTCATTCTGTTTTCGGAAGGGGCGGAACGTCGGGAACGGGCCCAGCGCGCTTCTGGCAGGATTCCCGCCCGCCGAGCGGCAGCTCCCGAGCCAGCTCCGGCCACCCATCGCTGGCTCCCTCTGATCTTCATCGTGTGCTTCCTGGGGTTCGGTGGCGCGCTGGCCACCACGTTCGCGCAACCGGTCGCCCCGCGGATCGACCTCTTGCCGAGCGACCTGCGCATCGCCCTGTTTCAACGGACCATGAGCGAGGTGGCCTCGGTGTGCACCAACCGGCTCGCGCTGGTGGGCGGCGAGCTCCACGACCACTGCCTCAGTCAAGCCCACTTCCTCGGGCGATTCCCCGAGTGCGACGCCTCCTGTCGCACGACGGTCTCCTCGGTCCTGCCGCGCTCGCACCGCTGAGCCGGTCACGAGGCCCACCGTGGGAAGGCTGCGCCAGCCAGCGCGCCGCCCGTCTCACGGGAAGGCCAGGCGGTAGCCGAGGCCGAGAGGCGGCGCGGCGACCGTCGCGCCCGGCGGCCCGAACAATCCTCCCTGGCGGTAGGTCGCGAGGTCATCGATGGTCTGCGTGGGTTGGGTCAGGATCAGGGCCTCCCCGACCAGGACGCCTGCCGCCCCATTGATGATCCCCGACAGCCAGTGCTGGTACCCGAGGCCGAGGAACAGGAGGACGCCGGTGTTGAACGCCACGTTCCCCGCGTGGACCCACCAGCGCTGCTGCGCCGCCTGATCCTCGGCATCTCGCACCAGGCGGGTCTCGGCGTCGGCCAGGCGTGCGCAGATCCCGCCGCCGTCGTCCGAGGGCTCGGCGGGCGACGGCAGGTGGGCATTCCGTTCGTGAAGCTCGCGGGCATCGCGCACGACGGCCAGCGGAAAGAGCCAGAGGGGAATCACGCCGACCGCGGAGCTGGCGGCGCCGACGTACCAGTCGATACGGTCCTGGGGCCGGACGAAAGGGACCACCGCCAGGTTCGCGACGCCGGCGGCGCCGATGCCCCCGCCCCACCCCCAGGCCCAGAGCCGAGCGCGGCGCGCGACCGGGAACAGGTGATCGTCGATCCACGCCAGACGGACCTCCGGGGAGAGATCCATCAATCGCGGGGAGATCTCCCCGAGCCGTGGAATGGCCGGGCAGGGGGCGGCGTTCGCCACGGAGCCGGTTCCCTCGAGCCAGCCCGTCGAGACGGCCAGCAGGACGACGACCACCACGGTCGCTGGGCCGAGGTGCGATGCCTGCTCGGGGATCAACCGCCGGCCCTGCGCTTGAGGGCTCCCCCCGCGAGGTTGGTCGCCAGGTCCCAGACCGAGCTTGGAACCTTGTGACAGTCGGCGATGACGTCATCGAAGGCCTCGACGATCCAGTCCTCGTCCTCGAGGGACAAGCACAGCGGCGGCAACAGCTTGATCACGTACATCTCGTGTCCGGCGACCTGCGACAGGATGCGATGCCGCGCGAACAGGGGGATGATCACCGTCTGGCAGAACAGGCCCTTGGTGGCCTTCTCGAGCAGGGTCCAGGCCGCCCGGAGGGCGAAGGAGGACGGCGGACCAAACTCGAGGGCGATCATCAGACCTCGCCCCCGGACCTCCTTGAGCAACTCGTACTTGCTCGTGAGGGCAGCCAGCCTTCGCAAGAGGCTCTCGCCCCGGCGCGCGGCGTTCTCGATCAGCCGCTCCTCCTCGAGGACCGCCAGCGTGGCGAGGCCCGCCGCCATGGCCAGGTTGTTCTTCCCGAAGGTCGACCCGTGCACCACCGCTCGGTCCATGCGGTTGAACGTCCGCTCGAAGATCCATCGCTTGCCCGTGACCGCGCCGACCGGCACGAACCCCCCCGAGAGCGCCTTGGCGAGCAGCACCAGGTCCGGGTCGAGGCCGTCCTCGTGCTGGCCGGCGAGAAACCGTCCGGTGCGGCCGACGCCGGTCTGGATCTCGTCGCTGACGAAGAGCGCGCCGTGCTTGCGACAGAGGCGAGATGCCTCCAGCAGGTACCCGGGCCCAGAGGTCTTTGGCCCAGCTCCGCCCGGCCCAGCTCCGCCCGGCCCAGCTCCGCCCGGGAGATTGACGCCCTTGCCCTGGATCGGCTCGACGATGAACGCCGCCACGTCCCCCGCCCGCAACGCCGCCTCCAGCGCCCCGAGATCGTTCCACGGCACGCGCACGGTGTCCGCCAGCAAGGGGCCAAAGCCGTTCCGGAAGGCGGCATCTCCGTTCAGGGAGAGCGCACCCATGGTGAGACCATGGAAGGCGTGGTCACAGAAGATGAGCTTGTTCCTGCCCGTCGCGGCGCGTGCCAGCTTGATGGCCGCCTCCACCGCCTCGGTGCCGGAGTTGCAAAAGAAGACGGTCTCCTGCCCCGGCAGGTGGGAGAGCAGACGTTCCGCCAGCAGGCCCGAGAGCAGCGAAACGTCCATCTGCACCAGGTTGGGCAGATCGGCGTCGAGGATGTCGTGCAACGCCTTCTTGATCGTCGGGTGGTTGCGCCCGACCGCGAACACCCCGAAGCCCGCCAGGAGATCCAGGTACTTCTGTCCGGCCTGATCGTAGAGGTAAGCGCCCTCGGCGCGGGTGTAGTGGCGGTCGAAGCCGATGGTCTTGAGCACGCGAACGAGCTGGGGGTTGAGGTAGCTCTCGTGCAGCGAGAAGCTCTCGCCAGCCCGATCCCGCAGCTCTCCGAGCAGGTCGAAGGGGACCGGCACGTCAGTGAGACTCCGGGAAGAGGGATCCTCCGACCTCGAGGGCATGCATCACCTCCGCCACCAGGCCGGTGACTTGCAATCGACCGAGCTTCGAGCCGAGGCCCTGGTCGCGCAGCAGGCGCAACGTGGCGATCGCCAGTCGGGTGTTGATGGCGTTGAAGGCCACGAGGCCGCGATCGGCTCCGTGCGTACGCAGGGTCTCGGTGTAGGCGGCGGCGGCGGCCAGGTCGGCGCGCGCCAGGACGAACACCTCGGGGAGCTGGACCTGCCGGGGCAGGTAGCGGCGGCCCTCCGCGGCGTCGGGCCTGGCGTCCTTCAGGATGTTGACGAGTTGCAGCCCTTCCCCGAATTGCACGGCGTTGCCACGCAGCTCGTCCGCCGCGGCCGCCAGGCTCGGGGGGCCCCCGATGACGAAGAGCTCGGTGAGCATCTGGCCGACGATGCCCGCCACCGCGAAGCAGTAGTCGCGCAGCTCCTGCAGCGTCTCGAGCTCGAGGACCCCATCCCCCCGGGTCCGACCCACGAAGTCCGCCATGCCCTGGGCGCTGCGACCGAGGTGGACCCGCAGCTGCTCGCGGGCCCGCGGCGCGAGGGCGTGGTACCAGGACACCACCTGCGGCGTGACCCGCAGCAGGTCGAGGTACCCCGCGTGGATCAGGGGAGGGTCCACCAGCCACGCCGAGGTCGCCTGGGCCACCGCGCGCGGGTCGGCCTCGTCGAGCAATGGCCCGACCTCGGCGAGCGCCTGAATCCGCCGCTCGGGCGACCAGGCGGTGGCGTCCTCGAAGGTGTCGATGATCCGGAACAGCAGATAGGCCACCCCGACCTCGGTGCGGGTGGGCTCCGGGAGCATGGGGATGGTGAGCGCAAACGTGCGGCTGGTCTTCAGCAGCAGGGTGTTCAAGTCGTCCTTGTTGATCATGTCACGAGCCTTCTCACGAGCCTTCTCAAGGGTCTCCCTGGGCGGTGCCGAAACCCATCCCCACTCCACTCCCGGTCGTCGCCGTCGCCGTCGCCGTCGCAGATTCGGGCGGGCCGCGCAGCACGCCCTCGTGCAGGGAATCGCCGAGCGCCTCCGCGCACCGGACGACCCGGCCGCGGAGGGTGAGCAATCTGGTGAGTGCGCGCGGATCGCCCAGCAATCCGCGCAAGACCTGGGTGCGCCGGACGGCGCCCCCGCTGTCCCGCGCGCGGTTGAGGAGCTCCGGTAGCTCCTCGCTGGCGGTGTCGCTGACCGCCCGGACGACGAGCCACGGGATCCCGGCCGCGCGCGCCATCTCGGCGTAGATCGCCGACTCCAGATCCACCACCGCGGTGGGCAGACGGCCCACCGCCCGGTCGTCTCTGTCGTTGTCTCTGTCGCTGTCCCCGTCCGTATCGGTGCAGGCCCCGGCGCCCGCCGCGGCCGCCACCCTCCACAGGCGCTGCTTCTCGAGCGCGCTGTCGGCGATCCGGCGAGCGGTCACCACCACCGCCGGTCGCGCGCCGAGCAGGCGTGCCGCGCTCGCCACCCATGCGGGGCCCGCGGCTTCAACCCCGGTGATCAGGGACGCTTCCTCCGGCTCACGCACGACGTGCGTGGCGACCACCAGGTCGGCGGGGGCGAGCCCGGGGCTGAGCGCCCCGGCCGTTCCGACCACGATCAGGCGCTCGATGCGCAGCGCGTTCGGCTGCCCGAGGAGATCCGCGAGACCCTGCCGCGCGTTTCGCTCGCCATCGCCGGTCACCAGCAAGGCGACCGCGGCCCCATCGAGCCGCCCGATGCGCAGCGTCCGCTGGCCGAGGCGTCGCGCCTCGAGCTCGACCAGGCGCGTGCGCACCGTCGTCACCTCCTCGGGCATCGCCGCGACGATGGCCACCAGCCCCCTTGACGGTGAGGGCGACGGCGACGGAGGCGATCGATTCAACCCCGACATTCCCGTCATGTCCGTCAGCCGAGGAAGTTCCAGGCCGCCATGCGCAGCATGTCCCTGGGGCTCTTGCCGAGCTCGCGCACCGCCGAGGCCTCGAAGCCCGAGTGCATGGCACAGTTGGCGCAGCGCGCGTCCTTCCGGGACTCCCAGTAGGTCCAGTCGGTCTCCGCCCAGAACGTCTTCCAGTCCGGTGTGAAGGACTCTCCGATCAGGTAGCAGGGCCCCTTCCACCCCTTCGGCGTGAAGGTGACGGTGCTCCATGGCGAGCAGTCGTAGTCGCGCTTGCCCGCCGCGAACTCCAGGTACATCGGGGTCGAGCTGAGGGGGAAGCGGGTCGCAAGCTCCAGGATGCGCTGGAACTTCCGCTGGATCTCCTGGCGCGTGAGGAAGATGTCCTCGGCGACCGACTGGTAGTGGTACCCCGGCGACAGCAACATGCCGTCCACCCCCAGGCCCTTCAGCAGCTGGCACAGCTCCTCGAGCTCCTCGACCGCCGTGTTCTTGAAGACCGTGGTGTTGGTCATCACGTGATAGCCGAGTCGCTTGGCCTCGCGGATCATCTCGATGGCCTGGTCGAACACCCCGGCGCGCGCGCAGACCTCGTCGTGGGTCGCACGCATCCCATCGAGGTGGACGTTGAGGGTCAGCCGCTTGGCGGGCGGGATCTTGCCGAAGACCTTGGTGTCGAGCACCAGGCCGTTGGTGCATAGGTAGATGTGGCGCTTGCGTCCGATGATGCCATCGACCAGCTCCTTGAGCTCGGGGTAGAGGGTCGGCTCGCCGCCGCAGATGGACACCGACGGCGCGCCGCAGTCGTCCACGGCCTTGAGGCAGGTCTCGAGCGGCAGGCGATCCGCCAGCTTCCCGGTGTGCCGCTCGGTCGAGCAGCCGATGCACGCCAGGTTGCACGTGTACAGGGGCTCGAGCATGAGGACGAACGGAAAGCGCCTCTGTCCCTGGATCCGTTGCTTCAATTGGTAACCGACCATGTCGGTCGTGATATGCAGAGGAAAGCGCATGTGACCTCGTTTGGGGGGAACGCTCGTGAGCGAAAGCCGGACCAACTTACAACATTCCGTCATCCAGCCAAGCTCGGCTGAACGTGTGACCCAGGATACAGTTGGTGTCACGTCTGGCGTCACGTCTGGCGTCGCACCGGTCCTCCTGGCACCGGGCCCGGCGCGCATCGATCGGGCGGTCGCGGCCGCGCGCGACTGGCTGCTCGCGCGCCAGGATCCGGCCGGCTTCTGGTGCGGGGAGCTCGAGGGGGACACCACCCTCGAGAGCTATGCCATCCTGCTCGAGGCGTTCCTCGGCAGCCCGCGCAGCCCCAAGGTGACGGCCCTCGCGCAGGTGGCGCGCGAGGAGGCCCTGCCCGACGGGGGATGGGCGCAGTATCCCGGGGGACCCCCGGACGTGTCGGTGTCCACCCTCACGTATTTTGCGCTGCGGATCGCCGGCGACCGACCCGATGAGCCGCACATGCGTCGGGCGTGCGCGGTCATCGCCTCGCTCGGTGGGGTCGAGCGCGCCAACACCTACACCAAGTACCACCTCGCCCTGTTCGGGCAGTACGCGTGGCAGCGGGTGCCGGCCATTCCGCCCGAGATGGTGTTCCTTCCACGGTTCTCGCCGTTCACGGTCCACGACATGTCGAGCTGGTCGCGGACCATCTTCGTGCCGCTGTCGATCCTCTACGCTGCGAAGCCGGTCCGTCCGCTTCCCGACGGTTGTGGAGTGGAGGAGCTCTTCTCGGCTCCGCCCGCGCCCGCGCCCGCGCCCCCGCCCACGCCATCTCCCGGCGCGCCCAGCGCCGTCACGCCCGTCGCGGCGCCGCTGCCGCCATCCGCGCAGCCCACACCGGCCGCCCCCGGGGGACGCTCCGCCTGGCAGACCCTGTTCTTCGGGGTGGATCGCGCGCTCAAGACCCTCGAGCGGCTGCCCGGCGCCGACCGGCTGCGCTCGGCGGCCGTGAAGCGCGCGGCCGCCTGGATGATCGAGCGCCTGGCGCACTCCGACGGGCTGAGCGCGATCCTGCCGGCCATGGCCAACTCGGTGATGGCCCTCGATTGCCTCGGTTACCGTGCAGATCATCCGTTGATGCGCGAACAGCGGGCCCATCTCGATGGACTGCTCATCGCCGACGAGGTCGACGGCGAGCGCCGGCTGCGAATGCAGCCGTGCCTGTCACCGGTGTGGGACACGGTCCTCGCCAGCCACGCGCTCGGCGAGGCCGCCGTTCCTCGCGACCATCCGGCCCTGCGCCGCGCCGTGGGCTGGCTGCTCGCGAAGCAGACCCGGTTGCCCGGCGACTGGTCGCACCGGAATGCCGCCCCCCCGGGAGGTTGGTACTTCGAGCACCGCAACGAGTTCTACCCCGACGTGGACGACACCTGCATGGCCCTGATGGTGCTTCGCCGCAACCGCCTGGATCCGCCCGACCCCGCCGCCGAGGCCGCGATGGCGCGGGGCCTCGCCTGGATGCTCGGCATGCAGAACGACGACGGGGGATGGGGCAGCTTCGATCGCAACAACCACAAGGAATGGCTCACCCACGTCCCGTTCGCCGACCACAACGCGATGATCGATCCGAGCACGGCCGACATCACCGCGCGGGTCCTCGAGTGTCTCTCGGGCTTCCCGGAGTTCAAGCCGGCGCCCGGCAATCAGCGCCCGGCGCAGCATCCAGTGATCTTGCGTGCGCTCGGCTTCCTGCGGCGGGATCAGTGCACCGACGGGAGCTGGTACGGCCGCTGGGGAGTGAACTACCTGTACGGGACCTGGCAGGTGTTGCGGGGGCTCCGCGCGATCGGCGAGGACCTGCAGGCGCCCTACGTCCGGCGGGCGGCGCGCTGGCTCCTCGATCACCAGAACGCCGACGGGGGATGGGGTGAGAGCATCGCGAGCTACGACGATCCCGCGCAGAAGGGCCGGGGAGGCTCGACCCCGAGCCAGACCGCCTGGGCGCTGATGGGCCTGCTCGCGAGCTGGCCGGCCGGCGACGGGGCGGCCGATCCGATCCGGCACGCGGAGACCGAAGCCGCCACCCGACGGGGGGTGCGCCATCTGCTCGACCGGCAGAGCGCCGAGGGCACCTGGCAACAAGCCTCGTGGACCGGGACCGGCTTTCCCAAGGTCTTCTACCTGAACTATCATCACTACCGACACTACTTCCCGCTCATGGCCCTCGGGCAGTACAGGGCTGCGCGCTTCCCCGCGGCTCGGAGCCAGACCGCCAGCCTCACCAGCGACGGCAGCGCCCAGGCGGACGGGGCCGCGGCAAAGCCGTCTACTTGAGCCCCAGCTTGGCGCCGAGCTCGGTCGCCTCGCGCTTGACCCGACGCTCCTCCGGGGCGTCGTAGCGTCCGACCGGGGCGCTCGCTATCTCGCCGAGCCGGGTCCGCGCCTCGGCCGGGCGGCCGGTGTCGAACAGCACCCGGGCGAGATACAGGCGGGCGCGCAGGCTGTCCGGGTTGATGCGCAACGCCTGGGTGAGCTCGCCCTCCGCCTGCTTGCGATCGCGCTTCGGCCAGGGGACCTCGAGGTGGTAGGCGGCCCAGACCACCGGGATGTTGCCGTGGTCGTAGCCCGGATCGAGCTCGGTCGCTCGCTGCAGGTGGCGCTTGAACTTGCCTTCGATGCCGCTCGCCAGCGCATTGAGGATTCCGATCCCCTCGGCGTAGCTCCCGATCGCGAGCGCGGCCCAGTAGTGACCGCCGGCGCTCCGCGGATCGATGGCGACCGCCCGCTCCGCCAGCTCCCACGCCAGCTTTCCGAGTTGCGAACGCTCGGCCTGCGCCCGGGCTGGCTCTTCGCTCTGCGTGAAGATGACCCGGGCCCCACGCCACAGGAGCTCGGCGTCCCTCGGCGCCGCCGCCACCGCCGCGTCGACCAGCGCTCTGGCCTCCTCCAGGGCCGCCGGCTGATCGCGCCGTTCGTGCAGGCGATCGAGCCTGGCCAGGATCCCCTCCGGCGTGCCTGCCACTCGTGCCTCGGCCCCGGCCGTTGCCACCAGAGTTGCCACCAGCAGCGATGCGGCGAGCGGCGTCACCGCGCGTGGAGAGGCTTCAACGCCGTCCCCCAGGCGACCACCTGGTCGAGCATCTGGTTGACGGAGGCCTCGTGCTGGGGACCTGGCTTGAAGATCTGGAAGCTCTCGAAGTCGGTGAAGAGCGACAGCGCCACCTGCGCCCGAACGTCGGCGATCTGGATCTCACCCATCACCTGTCGCAGCTGCTCCACCGCCCGGATCCCCCCGCCGCTGCCGTACGCGACGAAGCCGGCGGCCTTGTTGTTCCACTCCCGGTAGAGGAAGTCGATGGCGTTCTTGAGGGCCCCGGATGGGCCGTGGTTGTACTCCGGGGTCACGAACACGAAGGCGTCGAGCCCTTCGATCTTGGCGGACCAGGCCTTGGTGTGGGCGTGGGTGTATTGCCCGCGCGAGGGCGGCACGGGCTCGTCGAGCAGGGGCAGCTTGAAAGTCTCCAGGTCCACGAGCTCGAACTCGGCGTCGCCGCGATCGCCGCGTCTCTCGGCGATCTCCTTGACCCAGCGTCCGACCGCCTCGGCCTTGCGTCCTGGTCTGGTGCTTCCCACGATGATGCCAACCTTGAGCATGTGATGTCTCCGTTGCGTGCGTCGCGTCGCTTGCTTGTTTCGACCATCCGAGCGGTGCCGGTCCTCAGCGAGTGGCGGAAGAGGCCGCCGGCGCGCCGAGTGTAGCCCCGGCTCGCGTCCCCGGCGAAGCCGGCGCCTCGGACAGCAGCGCCCCGAGCCGGCGGCTCTCCGGGCGCAGCGCCCACGAGGCGAGCACGAGGAGCAAGATCACGAGGGGGGTTGCGACCTTGCCAATCGGGTCCCCGCTCGATGCGTGCGAGACGGCCGCGCCGGTCAGGTCGAACATCATCCCCGCGTAGGCCCACTCCTTGAGCCGGGGGAACCTGGGCACCGCCACTGCGACCGCGCCGAGCAGCTTCCAGACGCCCAGGATCGCCGCGAAGTACAGCGGGTAGCCGAGGTGGGCCATCCCGGCCGCGATGTCCTTGCCGCCCTTCAGGTCCGTCACGCCGCCCAGGGCGAACGCGAGGACGGTCAGGCCCGTGGTCACCCAGTATCCGATCCTTCTGGTCTTCATCTTGGTCTCCCTGTGTCGAAGTTCCCCGGCTCCATCCGGGATGGCCGGTACGCGGGTGAGACTGACCGCCAATTCGATTGGAATCAATGTGTCAACAATGGGCTTGATATGATACGTTTTGATCCATATGTCCGACCCGCTCGAGACCTCCGAGTTGCTGGCCTTTGCCCGGACGGTGGAGAGCCGCTCGTTGTCCCGCGCGGCCAGCGAGCTGCGCGTCCCGCGCGCCACCGTGAGCCGCCGCCTGGCCCGCCTCGAGGAGCGGCTGTCCACGCGTCTGCTCCGGCGGACCACCCGGAGCATGGTGCTCACCGACGCCGGCGAGGCCCTGTACCGGCACGCGCGCATCGTCCTCGATGCGGTCCAGCACGCCGAGGCCAGCGTGCGCCGCACGGACCAGACCGTCCGTGGCGATCTGCGCGTGTCGGCGCCCCCCCTCATGAGTCGCAGCTTCCAGGCGATGATCTGCGCCTTCGCGCAACGCTATCCCGAGGTGCGGCTGCAGGTGCACCTGTCGGCGCAGATCGTGGATCTGGCCCGCGGCGACCATGACGTCGCCATCCGTGCCTCCGGCCAGATGCAGCCAGGTCTGGTGGCCCGGGTGCTCTCGCGCGATCCGGTCATCGCCGTGGCGTCGCCCGCGTACCTCGCGGTTCACGGAACGCCGCGGACCAGCGCGGACCTGCGCCAGCATCGCTGCCTGATGGCCTTCGGCGGGCGGGATGTCCCCGAGACCCACTGGACCTTCACCGCCGGCGGCAAGCCGACGAAGATCCAGGTCGACGGCACGTTCTTCTCCAACGATCTTACCCTGCTGTGCGCCGCCGCCGTCAACGGCCTGGGGATCGCCGTCCTGCCCATGGTGCTGGTGCGCCGCTTGGTCGAGGAGGGGACGCTGGTGCAGGTGCTGGGGGGGCTCCTCGAGTGGAAGTCCCAGCTCGCCGTGGTCTATCTCGAGCGCGAGTTCGTTCCGCCGCAGGTGCGCGCCTTCGTCGACGCCGCCGTCAAGTGGGCCGAGACCGAGCTCCCCGGCCCATCCGACTTCGACTGGACCGCCCCGGCCTCTCCCAGGCCGAAGCGGGTCCGGAGCCGCGCGGCTACATCCGCTCGGCGCGCTTGAGCTTCCCTGCCGCCGTGGCCAGCACCGGCATGGGCTCCTCGAGCCCCTCGATGCCGCCGCTCCCGTGGGCTCCCCCCTCCTCCGGGTGATACCCGGCCTCGCCGTGATCCGCGAGATCGAGCCCCTCCTCCTCCGAGTCGAGCGACGGTCGCAGACCGAGCACCACCTTCAGCCCGAGCCCGAGCACCACCGTGGCGCCGATGGACAGGCCGAGGGTGAGCCCGATGGCCTCGAGCTGCTGGATCCACAGCCCGTTGCCGACCAGCCCCCCGAGGTTGGTGTTGAGGTTGCCGTTGACGTCCGGCGTGGCCAGGAAGCCGGTGAGGAGCGCGCCCATGGTCCCTCCCACCCCGTGAACCCCGAAGGTGTCGAGGGCATCGTCGTACTTGAAGAACGCCTTCAGCTTCATGCACGCGAAGTACGGCACCACGCCCGCGAGGGCCCCGATCAGCACCGCGCTCGACGGGCTCACGAACCCCGCCGCCGGGGTGATCACCACGAGCCCCCCCACGGCGCCCGAGCAGAATCCGAGCACGGTCGGCTTACCGCGCGTGACCCATTCGAGGAGCGGCCACACGGTGGCGCCGACCGCCGCCGCCAGCGTCGTGGTGGTGAACGCGTTCGCCGCGATGCCGTCCGAGGCTACCGCGCTCCCGGCGTTGAACCCGTACCAGCCCACCCACAGCATCCCGGTGCCAATCATGGTGAGGACCAGGCTGTGCGGCGCGAAGACCCGCTTGCCGAAGCCCGAACGCCTGCCGAGGATCAGGCACAAGGTCAGCGCCGACCAGCCCGACGACATGTGCACCACCGTCCCGCCCGCGAAGTCGATGGCCTTGATGGCCGCCTTGGCGTTCCACACCCCGTTCATCAGCCCATCGACCCCCCACACCATGTGGGCGAGCGGGAAGTACACCACGAACATCCACAGGGCGATGAAGGCCATGACCGCCGAGTACCTCATGCGCTCGGCGATGGCGCCCACGATCAGGGCCGGGGTGATGATCGCGAACATCAGCTGGTACATCGCGAAGATGTTCTGCGACACCCACGCGGCGTAGTCCGGGTTGGGGGCCGACGTGACCCCCTTCAGAAATGCGAACTTGGTCCCCCCGAGCAGCGCCGTTCCTGGCGCGAAGACCAGGCTATAGCCGATGGCCCACCAGACGATGGTCACGAAGCCCGCGCACCCGAAGCACTGGGCCACCACCGACAGGACGTTCTTGCGGCGCACCAGGCCCCCGTAGAACAGCGCCAGCCCCGGCAGGGTCATGAACAGCACCAGCGCCGCGGAGGTCATCATCCAGGCGTTGTGACCCGGGCCCGGCGTGGCCAGGACCTTGGGGGTGCCGTTGGTGATGTAGGCCTCGAGGTCGGCCACGCGGGTGGCGAGATCCACCGGCGCGGCGACACCGGCACCGGGGACGGCACTGGCACCGACGCTGGAAGCCGGGGACTCCGCCAGCGCCAGGCCCGAGCCGAGGCAGAACAGCAATGCCAAGAGCCCGGCCGTTCCGATCACGATGCGATGCCTTCTGAACACGCTCATTCGACGATCCTTTTTTGGGGGTTCTCGGTTGAGATTGCAGGTGGGGCTCGGCGCTGCGCTTTGCGAACGGCTTTCCGGAGCCTTCCCGATGGCCTCCGCGCGCCGAACCCGTCGGCCGGACCCCTTTGCAGGCTCCACGCCAACCTGCGATCGGAGGGCTGGCGACCGCCCCGCCTTCTTACCATCGCCTGCAATTACAGGATCTTACGGACTTACGCAACCTGGACGACTCGCGGCGGAAACCCGGAGGAAATTGGCGAGATACGTGCTGGATCCTGGGAAGATTCCGGGCATCGGCGAATTGCCAAGGTGGTTTCGCAAACTGCGAAAACCTCCCGTCAGAGCTTCTGCTTTTCCCGGCGATAGAGCGTGGAGAGGTCGATGCCCAGGATCTCGGCGGCCTTCGGCTTGCTTCCGCCCACCTTCTGCAGGATTCCCTCGATGTAGCGGCTCTCGAGCTCCTGCAACGTCATTCCCTTCCGGACCACCGAGGCCATGGGATCCGACTCCCGGATCGAACCGAGGGCGTGCTTCACGTCCGCGAGCCGCGCCAGCGGCATCGAGGTCGTGACCACCAGGCGCTCGATCAGGTTCTCGATCTGGCGGACGTTGCCCGGCCATCCGTAGCCGGTCAGAAAATCGAGGGCCTCGGGCTCGAACCCCACGAGCGGCGCGGACGTCGCCAGGGACGATCGGGGAGCCCGGTCGAGGCTCTTGCGCAGGAGGTGCTGGATGAGTCCCGGGATGTCCTCGGCGCGCTCGCGCACCGGCGGTACGGCGATCCGCAAGACGTCGAGGCGGAAGAAGAGATCCTCGCGAAACTGCCCGCCCTCGACCAGCGCCGACAGGTCCTTGTGGGTGGCGGAGACGCAGCGCACGTCCACCGTCCGCACGGTCTCGCTGCCGACGGCCCGCACCTCCCCCGACTGCAGGACCCGCAGCAGCTTGCCCTGCAGCGACAGGGGCAGATCCCCGATCTCGTCGAGGAACAGCGTGCCCCCGTCCGCCTCGAGGAACAGGCCGCGTCGGTTCTGGGTGGCTCCGGTGAAGGCGCCCCGGGTGTGACCGAAGAGCTCGCTCTCGAGGAGCTGCTCGGGCAGCGCCGCGCAGTTCATCGCCACGAACGGCCGCTCCGCCCGGGGGCCATCCGCGTGAATGGCCAGCGCCACCAGCTCCTTGCCGGTCCCGGTCTCGCCCGAGATGAGCACGGGCGCCGACGCGCCCGCCACCTGCTCGATCAGCGCCCGGAGCTGGCGCATGGCCGGGCTCTCCCCGACCAGCCGTCGGGCCGCGACGCTGTCGTTCAGCGTCCGCCGCAAGGCCGCGTTCTCGAGCACCAGCTTGCGCTCGCGGCAGGCCCGCTCGACCAGTTGCCGCAGGGCCGTGAGCTCGAAGGGCTTGGTCACGTAGTGAAATGCCCCGCGCCGCATGGCCTCGACCGCGGTCTCGATGGCCCCGAAGGCCGTCATGATGATCACCGGGACGCTGGGATCGATGCGGCGAACCCCGTCGAGCACGTCCATGCCATCCAGGTTCTTCATGCGCAGATCGGTGACCACCACGTCGCTCGGGTCGCGCGCGAAGCGGTCGAGCGCCGCGCCGCCACCCCCTGCGACCTCGGTCTCGAAGCCGACCGCCTCGAGATCGTTGGCGATGGTCTGGGCCATGTCGGCGACGTCGTCGACCACCAGGGCCCGCAGCTTACGCATGCGCCCCCACCTTCGACGGGCCCGGGCCATCGTCGGACGCCGCCGCCGGGGCGTCTCCCTGGCCGATGCCGCTCGCGGCGGTCGCGGTCGCCACCGCCGTGGCGAAGACGGGCCAGACCAGCGACACGGTGGTGCCGCGCTCGGGCGCGCTCACGAGGTTGATCTCCCCCGCGTGGTTGCGCACGATGCTGGCGGTGATGGGGAGCCCGAGGCCGGTGCCCTCGCCGGGCTTCTTGGTGGTGAAGAAGGGATCGAACACCGCGTGCAGGTGCTCGGCGCCGATCCCGCAGCCGCGGTCGATGATGTCGATGCGGACCAGGCCCGCGCTCACCCGGCGCGCCGACAGGGTGATCCGCTGCCCGGGCGCCGACGCGTCCGAGGCGTTCCGCAGCAGGTTGACCAGGACCTGTTGCAGCTGGTCCGGGTCGGCGGCGAGGGGTGGCAGGTCGGCCGGCAGGCCAAGCTCGAGATCGTGTTCCTTGGCGTCGAGCTTGAATGCCAGCAGCCCCTGGGCGTGGGCGACCGCGCCGGGCAGCCCGACGGCCTGCCGGACGATGGGTTGCCGGCGCGAGAAATCCAGGACCTGGCGAATGGTGGTCGAGATCGAGTCGATGTGCTTCATGATGACCCGCAGATCCTCGGCGCGCGCGGGATCGCTCACGTGACGCAGGACCTGCTCGGCGCGCCCGCGGATGATCGCCAGGGGAGAGCCGATCTCGTGGGCGATGCCCGCCGACAGGACCCCCACCGTGATCAACTTCTCCGCGCGCACCAGGTGATCCTCCAGCTTGCGCAGCTCCGATTGGTCCTCCACCAGCGCGAAGGCACGCACCCCGAGGGCCCGGTCGCGGACCGGGACCACCCGCACGTGGAACCGCTGGGAGGTGGTGGTGAGCGCCCGCGTCTCGGTCGCGCCGGTCGCGCCGTTCGCGTCTCCATGGGCTCCTTCACCCCGCACCGCCGCGGTCAGGGCCGGGCCGAGCTCGGCGATGAAGGCCGCGCCCTCGGCCGCACCCGCGCCCGAGAAGGCCTCCTCGAGCCGGGCACCGATGCGGATCTCTCCCAGGCGCTCGCTGAGGAAGCGATTCGCCAGCACCACCCGCCCGCTCTCGGAGATCCCCAGCACCCCGAGCGGGGCGCTCTCGACGATGGCCTCGCTGGTGGCGCGCGCGCTGACCAGCGCCTGCGCGTAGCCGAGCGCCGTCTCGAGCCCGACGGCCTTGCGCTGCTGGCGCAGGATCACGAGCCCGACCCCCGCGACCGCGATGGCGGTAGCCATGGTCGCCGAGACCAGCCGGGCCAGCCGCCCGCGCTCGCGCTCCACGATGGCCTGCGACGAGGCCACCCAGGTGACGGTCCATGCCCCGGTGGGCCCCTCGACCCGCTCGGAGATGCGGATGGCGGCGGTCGGCGCCAGGTCGGCCACCTCGGCGGCCGCCGCCCGGCACCCGCGCGACGTCTCGCAGCCCGCCCACGCGGTGCCCGCGGGGTCGCGCACGATCAGCCGCGCGCTCGGGACGGGGGACCAGGCCATCCCGCCGAGGAACAAGGCCACGTCGCTGGCGACCACCACGGCGCCGCCCCCTTCGCCCACCGGGGTCCCGTAGAGCACGAAGGCCCGGTCTTCGAAGCGGGTGGCCGATCGGGCCAGGGCCTGGGCCTTCCTGCTCGACACCTCGATGGCGAGGAGGCGACTCGGCGCGGCCAAGGCCTCGATGGTCGGGCGGGTCTCGGTGGGGTCGACCGCCAGCACGTCGAGGGTCCCGTCGGCCTCGAACAGCCCGATGGCCCGGTACTGCGGCACCACGGTGGCCAGGGCCTGGAAGGCGGTGGTCCAGGTGCGTCGCTCGGTCGCCAGATCGAGATCCGTGTTGCGCCGGGAGCGCTCGACCAGGTTGATGAGCAAGCGGGTATCCTGGTCGAGGGCATCGAGGCGCGCCGACAGCAGCTCGGCCGAGGCGTGGGCCTGACGCTGGGTGGCCACCGCGAACTCGTCGAGCAGCCGTCGCTGTTCGCGCACCGCGCTCCAGACCGACGACCCCACGATGGCGGTCACGGCGAGCACGATCGCGGCAACGCTGACGGGAGTCTTCACCGGAGGTCATCCTAATCCAGGTCCGGAGGGGCCCCCGTACGAGCGCGACCCGCGCCGCGGCTCGTCGCGATCCCATGGGCCGCCCGGCCGCGCCCGGCGGCCGGGCGCCGCTTGCCAAATGCAACCGGTTGGGCAATCCTCCGCGTTTCCGAACGGAGAACATGCGGAGCGATTCCATCAAGAAGGGCATCAATCGCGCGCCTGCGCGGGCGATGCTGAAGGCGACCGGGTTGACCGATGCGGACCTCGACAAGCCGCTCATCGCCGTGGCCAACACCTGGTCGGACGTCACGCCCTGCAACATGCACCTGCGGGAGCTCGGCCACAAGGTCAAGGAGGGCATTCGCGCCGCCGGTGGGACCCCGGTGGAATTCAACACCGTCGTGGTCTCGGACGGCATCTCGATGGGCAGCGAGGGCATGCGCGCCTCGCTGGTCTCGCGCGAGGTCATCGCGGACTCCATCGAGCTCGCGGTGCTCGGCGCCCAGTGCGACGCGGTGGTCACCCTGTCCGGCTGCGACAAGACCATCCCCGGGACCCTGATGGCGCTGGCGCGCATGAACCTGCCCGGGCTCATGCTCTACGGCGGCTCGATCATGCCGGGGCGCTTCCAGGGCAAGGACGTCACGATCCAGCAGGTGTTCGAGGCCGTGGGGGCTTGTGCCGCCGGCAAGATGTCGGCCGCCGACGTGCGCAAGCTCGAGGACGTGGCCTGCCCGGGCGCGGGCGCGTGCGGTGGGCAGTTCACCGCCAACACCATGTCCATGGCGGCCGCGCTCCTCGGCCTGTCTCCCATGGGGCTGAACGACATCCCGGCCCTCGATCCACGCAAGGGCGACGCGGCCTTTCAGTGCGGGCAGATCGTCATGCGCCTCCTCGCCGAGGATCAGCGTCCGAAGCGGTTCCTCACCCGCACCGCCTTCGACAACGCCATCGCGGGCGTGGCCTCGAGCGGCGGCTCGACCAACGCCGTCCTGCACCTCCTCGCCATCGCTCACGAGGCGGACGTGGCGCTGTCCATCGATGACTTCGACGTCATCTCGACCCGCACCCCGATCCTGACCGATCTGGTGCCGGGCGGGCGCTTCATGGCGCCGGATCTCGAGCGGGCGGGCGGACAGCGCCTGCTCATCCAGCGGCTCTTCGCGCTCGGGCTCCTGCGGGACGCCCCCACCGTCAGCGGTCGCGGCCTCCGGGCCGAGGGCGAGCTCGCGCGCGAGACCCCGGGCCAGGAGGTCGTGCGTCCCATCGATCGCCCGCTCAGCCCGACGGGGGGGCTCGCGATCTTGAAGGGGGCCCTCGCGCCCGATGGCTGCGTGGTCAAGCTGGCGGGCCACAATCGTCGGTTCCACCAGGGCCCGGCCCGGGTCTTCGACTCGGAGGAGCAGTGTTTCGCTGCGGTCCAGGCCCGCCAGATCAAGCCGAACGACGTGGTGATCATCCGCTACGAGGGGCCGAAGGGCGGCCCGGGGATGCGCGAGATGCTGGGGGTCACCGGCGCCCTCGTCGGGCAAGGCCTGGGCGACAGCGTGGTGCTCCTCACGGATGGACGTTTCTCGGGGGCCACCCACGGCTTCATGGGCGGCCACCTCGCGCCCGAGGCCGCGGTCGGCGGCCCGGTGGCGTTCGTGCGCGACGGGGATTCCGTCACCGTGGACGTCGACCGGCGGCGCATCGACGTGGACGCCGATCTGGACGCCCGCCGGCCTGGCTGGACCCCGCCGCCCCCCCGCTACCGACGCGGGGTGATGGCGAAGTACGCGGCGATCGTCTCGTCGGCGGCGCTCGGCGCCGTCACCGAGCCGCGCTTCGACCCCTAGCCCAGGCCCGGGCGCGCGGTCACCGGGCGCGCGGCACCGATACAGCACAGGCAAACGCACAAGCAAAAGACAGAAGGAACAGGACCTCCATGAGCAAAATGTACTGGGAGAGCGACGCCAACAAGAAGGCGCTCGAGGGCAAGAAAGTGGTGGTGCTCGGCTATGGCAGCCAGGGCCGCGCACAGGCGTTGAATCTGCGCGACAGCGGGATCAACGTGGTCCTCGGATTGCGCCCGGGCAGCCCGACCTGGAAGCAAGCCGAGGGCGACGGGTGGAAGCCCGAGCCGGCCGCCGAGGCCGTCAAATCGGCGGACATCGTGTGCTTCCTGGTCCCGGATCTGGCGCAGGGCCAGCTGTACAAGGACGTCGTGGCCCCGAACCTCAAGCCGGGCGCGATGCTGCTCTTCTCCCACGGCTTCAACATCCACTACAAGCAGATCGAGCCGCCCGAGACCGTCGACGTGGCGATGATCGCCCCGAAGTCACCGGGCGGGATGGTGCGCCGCACCTACGAGGAAGGCAACGGCGTGCCTTGCCTCATCGCCATCCACCGCGACGCCACCGGCAAGGCGTTCGAGCGGGCGCTGGCCTACGCCCAGGGCATCGGCGGCACCAAGGCCGGCGTCATCGAGACCACCTTCGCCGAGGAGACCGAGACCGACCTGTTCGGCGAGCAGGCGGTCCTGTGCGGCGGCGCCACCGAGCTCATCGCGGCGGGCTTCGAGACGCTGGTGGCGGCTGGCTACCAGCCCGAGGTGGCCTACTTCGAGTGCCTGCACGAGCTCAAGCTGATCGTCGACCTGATCTACGAGGGTGGGTTCGCGCGGATGCACCGGTTCGTGAGCGAGACCGCCAAGTACGGCGATCTCACGCGCGGGCCGCGCATCGTCGACGACCACGTGCGGGCCAGCATGAAGAAGGTGCTGGACGAGGTGCGCTCCGGGCAATTCGCGCGCGAGTGGATCGCCGAGACCCAGACCGGCAAGGTCAACTACAACGCCCTGCTGCAAAAGGATCTCGACCACCCGATCGAGAGCGTCGGCAAGAAGCTGCGCGAGCGGATGAGCTGGCTCGGTAACAAGTAGCCGCCAGGGGCCGATCGCGCGCCAGGGGCGTTCCGGTGACCCACGGCGACCCGGTCCGGACACTTGTCGAGGGCAGGGGTGCGTCTCGTCTCGCTCAACCCAGGGTTTGGGACGGCGCGCCCGCTCGGCAACCTCCGACTCAAGGATGGCCCATGCGTCGTACGACCCGGTCGCCCCAGATGGTCTTCTGCCCCGGTGCGTTGACCACTTCCCTGGCCCTGGCGCTCGCCCTCGGCGGCGGAGGGGCGATCGCGCCGGCCTGCACGTCGAGCGAGGCTTTCCTTCCCTCGACGTTGCCCCCGACCTTGCCCGGGGCGGACGCCGGCGCCGGCGGCAGCGCGCCGGCCGGGAGCGGGGGCGGCGCCGCCAGCGCCACCGGGGGTGCGTCGCCGACGGGCTCGGGCGGAGCGGCGGTCCCGGTGGGGGGCAGCGGGGGGCGGTCCGGGAGCGGGGGCGCGCCAGGCTCGAGTGCCACCGGGGGCAGGGTGGCGGCGATGGCCAGCGGCGGTGCGGCGGGCGCCGTGGCGGGACCTCCGGCCAGCCCGGGGGCCGTCCTGCTTTCGGACGACTTCGAGGACGGCTCGACCAAGGGGTGGCTGCAGGATCCGTCGGACGCCGAGGGGAAGTGGGCCGTCACCACCGATGCCAGTGGCTCGAAGGTGCTGACCGAGTCGGTGGCCACCAGCGCGATCAGCTGGATGGTGGGCGGCAATTCGACCTGGGCCAACCAGCGCGTCGAGGCCAAGGTCCGGTTCACGTCGTTCACGGACAGCGGCGCCACCGCGTACATCGCCACCCGGTTCGTGGACTTCGACAACTACTATTTCGTGCAGATGAAGGTCGACGGCAGCTTGAAGATCCGCAAGCGCATCCAGGGCTCGACCAGCGATCTCGTGACCTACAAGACCAAGATGGCGCTGGCCGCCGGTGACGTGCACGTGTTCGGGATGGCCTTCGCCGACTCGACGCTTACCATCTACCTCGACGGGGCAGCGGTGGCGACCGGGCCCGAGTCCGCCGTCTCGAACCCCAAGGGCGGCATCGCCCTCGGCACCCAGAAGCTCGCCGCCGACTTCGACGACGTCAAGGTCACGGTGCCGTAGTCCCCCGACCCGTCCCCATCGCCGTCCTCGTCTCGTCCTCGTCCTCGTCCCCGTATCGCGTCCGGTCGTGGAACGAGTACGGGCGGGACAACGTCGTGTGCTCGGGGTACATTCCGAGCGGCCCCGAGGAGCAGCTCCCTTCACTGCCAGAGGATGGACCATGAAGATCATCGTTTCGGTCAAGAACGCCACCAAGACCTACGCGCTCGGCAAGGTCTCCGTCCCGGCCTTGCGCGGGGTCTCGCTCGAGGTCGAGGAGGGGGAGTTCCTGTCGATCGCCGGGCCCTCGGGCTCCGGCAAGACGACCCTCCTCAACCTGATCGGCTGCGTGGACACCCCCACCTCGGGCTCGGTCGAGGTGGCCGGCAAGGACACCCTGCGCCTCTCCGAGCGGGATCTGACCCGCCTGCGCCTCGACACCATCGGCTTCATCTTCCAGAGCTTCAACCTGGTCTCGGTCCTCAGCGTCTATCAGAACGTCGAGCTGCCGCTGCTCTTGCAGGTCGGGATCCCGACCGCCGAGCGGCGGCGCCGGGTCATGGCGCTCCTCGAGCGGGTGGGCCTCGCCGACCATGCCAAGCACCGGCCGAGCGAGCTGTCGGGTGGCCAGCGGCAGCGGGTGGCCATCGCCCGGGCCCTGGTGGCGCGCCCGCAGCTGGTGCTGGCCGACGAGCCCACCGCCAACCTGGACTCGGTGACCGGCCAGAACATCCTCGATCTCATGCGCGAGCTCAACCGGACCGAGAAGACCACCTTCATCTTCTCGACCCACGACGCGCGGGTCATGTCCAACGCCACCTCGGTGATCCGGCTGGCCGATGGGAAGTTCGTCGACCGGCTGAGCGCCGCCGAGGCCGTGCGCGCCGGAGTGACCCGCCCCGCCTCGAGCGTGGGGATCTCCTGATGTGGTCGGCCCGCGTCTCGACCCTCAAGGTCATCGCGCAGATCGCCTTCCGCAACCTGTTCGTGAGCCGCCTCAAGACCTTCATCGTGGGCGGCATCATCCTGTTCGGCGCCTTCTTGGTGGTGGTCGGGACCTCCTTCCTCGACAGCATCGTGGACGGCATGAGCCGCAGCATCACCGGCAGCGTCGCCGGGCACATCCAGGTCTATTCCAGCAAGTCCAAGGACCCGCTCGAGGTGATCGGCGGCTTCAGCTTCGACGGCGGCGACATCGCCCAGATGGACGACTTCAGCAAGCTGCGCGAGGTCCTGCTGAAGGTCCCGCACGTCAAGACCGTGGTCCCGATGGGGATCAGCGGCGCCCTCGTGACCTCGGGCAACACCATCGACGTCGCCCTGTCGAACCTGCGGGATTTGGCCCGCAAGAAGGTGGCTGGCACCGCCACCCCGGCCGACCTCGGGGCCTATGAATCCGAGAAGGGGCACGTCCGGCAGATCCTGACGGTGCTTCAGACCGACATCAAGAACATCGCCCAGTTGCACGACGAGAAGTCCATCTCGACCGACGACGCCGCGGCGGTGGTCAAGGCCGCCTCGCCGGCCTTCTGGGACGCCTTCGATCGCGACCCCCTCGGCCAGCTCGAGTTCCTCGAGAACCGCATCGCGCCCCAGGCCACCGACGCGGACATGCTCTTCCTGCGTTACGTGGGCACCGATCCGGGGGTGTTCTCGCGCTCGTTCGATCGGATGAAGATCGTCGATGGCGCCACCATCCCCCGTGGAAAGCGCGGCTTCCTGTTCGCCAAGTACACCTACGAGGACCAGATCAAGCTCAAGACCGCCAGGCGCCTGGACAAGATCAAGGCGGCCCGCGACGATCGCGGCGAGCGCATCGCCAAGGACGCCGAGCTGCAGCGGTTCGTCAAGGAGAACAGCAACCAGGTGCGGGAGATCCTGCTCCAGCTCGACGCCCCCAAGACCGCCGACTTCCGCGTGAAGCTGCAGAAGCTCCTCGGGAGCCAGGTGCCCGAGGTGGGCAAGCTCTTGACCGAGTTCTTCAAGATGGACGACGGCAACTTCGACGCGCGCTACCAGTTCTTCTACGCGGAGCTCGCGCCCGCGCTGCAGCTCTACCGCATCCGCATCGGCGACAACCTGACCATCAAGGCCTTCACCCGCAGCGGCTACGTCCAGTCGGTGAACCTCCCGGTCTACGGGACCTTCACCTTCACCGGGCTCGAGAAGTCGCCCCAGGCCGGCAGCTTGAACCTGATGGACATGGTGTCGTTCCGCGAGCTCTACGGGTTCCTCACCCCCGAGCGCGAGAAGGAGATCCGCGAGCTCAAGAGCCAGATGAACGCCAAGGAGATCTCGCGCGAGAACGCCGAGGCCGAGCTGTTCGGCCAGAAGTCGCCCGAGGCCGCCGCCAGTCCTCCGCCGCCGCCCACCCCCTCCCGCACCGTGGTGGCCGACGCCACGCCCGGGCTGCGGGTGCCCGAATCGGACGGGGTAGGGGCCAGGTTCGTGCGTGAGGACCTGTCCCACCGGGTCTACGATCCGAGCCAGCTCGAAAGCGGGGTGATCCTGAACGCCGCGGTGATCCTCGACGACCCCGGTCGGGTCCGAGAGACCATCACCGCCATCGAGGCGGCCGGCAGGCAGGCGGGCCTGCCCTTGAAGGCCATCTCCTGGAAGGAGGCCTCGGGCCTGATCGGGCAGTTCGTCTCGATGATGAAGGCGGTGCTCTACGTGGCGGTGCTGATCATCTTCGTGGTGGCCCTGGTGATCATCAACAACGCGCTGGTGATGGCCACCCTCGAGCGGGTGCGCGAGATCGGGACCCTGCGGGCCATCGGGGCCCAGCGCCGCTTCATCCTGTCGATGCTGGTCATCGAGGCGGTGGTGATCGGGATCATCTTCGGCGCGCTCGGCGCCGGGCTGGGGGCGGTGGTGGTCGCGATCGTGGGCAAGGTCGGCATCCCGGCCCCGAGCGACCTCGCCTCCTTCTTCTTCTCGGGTCCGCGCCTGTTCCCGGTGCTGGCCTCCGGGAACATGGTGGTGGCGCTGGTCATCGTCTTGCTGGTGAGCGCCCTGTCCGGGTTCTATCCGGCCTGGCTGGCCATGCGGGTGACCCCGATCCAGGCCATGCAATCCGACGAGTGATGTGAGCCCGCGCCCGCGCCCGCAGGAGAAAACCCCATGTCTCGACTTCAGACCGATTTCCAGATCGCCTTTCGCAGCTTGACCCAGCACGCGCGCCGCTCGGCCTTCCTCGGGGCGGCCATCGCCGCGGTGACCGTGCTGCTCATCTTGCTGAATGGTCTCGCCGCCGGGATCAGCGAGACCATGATCCGCACCGCCACCACCCTCACCACCGGCCACGTCAACGTGGGCGGGTTCTTCAAGGTCACCGCCGGACAATCGGCGCCGGTGGTCACGGATTACCAGAAGATCCTGGCCATCACCAAGGCCGCCGTGCCCGAGGTGGCCTTCACGGTCCAGCGCGGCCGCGGCTGGGCCAAGCTCGTCACCGACTCGGGCTCGATGCAGGCGGGGATTGGCGGGATCGACATCCGCAACGAGCCCGAGTTCAAGGACGTCCTCAAGATCGTCTCCGGGAACATCGACGATCTGGCCCAGCCGAACACCATCCTGCTCTTCGAGGGTCAGCTCGAGAAGCTCGACGTCAAGGTCGGCGATGCGGTCACGCTCTCGGCCCAGACCACCCGCGGGGTGGCCAACACCGTGGACTGCCGGGTGGTGGCCATCGCCAAGGACATCGGCCTCCTGTCCAAGTGGAACGTCTACATCCCCATGCAGACCCTCCGGGCCCTCTACCAGCTCAACGCCAACACCACCGGCGCGATCCAGCTGCACCTGCGCAACGCCGAGCAGGCCCACATCCCGGAGGTGGCGGCCCGCCTGCGCAACACCCTCGAGCAGGCCGGTTACCGGGTGATGGACGCCGATCCACGGGCGTTCTTCATGAAGTTCGAGACGGTCAACCGGGAGGACTGGACCGGACAGAAGCTCGACGTCACCACCTGGGAGGACGAGCTGTCCTTCATGATGTGGACCTTGCAGCTCATCAAGGGTCTCACGATGGTGCTGCTCGTGATCCTGATCGCCATCGTGGTCACCGGGATCATGAACACCATGTGGATCGCGATCCGCGAGCGGACCCGCGAGATCGGCACCCTGCGCGCGATCGGGATGCAACGCCGCGGGGTCCTGTGGATGTTCTTGCTCGAGTCGCTCTTGCTCGGGGTCTTCAGCGCCAGCGCGGGGGCGCTGGCGGGGGTGGCCATCGCGACCGGGCTCAACGGCTTGCACATCGCGGTCCCGCTTGGGGTCCAGCTGTTCCTGATGTCGGACCACCTGCACCTTGCCGTCCACGGCGGTCTGATCGTCCGGGCCATCATCACCCTGACGGTCGTGACCGGGCTGGCGGCGCTCTACCCGTCTTTTCGCGCCGCCCGGCTGATGCCGGTGACGGCCATGTCGCATTTCGGTTGAAACCTCGCCTCGTCCTCGCCATGCCTCGGGAGACCATGGAGCCACACATGCCTTCGCAGACCCATCACCGTTTCCACCCTCAGGCCCAGGCCCGCGCCCGCGGCCTCGCCTTCAGGATGATCTGCCTCCTCGGGCTTGGCGCCGGACCCTCGCTGGTCCTGCTCGGTGCGCCGCCGGCCCACGCGGTCCTGGCCAAGGACGACCTGGTCCAGATCCTGAAAGCCGTGGACGAGCGCCAGAAGAACCAGGGCGACTACCATTCGCACATCTACATGGAGCAAAAGGAGCGCGACAAGGTCGACGTCGTCTACGAGGGCGAGGTCTACCGCCGCAGCGAGGACCAGAAGTTCGTGATCCTCTTCTCCAAGCCCAAGGCCTCTCAGGGGCAAGGCTACCTGCGCATCGACCAGAACCTGTGGTTCTACGATCCGGCGGTCGGCAAGTGGGAACGCCGCACCGAGCGAGAGCGCATCGGCGGCACCAACTCGCGCCGCTCCGACTTCGACGAGTCGCGCCTGGCCATCGAGTACGATCCCGCCGACGACGGCGAGACCAAGCTCGGCGCCTATACCGCCCTGGCGATGACCCTCAAGGGCAAGCCCGGGATCGACGTGGCCTTTCCCATCATCAAGCTGTGGGTGGACAAGGACACCAAGAACGTCCTCAAGCGCCAGGAGTTCGCGCTGTCCGGGCGGCTCTTGCGGACCTCATATTACCCGAAGTGGAAGAAGGCCTTCTCGGAGTCCAAGAAGGGGGACGTGTGGTATCCGCAGGAGATTCGCTTCTTCGACGAGGTGGAGAAGGCCAACTCGACCCTGATCCTGATCAACGAGGTCGACTTCCGGTCGCTGCCCGCCAACCTGTTCACCAAGGCCTGGCTCGAGAGCAAGAGCCGGTGAGCCTGCGCGACGGGCGGTACGTCCTCTGCGCGGCGATCGCGGGGCTCGGGTGGTCCCTGACGGCGGGCGCCCCGGCGTGGGCTGCCCCCGACCGCCCGAGCGAAGACAATCTCTTCGGTGGGTCGGCCGGACCGCCCGCCGCCGTCCCTGCCGTCCCTGCCACGGACGGTCCTCGAGCCCCGTCGACGGTCTACGGACCGGAGCCCCTGTACGAGGGACCGGCTCCACCCCCCCTCCCGGCCCCGGTCTTCTCGCCCCCCGCGATGACCCCGCCCAGCCGGGACGAGGCACGGGACCAGAGTCTCCTCGGCGACGGCGGTGCCGGCGGCCCGAAGCTGTCGGGTGACGTGGCCCCGGACGATCCCCTCAAGATTGGCGGCCAGCTCTACCTCAGGGCCCTGGCGCGCTCCACCCAGGATCAGAACGTCCGCAACATCGCCTTCTCGGCGCCGTCGCTGGTGGATGGATACTTCGACGCGCGCCCCAACGACCGGGTCCGGGGCTTCATCCTGGCCCGCATGTCCTTCGATTCGACCTTGCCGGCGGCGGCGCCGTCGATGACGCTGGTCGACACCCTGTTGCAGTCGACCAGCGTGCCGCAGATCTCGAACCAGCAGCTGACCCGAGGCCCCACCACCGCCCTCGATCAGCTCTGGCTGCGGTTCGACATCGCCCATCAGGTCTTCGTCACCGTCGGTCGCCAGCACGTGCGCTTCGGTACCGGGCGGATCTGGACCCCGACCGACTACCTGCATCCCCAGCTGCGCAACCCCCTCGCGGCCTTCGATGCCCGCACCGGCCTGACCATGCTCAAGCTGCACTTTCCCGTCGAGGCCCTCGGCTGGAACCTGTACGCCTTCGGGCTCCTCGAGCAGGCACCTCAGGTCGACGCCACCGGTCGCACCCTGGCCGGTTCGGATCGCGCGGACACCCTCGACAAGGTCGGGGGAGCCCTGCGCGCCGAATTCGTCTTCGGCGCCGCCGAGCTGGGGCTCGACACGGTCCTTTACGGCAACCGCCGGCCCAAGGTGGGCACCGACCTGTCCTTTGGCATCGGCGATCTCGACCTCTACCTCGACGCCGGGTTCCGCGCCGGGAGCGAGATTGCCCTGCGCGGGTACGACGCCAGCGTCGGGTTGCCCATGCCCGCACCCACCACGCAAGCGGAGGTGAACACCTGGTTCGACCAGAAGTACCCGGTGCGCCACCCGTCGGGCATCAAGCCCCAGGTGGTGGTCGGGGGGACCTATTCCCTCAAGTACAACGACAATGACGTCTTCACCATCACCGGCGAGTACTTCTACAACTCGGTCGGCTACGACGATCCCCACGTCTACCCCGGGCTCTTCTTCGCCGGGGCGTTCCAGTACTTCTACACCGGCCGGCAGTACGGCTCGGTGTCGCTGGTCGCGGCGGCGCCCTACTCATGGAACTACACGACCTTCACGCTCACCACCCTCGGGAACTTCTCCGATCAGAGCTTCGTCTCGCGGCTCGACTATTCGCTGGTCTTGCTCACCCACCTCAGGTTCGAGGCCTTCGGAGCCGTCAACTACGGACGGGACGCCGGCGAGTTCCGCCTGGGGTCCCCCGCCTTCGAGGTCGCATCCCAGTCTGGCATGGGCGTCCAGACCGTCCCCGCCCAGGCCCCGCAGCTCTTCCAGCTCGGCCTCGGCCTCCGCGTCAGTCTCTGAAAAACCGTGATCGGTGTCGTGATCATGGCCGTGATCGTGGCCGTCCCCCGTTCACGTGCACGTGCACGTGCACGGCCACGATCAGGGGTTCGGCCACGGACACGATCTCGGGACACGATCGCGGGACTTTGGCGGTTCGCTCTGGCTCAGCCCTCGGTGTCGTCGTCGGGATCCCGGTCCTGGGCCGTCGCCGCCCCCGCCTCCTGGTCTGGCTCTTGCCCCGTCTCCTGACCCTTCTCCTGACCCGTCTCCTGACCCTTCTTGGGCCGGGCGATGTCGTACCGGTCGAGGCGAGCCACGAAGGTCCGGCGGGCCATCCCGAGGAACTTGGCGGCCCGGCTCTGGTTGCCGGCGAACATCGCCAGCGCGTCGAGGATCTTCTGCTTCTCGTTCCGCTCGGACGCGGTGAGGCCGCCTGGCTCCCGGGCCCCCGAGGACTTTGCAGCCGTCCCCCAGCCTTGCCCCTTGCCGTCGGTCGCGAAGGCTTCCAGGCCGCCGCGGGCCGGTACGGGCGTCCCGGTGGGGGTCGGCGGGGCCTTGGGCAGCGTGAGCGCGCGGTGGGTCAGGTCCCCCGGGTCGGGCATCGGCATCGGCGCCACCGGCCTGGACGCGACCGCAGCCGCGGACGCCGCCACAGCCCTGGACGCGGCCGCCGGCGTGGAGCTGATCGGGGGCATGTGCTCGAGGCCGATCTCGGCTCCCGTGCACAGCAGCACCGCGCGCTCGATGGCGTGCTTGAGCTGGCGGATGTTCCCGTACCACGGCTGCCGCTCGAGCCACGCGATCACCATGGGCGACAGGCGCGGCTCGGGCCGCTGCAGGTCACGACAGATGTCGCGCAGGAACCGCTCCGCGAGCGGCAGGATCTCCTCCCGCCGCTCGCGCAGCGGGGGGATCACCAGGGACATCCCGTCCAGCCGAAAGTACAGATCCTCCCGGAACGTCCCCCGGGCGATGCCTTCCTTCAGGTTGCGGTTGGTCGCGGCGATGAACCGCACGTCGATGCGCTTGGATCGCACGCTCCCCAGGCGCATCACCTCCTTGGTCTCGAGGGTCCGGAGCAGCTTGGCCTGGGTCGGGAGGGGCAACTCGCCGATCTCGTCGAGGAACAAGGTCCCGCCCGCCGCCGTCTCCAGCAGGCCTGGCTTGGCCGATACCGCTCCGGTGAAGGCCCCCTTCTCGTGTCCGAAGAGCTCGCTTTCGAGCAGGCTCTCCGATGACATGGTGGCGCAGTTGACACACACGTAGGGCCCCGCCCGTCGCGGAGAGAGCTGGTGGAGCGTGGTCGCCATGACCTCCTTGCCGACGCCGGTCTCGCCGAGGATGAGCACGTTGATGTTCCCGGCGGCGGCCCGTTCGGCCAGCCGGTAGACCCCCTGCATGACCCCCCTGGGGTTGCCGAGGGAGAGATCTCCGAGCCGGGCATCCGTATGGGTGGGGCTCTCGGCAAACGCCGCCGTCGGGGTGTTCCGCGCGCGCACGTGAACGATGAGGACTGACGAACCGATCACGATCGTGTCGCCCGAGTGGAGCGGGACCTGCTCACCGCGCCCGACCGGGCGGTCCCGGACCCGGGTCCCGTTGACGCTGCCCAGGTCCTCCAGCGTGAGGGTCTCCGCGACCCTCAGATGGGCGTGCGACCGCGAGGCTTGGGGATCGTTCAAGCGGACGTCACAGCTCTCCGCGCGGCCGATTGTGACCGTTCCGGATCCGGGCAGGTCGAACGTCTCGTAGGAGTCGCGGCCGATCACCAATAGGCGAATTCCGGGAACCCCGTCCTGCCATTCGGGGCCGTCTCCAACCACTGTGGTTCTCGTCGTCACGCGATGTTTCTCGCCTTTTTGGCAGCGCCCGGGGGAGCAACGCGCTCCGTCCAAACCCGAAAGGTGGGGTCATGGTAGGGCGCGGGTGGCGCTCTAGGCAAGAGGTTCGAGCAGGATCCCCGCCCGATCCGTCCGGTCGAGTCCCTACACAAGCTGTGCAGATGCACGAGTTGTGCGGCACAACTTGGCCAATGTTTCGGGTGTGATCCGGATGGCTGACACGTCCCGAAGTGATCGACTCGGGAAAGCGCGGAAGACCCGGGGCCGAGTCCGTTACCTACTCGAAATGCACAGTTCCATCGATTGGAACGGCTCTTGCTCAAGGTGACTTCCGAAGAGCGCAGGGCAAAAGGAGCGATCCAGATGATTCAACCAATTCGTGAGCAAAGGAACGGGCACATGGCGGGAGCGGCGGGTGTTGACACGGGGGAGGTTGCGGGAGCCGGCGCGGCAGCCGGGTTGTCAGCCGGGGAGCGACCTGCGATGAACGAGGACTACATTGACGAATTGCGCAACGATCATCTCGGTCTGGTCGGAGGCTCGGCGGCCATGGTCGCGCTGCGCGATCTGATTCGCCGCGTGGCGCCCTCCGAGCGGCCGGTGCTCATCCTGGGTGCGCAGGGGGTCGGCAAGTGGGCGGTCGCCGAGGCCATCCATCGGGTGCGGCACCTCGACGGCGCTTCGGGGAGCCGGCTCGCGCGTATCAGCTGCTCCGAGATCGGCGCCGAGGGCATCGAGCAGGTCCTCTTCGGCGTGGGAGAGGGACAGCAGGGGTTGCTCGGCGAGCCGGGCACCGTGGTGCTCGACGACATCGACAGTCTCCCGATGGCACTGCAGGGGCGGCTGTCGCAGGCGCTGCAGTCGGGGATGTTCCAGGGCCGCGGTGGCGGCAAGGTTCACCCGCTCGTGGCGCGGGTCATGGCGATCACCGCGCGATCGCTCGCCCGCTGCGTCCGCGAACAGACGTTCCGCGCCGATCTGCTCTACGAGCTCGGGGCGCTGACGGTTCCCGTCCCCAGCCTGGACGAGCGCCGTGACGACATCCCGGCCCTCGTGAACCACTTCCTGCGGCTCGGCACCAAGAACGTGCGCTTCTCGGGGGAGGCGCTCGACCTCATGGCCGGACGGCCCTGGCCGGGGAGCGTCCAGGAGCTGCGCAACCTGGTCGAGCGGGTGGTGGCCTTCGCGCGCGAGCCGCTCATCAGCCGGGAGGCCCTGTACGGGCTCCTGTCCCCCGCGAACCCACAGGAGACGGTGGCGATGTCCATGCGTTCGATCATCGCCCGGCTGCTCGAGCTTCCGGTCGAGAACAAGCTGGCCGCGGTGGAGGCCGCGCTGCTCGAGAGCGCGATGCGGGTCAGCTCGGGGAACAAGAGCGCGGCGGCTCGTCTCCTCGGGGTGCACCGCAAGGCGGTCGAGCGCAAGCTCGAGAAGCATCGGGTGCGGAGCACGGCCGCGGCGGAGGAGGCTGCGGCGGCCGGCGAGCTGGCCTCGGGGACGGTGCCCGCGTCGCTGGCGGGCAATGCGCCCGCGCCCGGCAACGACACCGATGGCGCGGGGGGGGCGCTCCGCCCGGCGAACTGGCACCGCATCACGAGCTGAAGTTCGTTTCGGGGCCGGGGAGCGGAGAGAAGATTGCGGGTCGCGGGCGCGCGACGGTGGCAGGGCCGGATCAACGGCGGGCGGGGTGCACGGTGGAAGGTCGAAGCCGGCAGGGGGAGCGGAGGCGGGAGCGGACACGGCGAG
>Ga0265318_10000130_pt1 | contig 69319 bp, 63 predicted proteins | sample 4821metaG_FD_192431 | JGI IMG/M metagenome (GOLD analysis project Ga0265318, IMG submission 192431) | Rhizosphere microbial communities from Carex aquatilis grown in University of Washington, Seatle, WA, United States - 4-8-21 metaG | ecosystem: Host-associated > Plants > Roots > Rhizosphere >... | reverse complement strand
TCGCCGGGGCAACGCCGCGTGGTTCGGCGGCGGGACCGATCTGACCCCGTACTACGTGGTCCGCGAGGACGCGGTGGACTTCCACCGGCTGCTCAAGACCCTGTGCGACCGGCACCACGCATCGCTCTATCCGCGCTTCAAGCGCTGGTGCGATCGGTACTTCTTCCTGCCCCACCGCAACGAGCCGCGCGGCGTGGGCGGCATCTTCTTCGATTACCTCGGCGCCGGCGCCGAGACCACGGCGGGCGAGGCGGCGGCCGCCCCGGCCCACAGCGCCTGGGAGGCGGATCTGTCGCGGGTCTTCGCCTTCGTTCGTGAGCTCGGTGACCGCATGCTCGATGCGTACCACGCCATCGCGTCGCGCCGGAGGTTCACGGCCTTCAACGACCAGCAGCGTGACTGGCAGCTGCTGCGGCGCGGGCGGTACGTCGAGTTCAACCTGATCCACGACCGCGGGACGCTGTTCGGCCTGCGCACCGACGGCCGGACCGAGTCCATCCTCATGTCGCTGCCTCCAGAGGTCCGCTGGCGCTATGGATTCACGCCCGCGCCGGGCTCGCCCGAGGCCGACTCCCTGGCCGACATCTGCGCGCGCCGCGACTGGCTGGCCCCGATCGATCCGGCGGCTCCCTGAGCGGTTGCGGCTCCCCCGAGGGAGTTGCGATTCCTTGACACGGCACATTTGTTCCGTACCATACGTTTGTTCAGTAAACGCCGTGCGAGGAGAGAGCCATGAGCCCGTTGACACCGTTGACCCTCGTCCGCGACGAGGGGCGAGACGTCCTGACCGATCGCCAGCGGGACATCCTGGAGTTCATCAGCCAATCGATCACCGAGCGCGGGTACCCGCCCACTCTTCGCGAGATCGGGACCCACTTCGGGATCCGGTCGACCAACGGGGTGAACGACCACCTGCGTGCCCTGGAGAAGAAGGGCTACCTGCAGCGCGAGGACCTGAAGTCCCGGGCCCTGCGGCCGGTCAGCGCCTCGGGTCGACCGATGGAGGGTCCCGTCGACATGGTGGACATTCCGCTGCTCGGGCGGGTGGCGGCCGGCGTGCCGCTGCTCGCGGTGGAGAACGTCGAGGACACGGTCCGCGTGGATCGCTTCTTCATCGGCCAGACCCGGGAGGTGTTCGCGCTGCGGGTCAAGGGCGACTCGATGATCGAGGACGGCATCTTCGACGGTGACTACATCTTCGTGCGCAAGCAGCTGCAGGCGAGCCGGGGGGACACGGTGGTGGCGATGATCGAGGGCGAGGCCACCGTCAAGCGCTACTACCCGGAGGGAGACCACATCCGCTTTCAGCCCGCCAACGCCCGCATGCAGCCCATCGTCGTGCGCAAGCGCGAGTTCAAGAGCGTGAACCTGCTCGGGGTGGTGGTCGGCGTCTACCGCAAGATGATCTGACCCGACCTGACCCGCCCCGACCCGACGCGGACCCGCAGCGTCAGGATGTGACGGCTGTCCGGGAGCGGGCCGGCCACGGTGCTGCTAGTCTCCGCCCGTGCCCGCCAGGACCCCGACCACCCGCCCGCGCGGGCATTTGGCCCGTGGCGCGCTGATCGCGCTCCTCCTCCACGGACAGATCCTGGTCCCCCTGGTGATCGCGACCTTCTTCCTCGCCCACCGCGAGGAAGCCGAGCGGGCCGAGGAGGTGGACGTCGGCTTCGAGGACGTCAAGCCCGAGGAGCTGCCCCACGACCTGCCGCCCCTCGACGATACCCCTCCGCCCTCCGAGCCCGCGCCCCGGCGCCGTGATCAGCGCGAGAAGCCCGCCGAGGCCGACAAGCGCCCCAAACCCGAGAAGCCGCCCGAGCCGACCCCGACCAAGCCTCCCGAGGTGCAGGCCGAGAAACCGCCTCAGCCCCCGGCCCCGCCTGCTCCGCCGCCCCCGGCTCCGAATCCAAAGCTCCACGAAAAGAGCGTCGATCTCGACAACGACAAGGACGTGGAGGCGCCCAAGGACGCCAAGCTGCTGGCGCAAAAGAACAACCGGGCCGAGGTGGAGACCCGCGCCGAGAAGACCAACCTCGAGCGCGAGCAGAAGGGGGAGGAGGCGAGCGCCACCGACAAGCCGAGCCCGCCCGACGAGGCACAGAAGAGCCCGGGGGACTCGAAGAACAAGATCGCCGAGCTCGACGACGTGAAGTCCAAGGCGGGCCGCGCCGCGCCCGAGGACACCCCCCACACCGATCCGGACTCGGCCCCCACCCCGGAGAACCAGCCTCTCCGCTCGCCGGTCCTCTCCTTGCGCAGCGTCGCTCCGCGTGGCCACGAGATCACCCCGGAGACCGTGGATCCCTCGCTGCCGCGCGATCCCGCCGGGATCCTCGCCGCGCCCACCCGCCGTGGGGCCTTCGCCGACGACGAGGCGGACCGCGCCCACAGCCGCAGTGGCAAGCGGATCCGTCTGGCCCTCTCGGGAAAGGACTACGAGTACCTGTTCGGGGCCGAGTCCAAGGCCGACCGCCAGCTGGCGGAGAAGGTCCGCTCGACCCGCATGGGCAAGTTCGCCCGGCGCACGGCGCAGATTCGTTCCGCCCTCGAGAACTTCCTGCCCGAGGTGCGGCCCGGGAACCAGACCGCGCTCAACACCCGGGCCGCCCCGTTCGCGGCCTTCATCGCGCGCATGCACCGCAACATCCACAAGCTCTGGGGCTTCGGCGCGCTCGAGGAGTGGGACGAGCTTCCGCGCTCCAGTCCCTTCAACAACGAGGCCCTGCTGACCACCGTGGAGATCGTGCTCGGGGGAGATGGGAGCATCGACAAGGTCTCGGTCATCCAGCCCTCCGGATACGTGGCCTACGACGCCGCCGCGGTGGACACGGTCTACAGCGCGGGCCCCTACCCGGAGCCGCCGAGCGTCATCCGGTCGGGCAACGGGAAGATCTACATCCACTGGCGCTTCTTCAGGGACGGGCGGCAGTGCGCCACCTCGGGCGTCGATTACTTCATCCTGAACAACGCCGAGGCGATGGCCGACGGCCAGCGCTCGGGGGCCGGGGCCGCCGCCCCGGATGCTCCGGGTGGTGCGCGGGGAGGGGGGCGCGCGTCGTCGTCACTGGAGACGGCGCCCGGGCGCGGCGTGGCCCTCGCTCCAGCCCCGGGCGGCGGCCCGACGGCGCAGCAGCCGCTCGTGAACCCCCCCCAGGTCCTTCCCGACCAGAACGCGGGGGCGCGCGTGGCCCGCGCCTGGTTTGCCAGCTACACCCGCGGAGACGTGGACGGGCTGACCTCGACGGCCGTCTTTCCGTTCCGGACCTCGCTCACCGGGACGGTCAAGTCACGCGACGAGCTGGCCGACCTCCTGCGTGGGCTGCTCGCCGAGTCTCCGCACCGCGCCATCGGCAGCGTCTCCGTGGACACGGGTGGCGGCTTGCGGCGCCAGATGGGTAAATTGCCGAGCGGCCTCGACGACGGCTCGGGTGCTCTCTTCGCCCTGGCGGAGGCGGACGGGGACAAGTTGGTCCTGGTTTTGAAAAAGACGCAGCGCGGCTGGCAGCCCCAGGGTTTGATCCGGCTGTAAACGCCCACCGTGGGACTGGTGCGCTGTCCCGTAAGTGTGCGTTTTGCCTACAGAAAATCACAAGGTTTTCGCCCGGACGGCCTCCGGAGGGCATGGTAAACAGACCGCCGTGACCGTTCCAGCAATGCGCGTCCGTCGAAGTCCTCCGGGGCGTTCCCTGGTGGATCGCGATGTTCGAAAGGTGGGGTTGCAGAAGCTCCTCTCCACGCGCATCTGCGATCTCGACCTGCGGCCCACCGGGGCCCTCGCCGAGTGCGTGGAGCAGGTGATCTCGGAGATGCGGTCGCACGGCATCACCTTCGTGCCGGCGTTCTATCTCGGCGATGACGACTTCTGGACCGCAGACCGGGCGGTGAGCGTGAACATCCCCTGGTACCTGGCCACGCCCGAGCTGTGGCAACTGGTGAACGACCATCTGTTCGAGTACTCGCGGGACGAGGTGCTCATGTACCTGCGGCACGAGGCAGGGCACGCGCTGGCCTACGCGTACGAGCTGTGGAAGCGGCCGGACTGGACCGCGATGTTCGGGGACTTTCGCCGCCCCTATCGCGACGTCTATGGACCGAACCCGTGGAGCCGGGACTACGTGCGCTACCTGCACTTCACCGGGATGTACCACTACGCGCAGAAGCATCCCGACGAGGACTGGGCCGAGACCTTCGCGGTGTGGCTCGATCCGGCGTCGCGCTGGACCCGGCGCTACAAGGACTGGCAGGTCGCGCACGCCAAGCTCGAGTACGTCCACCGCATCCTCGAGGTCGAGCGCGTGTGCCGGGGCTCGCCGCCCAACGCCCGCAACGGCCTGCGGGTCCCGTACACCGAGATCCGCGAGACCGTGGCCGACTACTTCGACATGGGCGACGAGGTGGACCGGGATCTCATCGAGTACCGCAAGGACTTGCTCGAGATCTTTCCGCGCATGCCCAAGCGCGAGCGCGCGCCGGTGCGCGGGCGCTTCAGCCCGACCGCGCAGTCGCAGTCGGCGGCGCGCTTCATCCAGCAGCACCAGAAGATGCTGATGGATCGCCTGTCGGGGTGGATCGGCGGCGCCGACAAGCGGGTGATCTCGCGGTTCCTGCGGCAGTTCCAGGCGCTGTGCACCGAGGAGCGCCTGTTCGTGCCCGAGGGTCGGCGGACCGAGAAGCTGGTCGAGCTGACCATCGTCGCGACCTGGCACGTGGTGGATGGCATCCACCGGCTGAGCTGAAGAGCGAGGCCCCTCACGGGACGCCGAGGAGGCGGGCGCGGGCCGAGCGGGTGCGGGCGAAGGCCTGGTGCAAGGACCACTGCCCGCGGGCTCGGACGAGGTTGTGGGCGCCGCGGCTCGGGAAGCGCGCCGGATCCCAGCCGAAGTAGCGCTCGGCGAGGGCGTCGGCGGCGAACCGCGCGGCCAGCTCCAGGCTGATCCAGTCGGGGGCGACGAGGAGCGCCTCGCGTTCGGGGTGCGACAGCGATCGTCCGAGGCTCTGGCGGTAGCCTTCCCAGGCGGCGTCGAAGATCTCGAGATCGAGGTCGGCCTCGACCGCGTCCTCCCCGGCGCGGTTGCACCAGGAACGCCAGGCATCTCCCCATTCGTGGGCGAGGTTCATCGGCCCCACCGTGTCGAGATCGACCAGGCAGACGGCGCGATCCGCCTCGGGGGGCTGGGGACCCGCGAAGAGGAAGTTGTTGAACTTGAGATCGCCGTGCCCGACACGCTCCAGGAGCGCGGGCAGGGGCGGCAGGGCGGTGGCCGCCGCATGGATCTCGGCGGCGAGCGCCCGCACGGCCTCGCAGAGGGCGTGGTCGGGATGTCGCGCCAGGCAGTCCGTCAGATGGGCCAGGTGCCGAGGCGTGTCGTGCACGCCCGTGCGTCGCCCGGTGAACACCCGGTGGTCGAGGTCGCGGAGGGCGTCGTGGAAGGCCGCCACCAGGCCGCCGGCGGCGAAGGCCTGCGCCGGGCGCCCGACCACGTCGAACCCGACGCCGGCGATGCGGTCCATCAGGCGCCACACCGAGGGCGGGGCCCCCGGCTCCTCCGGCTCGAGCGTGAGGCAAGGTGCGCCGCCCGTGGTGGGGATGAGCGCGGGGCTGGTGACGCCCGCCCGGCGAAGGGCGGCGGTGACCGCCGCGATGTTCTGGTGAATGGCCGCCGGGAAGATCGGATTGACCCACTGGAGGATGTACTGGCTCCTCACCTCTGCCCCTTCGGAGACCACGCCTTCCGAGACCAGGAACGTCCGGTTGATGAGCCCACCCGGAAGTGGGGTGACCACGGCCCGGCTCGGGTCGAACGCCGGCGAGAATTCCGGCAAGACCCGCCGCCGGATGTGGTCGAGGCTGAACGGATCCTCTCCGGTCACGTGTGCACCCGGGCGAGCTCGCTCACTCGGCGGCGTCGAAGCCGCCGGGGATGCCGGCGGACGGCTCGAAGGCCAGGGAGGGAGGGAAGGTCAGGGCCACCGTGCGAACGCCGCGGCGCACGTGGTCCATGCCGAGCAAGACCGCGCCCAGGATCTCGGCGCGCGTGCCGAGGACCGACGGGACGATGCGCACGCCCTCGGGTTGCAGGGCGTGCCGGGCCACCGACGCGCGCAGCGGCTCGAACAGGGCCTCTCCGGCGTTGGCGGGATCGCCCGCGACGACCACCATCTCGGGGTCGAGGATGTTGAGCAGGTACGAGATGCCCTTGCCGAGGTACTCGCCCACCTCCGAGAGAATGCGCCGCGCGACCTTGTCGCCCTCGCGGGCGGCCATGGTGACGGCCTCGGCGTCGAGCGGACGACGCGCGGACTTGAGTGACGTGGGCTCGCTGCCGGCGGCGGCCTGGCGCGCGGCCCGGGCGATGGCCATGCCCGACGCCACGGTCTCGAGACATCCGCGCCGCCCGCAGGCGCAGACGCGCCCGTTGTCCGCCACGGCGCAATGACCGATCTCGCCGCCGAACCCGCGAAAGCCGAAGAACAGCTTGCCGTCGATCACCACGCCCGAGCCGACACCCACGCCCGAGTAGAGCCACACGTACGAGGCCACGCCCTGCGCGGCCCCCATGCGGCCCTCGGCCACCGCGGCGGCGTGCGCCTCGTTGTGCACCACCACTGGCAACCCGAAGGTCTCGGCCATCATGGCCCGCAGCGGGACGTCGTGCCATCCGAGGTTGGGCGACACCACGCAGACCCCGGTCGATTGCTCGACCGGGCCGTGCATCGCCACCCCGAGCGACTGCAGCCGGCTGCGCGGGACGTTCGCGGAGGCGAGCGCGTGGTCCACGAGCGGCACCAGGGCCTCCATGATCCGCTCGGGGGAGTCCTTGGCCGACGGCTGCTCGGCGAAGGCCCGCATCACCCCGCGCGCATCGGCCACCGCCACCGAGGTGCCGCGCGCGCTGAAGTGGATGCCGAGGAAGGCGGCCGACTGCCCGTTGAACTCGAGCAGGCGCGCCGGTCGGCCGCCGTTCGAGGCGGTCTCCGAGAAGCCCACCTCGCGCACCGAGCCGTCGCGCATCAGGTCGTCGACGATGGCCGACACCGTGGGCTTGGTGAGCGCGGACCGGTTGGCCAGCTCCGCCCGGGAGATGCGCTCGCTGTGCCGGATGATGTCGAGGACGATGGCGCGGTTGATCTCGCGCATCCCGCGGTTGTCGACCTTTCGCTGCATCACGGGCTCCCCGGCTCGCGATCGGCACCTTCGGACGGGTTCGGCTGCTGCGGGTCGTCGTCTCGGTGAACCGCCGCCAGCCAGGCGTCGAGGCCGCGCATGTTACCGAGGGTGTCCGCCCAGGTCATGGCGGGCCATCTCGCCTCCACGGCGGGAAGGGTGGCGGCCACCAGCTCGGCCTCGAGCGCGTAGGTGGCCACCCGGGAGCGCACGGGGATGGTCTCGGGCCCGTGGCCGTCGCGGTGGAGGATGAGCTCCGTGTCGAGCCCGTCCGGCCTCCCACCGGGGATCCACGGCTGGGGGAGCACGATCTTGCCGCTCTCGCCGTAGATCTCGGCCCGCATCCCGCCGTCGTGGTGGACGGCGCAGGTGAGGGTGGCCGTCATCCCCGAGCGGAAGCGCAAGAGCGCCGAGGCGAGCTCGTCGGCCCCGAGCGGCCCCACGAAGCCGTGGGCATGAAACGCCACCGGCTCGACGAAGGGTTGCTCCTCGACCACGCCGGCAATCAGCCGGGCGAACGACAGGGGATAGCCGCCGACGTCTAGGATGGCGCCGCCGCCCTGCGCCTTGTCGTAGAGGCGGCTCGCCGGATCGCGCCGGGCGCGGAAGGCGAAGCTCGCGGCGACGTGCCGCACGCGGCCGATCGCGCCGTCGCGCAGGCGGGCGAGGACCGCCGCGGTGAGCGGGTGGCAGCGGTACATGAACGCCTCCATCAGGAAGACGTCAGTCGCCCGCGCGGCCTCCACGATGCGCGCGGCGCTGGCGGCGTTCATGGCGATGGGTTTCTCGCACAGGACCGCCTTGCGGGCGCGGATGGCCGCGAGCGCGTGCTCCTCGTGGCAGGGGTGGGGCGTCGCGACGTAGACGGCTTCGACCGCCGGGTCGTGCACCAGGGCGTCGATCGACTCGGCCCAGGCTGGCAGGCCCCAGGTCGCCGCGAAGGCCTCGCCGTGCGCGCGGGTCGTGCCGACGGCGCTCACCACCCGACCGCCGTCCGTGGCCTGCACGGCGCGCGCGAAGTCGGTGGCCACCCGGCCCGTCCCGATGATGCCCCAGCTCAATTTGTCCTTCATGTCGGTCGATGTCCGCGGGTTCCGGATGCCAGTTCGAAATGGAAGCTATCTAAACCTACTCCGTTTCCACGGACTCTGGAAATCCGTCTTGCGTGCCTCGGGTCTCTGCCAGTCCGCCCGTGGCCACCTGCGCGAGCGACGCCGGCATGACCATCGCCGTCTCGACCGCACCGCTCGACGGGGATGCCCGACGGCGATCTGACGGACTTCCGACGGAGTTCCAACGACACCGGCGCTGCTCGCCTCGCATCTTGAGACTGAAGCTGGCTCGGCGGTCACGACGGGCCGTTTCAGCTCCTTCATCTCGCTCACCCGAGGCCAATCTTCATGCTGAACCAAAGACACATCCTCTATCTTCAGCCGTCGGAGCTCTTCGGCGGCGCCGAGCGGCAGATCGCGGCGGTGTTGCCGCAGCTTCAGAAGCAACGCGTGAAGGTGACCGCCCTGGTCGGACCCGGTCGCACGATCGTCGACTGGCTCGAGAGCGCGGGCGTCAGGGACGTCGTCCACTCCGAGCTTCCCTCGAGACATGGCGGACGCCCGCCGCCTCGCACGGCAGCCGGCGTGGCCGTCAGCGCACTGTGGCGACCGGGGCGGACTTCGGAACGCCCTGCGGTTCTTCCTGCGGTTCCGTCTTCGATGATATAGGTGTCACCGCGACGCGGATGCGGATGTAGATGATGGCCAGGAAGCACGAGACATGAATCTCTTCATGTGGGCCGCGGCCGTCGTCGTGCTCCTGGGGGCCTTGGTCCTCGTGCATGAGCTCGGGCACTTCGCGTGCGCCAAGCTGTTCAACGTCAAGGTGCTGCGCTTCTCGCTCGGGTTCGGGCCGCGCCTGTTCGGCCTGACGGTGGGCGAGACCGAGTACCGCGTCTCGCTGGTGCCGCTGGGCGGGTTCGTGCGCCTGCTCGGCGAGGATCCCGCCGAGGCCATGGCGCCGCGCGATCGCCCGCGGGCCCTCACCGCCAAGCCCTTGTGGCAGCGCTACACCATCGTGATCGCGGGGCCCGCATTCAATCTGGTGCTGCCGCTCCTCATCTACGTCGTCCACTACGCCGGTCACCGGACCCTCCTGCCTCCCACCCTCGGCACCGTGCTCCCCGACTACCCGGCCGCCGCGGCGGGGCTCCTGCCGGGAGATCGCGTCGAGGCCATCGATGGTCACCGTGTTCGCTACTGGGAGGATCTCGAGGACGCGGTTGCCCACGATCACCTGCGCACCCGCCGGTTCGAGATTCGCCGCGGCGCGGATCTCGAGGAGCGCGACGTGACCCCTGCCCAGGTCGAACGGCCGGGCCCCCTCGGGATCCCCGAGTCCGTGGGCTGGATCGGGGTCTCCCCGCGCTTCCACCTGCCCGAGATCGGGGTCATCGATCCCGGCTCCCCGGCGGCCCAGGCGGGGCTCAAGACCTTCGACTTCGTGACCGCGGTCAACGGCAATCCGGTGCTGACCATGGCCGAGTTCCAGAAGGCGATCGACCGCAACGGGGCTTCCCCGCTGCGGGTCACCTACCTGCGTGGAGGGTACTCGGCGATCCCCTTCGCGCACGTCGAGATCCAGCAGCCGGGAACCGCCGTGGTGATCCCGAATCCGCTCTTCGATGCGTCCGGACGCCGCCGCTACGAGACCGGGCTCTTGTCCGCCGAGCTCTTCGTGTTCTCGGTCGAGCCGGGGAGCCCGGCGGATCTGATCGGGATCCGGCGCGGGGACCAGATCGTCGAGCTGGATGGGCAGGCGCTCACGAGCTGGGATCTGCTGCGCCAGCGGCTCGGCTCGGGGCCGGACCGCACCTTCCAGATCGCCTGGCTCTCGCCGGGGGGAGGGCGGCGGCAGGCCTCCTTTCGCCAGGAGGTCCGCAGCGAGCTCGATGCCTATCGCCAGGAGGAGCAACGCCTGGTGTTCGGCGCGCTCAACCGCATGGCCTGGCGCACCGACGCGGCGGTGCCCATCCAGAATCGCTTCGGGTACGCGGTGGGACATGCCTTCGATCGCACCGGGCAGATCGTGGCGGCCATGGTCCAGGGGTTCACCCAGATCCTGCGCGGCCGGGTCCCGCTGACGACGCTCGGCGGTCCCATCATGATCGGCTACGTGGCGGGCGTGGCGGCCGAGCAGGGGGTCGACCAGTACCTGTGGTTGATGGCGCTCCTCAGCATCAACCTCGCGCTCTTGAACTTCCTGCCGGTGCCCATCCTCGACGGGGGGCTCCTGGTGTTCTTCACCATCGAGCTCTTCAAGCGCCGTCCCCCGTCGGCGCGGGCCCGCGAGCTCGCCTCGTACGTGGGGCTTGTGATCGTGGCGGTCCTGATGCTGTTCGCCTTGCGAAACGACGTGGTTCGGTATCTTCTTCCGCGCTGATGTCGAGGAACGAGACCCCCGAGTTGAACGCCACCGCGGCCGAAGCCGGCGCGCCAACCCCGAGCCCGGACGCCGCCGTCGACGCCACGGCCCCGGCGCCGCTGCTCGCGATCGAGACCGCCACCCCCACCACCCGGGTGGCGCTGGTCGACGCGCGGACGGGCACCCTGCTGGCCGCGGCGTCGGCCAGCGTCGCGCCCTCGGAGCGCCACTCGTCGCACCTGCTCCGCCTGTGCGTCGAGGTGATGGAGGCGCGGGGGGTCGTGGTCCCCGGGCTCGCCGCCATCGCGTGCGACGCCGGGCCGGGCAGCTTCACGGGCCTGCGGGTGGGGCTGGCGGTGGCCAAGGGGCTGGCCCTGCCGACGGCGATTCCGCTCATCACCGTCTCCTCGCTCGAGATCCTCGCCCGCGACTGGTTGGCCGCGGCGGGCGCGCCCGGGGCCCCCCCGGGCGACCCGCGGCCGCTGCGGCTCGTGCCTTGCCTCGATGCCGGCAAAGGCCAGCTCTTCGCGGCCGTCTTTTCGGTCGACGCCGGGCGGTCCGACGTCGCCGAGGTGGCGGGGACGGTGTCGGTCGCCCCTGGCGCCCTGGCGGGCGCGCTCGGGCTCGACGTCGGGGGAGATCCCGTGGTCCTGTTCGGGCCCGGTGCCGACCGGTTCGCGGGCGAGCTTCGCGCTGCCCTCGGCCCCGACGTCGCGCTCGCGAGCGTGGTCGGGCCGACGGCAGAATCGCTCGCGCGCCGCGCCTGCACGCGGCTCGCCGACGGCGGGCGCGACGATCTCGCCACCGTGGTGCCGTCCTACGGTCGCGACCCCGACATCACGCGACCGAAGCCGCGCGTCGGGTGACAGGGCCTCCGCCGAGGGCGGACGGTGTGACGACGTGCGCAAGACCCCGGTTTCGCCCGGGCTTTTTGCCTGGAGATCGTGGGTCCGGTCCTCTACGCTTGCGGCCACCATGGACGTCCAGCTGTTCGACACGACCCTGCGGGATGGAACGCAAAGCGAGGGCCTCTCCCTCTCGGTCGAGGACAAGCTGAAGATTTGCCGGCTGCTCGACGGGTTCGGCATTCACTTCATCGAGGGGGGCTACCCGGGCTCGAACCCCAAGGACGTGGAGTTCTTCCGGCGCGCGCGCCACCTGTCGCTCGAGCACGCCAAGCTGACGGCGTTCGGCAGCACCCGCCGCGCCGGGGTCGCCGCCGGCGAGGATCCGAACCTCGGGGCGCTGGTGGCGGCGGAGACGCCGGTGGTGTGCATCTTCGGAAAGTCCTGGCTGCTCCACGTGGTCAAGGTGCTCGGCACCACCGCGGAGGAGAACCTGGCGATGGTGTCCGACAGCGTGGCCTTCCTCAAGCGCGCCGGGCGCGAGGTGGTGTACGACGCCGAGCACTTCTTCGACGGCTACCGCGCCGATCCCGAGTACGCGCTCGGCACGGTGCGCGCGGCCGCGGCGGCGGGCGCCGACTGGATCACCCTCTGCGACACCAACGGCGGCAGCCTGCCGGGTCAGGTGACGGCCGCCATCGGCGCGGTGCGGGCGGCGGTCACCACCCGCCTCGGGATCCACTCCCACAACGACGCGGATCTGGCGGTCGCCAACGCGCTCGCCGCGGTGGAGGCCGGCTGCACCCAGGTGCAGGGCACCATGAACGGCTGGGGCGAGCGGTGCGGGAACGCCAACCTCATCTCGATCATCCCGGCGCTGCAGCTCAAGATGGGGCGGCGCTGCGTCTCCGACGAGCGCCTGGCCCGGCTGACCGAGCTGTCGCGCACGGTGAGCGAGATCGCCAATATCCGCCCGCGGGCGCACGCGCCCTACGTGGGCGCGTCGGCCTTCGCCCACAAGGGGGGCGCGCACGTGGCGGCCATCGAGAAGGTGACCTCGAGCTACGAGCACATCCCGCCGGAGAAGGTGGGCAACCGCCGCAAGGTGGTGGTGTCGGAGCTGTCCGGGCGCGGCAACGTCCGGCTGCGCGCGACCGAGCTCGGCCTCGACGCCACCGGCAGCGAGCGGGCGGTGGTCACCCGGGTCAAGGAGCTCGAGAGCCGGGGCTATCAGTTCGAGGCCGCCGAGGGATCCTTCGAGCTGCTCCTGCGGCGGGAGAGCGCCGGGTACGCGCCGGCCTTCGAGGTCCTCGACGTCGTGGTGATCTCCGAGCGCCGCCGCGGGATCGAGATGTTCTGCGAGGCCACGGTCAAGGTGAAGCTCGGCGACGAGGTGGTGCACACCGTCGCCGAGGGCCAGGGCCCCGTGCACGCGCTCGATCGCGCCTTCCACAAGGCGCTCGACGGGCACTACCCGCTCCTGCGGGAGATGCGGCTCGTCGACTACAAGGTGAGGATTCTCGATCCCGAGGCGGCGACCGGCGCCAAGACCCGGGTGCTGATCGAGACGGCGCGCGGCGAGGAGCGCTGGAGCACCATCGGCGTGTCCCAGAACATCATCGAGGCCTCGACCGCCGCGCTGGCGGATGCGTTCGAGCTGCCGCTCGCGCGGGCCCGGTCCGAGGCCGGCGTGGCCGGCAGACCCGCGCCCGGTCCGGACGCCGCGGCGCTGGCCACCGGCGGGGCTGCGCGCTAGAAGGCGAGCGACACCACCCGACGATCCACGACCGTGATCCACGACCACGACCACGACCCGAGCGAGGAAAGATCCAAACATGCAGCCGCGTACGCTCTTCGAGAAGATCTGGGACAGTCACGTGGTGCGGCCCGAGACCGCCGACACCCCGGCGGTGCTGTACGTCGACCGCCACCTGATCCACGAGGTGACCTCGCCCCAGGCCTTCACCTGGCTGCACGAGCGCGGGCTCGGCGTCCGGCGGCCCGAGCGCACCGTCGCGACCATGGATCACTCCATCCCCACCACCCCGCGCGGGCCCGATGGCAAGTTCAAGATCCTCGATGCCCAGGCGGAGGCGCAGCTCACCCGCCTCGAGGAGAACTGCCGCGAGTTCGGGATCGAGCTCTTCGAGCTCGGGTCGGAGGGCCAGGGCATCGTGCACGTGATCGGGCCGGAGCTCGGGCTCACCTTGCCGGGCATGACCATCGTCTGCGGGGACAGCCACACCAGCACCCACGGCGCGTTCGGGGCCCTCGCCTTCGGGATCGGCACCAGCGAGGTGTCCCACGTGCTCGCCACCCAGTGCCTGCTGCAGTCGCGACCGAAGACCCTGGCCATCACCGTGAACGGGCGTGTCCCCCGGGGCGTGACCGCCAAGGACATCATCCTCGCGGTGATCGCGCGGCTCGGGATCGGCGGCGGCACGGGGCACGTGATCGAGTATCGCGGCTCCGCCATCTCGGCGCTCTCGATGGAGGAGCGCATGACCGTCTGCAACATGTCCATCGAGGCGGGCGCGCGCGCCGGCATGATCGCGCCTGACCAGGTGACGTTCGACTACCTCGCGGGGCGTCCACGCGCGCCGGCGGGCGCGGAGTGGGATCGGGCCGTCGCCGGCTGGAGGGCGCTGGTCACCGATCCGGGCGCCACCTTCGACCGCGAGGAGATCTTTGAGGCCGAGACCCTCGAGCCCATGATCACCTACGGGACCAACCCCGGCATGGGGGTGGGAATCAGCCGGGTGGTCCCCACGCCCGAGAACGCCACCATGGCCAAGGCCCTCGCCTACATGGGCCTCACCGCCGGGCAACCGATGCTCGGGCGCAAGATCGACGTGGTCTTCATCGGCAGCTGCACCAACTCGCGCATCTCCGATCTGCGGGCGGCGGCGGCGGTGTTCAAGGGGCGGACCGTGGCGGCCGGGGTCCGGGCGCTGGTCGTGCCCGGATCGCAGCGGGTGAAGAAGCAAGCCGAGGCCGAGGGGCTCGATCGGGTCTTCCGGGAGGCGGGCGCCGACTGGCGCGAGGCCGGGTGCTCGATGTGCATCGCGATGAACGGCGATCAGCTGAAGCCCGGGCAATACGCGGTGAGCACCAGCAACCGGAACTTCGAGGGACGCCAGGGGGCCGGGGGCCGCACGTTTCTCGCGAGCCCCGAGACCGCGGCGGCCGCGGCCGTCACGGGGTGCATCACCGATGCTCGCCTGCTGGTGAGCTAGTCCGAGCCGAGCCGAGCGAGTCGAGGAAAGAGAGCCGTCCCCATGGAACCCATTCGAACCTTCGAGACCAAGACCGTCATCCTGCCGATCGAGAACGTCGACACCGACCAGATCATCCCGGCGCGTTTCCTCAAGGTGACGAGCAAGATCGGCATCGGCGCGCACCTGTTCGCGGACTGGCGTTACGACGCCTCGGGGGCGCCCAGGCCCGACTTCGTCCTCAATCGCCCGGAGGCGGCCGGGGCGATGGTGCTGGTGGCGGGCGACAACTTCGGGTGCGGCTCGTCGCGCGAGCACGCGCCCTGGGCGCTCACCGACTACGGATTTCGCGCCATCATCAGCACCTCGATCGCGGACATCTTTCGCAGCAACTCGCTCAAGAATGGCCTGCTGCCGATCGTGGTCGAGCCTGCCATTCACCGGCGGCTGCTGGCCGAGCCGGGCATGCTCGTCAAGGTGTCACTCGAGGCCAAGACGTTGACGCTGGCCGACGGCACCACCGTTCCGTTCCCGATTGCCCCCTTCGCCCGGCACTGCCTGCTGCATGGCCAGGACGAGCTCGACTTCCTGCTCAGCCAGCAAGACGCCATCGCCCGCTTCGAAGCCAGGTGATTGTTTCCGGCCGGCGTCGATCCGGAAGGCGTCGGCAGCGTCAAGAGCGTCAGAAGATCGACGGCGGCCGCCCGAAGTCCATCGGACTCCGGGTTGCCGATGGGATGTGGCGGCTATAGGCTTTGAGGGAGCGGTCGCACGGATCGAACCGCAAGGCCAAACGACGGAGGCGCGAATGGAGCGAGTCGCCGAGCACGAGGTAGGGACCGGGCGCAAGGATGGGCGGGTGGAACGGCTGGAGATCGAGGGTCGAATCACGGAGCTGAGATCGCGACACGGCGAGATCGAACAGAGGCTACTCGAGCTGGATCGCCATCTATCGCTGACCTCGGACGAGCAATTCGAACGCGCGCGACTCAAGAAAGAGAAGCTGTGGAGCAAGGATCGGATCGTCGCGCTGACCCAGTTGCTCGCTCTCGGGTGACAGCCCGGGTCGGGAGCCCGCCGAGGACGGCGCATGACCCGAGGTGAAGCGGAGCCGGAGGCGGAGAGAATCGCTCGGCTGCGGCGGTCGGGGATCTCGATCGACAAGGAGGGCGACTTCATCCACGAGGGGGAGCGGGTGCGGCACGAGGGGCTCCGTCGGGCGCTCTTTGGCTGGCTCGATCGCTCGCCCGATGCGGACGGTCGTTACGTCCTGCGCCTCGATCCCAGGCGCTTCGCCCACGTCGAGGTGGAAGATACCCCGCTCGTGGTGCGGGCGGCGCGGCGCGATGCCGACGGCTTTCACCTGGCGCTGTCCGATGGCGCCGAGGAGATCCTCGATCCGCGGACCCTGACCGTCGACGGCCTCGGCATCTTGCGGTGCTGGGTGCGCGGCGGTCGGCTCGAGGCGCGGCTCTCGACCTCGGCCGCGACGATGCTGGCCGACGCGCTCGAGCTGGCTCGGCCCGGCGCGGCCCCGGGGCGCCTGGAAGAGGTGGTCCTGCACGCGCCGAACGGCGATTTCCTGGTCCGGCAACGCGCCCCGTCGACCGCTTGACCGGGGAGGGCGCCGTCGTGGCTTCGGTGATGCCGCTCCTGTCGTGCTGCCTCCGTCGTGCTAACGTCCGCGCCAGCAACCCGAGGTCACCCGTTCGAGGAGAGCCGACACCGTGATTGGCACCCAGAAAATCGTCGTCGTCATGCCCGCGTACAACGCCGAGAAGACCCTCGAGCGCACCGTCGCGGAGATCCCCGACCTGGTCGACGACATCATCCTGGTCGACGACCAGTCGCGAGACAACACCGTGGCGGTGGCCCGGAAGCTCGGCCTGCACACCATCCAGCACGAGAAGAACCGCGGCTACGGCGGGAACCAGAAGACCTGTTACCTGGCGGCGCTGCGCCGCGGGGCGGACATCGTGGTGATGGTCCACCCGGATTACCAGTACACACCCAAGCTGATCCCGGCGCTGGCCCATTGCATCACGAGCGGGCTCTTCGACGTCGCGCTCGGCTCGCGGATCCTCGGCGGGCGAGCCCTCGAGGGCGGGATGCCGCTTTACAAGTACATCGCCAACCGGCTCCTCACCGCCACCGAGAACCTGCTCATCGATCAGAAGCTCTCCGAGTACCACACGGGGTATCGGGCGTTCTCGCGGCGGGTGCTCGAGACCCTGCCGCTGAACGAGAACGACGATGACTTCGTGTTCGACAACCAGATGCTGGTGCAGGCGGCGCACTTCGGCTTCCGGATCGCCGAGGTGACCTGCCCGACCCTCTACTTCGAGGAGGCCTCGTCCATCGCCTTCGGGCGCAGCGTCCGCTACGGCCTCGGGGTCCTGCAGGCGGGGCTGCAGTGTCGCCTCACGCGGCTCGGCCTCATCAAGCCCGCCTTCCTCTCGGAGTCGGGCCGCAAGCTCGAGCCCGTCACCCTCGACGACGTCCGCCGCGGCCCCTCGCTGTCGGTCGTGAACCAGGACGGATAAGGGACGCGCCTACGGCGCTCGCGGGAAGGGGAGGACCGGACGCGCCTACGGCGCTCGCGGGAAGGGGAGGATCGGACGCAACTACGGCGCTCGCGGGCAGGGGAGGACCCCTCCCCGCGGGCCCCTCCCGGGGACGACGAGAGGCGTACCCGGATCTGCTTTGCTGGTGGTGTCTCCGGTTGGCAAAGCCAACCTCCGATGAACCGCATGGAGAGACATCCGTTTGGGGCATGTGCCGACCCGGGAGCCGAGCCCCGTTCCCTTCCTGTCCCCTCGCCCGGCGGAGCGGAGCGGGGCGAGGGAGAGGGACCCCCCTTCAATCTGCGGGGGCAGCGCCAAGTACCTTTGTTCACCTCCGGCATTCAGGCGAGCGCAGCGCGGCTTTGCCGCGCGGAGCGAGAGGGGTGCGGGGACGTGCGAGCGGCAGCGAGCCGCGTCTCCGATACAATCGCCACGAGCGGCGGCGAGGCACGTCCCCGATAAAGAAATTTCGGTGCTCAGGGGCGGGTGGGGTTTGGGAGCTCCACGGTGAAGCGGGCGCCGTGCAGCGGGGGCTCGGCCACCCCGACCGTCACGTCACCGCCGTGGTCGAGGACGATCTTGCGGACGATCGCCAGGCCGAGGCCCGTGCCGCTCTCCTTGGTGGTGAAGTAGGGATCGAAGATGCGCCGCGCCCGAGCCGCCGGGACGCCTGGGCCGTTGTCGTCGACCTGGATGCGCGCGTTCGGTCGGAGCCTGGCCCCCGTGCCCGCGGCGGGTCCGGGGTCGTCGGCGAGGCGGATGCGAATCACCACCTGCGGCGTCGGCCCCCCCGGGCGCTCCGCGGCCGCCTGCAGCGCGTTCTCGACCAGGTTGCTCAGCACCCGCCGGATCAGCATGCGATCGCACAGCACCCAGACGGGTTGGGCGGGCGTCTCGATGCGCAGGAGGTCCTGCCACTCGGGGTGCGCGCGCGCGAAGTCCGCGACCAGGGCGCCGAGATCGACGGGCTGGGGATCGACCTTGGGGAGCTTCGCGAAGGCCGAGAAGTCGTCGACCAGCCGGCGGATCACCGCGATCTCGTCGTGCAGGACCTCGGACGCCGTCTCCAGGCGCGAGCGGTAAGCGGGATCGTCTCCCCGGTACTGCGAGCGCAGCTCCTGGATCGCGAGCTGGATCGGCGTGAGCGGGTTCTTGATCTCGTGCGCCAGCCGACGGGCCACCTCCTGCCAGGCCGACACCTTCTGCAGGTACTCGACGCGCGAGCGCGCCTCGCCGAGCTCCTCCACCATGCGATCGAAGGCCCGCCCGAGATCGTCGAGCTCGTCGCGTCCCCGGGGCGCGATGCGCACCGCGAGATCTCCGGTGGCCACCCGCGCCGCCGCCTGTCGCAAGACCGCCACCCTCCGGGTGGCGCGCCTCGCCACCAGGAGACCGATCGCGGTGGCCGCGATCAGCGACACGAACAGGTTGAAGCTGAGCGCCCGGAACACCCCGGGGAGCAGGATAGGCAGGACCCGATCGAGGTCGCGCTCCTCCTCGACCGCCTGCCGCAAGGACAGGAAGTTGGCGTAGGTCTGGCGGTCGATCCCGAAGGTGAGCTCGAGCGCGCGCGCGGCGTGCGAGCCCGGGGCCGGGGGCAACTCGACCAGGTTGGGGGGCGCCTCGCGCGCGCGGCGCAGGGCCTCGGGCTCGACCGACCATTCGTCGACGACGCGATCCCCCTCGAGGATCCGGGCGCGCAGCAGGTTGGGGGCGTCGGACACATCCGCCGCACGCAGCACCTTCGACTGGGCGATGAACTCGGCGCGCTCGCGGAAGATCTCCTTCTCCTGGGCAAAGTACGTGCGGTAGGCGTCGAGGGCCGCGCGCAGCGAGTCCATGACGTCCTGCCGGTGCCGCGACTCGACGTCCCCCACCGTGGTCAGCGTGCGGCTGAGAAAGTAGCCGGTGGTGACGAGCGGGAGCATGGCGACGATGAAGACCGCCGCCAGGATCTTCCATTCGAAGCGCCCGGGCCAGCGCAGGCCCTGGCGGCGTTGGGACCGGCTGGCGCTCGGGGCGCCCTCCGCGGCTGCGCCGTCCGTGTGTGCGCCTCCGGCCAGGGAAGGCGCGCCCTCGGGGCTGGTCCCGTCGGCGTCGGCGTCGTGTCCTGTGGAGCTGTCGGAGCTCATGGCTTGGCCGGTGGTCCGGCGGTGGGGTGTCCGGCGGGGGGCGACACGAATGGTGGCGACACGAATCGCACCTGATGCTCGCTCTCGTCGATCTGGGGATTGATGAAGACCGTGACGAAGGTTCCGAAGAAGCTGTCTCCTCCGCCGGTGCCGGGCCGGCGCTGGGGCCCCGACGGCTGGCGCAGCCACTGCCGGAGCTCCGCCAGCAACTCCTGCGACAGAGGATTGAGATCGCAGCGTACCGCGATGGAGTAGCGGTGGTCGGGCACGAGCAGGTCGAGCGGCGCCACCGGGAACTGCCGCAGGGCGGTGGCCGCCTCCACCGCCTGACCGAGGGTGGGCACCTCGATCTCCCGTTCGGTCCCTGGCCCTCGCGAGAGGCGCAGCTGGAACTTCTCGTCCCAGATGTCGTAGACGATCTCCACCCGCTGGACCGCCACGGCGATGGCCTTGGAGGTCCCCGCCTCCTGCAGGTACACCCGCACCAGCACCCGGGTCGCGAACCCGGAGAGCAGGCGCTGCCGTGCCTCGGGGGTGAAGACGTCGGGGACCGCCACGTCGATGGTGAGCGCCCCGCCCCGTGGCACCACGCCCACGGCGCGGGTGGGCAAGTCCTCGGCGCGCACGACGCCCCCGAAGGCGAGGGCGACGGCGAGGGCGAAGGTGAGGCCGAGGGCGAGGACCGCACCCACGCGCAACCAGCCTCGAGCCGCGGGGAACATGGTCAAAAGGGCAGCCGCCCGAGCGCGTTGGCGAAGGACAGGGTGAACACCCCGATGTACGTGTCGAGCCGCAGGCCGAGATCCCCCGTGATGCTCACCGGCCAGGCCGCGAGCCCCGAGGCGCCCGGGGTGCGCAGGGCATTGCGGTCGCCGAGCCCGAAGGCGCCGAAGGCCACGAAGAAGTCGCCGCTGTAGACAATGCGGTGGCGTCGCCACACCGGGATCGAGTACTCGACCAGGACCCGCGCCGCCATGTTCTCGAAGCGGTGGGCGGTGATCCCGCTGCCGAGCCAGTTGTGGGGTGGCTCGGTCGAGAAGTTGAGGCCGAGCGCGCGCGGTGGCAGGAACAGATCGAGATCGCCCACGAAGAAGCGGTCGAAGATCGGGGCGGAGCCGAAGATCTCGCCGGCGAGCAGGTGCAAGCCCACCACGTGGTGCCTCCACACGGGCCGGTAGACCTCACCTTGGACCAGCAGCTTGAGGTAGTTGTAGCTCGAGCCGAGATCGTCGCTGGCGGCCTCCACCGACAGGACCACGTGGGTGCCGGCCCGTGGAACCAGCGGATCGGAGCGGCTGTCGTAGTCGAGGGTGGCGGTCAGAGATCCCACCCGGCTGAACCCCGACTCGGCGCCGAAGTCGATCGGCGTCGGCGTCCCGGTCTTGCCCGGGCTCGCGAGGGTGGTGCGGGTGTCCGGGTAATCGGCGGCGATGCCCTCCTCGCGAAAGTCGAGGAACAGGCGCGCCGAGCGGGTGAGCGTGCGTCCGATCCCGAGGACGCCGCCGGCCCGGCGGATGCGCAAGGCCACGAAGTCCGACGGGCGGGAGCCATCGTCGGGGCTGCCGCGAAAGCGAAAGAACTCGGAGCCGGAGGAGGCGAGGGCGGTGCCGGTCAGCATGATCCCGGTGTCGCCGAGGGGAGGTACGAGCGCCCGCAGGCGAGCGCCGATGTCGTGGTTCGCCTCCGGCAGGCTGGGCAAGGTGGAGGCGACGAACCCACCGCCGACGCTGATGCCCCGGCCGAGGAAGTTGTTCTCCGCGACGTCCATGCCGCCCCAGAACGCGGTGGCCGCGCTCGAGCCGAGGTGCAGGGCGTTGAGGATGATGGTGCCGCGCTCCTCGACCTCCACCACCAGCACCGCCCCGCCGCGCTGCTGCCCGCGCTCGAGGGCGAGGTGCACGTTGAGGAAGAATCCGAGCGAGAGCAGGCGGATGCGGGCCGCCTCCACCCGTGGATCCGAGGCGGCGACGACGTCGCCGGCGTGAAGATCGATCTCGCCGAGGATGAGCTGGGCTTCGGTCTTGTGGTTGCCCCGGATCTGGACCCGTTCGAGCGCATAGTGGGGCCCGAAGTCCGAGCCGACCGGGAAGGACTCCTCCGGGGGCGCCGACGAATCGAGGGATGGCCCGCCGTCGGCGTCGAGGGTCGGAACCGTCCCCGCACCTGCGCCCGCGGCAGGCCGAGGGGCCGTCGCTGGGGCCGCCTGTGCGTCCGGGACCGTCGGGGGAGCGAGCGAGCCGGCCGTGAGGACGGCCGTCAAGAAGCCGAGCGCGCCGACGTGCATGCGGCGACTATATCGAAGACCCCCGCCCGAGGCCGCTTTCGGTGGAGGCGGCTCCTTGTCGTCGAACTCGAACTCGAACTCGAACCCGCTGGCCCCCCGGATCCGCCGCCCCGCTCAGTTCAGCGACGTGCCGCCCGACGGCGATCCGCTGCCACCTTTGCCGCCCCCCGCCGTCTGGCGGATGCGCGCGCGGATCTCCTCGTCGGGGCTCAGCACCTGCATGCGTGCAAGCACGCCGAGCAGGCGATCCTGATCGCCGGTGCGCTCGTAAATGGCGCGCAGGTTGTTGAGCAGCCGCATGAGCACGTGCCCCTTGCTGGCTGGCTCGAGCACCCGCGGATCGATCGGCCCCGAGTCGCCGGTCGCGCGCTCGTGCAGCTCGGCGAGCTGGTGCTCGTCGAGCAGGCGGCCGTCGAAGGGATCGATGAACATCACGTCGCCGTCGTCGTCCTGGATGCGGACCAGGAAGTGCCCGGGGAAGGAGACCCCGCGCGCCTCGATGCCGACCCGCCGGCAGATCTCGGTCAGGACGAGCCCGAGGCTGATGGGAATTCCCGTGCGCCGATCCAGGACCTCGTTGAGGAAGCTGTTGCGCGGATCGTAGTAATCCTGGGTGTTGCCGTGAAAGCCGAGCTCCTCGTAGAGGTAGCGGATCACCACCGCCAGCGGGGCCTGCTGCGGGGCGGCCGCGATGCGCGCCGCGGCCACCGTCCCGATGCGATCGAGCTGCTCGACGTAGTTTCCCACGTCGAGGCCTGGGTACTCGGGCTCGGCGATGAGCAACGCCGCCCGTGCCAGATCCAGGTCGGATTCCGGCCGGGTCACCAGGTGCGAAAACAGGCTGATTTCAGCGAAGTCCATCCGAACTGCTCGCAGGATAACAGCAATCGATTCTGAAAGTTCCAATCAAAGTTGCGACGGATTTTCCGCAGGCGCCAGCGCCGGGTTCTCGGCGCCGAGCACCGCGAGGAACGGCTCCCCGTACAGGGCGAGCTTCTTCGGTCCGACGCCGGAAATCGACAAGAATTCCTCCGGCGTGCTCGGACGCCGTGCGGCGAACTCGAGCAGGGTCGCGTCGCTGAACACCATGTAGGCCGGGATCCCGCGCGCATCCGCCAGCGTTCGCCGCAGGCGCCGGAGCTCCGCGAAGAGCTCGGCCTCGTCGCCCGTCTCCTCCCCGGAGGCGGGCGCGCCGGGATCTGCGGCGCCCCGCTCGCCGCGTTCGGGCCGGATGCGCGCGCGCGGGGTCAGGACCGATCTCGAACCCTGGGTCGAGCGGGCGCGGGCGCTCACCTTGCGGTCGGACTCGGCCAGGATGTCGGTTCCCGCACAGACGTCGCAAGATCCGACGCAGGCGGCGATTCGTTCCCCGAGGTACGCCGTCACGGACTGGTGGCGACAGGTCGACCGGTTGTCCGCCATCCGGAACATCTCGCGCGTCTGCTCGCGCTGGCGCCCCACGACCTCCGGGCTGGCGTCGGTGTCGAAGCGATCGTAGCTGGCGACGTCGGCCCAGGAGTAAAAGAGGACACAGGCGCTCGGCAGGCCGTCGCGCCCGGCGCGGCCGATCTCCTGGTAGTAGCCTTCGATGGACCGCGGCATGTCCCGGTGGATCACGTAGCGGATGTTGGGCTTGTCGATGCCCATGCCGAAGGCCACGGTCGCCACCACCACGTCCACGTCGTCGCGTCGGAAGGCATCCTGCGCCTGCGCGCGCTCGGTGGCGGGCAGCCCCGCGTGGTAGGCGCGGGCGCGCACGCCGCTCTGGCACAGGAACTCGGCGGTGCCCTCCGCGGCCTTGCGCGACAGGCAATACACGATCCCGCTCTGTCCGGCGTGGGCGCGCACGAGACGCAGGATGTTGGCGCGGACGCCCCCCCGCAGGGAGCCGGAGCCGGTCGGGGGGCCCGACGCGCTCGCCCCGTCGACGCCGTTGCGCCCGAGCTCACGCTCCTGGCCTTTCCGGTAGGCGAAGAGCGAGAGGTTGGGGCGAAAGAAGCTGCCCCGGTACCGGGCCGGCTCGCGCATCGCCAGCTGCTCGACGATGTCGTGCATGACCTCGTGGGTGGCGGTGGCGGTCAAGGCCAGCACCGGCACCCCGCCGAAGCGCTGCTTGAGCCCGGAGAGGTTGCGGTAGGCCGGGCGAAAGTCGTGGCCCCACTGGCTGATGCAGTGGGCCTCGTCGACCGCGATCAGGGACAGGCGGGTGCGGGCCAGGGCCGACCCGACGCTGGCCTCGAGCCCCTCGGGCGCGGCGTAGACCAGCTCGTAGGCCCCCGCATAGAGCCCCTGCAGGCGGGTCCGCCGCTCCTCGGGCGACAGGCTCGAGTTCAGGTAGGTGGCGCGCAGGCCGGCCTCCTCCATGGCGTCGACCTGATCCTTCATGAGCGCGATCAGCGGCGAGACGACCAGGGTCGTGCCTCCGAGCAAGCGCGCCGGCAGCTGATAGGTGAGCGACTTGCCGGCGCCGGTCGGCATCACGCCGATGCAGTCGCGCCCGGCGAGCACCGCGCGGATGATCTCCTCCTGCCCGGGCCGAAACCGCTCGTACCCGAAGATCTCCTTCAAGGCCTCCGGCAGGGCGCGGCCACTCGGCGCCGCGCGGGTGGCCGCGGTGCCGCCCCCACCGGCGCCGACGCCCGCGGCGGTGGCGGGGGCCGGACGCCCGGGCCGAGCCTGGGCCTCGCGCAGGCGGGCCGAGAGCTGCTTGAGGTGGGCGATGGTGTCCGGGGCGAAGACCGTGGGCGTGCGGCGCCACGAATCACGCAGTCCCTCGAGGGCGGCCTCGCAGCGGGATCTGGCGGCCCCGTCCCCCGACTCGAAGGCCAGGAGCTCGGCCCGCAGGGCCTCGATGCGCTGGAGAAGAACCACCTCCTCGGTCACGACGTCGCTGTTTCGGCGCCCCGGCGCCGCGGGTTGCCCCGGCAACGCACACGGCTCGGAGTCAGGCGACTCCCGGGACATGGTCAAAGAAGTCGACGACCCCGGTCTCGAGCGAGTATTCGGCCCCCACCACCAGGAGCCCGTCCTTGAGGATCAGCTGCTCGAGCGAGGTCGAGCCGTGGCGCAGATGGTTGACCGACAGGCGGATGTTGGCGCGCACCGCCTCCCGCACCAGCGCCTCGTCGGTGAGCCCGGCCGCCAGCAACGTCTCCACCGACGGGCGAACCCGGTCGACGATCGACGACAGGTTGCGCGAGTGGTTGCTGGGACGCCGCAGCTCCTCCATCGTCGCCAGGATGGCCCCACACCGGGAGTGTCCGAGCACCACCACCAGGCGGGTCCCGAACCGCTCGGCCGCGAACTCCACGCTGCCGACCTGCGACGGCGCGACGATGTTGCCGGCCACCCGGATCACGAACAGGTCGCCGAGGCCCTGATCGAAGACGATCTCGGCGGGCACCCGGGCGTCCGAGCACCCGAGCACGATGGCGTGCGGCTGCTGCGGCTCGACCTCGCGCCCGCGCTTGCCGTGGCTGGCCAGCGCCTGGACACTGATGACCCCGGCGACGAAGCGGGCGTTTCCTTCGCGGAGGTTTTCGAGGGCGGCGGATCCCGAGAGCATGTGTGGACGCGAACCTACCACTACCACGGGCGCCCCGGTCAAGAACTGGCCGAGGTGTAGTAGCCGAGCGCCCGCCGCCAGACCGCCCGGGAGAGCGCGGCGAAGACCACGCCGCCGCCGAGCGCGCCGAGCGCCACCGCCGGGCCGAGGCGCCCGAGCAGGGCCATGGCCGGATAGGTGGTCATGAGGGCGAGGGGAAACACGAAGGTGAACGCGAACCACAGCGCCCCCCGGAACACCGAGATGGGCCAGCGCCCGGCGTCGAAGAGCGACCCGAAGAGGTAGCTGAGGTTGTCGACCTTGACCACCCAGAACGAGGCGCTCACCACCAGGATCCACAGCGAATAGAGCACCAGCGTCGCGACCAGCAGCAGCGCTGCCGCCAGCAGCACCCCCCGCCACGGCGGCGGGTGCCCGAGCCGCGTGAACGCGATGCCGAACACCCCGAGCGCCCCGACCAGATCCATCACGCGCCAGGGCTCGAACTTGGCGGTCGAGACCAGGAACTGAGCGTCCACCGGCTTCAGGAGCAGGAAGTCGAGCGTGCCCTTGCGCACGTGCTCGACGACGCTGGTCAGGCTGGGGCTGATGGCCCCTTCGAGCACCCCCTTCATGAACGAGAAGCACCCCACCACCACCAGGGCCTCGGGGAAGGTCCAGCCCCGCACCGTGGCGCGCTGGTGGAACACGCTGACGAGGGGCACGAGCGCCACCCCGGTCCACACGAGGGACATGAGGCCCTTGAGCCAGAAGTCGGCCCGGTACTGCATGGCCCCCACGCTGGCCATCCGGGCCTGCAGCCCGAGGAGGCGGGCGTGGCGGGAAAGGACGCGACCGAGGCGCTGGAGCGGTTGGCGCACGGCGTTTGCTGCGGACATGTCCTCAGCCCCCGAAGGCCATGTAGCGTCGGACGCCGCGCTCGAACACCGCCAGCCCGGCGGCCACCATGGCCCCGACCCAGGTCCACTGCACCGCCAGATCGCCGAGGGCGACGTGCACGTCGCGCAGCCCGAGCAGCGTCTCGAGCGGGAAGGCCAGCATCGAATCGAAGGGGGAGCGGCGCGCGACCGCCGCCAGCCAGCCGGGCAGGAATTCCTGCGGGATGAGGTAGCCCGACAGGATCGAATGCAGCGCCAGCCACAGCTCGAACACCCCGAGCGCGCTCTCGAGGAAGAAGGCCAGCGAGCCGAGCAGCACCATGGTGAAGAAGATCAGCAGCCAGGCGCCCACCAGCGACGCGAGGAAGATCGCCGCCACCCGCGGGTCGAAGATCGGGTCAAAGATCGCGAGGCGCCGGCCCGCCGAGGCGAGCAGGACCACCATCACGGGCGAGACGACCAGCAGGCGCATGGGCAGCGCCGCCAGGTGCTCGGCGCTGAAGGCGAACAGCGGATGGATGGGCCGCAGGAGGCGGCTCGACAGCGAGCCGTCGCGGATGGCGGTGCTGAGCTCCCACACCATCCAGGTGCTGGTGAGCAGGCGAATGATCCACCCGCCGAGGTAGTAGGCGACGAAGTCGCCGCGCCCGAAGCGCCCCACCGGCCCGTCGCTGGCGACGGCGTGCCAGATGGCGAGCATCACGAAGGGCATGTTGGTGGTGAGGATCCACACCACGAACTCGGCGCGGTAGGCCACCACCTCGGAGAGGCCCACCCGCAGCAAGGTCGGGTAGGCGCCGAGCGCACGCGCGAGCTGGGTCCGCCCGGGCTTCATCCCGTCCTCACCCGACCTGCTTGGCGGCGGTGGCTGGGGTGGCTGCGGTGGCCGCGGTGGCGGAGGCGGTGCGCACCTCCTGGAAGAGCTCGCGCATGACCTCCTCGAGCGGGGGATCCTCGATGGCGAGATCCGCCACCGGCAGCGTCTGCAAGAGGGCCTGGATGGTGGAGTTGAGGCGCTCGGGCGCCACCGACAGGACCACCTGCAGGCCGTCGTGCAGCACCACCGTCCCGAGGGCCGCCAGGTGCGCCCGGTCGACGGGCGTCGCGGTGCGCACGGCCAGGCGCTTGTCGGGGCGAATCCGCCGCACCAGGGCCTTGAGATCGCCGTCGTAGACCAGTTGCCCGTGATCGATGACGATCACCCGCGGGCACAGCGCGGTGACGTCGTCCATGTAGTGGCTGGTGAGCAGCACGGCCGCCCCGAAGGCCTCGTTGTAGTGGCGAATGAACTCCCGCATCTTGGCCTGCATCGACACGTCGAGCCCGATGGTGGGCTCGTCGAGGAACAGCACGCGCGGGCGGTGGAGCAGGGCGGCGATGAGCTCGCACTTCATGCGCTCACCGAGCGAGAGCTGTCGGGTCGGGCGGCCGAGCAGCTCCTCCACCTCCAGCAGCGCCGCCAGATCGCGGATGGTGGCCTCGGCCTCGGCGCGCGGGATGTCGTAGATCGCGCGGTTCATGGCGTAGGTCTCGGCGGGCGGCAGATCCCAGAGCAGCTGCTGCTTCTGTCCCATGACCAGGGTGATCTGCTTGAGGAAGGCGGCCTCGCGTCGGAAGGGGACGGCCCCGGCGACCGTGACCTGCCCGGAGGTCGGGTGGAGCAGCCCCGCCAGCATCTTGAGGGTGGTGGTCTTCCCGGCGCCGTTCGGGCCGAGGAACCCGACGCGCTCGCCGGGGGCGATGCGGAACGAGAGGCCGCGCACCGCCATCACCGCCTCGGTGGGGCGGTGGAAGACGGAGCGCAGGGCGGGCCACAGGCCGGGCGGTCGTCGATGGACCTGGTAGGTCTTCGCCAGCGCGACGACCTCGACCACGGGGCTCGGGTATTCCATACTCGACCCGGAGGATGCCATGGCCACCGTCGCTTTGACCGAAGAGAATTTCCAGCACCACGTCGATCAGCCGGGGACCCTGGTGATCGACTGGTGGGCGCCCTGGTGCGGACCGTGCCGGGCGTTCGCGCCTATCTACGAAAGCGCGGCGGAGCAGCACACCGACATCGTCTTCGGCAAGGTGAACACCGAGGAGGAGCCCGAGCTGGCGGGGGCCTTCGGGATCCAGTCCATCCCGACCCTGATGGTGTTTCGCGATCAGATCTTGCTCTTTGCGCGCCCCGGCATGCTGCCGAAGGCCCAGCTCGACGAGCTGGTGCAGAAGGTCAAGAGCCTCGACATGGACGAGGTGCGCAAGCAGGTGACGGCCGAGGAGGCCGCGGCCGCGCAGCAGGAGGGTCATGCCGCCGGGCAGGGGCACGATCATGATCATGGGCATGACCACGGGCACGGCCACGACCATGGGCACCCGCACGGACATGATCACGGGCACGGGCATGAGCGCGGCCCTGGCCACGGCCGCGATCACGACGCAGAATGACGGTTCGCCCCCGCCGACGAGAGCCGGATCCGCGGGTGGGTTATATTGGCCGGACATGGCCTCGCTCTATCTGAAGGACGTCGTCGCCGAGCTTCGCCGGGTGGGCGACGTCGTCTTCAAGAGTCGCTACCGCGCTCCGATGCTGGTGGTGGTGGGCAAGGCCGGGGAGCTGTCGAGCGCCAACGTCGGCCATGACCAGACCATGGTGGCCAAGCCGAACGAGAGCGTCGAGCCAGAGTTCGCGCTCATCGATCGGGTGTTCGCGGTGACCAAGGCCCCGCACGCCCCGCGCGGGCCAGTGGCGCTCGGACGCTCGGGGGAGAACGACATCGTCATCCCCGAGTACTCGCTGTCGAAGCGCCACTGCTTCTTCGAGTTCGAGCCGGCGGGGACCAAGATCACCGACTGCGGGTCCACCAACGGGACCATCGTGGGCGATCTGCGCATCGGCTCGGGCGAATCGGCCACGATCGGCGACGGGACGCGCATCGCCATGGGGCGCTTCGCCTTCGTGTTCCACACGGCGGCCGGCTTTCACGCGCGCGTGCAGGATCTGCTCCCGTGACGGCAGGGCCCGGCGCGCGCGAGATCCGCCCTTGGTCGCCCTCGGCGACGACTCCGACGGCGCGGGTGTCCGTCGCGGTGGCGCCCGACGATACAGTGGCCACAGGGCCCGCGGCCTGGGCGAGCCTCGACTGGCCGGACCTGGTGACGCGGCTCGGGGCCGAGGCACAGTCGGAGGTCGGGCGCGCGCTCTGCCTCGAGCTCGGCGACCCCGCGGCGCTGGCGTCGACCGCTGCCGAGGCGCGCCGCCGGATGGAGCTGGTCGCGGAGGCGGCCGGCGTGCTCGCGAACGGCCTCGGCTTTCCGGGCCTGGGCTTCCTCGACGTGTCCCCGGTGCTGGACGCGGCGATGCGCGGCGAGGTGCTGGGCTGGGTCGAGCTTCGCCCGGTGGCGGAGCTCTGTGACGTGGCGGGGGACGCGCGGCGGTTCTTCGGCGCGCCGGCGGTCGAGGTCGCGGCCGGGGAGCCCCCGGGGCCGCCCCGCACGCCGCTGCTCGCCGCGTGGGTCGAGCCGATCGAGCCCTGCACCGGGCTGGCGCGGCGGATCCGGGCGACCTTCGATCCGTCGGGGAGCGTGCGCGACGACGTGTCCCCCGAGCTCGCGCGGCTGCGGCGCGAGCGCGAGGCGACCTCGTCCCGCGTGCGCTCGGAGATCGAGCGCCTCATGCAGGACGATTCCCTGGCGGGGCTCCTGCAGGATCGCTTCTGGACCATCCGGCAGGATCGCTACGTGCTGCCGCTCAAGGCCTCCGCCAAGTCGATGGGCCTCGGGATCGTGCACGACAGCTCGCGCACCGGCGAGACGGTGTTCGTCGAGCCATCCTCGGTGGTGGAGCTCAACAACCGGGTGAAGCTCGCCGACCTGCAGATCGAGCACGAGATCCGCCGCATCCTCGAGGAGCTCTCCGGCGCGGTGGCCGACGCCGGTGGCGCGCTGCGGGACGATCTGGTGGTGCTGGGGGAGCTCGACCGCATCTGCGCCATGGCCCGCCTCGGCGTCGCGTACCGGGGCAGCCCAGGGGTCCTCGTCGACGACACCTTCGTGGACCTGCGGCAGGCCCGGCATCCGCTGCTCGTGCTGCGCGCGGCGGCCCGCAAGCCCGGGTTCACCGTGGTGCCGAACGACGTCGAGCTCGGCGCGTCGGCGGCGCGTGTGCTGGTCATCTCGGGGCCGAACGCCGGGGGCAAGACCGTGTACCTCAAGACCCTGGGGCTGGCGGCCCTCATGGCGCGGGCGGGGTTGCTCTTGCCGGCGGCGCCCGGCAGCCGCATCGGGTTCTTCGACCACGTGCTGGCCGACATCGGCGATCACCAGTCGGTGATGGGAGACCTGTCGACCTTCTCGGCCCACCTCGCGAACCTCGGCGACATCTTGCGGGTGGCGGCAAGCATGGCCGCCACCGCCGGCACGAACGGGGCGCGGGCCCTCGTCCTGCTCGACGAGCTGATGGCGGGGACCAACCCCGACCAGGGAGGTGCCCTGGCGCGCGCGACCCTCGAGGGGCTGGCGGATCTCGGCGAGCGCGTGCTGGCGGTGGCCACCACCCACGCCGACGTGCTGAAGGCGGTGGCCGAGACCGATCCGCGCTTCGAGAACGCGGGGATGGAGTACGACGCCGCCGGGCTGACGCCCACCTTCCGGGTGCGGATCGGCGTGCCGGGGCGCTCGTACGCGCTCGACATCGCCGCGCGCATGGGCTTGCCGGCCGCGGTGCTGGAGCGGGCGCGGGCGCTGGCCGGGACAACCACGGTCGCGCTCGAGGAGGTGATCGCCACCCTCGAGGCGCGGGAGGCGGCGCTCGGGCGCGAGACGGAGCGCCTGGCCGAGGCGCGGGCCCTGCTCGAGGCCTCGACCGAGGACCAGCGGACGGCGCGCGAGGCGCTCGAGCGGCGGGAGCGCGAGCTCGGCCGCCACGCGCGGGCGGCAGTGGAGCTCGCGGTGCGCGAGGCGCGGGAGGCCATCCGGGCCATCGTGCGCCAGGCGCAGGAGGCGGGCTCGGCGCGGGCGGCGGAGGCGGCCCGGCAGGCCCTGGCGACCACCGCCGAGGCGGCGCTCCGGCAGTTGCCGAGCCCGCCCGGCCCGGCGGGCCCGCTCGTCGGTGCCCAGGCGCTGGTCGATGCGCTGAAGGTGGGCGCGCGGGTGCGCGTGCCGGCACTCGGAGGCGCCACGGGCGCGGTGGTCAAGCCCCCCGACGAGCGGGGGCGGCTGAAGGTGCTGGTCGGCAAGGTCACCGTGGATCTTCACGTCTCGGAGCTGGGCGAGGCGGCGGAGGTGGGCGGGCCTCGGGGTCCGTCGCCCGCGGGCGGGCCCGCCGGTGCGGGGGTGGTGGCCGGCGTCCGACGCCGACCCGACCTCCGACGGGCCGAGGCGCGGGCGACGGCCCTGGCCGGGACCGAGCCTGCTGCCCCGCCCGCCGAGGCGGCCTCGTCCGACGCGATCGCCTGGGCCATTCAAAACGACCGCAACACCCTCGATTTGCGCGGACGACGTGCCGATGACGTGATCGACGCCGTGGACACCTACCTGGATCGCGCCGCCCTCGAGGACCGTTCGCCCGTGTTCATCGTGCATGGGCACGGGACCGGGGCCTTGAAGAAGATCGTGCGGGCCCACCTGGCGGCGTCGTCGTACGTGCGACGCTGGGCGCCGGGCGCCAAGGGCCAGGGCGGGGACGGCGTGACCGTGGTCGAAGTCTAGTGGAAGTCTAGAGAAAGTCTGGAGGAGGCGAGCGAGAGTTGGCAGCACGCACGATTTACCTGGTGAGGCACGGTGAGACCGAGTGGAACCGCGTCGGTCGCTGGCAGGGCGTCACCGACATCGCCCTCTCCGACACCGGTCGCGCCCAGGCGCGGGCCCTCGTCGACCGCCTGCATGCGCGAGGCCTGGTCCGCGTGTTCGCGAGCGATCTGGCGCGCGCCCGCGAGACCGCCGAGATCATCGCCGCCGCGCACGGGCTGGCGGCGCCGGTCTTCGATGCCCGCCTGCGCGAGCGCGGCTTCGGCTGCTTCGAGGGCCTGACCCGCGAGGAGTGCGCCGCCCAGTTCCCCGAGGCCTGGGAGCGCTACCACCGCGACCGCCGCTGGACCCCACCCGGCGCCGAGATCCACGAGGACGTGGTGAAGCGCGTGCTCAAGGCCATGCTCGACATCGCCCACACCCTGCGCGACCAGCAGGCCGCCCTGGTGGTGAGCCACGGCGGGACCATGCGCTCCTTCGCCAACGCCATCACCGGTACCCAGCCCCCTCCCATCGCCAACGCCGACATCCTCCGCGTCCGCTACGTCCGCGGCCGCTTCACCGACGTCGATCTGCTGACGGGCGCCGACGCGAGCGGCGGCCACCAGGCAGCCCCTACCGCCCGATCTCTCTGAGAGCTACCGGTCGGTGACGTGAGGCCGTCCGCTGTTACCTGACCAGGAACGCATACCGCCGGAGCGCCTCGATTGGCGCGGCCGAATGCGCATGTCTCACTGGCACGACTCGTGAATGGCTCGGGGTTCGTCGAGCGAACCCACCAGCCAGAGGAGACGACGGATGCACGAGGCGCACGTGATGAAGAGAGCGAAGACCGCCGCCCTGGCGATGGCCTTCATGGGGATTGCCCTCGGCGCCACGGCCTGGATCAGCGGGTGCGGAAAGGCGGACGAGATCTTCGACTGCCAGACGGTCTGCAGCCGCTATCACGATTGTTACGACACGGGCTATGACGTCGACGCGTGCCGCCAGCGCTGCCGGACCAACTCGGAGAACGACCCGTCGGTCAGGTCGGCCGCCAACCAATGTGAGGCGTGCATCGGCGACAAGTCCTGTTTGTCGGCCACGTTCAGCTGTGGCGCGACCTGCGGGACGATCGTCCCGTGAACGCTCGACGGCCACCCCCGCCGGTGAGCGTCGATCCCGGGTGGGCACGTCACACTCGCCTCCAATGATCACGTCCCAGCTGACCGAGGTGATTCGAGTCCGCGGCAAGGAGGTCGCGGCCGTGGAGGACTGGCTCGCCGTGGAGCGGGCGCTGGAGATCCGGGTGCGGACGGCCGGCGTGGTGCGCGTCATCTCGACGACCATGCGCACGCCGGGCGACGACCGGGCCCTGGTGGCCGGGTTCCTGGTCGCCGAAGGGGTGGTGAAGAAGCGCAGCGAGCTCGTGCTGCTCGAAGCCGTCGAGGACGACGCGGTGCTGGCGGAGCTGGGGGTGGACGCGGGGGCGGCGCTCGCGGCGACCCAGAGGCAATTCGTGACCACCGGCGCCTGCGGGGTCTGCGGACGCGCCTCCATGGATTCCCTGGCGACCGGGGCTGGCGGCTTCCCCGACGCGCGCCCCCCGGCGCCGGTCCACGCCGCCCTCATCCACCAGCTCCCTGCGGCCCTGCGGAGGGCGCAGGCCACGTTCGCGCAGACCGGCGGCCTTCACGCCGCCGGATTGTTCGACCTCGATGGGACGCCCCGGGCGGTTCACGAGGACGTGGGGCGCCACAACGCCGTGGACAAGCTCGTGGGCGCGCTGTTCCTCGCGGGGCGCTTGCCGGCGCGCGACAGCATCCTGGTGGTCAGCGGGCGCGCCAGCTTCGAGCTGGTCCAGAAGGCGAGCGTGGCCGGGTTTTCCATGATGGTGGCGGTCGGGGCGCCCTCGAGCCTCGCGGTGCAGATCGCGCGCGCGGCGGAGATGACCTTGCTCGGCTTCGTCCGCGACGGCGGTTTCAACGTCTACACCGGGGCGGAGCGGGTCGCGGGCCTGTGACCCGGCGGCCCTGAGGCCCTGAGGACGGTAAGGAGAGGCGCGTGGCCCAGCATGGCGACCAGAAGGATGAGAACAGCGCTCCTGGGCAAGCGGAAGACGCGCGGCCGAACGCGGTGCGGGCCGACCTTGCGCGGGGAGTAGGCGGCGACGAGCCCCCGGCCGAGCAGACCGTTCCGCGGGCCGGGCGGCGGATGCGAACCGCGGCGGGCCTGACGTCGATCTGGGAGACGGTGCACCGCGGGGTGCGCAACATGGGGACCGGCAGGAGCTTGCGCACCCTGCTGAAGGTGAACCAGAAGGACGGGTTCGACTGCCCGAGCTGCGCTTGGCCGGACCCCGACGGCGAGCGAAAGACGGCCGAGTTTTGCGAGAACGGGGCCAAGGCGGTCGCGTCGGAGGCCATGACCACCCGGGTGACGCCCGAGTTCTTCGCCAGACACGGCGTGGCGGACCTGCTCCGCCGCAGCGACCTGTGGCTGGATTCGCAGGGGCGCATCACCCACCCCATGCTCCGCAGGAAGGGACAAGAACGGTACGAGCCCATCTCCTGGGCCGAGGCCTTCGCGCTCATCGGGCGCGAGCTCAACGCGCTGGCGTCGCCGGACGAGGCGGCGTTTTACACCTCCGGGAGGGCCAGCAACGAGGCGGCGTTCCTCTACGGCCTGTTTGCCCGTCAGTTCGGGACGAACAACCTGCCGGATTGCTCGAACATGTGCCACGAATCGAGCGGCGCCGGTCTGACCGAGTCGATCGGGATCGGCAAGGCCACCGTGAAGCTCGAGGACTTCTCGTACGCCGACAGCATCTTCGTGATCGGACAGAACCCGGGCACCTGCCACCCACGCATGCTCACCGAGCTCCAGAAGGCCGCCAAGAACGGCTGCAAGATCGTCAGCGTCAACCCGCTGGCCGAGTCGGGCCTGATCCGGTTCAAGAACCCGCAGCAGCCGCTCAGCTTGCTCGGCGCCGGGACGCCCATCGCGTGCCTGTTCCTCCCGGTGCGGATCAACGGGGACGTGGCCCTCTTGAAGGGGATCATGAAGGAGATGTGCGAGGAGGACGCGCGGCGCGGCGGCACCGTACTGGCGCACGATTTCATCGCCACCCAGACGGCGGGCTTCGAAGCCTTTCGTCGGGATCTGGAGGCCGAGCCCTGGGAGGCCATCCTCCAGGGCAGCGGGGTCTCGCGCGAGCTGATCCACCAGGCGGCCGAGATCGCGATGGCGTCGGAGCGCATGATCTGTTGCTGGGCCATGGGCATCACCCAGCACAAGAACGGCGTGGGCAACGTGCAGAGCATCGCCAACTTCGCTCTCTTGCGCGGCCAGATCGGGCGGCGCGGGGCGGGGCTCTGCCCCGTGCGCGGGCACAGCAACGTCCAGGGTGATCGCACCGTGGGGATCTGGGAGAAGATGAGCGACGCCTTCCTGGAGGCGCTGGCGAAGGAGTTCGACTTCTCTCCCCCTGCCCGGCACGGCTTCGACACGGTGCGGACCATCCAGGCGATGCACGAGGGCCGGGTCAAGGTGTTCGTGGGGCTGGGGGGCAACTTTCTCAGCGCGACCCCGGACACCCACTACACGGCGGAGGCCATCGCGCGGTGCCGGCTGACCGTGCAGATCTCGACCAAGCTGAACCGCGGCCACTTGATCACGGGCGAGCAGGCGCTGATCCTGCCTTGTCTCGGCCGCACCGAGCGGGACGTGCAGGCCTCGGGCGAGCAGTTCGTGACCGTGGAGGACACCACGGGGGTGGTCCACCAGTCGCGGGGGGTGCTGGAGCCGGCGTCCCCGGAGTTGCTCAGCGAGCCGGCCATCGTGGCGGGAATGGCTCGGGCCACGCTGGCCGGCCGGACCACCCGGACCCCTGTGGACTGGCAGGGCCTGGTCGACGATTACGATGCCATCCGCCAGCACATCGAGCACGTCGTCCCGGGCTTCACGCAGTACAACCGGCGGGTGCGCGAGCCGGGCGGTTTCTACCTCCCGAACGGACCACGCGAGGGGATCTTCCCGACCGAGTCGAAGCGGGCGCACTTCACGGTCCAACCCATCCCGGCGCGCGCTCTCGCGGAGGGGCAGCTGTTGCTCACGACCCTGCGCAGCCACGATCAGTTCAACACCACGATCTACGGCGAGGACGACCGCTATCGCGGGATCTCCGGGGGCCGGCGGGTGGTCTTCCTGAACGCCGCCGACATCGAGGAGCGCGGGCTGCGGAAGGACCAGTGGGTCGACCTCGTCAGCCACTTCGCCGACGAGCGCCGCCGCGCCAGTCGCTTCCGGGTGGTCCCCTACGAGATCCCGAAGGGGTGCGCCGCGGCGTACTACCCCGAGACCAACGTCCTCGTGGCGGTGAACGACGTCGCCGACGGCAGCAATCAGCCGGCCTCGAAGTCGGTGGTGATAACCATCGAGCCGAGCGGTGCCTGAGAATGTGACGAATGAAGGCGCCGAGAGGCGCTCTCGGTTATTCTCGAAGGACCGACGGTCCGTACGAGGGCAGTCCGTCTCCTGGAGGATTCAATGCATGACCCGGCGCGAGCCCGCTTGGCGTTGGTTCTCTGGGTGGCGGGCCTTTCCGCCTGCACGGGCCGGAGCTCGGGGCTCGAACACACCGGAGGGGCGACTGGACAACTCCCGGACGCTGGTTCAGGGGGCCGCGGCGGCAGTGGAGGTGGTCCGTTGCCATGCTGTCCGATCGGCTTCGACCTGTACGATTGCCAGGAGACGCTGGGCGGCAAAGGACTCGCTTGCCACAACCCGGCACTTGGATGTCCGTCATCGCTGACCTGCGGGCAAGGCTGCGATCCCGAGGTCTCGGGCCGGTGCCCGTGCGTTCAGACAGCTCTGTGCGTCGTGGGCGATCACTTCGATTCGCAGGCGTGCGGCTGCGTCCCGGATCCCGGCTCCGGGGGGGGCGCCGGCTCGGGCGGGGTCGCCGGCTCGGGCGGGGTCGCCGGCTCGGGTGGGGGCGCCGGCTCGGGCGGGGTCGCCGGCTCGGGTGGGGTCGCCGGCTCGGGCGGAGCGGCGAGCTTCGATTGTCCGGTCGTCAATGATCCAGCCGTGAGCAAGGCAGGCACGGTCGGGCACCCCGTTCCCGTCAACTCCCGGGCCACGCCGGCGCTCGGAAACGGATGCGGGCCACCCGTGACGTTCCTCTGGACAGCGACCCCGGCAAGCGCAGGCACGTTCGCAGATGCGTCCCTCTGTTCGACCACCTTCACGTGCTCCCAACCAGGAGCCGTGACACTCACCCTCATCATTCGTCTCGATGGAACGCCCTGCGCGAGCGGCTCGAGCTATCCGTTCACCTGCGGACCCTGACCGGGCGCGCACCTGCCGACGTCCATCGCCATGACGGCGGCCGTGCTCGGGCAGACCGCCCCGTATTCGCTGGTCTGGCGCACGACCTCTGGCACGCTCTCTCTCGGCAAGCGACGGAAGCCCCAGCGGAGGAAGAGCCCTTCGGCGGTCGTGGTGAGCAGGAAGAGTTGCCTGACCTCGAGGCGCCGGGCGGCGGCGAGGGCCCGGCTCCACAGCTCATGTCCGATTCGCCCGCCACGAAGCTCCGGCGCCACCGCCAGCGACCGCAGCAGGGCCAGCTCGCCGAGGAGCTCCAGCCCGACCGTCCCCACGACCCTCCCACCGGAGCGGCACAGGACAAAGTGCTCGATCTGGTCGGCCTCGAGGTCCTCGGACGGCAGGCCGCAGCGCTCGAGCAGGGCCTGAACGGCGGGCAGGTCGTTGGGCGACGCCGGGGAGTAGGTGATCTCGTTCATGATCCCACGCTAATCCTGATCCCCGGGGTCGCGGCGCGCAACGGCGCGCGCGCTCTGGCCCCGGATCGGTCCACGCCGGGCTGAGGCAGATCTCCGAGTGACGGGCACCAAAGTCGAAGCACCAACCCGGCCGCTGCTGGTAGATTCCGACGCCTCCCCCATGGTCCTCTCCCGCAAGAATCTGCGCGACGCCCACCGCATCGTGGTCAAGCTCGGAACCCACGTGGTGACCGAGGATGGGGTGCGCCTGGCGCTCGACCGCTTGCAGGGCCTGGTCGCGGGGATGGCGCGGCTGCGACAGTCGGGGCGCGAGGTGGTCCTGGTGTCGAGCGGGGCGGTGGGGCTCGGGATGCAGGTGCTGGGGCTCACCGAGCGACCACGCTCCCTCGGGCTGCGGCAGGCGTGCGCCGCGGTGGGGCAGGGACACCTCATGGGCTGGTACACCCGGGCCTTCGCCGAGGTCGGGCTGACGGCGGCGCAGGTGCTGCTGACCCAGGAGGATCTCGCCGATCGCGATCGCGCGCTGTGCCTGCGCACCACGCTCATGCGCCTGCTCGAGCTCGGGGCGGTGCCGGTCCTCAACGAGAACGACAGCGTCAGCGTGCGCGAGCTGGTCGAGCACCAGCGCTCGCAGGCGCGCGCGACGACGGCGGTCACCGCGCCCACCGGCGGTGCCGCCGGCTCACCCACCACGATCTCGTCGGGCTCCCTGCCGCCGAACCCGACTCCGAAGCCCAGCTCCGCCTTCGGCGACAACGACGGCCTGTCGGCGCGCGTGGCGGTCAGCCTCGACGCGGATCTCCTGGTGCTCCTGACCAACGTCGCGGGGCTCTTCTCCGCGAACCCCGCGCTCGACCCGAGCGCGCGCCGGGTGGGGGAGGCCGAGGTGGTGGACGACGCGCTCCTGGCCCTCGCCAGCGGCGGGTCGACGGGCGGGACCGGTGGGATGGCGAGCAAGCTCGAGGCCGCGCGCCTGGCCAGCGACGAGGGCACCGCCGTGTTGATCGCCGACGGGGCGGAGCCGGGCGTGCTCCAGCGCGCGCTCGACGGCGAGGATCTCGGCACGTTGATCTCGGGGACCGAACGCCGCCGCGCCCGCTGGCGGCACATCGCGGTCTCGGGTCGACACCGCGGGGCCTTGATCGTGAACGACGGGGCCCTCCGCGCGCTCGGCGCCGGGAAGGCCTCGCTGTTGCCGATCGGGGTGGTCGGGGTCGAGGGCCAGTTCGACAAGGGCGATCTCGTGGAGGTCCGCGATGGCAGCGGCCGTGTGCATGGCCGCGGGCTCGTGAACTACCCCGCCGACGCCTGCCGCCTGCTCGCAGGCCGGCAGAGCGACGACATCGAGGCGGTCCTCGGCTGGCGCGGGTATGATGCGCTCATCACGCGCGACAACCTGGTCATGGGAGCCATATGAGCCGAACCGCTTCATCCACATCGTCGTCGTCGTCTGTGTCCGCAGCCGGGTCGGGCACCGCCGTGGCAACGACCACTCCGCTGAGCTCCGCGGCTGTCGCCGCCGCGGAATCGGCCAAGGCCGCCGGCGCCGGGCTGCGCGCCGCCCACCCCGAGACGCGCGGCGCCGTGCTCGCGGATCTGGCCGCCGCCCTCGAGCGGGCCGATGTGCGCGCGGCGGTCTTCGCCGCCAATGCCCGCGACGTCGAGCGGGCGAGAGGCAACCTCGCCCCCGCCATCTTCAAGCGCCTCGGCCTCGACCCGAGGAAGCTCGAGGCGCTGTCGGATGGCCTGCGGCAACTCGCCGCCATGCCCGACCTGGTCGGTCGCGTGACCCTCCGCCGCGCGCTCGACGACGGGCTGGTGCTCGAGCGCGTGACCACCCCGCTCGGCCTGCTCGGCGTGGTGTTCGAGGCGCGCCCCGACGCGCTGATCCAGATCGCCGGGCTCGCCCTGCGCAGCGGCAACGCCGTCCTGCTCAAGGGCGGGCGCGAGGCCCAGGAGAGCAACCGCGCGCTCGCCGCCGTCATCCACGAGGTGCTCGGCCGCCACGGGATCGACCCCCAGGTGGTCGTGCTGCTCGAGGACCGCGCCGAGGTGGAGGCGGTGCTCGGGCTGCACGGCACGGTGGATCTGATCGTCGCGCGCGGATCCACCGAGTTCGTGCAGCACGTGCAGCGGTCGACCCGCATCCCGGTGATGGCCCACGCCGCCGGGATCTGCCACGTCTACCTGCACCGGGCCGCCGATCCGGCCATGGCGGCCCGCCTGACCATCGATTCGAAGCTGACCTATCCGGCGGCCTGCAACGCCGTCGAGACGCTGCTCTGGGACGAGGGGGCCGAGGCCGCGCTCGACGCCACCGTGGGGGCCCTGCGCGCGGCCGGGGTGGAGCTGCGCGGCTGCCCCGCGACCCGCGAACGCCACCCCGACGTCCTCCCCGCCACCGACGAGGACTGGGACACCGAGTACGGCGCCCCGATCCTGGCGGTGCGACGCGTGTCCGGGCTCGAGGCCGCGCTGGCGCACATCGCCCGCCACGGGTCGCGCCACACCGAGGCCATCGTGACCTCCGATCCGGTCGCAGCCGCGCGCTTCCTCGGCGCGGTGGACGCGGCCGGCGTCTACCACAACGCGAGCACGCGCTTCGCCGACGGCTACCGCTACGGCCTCGGCGCCGAGGTGGGGATCAGCACCGACAAGCTGCACGCCCGTGGCCCGGTCGGCGTCGACGGGCTCCTGACCTACCGGTGGCTGCTCCACGGCCATGGCCAGGCCACGGCGGACTACGGGCCGGGGGGCAAGGCGTTCCTGCACCGCGACCTTCCCACCGAGCCGTCGCCCGGGCGCGACGACGAGCCGACCTTCGTCTGAGGCATTCCTCCGGATTGCCGGCGCGTTGCGGCTTGACCCTCGGCGCCTCCGGCCCCTAATCTCACCCCCTTTGACGGGCACCGAGGACATCTTGCTCTTCCCACTGTTCTTGAAGCTGGCCGGACGCGAGGTGCTGCTGGTGGGGGGAGGTCCCGTGGCGACCAGCAAGGCCCGGTCGCTGGCCGAGGCCGGCGCCCGGGTGCGGGTGGTCTCGCCCGACCTGACGCCCGAGCTTGCCGCGGTGGTGGCCGCCGCGGAGAGCCCCCTCGGCTGGACCGTGCGGCGGCGCCCGTTCGAGCCGGCCGACCTCGACGGCGTGTGGCTGGTCATCTCGGCCGCGCCGCCCGACGTGAACCGGGCGGTCTCGCTCGAGGGGGAGGCGCGCCGCGTCTTCGTGGTCGCGGTCGACGACCCGCCATCGGCGTCGGCCTACGGCGCCGGGATCGTCCGCCGCGGCGGGGTCACCCTGGCCATCTCGACGGCGGGACACGCCCCGGCCCTGGCGGGCCTGCTCCGCGAAGGGATGGAGGCGGTCCTGCCCGAATCGGGGGATCTCGAGGCGTGGATGGCGGAGGCCCGGCGTCTGCGCCCCACCTGGCGCCGCGAGGGTCTGCCGCTCGGCGAACGTCGCCCGCACCTGCTGGCGGCCCTGAACCGGCTGTACGGCGAGCGGGCCACGGCCGGGACGGTCCAGGCGATTGAAGCGACGGAAGCGACGCACAACGAGCCGTCGCCCGGGCGGAGCCCGGTGGGGAAGGTGACCCTGGTCGGCGCCGGGCCCGGGAGCGGAGATCTGCTCACGGTCCGCGGCGTGCGCAAGCTCGGGGAGGCCGACCTCGTGCTCTACGACGCCCTCTCGTCCGAGGAGATGCGGGTCCATGCCCCGGCGGCCCGCTGGTTCTACGTGGGCAAGAGGGCCTGCCGCCAGTCGATCGGCCAGGACCTGCTCAACCGGCTCATGATCCGCGAGGCGCGCCGCGGCCACGCCGTCGTCCGCCTCAAGTGCGGCGACCCGTTCGTCTTCGGGCGCGGCGGCGAGGAGCTGGTGGCCCTGGCCGCCGCCGGGATCCCCTGCGAGATCGTCCCGGGCGTCTCCTCGGCCATCGCCGGGCCGCTCCTGGCCGGGATCCCGGTGACCCACCGCGGGGCGGCCTCGGCCTTCACGGTGATCGCCGGGCACCACCCGGAGAGCTACGCACCGCTGCTCGCGGGGTTGCCACGCGAGGGCATGACGCTGGTGGTCCTGATGGGGCTGCGGCAGCGCGCTGCCATCGCGGCCCACCTGCTCGCCCTCGGGTGGGCATCGACCACGCCAGCCGCCATCGTCCTCGGGGCGGCCACGCCGCAGGCCTGGAGCTGGCGCGGCCCGCTCGCCGCGCTCGGAGCCGCGCCGCTGCCCTCCGGGCCCGTGGCGGGGGGGGCGCCGGATGAGCCGGCGGCTCCTGGGCTGCTGCTGCCCGGGGTGCTGATCATCGGCGCCGTGGTGGAGGTCGCCGCCGAGGTGGAAGCCCTGCGGAGCACCTTCACCGGCCATTCCGGCGCCGAGCCGGAGCCCGAGACCGAGACCGAGACGGCCAATCCCATGGCCAGGTCGACCAACCCACGATGAGCCTCTCGGTCAAGAACCTGACCAAGCGCTTCACGGCGCGCGGCACACCCGCGGTCTCGGACGTGACGTTCCTGGCGCCCACCGGTGGCATCACGACCCTGCTGGGCCCGTCGGGCTCTGGCAAGTCGACCGTCCTGCGGGTCATCGCCGGGCTCGAATACCCGGACGCCGGGCAGGTGCTCTTCGGCGAACGAGACTTCACCCGCGTCGACGTCCGGTCGCGCGAGGTGGGCTTCGTGTTCCAGAGCTACGCGCTCTTCAAGCACATGACCGTGCGCAAGAACATCGCCTTCGGGCTGCGGATGCGCAAGGCCCCGCGGAAGGCCATCGACGCCAAGGTGGACGAGCTCCTGGCGCTGGTCCAGCTCGATGGGTACGGGGAGCGCTACCCCAACCAGCTCTCGGGCGGGCAGCGGCAGCGCGTGGCCTTCGCGCGGGCGCTCGCCATCGATCCCCAGGTCCTGCTCCTCGACGAGCCCTTCGGGGCGCTCGACGCGCAGGTGCGGGTGGATCTGCGCGCGTGGCTGCGCCGCCTGCACGACGAGCGACACGTGACGACCCTGCTCGTGACCCACGATCAGGAGGAGGCCATGGAGGTCTCCGATCACGTGGTGGTCATGTCCGAGGGCACCGTGGCGCAGGTCGGGCCCCCGCAGGAGGTCTACGACCACCCGGCCACCCCGTTCGTGGCGGCCTTCGTGGGCGGCGCCAACCTCCTGCGGGGAACCATGCAGGCGGGCGTTGCATCGGTGGCGGGCACCTTCGCCATGACGGTGCCGAACGGCTCGGGCGCGCGCGACGGCGCCGCGGTCCAGGCGTTCGTCCGTCCCCACGACGTGAAGCTGACCAAGGCGGACGCCTCGGGGCCGCACATGGGCTCTGGGCTGCAGGTGGACGGCGCGTCCGGTGCCCCGACGCCCGACGTGTCGGTGGCGCGCGTCGAGCGCCTGGCCCGCCTCGGAGGCTACGTCAAGCTCTCGCTGAAGCTCGCCGACGGCGCGGCCATGACCGTCGAGATGCCGCGCGGAGAGGTCGAGGCGCTGGGGATCGGCGAGGGGGATCTGGTCATGGCGGACCTCCGCGCCGCCAAGGTCTTCGTCGAGGACTACAGCATCTGATTCGGCGCCCGCCGGTATTACCTGTAGTATTCTTACTGTATGCGGATCACCACGAAGGGACAGGTCACCATTCCCCAGGAGATCAGGAACCGCTTTGGGTTTCTGCCGAATACGCAGGTCGAGTTCGAGGTCACCGGAAACACCGTGCGGCTCAGGAAGGGCAAGTCTCCGACCCGAGCCAAGAGCGCGCTGATCGGATTGCGGGGAAGCGCCACCGTGCGAATGACCACCGATCAGATCTTGGCCCTGACCCGCGGGTAGTGCCTTTGGCCGATACCCTGATCGACGCCAACGTTCTGATCGACGTCGCGACCGCCGACGCGCGTTGGAGCGACTGGTCCCAGGCGGCGCTGGAGAGGTGTGCCGAGGACGGTCATCTCCACATCAATCCGATCATCTACGCCGAGGTCTCGATCGCCTATCGGCGCATCGAGGAACTGGAGCTGGTCCTGCCAGCTTCATTGTTCATGCGAACGCCGCTGCCGTGGGAGGCGGCCTTCCTGGCCGGCAAGTGCTTCAAGGCGTACCGCCGTCGCGGGGGCACGCGCCGCAGTCCCCTTCCAGACTTCTACATCGGCGCGCACGCCGCTGTCGCGGGAATGAGCCTGCTCACCCGTGATGCCGCCCGCTATCGCTCGTACTTTCCAAGATTGCGCCTCATCACCCCCGACCGTTCCGCAGTCTTCAGAGCAACTTGACTCCTTACCGAGGGCGGCCTCATTTGATGCTGGCGATCCGTCTTCTGTCGGTCGTGTTCGGAATCGGGGGGCTCCTCGCCTCGTCGGCCCGCTGCTTCGGGCAAGCACCGGGGCCTGGCGCCGTCCCGGAGGCGCCGCCCGAGTCTTATTCTTTCGAGATCGCGGGAGCGGCCGTGCTTGGCGGCGCCCTGGCCGCTGGGCTCGCGGTGAGGTCGCACAGTGCGGCGCCGCTCCTCATCTACCCGCTGGCTCCGTTCGGGGTGCACATCGCCCATGGTCGGCCCGGGGCCGCGGTGGGCAGCCTCCTCGCTCACGTCCTGCTCCCGGCGCTGGGCCTCGCCACCGGCTGGGCCATCGACGACTCTTCCTGCCACGTGGTCAACGTGGACGCGGAGGCTGGATGCGGCGAGTGGGGCAAGGTCGTCGGTGCTCTCATCGGGGTGACCGTGGCGACCTCGTTCGACGCTGGTGTCCTGGCTCGGCCGGGGGCGAGCTTGCGCAGCGCCGCCAGCGAGCCAGAGGGGATTCGCCCGTCCTTTGCGATGAGACGGCAGGGAGGGTTCGTCGTCGGACTCTCGACCAGGTTCTGACCAGGTTCTGACCAGGTTTTGATCTGGGCGAGCCCCTCGGCTCCGGCGGCTGAGCGAATCAGGGGTGCAGGTAGCCGATCGCGAGCAGCGCGAAGATGCCGAGCCCGAGCGCGACCCGGTAGATCACGAACGGGATGGTGGTGCGCGTGCGCAGGAACTTCAGCAACCAGGCGATGCTGGCATAGCCGGTGACGGTCGCCGTCACCAGCCCGACGGCGAGCGGCGCGCCGCCCGCGTCGGAGTGAAGGACGTGCTTGAGCTCGAAGATCCCGGCGCCGGCGATCGCCGGGATGGAGAGCAGAAACGAGAAGCGCGCGGCGGCGTCACGCCGCAGCCCGAGCGCCATGGCCGCGAGGATGGTGATGCCGGAGCGGGAGACGCCCGGCACCAGCGCCAGCGACTGCGCGCACCCGATGATGAGCGCGTCCCGGAGATCGATCGTGCTGAAGTCGCGCTGGTGCGTGGCCCGCCGCTCCACCCAGGCGAGCCCGAGCCCGACCACGATCATGGCGGTGGCGATCACCGGCAACGCGCGCCACGCGCCGACGATGGCGTTCTTGAAGAGCACGCCGGCCACCACCACCGGCAACGTGCCGAGCACCAGGTACACCGCCAGCCGTGCCTCGGGATCGCCGCGCCGGTCCGGGTGGCCGATGGCCGCGGCGGTCGCCCGCGCCATTCCCACCAGCTCGCGCGCGAAGAACACCAGCACCGCCGCCAGGGTCCCGAGCTGCAGCACCGCGGTGAAGGCCGCCCCCGGATCTTCCCAGCCGGCAAGCGCTGGCACGATCCGCAGGTGGGCCGTCGACGAGATCGGCAAAAATTCCGTCACGCCCTGGACCACGCCGAGCACAACCGCTTCGAATAGAGTCACGCGCCGGATCTATCCCAGTCGCCCCGCCTGACCAAGCTCTTTCGCAAGTACAGGCCCGGGGTCAGGTCATGGGTCCTGGCCCGTCAGCGGCACGACCTCGCCCGAGAAGATCCGGTGCAGGTTGCCCATCGCGTCCCGCAGCAAGAGCTCGCCGCCCGGCCCGACCCCGGCCGTGTGGCCGGTCACCTCGCCTTGCGTCCCTCGCGCGCGGCAGAGTTGACCGAGGTGGGCATGGCGCTCCCACAGCGCGATGGCGGCGGGTGTGCCGCGCGCGCGAAAATCGAGGTACGCGCGCTCGAGATCCGCGAGCAGGCCCGCGAGCAGGCCGGCCCGGGACGTGAGCTTCCCGGTGGCGAGCCGCAGCGAGGTGGCCTTGTCGGCGAGATCGGCTGGAAAGTCCGCCGTGTTCACGTTGAGACCGATGCCCACCACGACGTGGGACAGACGCTCACCCTCGGTGGCGGCCTCGGTGAGGATTCCGGCCACCTTGCGAAACGGCCGGTCCGTGGCACCGCGCGGGCGAACCAGCAGGTCGTTCGGCCACTTTAGCCGGACCTCGACCTCGAATCGGCGCAACGTCTCGGCCAGCGCGCCCCCGGCCAGCAACGTCAGCGGCGGAATCCCCGCCGTCGCGATGGCCGGGCGTAACAGGACCGACACATAGAGGTTCTCCCCGGCGGGCGAGTGCCACACCCGGCCCATCCGCCCGCGTCCTCCGGTCTGCGCATCCGCGGTGACCACCGTACCTTCAGGGACCGCAGGGACCGCAGGGACCGCAGGGACCGCAGCCCCTCCGGAGGCGCGCGCCAGGCTCGACAGCTCGTCGTTGGTCGACCCGCACGTCGCGAGATGCACGTGCCGCCGCCCGAAGGTGTGGGTGGTCAGCAATCCCGCCAAGCCCTGGACCGAGAGCGCGAGGTCGTCCTGTAGCATGCGCAGGTGTTGACCGCGGGAGGGTCTGCTCGACCCTAGCGCGGGTTGATGACCGGCCGCAGCTCGAGCGACAGATCCACCGCCCGCGCCGAGTGCGTGAGCGCCCCGGCCGAGATCAGGTCCACTCCGGTCTTCGCCAGATCCCGGATGCGGTCGAGGGTGACCCCGCCCGAGACCTCGATCAGGGTCCGCGGCGCGCGCTCGCGCACCCGCTTCACCGCCTCGGCGATGTCGCGCAGCTGGAAGTTGTCGAGCAGGATGATGTCCGCCTGGGCCTCGAGCGCCTCGTCCACCTCGGGCAGGGTATCCACCTCGACCTCGATCTTGAGGCCGTGGGTGGCGTTGGCGCGGGCCCGCCGGACCGCCTCGCGCACCGAGCCGACCAGCGCCACGTGGTTGTCCTTGATGAGGATCCCCGACGACAGGTCGGCGCGGTGGCCGTGGCCGCCGCCCACCCGCACCGCGTACTTCTCGAGCGCCCGCAGCCCGGGCGTCGTCTTGCGCGTGTCCGTGACCCGCACCTTGGCCCCCTCGACCGCGGCCACGAACGACTGGGTCAACGTGGCGATGCCCGAGAGCCGCTGCAGGAAATTCAGCGCCACGCGCTCACCCGCCAGCAGGGCGTGCGCCGGGCCCTTGACCGTCGCGACCAGGGTCCCGGGCATCACCGGATCGCCGTCCGCCACCCGCGTGCGCAGCCGCGCGCGCCAGTCGAACCGGGTGAACACCGCCTCGGCGATCGCGAGCCCGCACACCACGAGGCGCTCCTTGGCCACGATGTCCGCCTCGGCCTCCTGGCCCTCGTCGACGACCGCCGCGGTGGTCACGTCGCCGCGGCCCACGTCCTCGTCGAGGCTGAGGTCGAGCAGCCGCTGGACCGCCGGGGTGAACCACGATGCCTGCACCACCGTCACGCCGCCGCCTCCAGCCAGTTCTCGACCGGCCACCCCCGCTGGCGGGCCGCCCGGCGCAGCCGGGGGTCGGGGTTGACCACCACCTGGTGGCCCACCCGCTCGAGCATGGGGACATCCGTGAAGGAGTCGGTGTAGAACCAGCTGCGTCCGAGGTCGATCTTGTGGGTGCGACCGAGCTGCTCGGCCCAGTGAACCTTGCCCGGGCCGAAGCAGGCCGGCGCGATCACCCGCCCCGTGAAGAGGCCGCCCTTGACCTCGAGCTGGGTCGACAGGACCTCGTCCATCCCCAGGGTCCTGGCGATGGGGCGCGTGACGTACGACGGGGAGGTGGACAGGATGGCGAGCAGGTGGCCCTGGCGTCGGTGCTCCTCGATCTTGCGCAGCCCGGCCGGCAACAGCAGCGGCAGCACCTGGTCCTCGACCCAGCGCTGGCAGCGGGTCTCGAAGTCCTGCTCGGACCAGCCCCGCATCCCCCCCATGATCTTGTCGGCCATGGCGTCGACGTCCAGCAGCGAGAAGTGGTAGCGCGCCAGCCAGCCGAGCGCGCGCAGGGCCCGACCGAGGGAGATCTCACCCCGGCTGCGCAGATCCTTGAGGAAAAGCCGCCCGGTGTTGCAAGCAACCAGGGTTCTATCGAGGTCGAAGAAAGCGCCAACACGCGACATAAGGTATCCACGAGTCTATCACGCACGGCCTCCGCCTGCGCCGAGAACGGCTGAAAATGCGACGCGTCCAGCGGCGCGGCGGAGGACGCCCGATGACGCGAGCCCCTGGCACGGACGCAGGCCCTGCCGAGGGGGATTGGTTGACGTCCTCGCACCCCGGAGTTAGGAGTGTCTCTTAATTATGCGTCTCACGGGTGGCATGGAGCGCGGTCGGCGGATTCGAGCGCCACGCGGCCTCGGGACCCGGCCCACCGCCGCGAAGGTACGGGAAGCGCTGTTCAACATCCTCGGCCCGCCGCCCGGTGGCGCGGTCCTGGATCTCTTCGCGGGGACCGGGGCGCTCGGGATCGAGGCCCTCTCGCGGGGCGCCGAGCGGGCGGTGTTCATCGAGCGCGATCGCCAGGCGCTCGGTGCCTTGCGCGAGAACCTGAAGGAGCTCGGCCTCGCCGACCGGGCGGTGGTGGTCGCGGCGGACGTCAAGACCGGGCTGCGGCGTCTGGCCTCCTCGCTCGGCCCCGAGGAGCGCTTCTCCTGGGTGTTCCTCGACCCGCCGTACGCCGTGGATCAGGCCTCGGTGACGGAGGCGGTCCTGGCCGAGCTCACCGAACGGAACTTGCTGACCGGGTGCGCGGTGGTGACCGTCGAGCACGACGGGCGTCACCGCCCGCCGGCCTCGGTCGGCGCCCTGTTTCTGACCGATCGGCGCGAGTACGGCGACACCGAGCTCTCGTTCTATCGGTCCGGGCACTCCTGATGCCCGAGCCGCGGATTGCGGTCTATCCAGGGACGTTCGATCCCATCACCAATGGCCACGTCTACATCCTGCAGGGCGCGCTCAAGCTCTTCGACCGGGTGATCGTCGCCATCGCCGAGAACGTCCGCAAGTCGCCGCTCTTCGCGCTCGACGAGCGCCGCCGCCTGATCGCCGACGCCGTGGATGGCGACGAGCGGGTCGAGGTCGACGCCTTCCAGGGGCTGCTCGTCGACTACGTGCGCAGCCAGCGCGCCTCGGCCGTGATCCGCGGGCTGCGGGCCCTCGCCGACTTCGAGTACGAGTTCCAGGCCGCCCACATGAACCGCCACCTCGCCCCCGAGGTGGAAACGGTATTTCTCATGACCAGCCAGGAGAGCTTTTATGTATCCTCCTCGCTCGTGAAGGAAGTGGCCTTGATGGGTGGCGACGTCTCGCGCATGGTTCCTCCCGCGGTGGTGGTCGCGCTCGGCCGGAAATACCAGGAAATGAAACAAGGAGTCGTCCGTTGAAGCTCTCGCGTCGTCTGTCCCTCATCGAACCGTCTCCCACCCTGGCCGTCTCGGCGAAGGCGGCCGCGCTCCGCGCCAAGGGGCTCGACGTCATCAGCTTCGGGGCTGGCGAGCCGGACTTCGACACGCCCGCTCACATCAAGGAGGCCGCCAAGCGGGCGCTCGACGCGGGCGCCACCAAGTACACCCTGGTCGAGGGCACCCCGGCCCTGCGGGCGGCGGTGGCCAAGTGGCTCGGGCGGGCGCACGGCCTCAAGATCGAGCCCTCCGAGATCATCGTCAGCGCCGGCGCCAAGCAGTCGCTCTTCAACGCCATCCACGCCATCGTCGACGAGGGCGACGAGGTGATCATCCCGACCCCGGCATGGGGGAGCTACAACGAGATCGTCAAGATGGCGGGTGGCCGGCCGGTGACCGTCCCCGGCTCGGCCGAGAACAACTTCGTCGTGCGGGTCGAGGACGTCGAGAAGGCCATCTCGCCCCGCACCAAGGCCATCCTGTTCTCGTCGCCGTCCAACCCCACCGGCGCCATGATGGACGAGAAGACCCTGCGCGCCATCGTGGGGCTCGCGGTCAGGCACGACTTCTGGGTCATCACCGACGACATCTACCGGACCCTGATCTACGGGGATGCCAGGTTCTTCCAGCCCGCGACCATCTCGCCGGAGGTGCGGGCGCGCACCGTGATCATCGACGGCGTCTCGAAGGCCTTCGCGATGACCGGGTGGCGGATCGGGTTCGCCTGCGCGCCGCGCGCGCTGGTCGAGGCGATGGGTACCCTGCAAGGGCAGTCCACCACCAACGCGGCCGCCGTCAGCCAGGCGGCGGCCATGGCCGCCATCGAGGGTCCCACCGACGAGCTCGAGGTGATGCGGGTCGAGTTCGACAGGCGGCGCAAGGTGATGGTCAAGGCCCTTCGCGAGATCAAGAACGTGACCTGCGTCGAGCCGCAGGGGGCCTTCTACGCCTTCCCGGACTTCACCGCCTTCGTGGGCCGCAAGACCCCGGAGGGCAAGGTGATCGAGAACGACGCCCAGCTGTGCGAGTACCTGATCGAGGCCGCGCGGGTCGCCATCGTCCCGGGCTCCGCCTTCGGGGCGCCCGGCTATGCCCGCCTCTCCTACGCGACCTCGATGAAGAACGTCGAGGAAGGCGTAGCGCGCATCGCCGCGGCGCTCCCTCGCCTGGTCTGACCGAGCGAGGGTACCGGCGGTGCACTACATCTGGGGCGAGAGGCGGCGACGGCGCAGCTTCTCGACCAGGGTGGTGCGGTTGAGGCCGAGCAGCTCGGCGGCGCGGTTCTTGTTGCCGCCGGTGCGCTCGAGGGCCTCGCCGATCATGCGCTCCTCGACAGCGTCGAGGATGGTCTTGAGATCACCGCCCGACTCGGGGAGCTCGGGGACCGGCGAGGCGCCGGCCGGCGACTGCTGCGGGGCCGGTTGGCGGATGAAGGCCGGCAGGTCCGAGCAGGTCACCTGCCCGGAGCCCTTCACGATGACCATGCGCTCGATGACGTTCTCGAGCTCCCGGATGTTCCCCGGCCACCGGTAGGCGCGCATCAGGCCGAGCACGGTCGCCTCGAAGCCGGTGACCCGGCGGCGGTGCTTCTCGTTGGCGCGCACCAGGAAGTACTCGGCCAGGGGGACGATGTCGCCCGCCCGGTCGCACAGGCTCGGCATCTCGATCGGGATCACGTTGAGGCGCCAGTACAGGTCGGCCCGGAAATGCCCCGCCGCGACCTCGTGCTCGAGGTTGCGGTTGGTGGCGGCCAGGATCCGAACGTCGATCTTGTGCGGGGTCTCGTCGCCGACGGCGTAGAGCTCGCCGTCCTGGATCAACCGCAAGAGCTTGGCCTGGACACCCATCTCCATCTCGCCGATCTCGTCGAGGAAGATGGTGCCGCCGTCGGCCTGCGCGAACTTGCCGAGGCGGGCGCTGGTCGCCCCGGTGAAGGCGCCGCGCGTGTGTCCGAAGAGCTCCGACTCGACCAGGTTGGCGGGGATCGCCGCCGAGTTCACCGCCACGAAGGGCTTGCTCGACCGCGAGGAGCCGGCGTGCAGCGAGCGCGCGGCCAGCTCCTTGCCGGTTCCGGAGCTTCCGGTGATGAGGACCGTGCAGCGCGTGTCGGCCACCTGCGACAGCAGCGACAGCACCGGCAGCATCGCCTGGTCCGAGCCGAGCAGCCACGGCGCGTGCCGATCGCGCCAGGAGAGGGCATCGGTCGTGACCCCGGCTACCGCCTCCTCGGGATGGCCGGCCGGTCTCAGGATGGCCCCCACCGCCTCCTCGAGCGCGTTCCCGTCGAAGGGCTTGATGAGGAAGTCGCGCGCACCAGCGTGGATCGCCTTGACCGCGTCCGGGATCTCGGCGCTGCCGCTCATGGCGATGACCGGGGTGTGCGGCGCGAACTGGCGGGCGGTCGAGATGATCTCGAACCCGTCGACCCCGGGCATCCTCAGATCGGTCAGGATCAGATCGAAGTGGTCTTGCCGGATCCGCGCCAGGCCGTTCGGACCGTCGGCGGACACCACCTCGTGCCCGTTCCCACGCAAGATCCGGCAGAGGCTTCGGCACAACGAATCTTCGTCGTCGCAGAGGAGTATCTTACCCATCGTCTTCCTTTGCCCTTGGGAGCCCGCCCCGTGGCGTTTCTAATTTAGTAAGCCTCGCCACAAGATCATACATGCAATCGAGGTCGCTTGGGAAGTTCGCTTCGCCAGGATCGTCATCGCCCTTCCGGCGGGCCGGTTTGTCCTTACACGCGTCTACACGCCGCTCGAGCGCCGGGCCGCATCTGGCCGCCGGACTTGATACTTCGGGGTGCACCGAATAAACCGTGCGCATGGTCGATCCGGTGAGGACTCTGGTTGGAACCCTGGAGCGCGAGCTCGCGACCGTGCCGGGAGCGACGTTGTTTCCGGGCCTCGGCGCGGACGCGTCCTCCCGCTTTCGCGGGGTGTTCGGGGTCGAGCCCACCCCGGGCTTCGAGGTGTTCCTCACGCTGCACGACGGCGGCCGCCTGTCCTCCGAGTCCAAGCTCCTGACCTTCGCCGAGGCCTCGGCCCGTTTTCAGGAGCTGTCCGCCGCCGGGCAGCGGGGCCTCTGGCCGTTCCTCGAGCACGCCGGTCGCCTGTTCGCCCTCGACGCGGAGGGGGCAGGCAGCGACGGCGAGTGGCCCGCGGTCGAGGTCACCGAGCGCGGCGTCGATCGGGTGGGCACCTCGTTCCTGCGCTTCCTGCACGTCCTCGGCGCCGAGCTGCTGGCGGCCGAGACCCTCGGCTCAGTCATCACGCCCGGGGGGCCGGTCGGCCGCACCAAGAGCCTGGCCGAGGAGTGCTGCCGCCGCGATCCGGGGCTCGCCGATCACTGGCTCGAGCTGGCGCAGCTGCAGGAGGAGTCGGGCGAGGGCGCCGCGGTCGACGCGACGCTGGCCGCCGCGGTGCGGGCCGCCACGCCACCCACGCCGTCGCTGCTGTTCGCGGTGGGCATGCGTGCCTCGCTGCACCAGGACTGGGCCGCGGCGGCGCGGGGCTTCGAGGACGCCATCGCGCTCGAGCCCTTGACCACCCGCGACGACGACGCGCGTCTCGACGCCGCGGCGGCCGCCTACGTGCTGGCCTCGGAGCGCGGGGACGCGGGCGCCATCGCCAGCTGCCGCCGCGTGCTCGGCGACGGGGTGGCGGCGACGGCAGCCTTCTGGCGGGTCGAGGCCCTGCACGCCATGGGCGCCGACGCGGCCGACGCCCAGCTCCCCGAGGTCAAGCTGCGCATCGATCTCGGGACGCGGATCGTGAGCGCGCTGGTCCCGGAGGACGCGGATCTCCCGCGCCTGAAGGAGCCGCGCAGCCCCGCCCTGGTGTCGGGCCTGCGCGCGCTCCGGCGGGCGCGCGAGGCGCTCGAGACCGGGCGGCCCGAGGATGCGATCCGCGCCGGCAAGGAGGCGAGCGAGCTCCTGCCCGAGCTCGGCTCGGCCTGGGCGCTCCTGGCGGAGGCCATGAACGCCGCCCACGAGCGGGGCGCGCTCGACGCCGGGCGCCGGGCCACCACCCAGAACCCGATGCTGGTCGAGGCCTGGCGCGAGCGCGGCGAGGCCGAGATCGAGGCCGGCGACTTCTCGGCCGCCGAGCGCTCGTTCCGCAAGGTCGTGGAGCTCGACCCCACCTATGGCCTCGGCTTCGCCAAGCTGGCGCAGGTGCTGCTCGAGCAGGAGCGGACCCTCGAGGCCCTGGAGGCGATCGCCGCGGCCGCGGACCGCGGGGGCGACCCCTTCTTCATCGCCGCCATCCGGGGCGACGTCTATGCCGAGATGGAGCGCCACGCCGAGGCGGCCGCGGCCTACGACGACGCGCTCAAGATCGATCCCGAGGATCACTGGGCCTTGCACCAGGCTGCCGTCGAGCACGGGCACGCCGGGCACGTGACGCGGGCAGTGGAGCTGTTCGAGTCGGCGATGAAGCACGACCGCGACGGCTGCCACCAGACCATGATCGACTTCGGCGATCTCCTGCGACGCACCGGGCGCATCGGCGACGCGGTCCGGATGTACCGCAAGGCGGTCGCCGCCGTGCCCGGGGATCTCGAATGGAAGCAGACGCTGAAGGAGGCCGAGCGCGAGCTCCTGGCCGCGCCGAACTAGCACTAGTGCACCGCCGTCGAAATAGCATCAATACCGAGGCCGGCTCGGATCGTCGGCCGAATATGATGCTATTCCGACGGCGGTGCACTAGTCCCCTAGCACTGGTTCCCTGGAACTAGGCTCTGGCCGAGGCTCCGAATTGGGCGGAGAATTAGAGTGCGCGCTCTTGCCGCGGCGCCGTCCATCGGCCAATGTGTATCGCCAGTTTGCCCGCCGGCCCTCCACACGCACACTGCACACTGCACCCCGAATGACCACCCGATGACCACCGAGATTCCGGCCCCGCCCGAGGCTGCGCGGGAGGCGTCCGACGCCCTCGACCCCCTCGAACAGCTCGAGCAGCAGAGCGTGTACATCCTGCGGGAAGCCTTCCGGCACTTCGAGCGCCTCTGCATGCTGTGGTCGATCGGCAAGGACTCGACCGTGTTGCTGTGGCTGGCCCGCAAGGCCTTCTTCGGGCATGTGCCGTTCCCGCTGGTGCACATCGACACGAGCTACAAGCTGCCCGAGATGATCGCCTACCGCGACCGCCTGGCCATGGAGTACAAGCTGACCATGGTGGTCGGCCAGGACAAGGAGGCCATCGCGGCCGGGCGGACCTTCCCGGCGACCCGGCACCTGCCCGAGGGTCACCCCGACAAGCTGTCGCGGGTCGACTGTTGCGGCATCCTCAAGCGGGACACCTTGAAGGGGACGCTGCAGGGGACCATGCCCCGCATGCGGCTCGACCTCGCGACCGGCGCCTACCAGCCGGATCCCGACCGCGAGCCCTACCACGGGGTGATCGTGGGGGCCCGGGCGGACGAGGAGGGCAGTCGCTCCAAGGAGCGCTACTTCTCCCCGCGCGACAAGAACAACGGGTGGGACGTGGCCGATCAGCCGCCCGAGTTCTGGAACCAGTTCAAGACCGACTTCGCGCCCGGCACGCACGTGCGCATCCACCCGCTCCTCGACTGGACCGAGCTCAACATCTGGGAGTACATCGAGCGCGAGAAGATCCCGACGGTCTCGCTGTATTACGACCAGGGCAACGGGACGCGCTACCGGAGCCTCGGGTGCGCGCCCTGTCAGGCCCCGATAGAGAGCACCGCCCGCAACGTCGAGGAGATCCTGGTCGAGCTGAGGAGCGGCAAGCTCAAGAACATCGCCGAGCGCTCGGGGCGCTTGCAGGACGGCAAGCACGGCCTGGAAGAGCTGCGTCGCGAAGGCTACATGTGACAGGAAATCTTCGCATGACCGAGCGTCCGATCGATCCTCAGACCGATCCTGCGACCGATCCTCATACTTCAGCGCGCACGCAGATGCAGATCGTGATCGTGGGGCACGTCGACCACGGCAAGTCCACCGTGGTCGGACGGCTGCTGGCCGACACGGGCTCGCTGCCCCGGGGGAAGCTCGAGGCGGTTCGCCGCGAGTGCGAGCGCACCGGCAAGCCCTTCGAGTACGCCTTCCTGCTCGACGCCCTGTCCGACGAGCAGGACCAGGGGATCACCATCGACACCGCGCGGTGCTTCTTCAAGACCGCCCGCCGCGACTACATCATCATCGACGCCCCGGGGCACATCGAGTTCCTGAAGAACATGATCTCGGGCGCGGCCCGGGCCGAGGCGGCCGCCCTGATCATCGACGCCAAGGAGGGCGTGCGGGAGAACAGCCGGCGCCACGGCTACATCCTGTCGATGCTCGGCATCAAGCAGGTGGTCGTCTGCGTCAACAAGATGGATCTGGTCGGCTACGACGAGGCCCACTTCCGCGACATCGAGCGCGAGTACCGCGGGTTCCTGCGGGACATCGGCGCGGTGAGCCCGCAGCAGTTCATCCCGGTCAGCGCCATCGGGGGCGAGAACCTGGCGGCCCCGAGCCCGCACATGCCCTGGTACGAGGGCCCGACCCTGCTCGAGATGCTCGACGCCTTCCCCAAGGCCCCCGGCAAGACCGAGGCGCCGTTTCGCATGCCGGTGCAGGCGGTCTACAAGTTCACCCGGGAAGGCGACGACCGGCGCATCGTGGCCGGACGGATCGAGGCCGGACGGGTGGCGGTGGGCGATCGCGTGGTGTTCTCGCCGTCGAACAAGAGCACCACCATCAAGAGCATCGAGGCGTTCAACCCTGGACCGGCGGCCGCGGGACGCCGGAGCATCTTCGCCGGGTGGTCGACCGGCTTCACGCTCGCCGAGGAGATCTACGTCACCCGCGGCGAGCTCATGAGCCATGCCGGAAGCCCGCCCAGCGTCAGCACCCGCCTTCGCGCCAACGTCATCTGGCTCGGGCGCAAGCCCCTGGTCCAGGGCCGGGACTACAAGCTCAAGCTCCACACGGTCGCCACCCCGGTCCGGATTCACAAGCTCCTCAAGGTCATCGACGCCTCGGAAGCGAGCGGGCGGCTCGAGAAGGACCACGTCGGGCGCCACGACGTCGCCGACCTCGTCCTCGAGACCCGCACCCCGGTGGCCTTCGACCTGATCGGCGATTCGGAGGCCACGGGGCGCTTCGTGCTGGTCGACGGCTACGACGTCGCCGGGGGCGGGATCATCACCGGGGTGGTCTCCGACGAGAAGGACGATCTGCGGGCCGAGGCCCGCCTGCGCGACTTCAACTGGGTCAAGGGCGCCGTCAGCCCGAGCGCCCGGACCGCGCGCCACGGGCACCGCGCGGCGTTGATCATGTTCGTCGGCAAGGCCGGCACCGGCAAGAACCGGTACGCGCGCGCCCTCGAGCAGGCGCTCTTCGACCAGGGGCGCAACGTGTACCTGCTCGACGGGACCAACGTGCTGCTCGGGGTGGACCAGGATCTGGTGTGGGTGGACGCCACCCAGCACGAGCTGGTGCGGCGCTTCGGCGAGGTGGCCCACCTGCTGGTGGACGCCGGGTTGATCGTGGTCTCGACCACCAACGCCATCGGGCTGGCGGACTACGGGGCGGTGCAGGCGCTGATCCCCGACACCCCGAGCCTGGTGGTGGAGATCGATCCGCTCGGGGCCAGCACCCAGGCGTGCGACCTGCGGTTCCGCGGGGTCGAGCCCGAGTCCGAGGTGGTCGCCGAGATTGCGGAGATGCTGCTCAGGCGACAGATCGTGAATCCCGTCGACAAGGATCCGCGCGGGTCCTGAGGACCGACGGAGATCGGATCCGTGGTCCTTCGCGCCATGGAGGACACTAGGAGGCGCCGCTTTGCCACAGCTCGGGTTGTTCGGGGATCCGTCCCTGGCCGCAAAGGCCGAGCAGGTGTCAGGGGCCGCGTCGGGACCGGGATCGGGACCGGCGTCGGGATCGGCCCCCGTGGGTGAGCCAGGGACGGCGCCCCCCGCCGGGTCGCCGCCGCCTCGGGCGCTGGCGGTGCTCACCTCGGGACCGTTCTCCGAGGCGGTGCTGGCGCGCGAGCTCAACCCGCCGCAGCTCGAGGCGGTGCTGGCTCCGGGGTGCCCTCTGCTGGTCGTCGCCGGGGCGGGCTCGGGCAAGACCCGGGTCATCAGCTACCGCATGGCGCGGATGGTGGCGGCCGGGGCGGACCCGCGCCGGATGCTGTCGGTGACCTTCACCAACAAGGCCGCCGGCGAGATGCGCGAGCGCGTCTCGAAGCTCCTGTGGGAACGCCTCGGCGTCGGGGCGCAGGGCCTGTGGCTCGGGACCTTTCACTCGGTGTCGGCGCGGCTGCTGCGGACCTGGGGCGCGCACATCGGGGTTCGCCGCGACTTCGTGGTCTACGACGACGACGACCAGAAGCGCCTGATGGCGCGGGTGCTGATCGATCTGGCGGTCCCCGAGCGCATGTTCCCGGTGCGCCAGGTGATGTCGGTGATCGACGGCGCCAAGAACCAGGGCATCTCGGCGGCGGAGTTCACCCCGCACGACTACTTCGACGACGTGGTGGCCAAGGCCTATGCCCTCTACGAGGAGCGGCTGCGGGCGGCGAACGCCACCGACTTCGGCGGGCTCCTGCTGTCCGCCCTGCGCCTGTGCGAGCAGGCCAGTCCGGGGCGCGACGAGGTGCGGGCGCGCTTCGACCACGTGCTGGTGGACGAGTTCCAGGACACCAACAGCGTGCAGTACCGGCTGGTGCGGGCGCTGTCGGGGCGTACCGGCAGCATCACGGTGGTGGGCGACGAGGATCAATCGATCTACGGCTGGCGGGGCGCGGACATCCGCAACATCCTCGACTTCGAGCGCGACCACCCGGGCGCGCGGGTGGTCAAGCTCGAACAGAACTACCGCTCCACCGGGAACATCCTGCTCGTGGCCAACGCGGTCATCGCCCGCAACACCGAGCGGCGGCCGAAGCGCCTGTTCACCACGGCCGGGGCCGGCGACGCGATCGTGCTCTTCGAGGGCGAGACCGAGCGCGACGAGGCGAGCTTCGTGGCCGGGCGGATCGCGGCGGCGCTGTCGGAGGGCCGGGCGCCGCGTGACTTCGCGGTGTTCTACCGGACCAACGCCCAGTCGCGGGTGCTGGAGGATGCCCTGCGGGCGGCGAACCTGCCGTACGTGGTCGTCGGGGGCGTGCGCTTCTTCGATCGGGCCGAGATCAAGAACCTCGTCGCCTACCTGCGGGCCCTGGTGAACCCGGAGGACTCGATCGCGGTCCAGCGGATCATCAACGTGCCGACCCGCGGTATCGGCGATGCCACCGTCGACCGGATCGCCGCCTTTGCCCACGAGCGGGGGATCTCGTTCTCGGCCGGCCTCGAGGAGGCCGCCCAGAGCCCGGACCTGCTCGGGGCCGGGCCGCGCAAGCGGGTGGCCGCCTTCGTCTCCCTCATGCAGGGGCTCCGCGACGAGGCGGAGTCCCTGGGCGCCGCGGCCCTGGCCGAGCGGGTCTTCGAGGCGAGCGGGATGCGCGACGCGCTGGCCGCGGAGTCGACGCTCGAGGCAGAGGGACGCACCGAGAACCTGCTCGAGCTCGTGTCGCAGATGCGGGAGTACGAGCGCGAGGCCGAGGAGCCGAGCCTCGTGGGGTTCCTCGAGCGGGTGGCGTTGGCGTCGGACGTCGACGGCTACGACGCCGAGAAGGGGGCGGTGTCCCTCATGACGGTCCACACCGCCAAGGGCCTGGAGTTTCCGGTGGTCTTCCTGACCGGCCTCGAGGAGAAGCTGTTCCCGCACGCGCGCAGCATCGACGACGAGCGCGCGATGCAGGAGGAGCGGCGGCTCTGCTACGTGGCCATCACCCGGGCCCGCGCGCAGCTCTTCTTGTCACGCGTGCGGCGCCGACGACTCTCTGGGATGGAGCTGCCGGGCATCCCGAGCCGATTCCTGGCCGAGATCCCGGGCGAGGCGCTGGAGTCGATCGTCATGGCGCGCCCGGAGGGCTACGGGGCCGGGCCGGGCGGCCGGCGCGGCGCCGAAGGAGAAGGGCCCTGGGGTGGGAGCTGGAGCCGGCCTGGCGCGGCGCGTGGAACCGCCTTGCCCGGGACGGGAGCTGCGCCAGCAGCGCGCAAGCCACCTGGACAGCACCCCGGGGACCTGACGGTGGACTACGACGAGGGGAGCCAGGGCGACCAGGAAGAATCGACCGGCGGTGCGCTCTTCGTCGGCATGAAGCTCCGCCACAAGCTGCTCGGCATCGGCATCGTCCGCTCCTGGCAGGGCGAAGGCGCGAACCTCAAGATCACCCTGCGCTTCGGCGCCGAGACCAAGACCATCGTCGCGCGGTTCCTCGGGCCCGCCTGAGCCGCGCGCGCGGGTCAGCGGATCGTGGTCAGCGGAGCCTGGTCAGCGGATCATGGTCAATTTGGAGCTGCGCTTGCCGCTGCCCGGCTCGGGGGTGTTCTTGACCGACAGCGCGCAGGCCAGGGTCGAGGCGATGCCATGGAAGATCTGGGAGATCTGGGCCCGTGGGTCGACGAGGACCACCGGCTTGCCCGCATCGCCCGCCCGCGCCACCGCGCCCTGCAGCGGGATCTCGCCGAGGAAGGGGATGCCCTCGCGCTCGGCCAGCTTGCGCCCGCCGCCGCGCAGGAAGATCTCCTCGTGGTGGCCGCAGCTCGGGCAGATGAAGCCGCTCATGTTCTCGATGAGCCCGAGCACCGGCACCTCCACCCGCTTCCACATCCCGAGGGCCTTCTCGACGTCGATGATCGACACCTCCTGGGGCGTCGTGACCATGACCGCGCCGGTGATCGGCAGCAGCTGCGACAGCGAGAGCTGGGCGTCCCCCGTGCCGGGCGGCAGATCGACGAGCAGGTAATCGAGGTCGCCCCAGTCGACGTCCTCGATGAACTGCTGCAGGAGCTTGTGGACCATCGGGCCGCGCCAGATCACCGCGCCGCCGCGCTCCACGAAGAACCCGATCGAGATGATCTTCATCCCGTGGTGCACGGCCGGGATGATCTTGTTGCCCACCTCGGCGCCCGAGAGCTTCTCGGCCTCGCCCATCATCTGGGGCACCGACGGGCCATACACGTCCGCGTCGAGGATACCGACCTCGGCGCCCTGGGCGGCCAGGGCGGCCGCCAGGTTGGTGGTGACGGTCGACTTGCCGACCCCGCCCTTGCCGGCGGCCACCGCGATGATGTTTCGAACCCCCGGCAGCCGGGGGTTCGACGGATGGTTGGGACGTCCGCGCACGTTGGCGGTCATCCGCACCTCGACGCCCGCGATGCCGGAGACGCTGCGCGCGGCGGCCTCCACCGCCCGGCTGATCGCGTCTTGCGAGGGGCAGGCCGGGCTGGTCAGCTCCACGTCGATGCGCACCCGCGTGCCGGACGGGTCGACCTCCACGGCCTTGAGCATGCCGGCCGCGCCGAGCTCCTGGTGCAACCCCGGGTCCTCGACCCTGGATACGGCGGCGCGAACGGCGGCGGTCAGCTCCTCGGTCGAACTGCCTGTCGAACTGTCTTCCGAAGTTGAGATGGCGTCCTCCTCGTCTGCTGGAGGCTATACCGCGTTCTGGCCAGTTTTCGCAGGGCTCGCCGCTCTTTTGGCAGCTCTTGGTTGGAAGGGGCGGCTACTTCCGGACGCCCGGCAAGGCCCGCAGCTTGATCGGCACGTCGGGGTGGTGCCCCATCTTGCGGCGCTTCACCGCCAGGTAGCCCTGGTTGTGCTGGTTCTCGCCGACCCACAAGGGCTGCCGCTCGCCGACCTTGATGCCGGCGGCCTCGAGGCCCGCGACCTTGAGCGGGTTGTTGGTGAGGAGCCGGACCGACCGGATGCCGAGGTCGCGCAGGATCTCGGCCGCGAGATCGTACGAGCGGGCGTCCGCCTCGAACCCGAGCCGCAGGTTCGCCTCCACCGTGTCGGCTCCGTGGTTCTGCAGATCGTAAGCCCGGATCTTGTTCCCGAGGCCGATCCCCCGGCCTTCCTGGCGCAAGTAAATCACCACCCCGGCGCCCTCGTGGGCGATCTTCTCGAGGGCGGCGTCGAGCTGCTCGCGGCAGTCGCACTTCATCGACCCGAGCACCTCGGAGGTCCAGCACTCGGAGTGCACCCGACACAGGATGTTCGACCCCCGCGAGACGTCACCGCGCACGATCGCCATGTGCTCCTCGACGAGCGGGGTTGCCGCGAGCGGCTGTCCGCTCGCGGCGGGCGGAGCCTCGCCGTTCCGATAGACGATCAGCCTGAATGGGCCGTGCTCCGTCGGAAGCTCAGCCTCCGCATAGCGTTCGAGTGTCATTGCCTTCTTGGATGCGTCGAGGCCGGCCAAGTTACGTTTTGCCCCGGGCAAAGTCAAAACTCCGCCCGCTCGCTTCAGATCACACGCAGACTCGCTCCCTGCACTCAGTCCGGGCGGCTGAAGTGGGCCCGCAGGTTGGGGGCGTCGGGGCCAATCTGGGCCGGAGGCTCGAGGTGCGAGGGTGCACCTCCCCCGAACCCACCGAGCAGGTCGAACCGCCAGGCGGCCCAGGCCGTCGCGCCGACCCCACCCAGGATGGCGGCCGCGGTGCCGAGCGCCCAAGGCAAGAGCGGCAAGAGCGCCGGACCGAGCTCGCGGCGATGGGCGACCACCAGCGAGCCCTGGTGGAGCTCGAGCGGGCTTGCCACCTCGCGGAATGGACCGCGGTGCGCGCCGGGGCCGACCCCGCCGCCGTCGAGCACGCCGGCCACCTGCACCCGCTCGCCCTCGGTGAGGACGATCTCCTCCACCGAGATGGCTCTCGACAGCCCGAGGTGCTCGGCCACCTTCAGGGCCCCCGGGGTGCCTGGACGGTGCAACACCGGCGCGGCGCGCAGCTCGAGAGACTCGGTGTCCACCCGGATGCGGATGGCCTCCTCCCCGAAGGACCCAGCTCCTCGCCGAGGCTGGTCCAGCGCCAGCGGCCCCGAGCCCGCCGCCAGCACGACCGACGGGGCCAGGGTCTCGGCCGCCGCCACCGCCTGGCGTCCGATTGCCATGGCGCGAGCCGTCGCGCGCGACCCGAGCCAGGTCAGGTCGAAGCCCTCCACCGAGACCACCTCGTGCACCAGCTGCAGGCGCGCGTCGATAGGCTCGGTGATCTTGAGCCGCCAGTGCACGCAGGCGATCCCGGAGGCCGGCGCCAGGAGCGCGTCGGTGGGGGAAGCTTCGAGTCTCCGGGCCACCTGACCCTCGAATGAAACACGGCCGTCGTGCATCAGACTTGTCCTCCACGGTCTTTGGCGCTGTCGTCGTTTTCGGGCTTGGGGTTGCCAGGATGAGCCGAGGCCTGGGGCTGTCGGGCTCCGTATTCCTCGAGCTTGCGATAGAGGGTCTTGCGATCGAGCCCGAGCCGCTGGGCCGCGCGGGTCTTGTTCCCGGCCTCGGCGTTCACGACCTTCTGGATGTACTCACGCTCCAGCTCCTCGAGGGTGAGCCCGCGCGACACCGCGCTCGCCAGGGTGTCGACCGGTTTCGGCTCGCGCACGGCGCCCGGCAGGTCCTCGGCCGAGATGGTGGGGCCCTCGGCCAGCGCCACCGCGCGCTCCACCACGTTCTCGAGCTCGCGCACGTTGCCTGGCCAGCCATGCGCCAGGATGGCTCGCCGAGCGGACTCGTGAAATCCGAGGATCGTCTTGCCCGAGCGGGCCCGCGCCGCCGCGAGGAAGTGCTCGGCCAGCGGCAGCAGGTCCTCCGGTCGATCGCGGAGCGAGGGCAGCTGGAGGTGAATCACGTTCAGCCGGTAGTAGAGATCCTCGCGAAAGCGGCCGTCCCTGAGGCGCGCCTCGAGCTCGCGGTTGGTGGCGGCCACCACCCGCACGTCGATCTTCTCGCTGCGGTTGGCGCCGAGCGGCCGGATCTCCCGGTCCTGCAGCACGCGCAGGAGCTTGGCCTGCAGCGCCGGGGACAGCTCGGCGATCTCGTCGAGGAAGATGGTTCCACCGTCGGCCTCGAGGAAGAACCCCGGGCGATCGACCCGGGCGTCGGTGAAGGCCCCGCGCCGGTACCCGAACAGCTCGCTCTCGAGCAGGGCGTCCGGGATGGCCGCGCAGTTGATGGCCACGAAGGGCCGGTTCTTGCGCGGGCTCGTGAAGTGCAGGGATCGCGCCACCAGCTCCTTGCCGGTCCCGGACTCGCCCGTGACCAGCACGGAGGCGGACGAGCCGGCCAGCCGGCGGATCATGCCGAAGATCTCCTGCATGGCCGGTGACCGGCCGATCATGCTGTCGAAGCAATAGCTGCGCGCCACCTCCTCGCGCAGCCGGACCACCTCGAGGCGCAGGTCCCGTTCGGCCAGGGCCTTCTGCACCGTCACCAGCAGCTGATCGATCTCGAAGGGCTTGGTGATGTAATCGAAGGCGCCGAGCTTCACCGCCCGGATGGCCGTGTCGATCGAGCCGAAGGCGGTGATGGTGATGACGTGGGGGGAGGGCTCCACCGCCTTGATCTCGCGCAGCAGATCGATGCCGTCGAGGTCGGGCATCTTGACGTCGGAGACCACCAGGTCGATTCCCCCCAGGCGGATGCGCTCGATCGCGGCGCGCCCCCCTCCGACCGACTCGACGCGGTACCCCTCGTCGTCGAGCGCCTCGCGCAGGAGATCGCGCATGGCCGCGTCATCCTCCACCACCAAGACGTGCGCGCCGCCGCGTCCATCGGACGAGGGCGCGAGCCCGTCGACTGCATTCGGTGCGTTCAACTTCCTAAATCTTGCCGATCCCGTGGGTGGCGGCAAGGCGGTTCTCGTCTTTGGAGGTGGCGGCGGTCTCCGCGGGGCCCCCGGCCGCGGCGGCTGCCGCGCCGGGCTGGGTCGACCGCTCGTCCTCGCCGGTCGCGCGCGGCGAGGCGAGGGGCCCCTCCGGCGCGGCGGCCATGGCCTTGTCGGTGGGGCGTGCCCAGTCCGCGCTGGCGGCGGCGCCGCGGCGGGGCAGAAAGATCCGGAAGGCCGTGCCGGACGCGGGGTGGACGCCGCCAGGGCCGGCGAGCTCCGCGACCGGGGCCGGCGTGCCCATCGGGGTCGGAGCTCGGGCCCGCTCGAGCGGGCTGTCGACCTCGATCCAGCCGTCGTGGTCCTTGACGATGCCGTAGCTCACCGCCAGGCCGAGGCCAGTGCCCTGACCTTCGTCCTTGGTTGTGAAGAATGGCTCGAAGATCTTCTCGCGGTCGGTCCGGGAGATCCCGGGCCCGGTGTCGGCGATCTCCAGCATGGCATATTCCGCGGGGGCCGCGATGTCGAGCCCCTCCTTGCGGCGGGTGACCAGATCCAGGGTCACGCGGAGCCGTCCTCCGCCCGGCATCGCGTGGATGGCGTTCATGAACAGGTTGAGGCACACCTGCTGGATCTGGTCTGCGTCACCGGGCAGGTCGAGCTCCGGCGCGAGCAGGCGCAGCTCGGTCTCGACGTTGTGCTTGTGCAGGGCCTCGCCGACGAAGTCGAGCGCCTCGGTGACCACCGGCCCCATCTGCACCCGCGTCACCGTCGGTCCGCGCTTGCGCGAGAAGTCGAGGACCTGGTTGATGATCCTCGTGATGCGCGCGACCTGGGTCTGAATGATCTCCACGTTCTTGGCCACCTCGGCCGGGTCGCCGGACTTCTTGCCGAGCGCGCGGGCCCGCCCACCGATCACGTTGAGCGGCGTGCCCACCTCGTGGGCGATCTCCGCCGCCATCTGGCCAATGGTGGCGAGCTTCTCGGACTGCCGCAATCGGGTCTCGAGCGCCAGCCGGGCCTCGGAGACCCGGGCGTTCTCCTCGTGCGCGCTGCGCAGCGAGGCGGTCATGGCGTTGAAGCGGCCAGCCAGCGCCCCGATGTCGTCTTCCCTTTCGGTCAGCAGGACGCCCGACAGATCCCCCTTCTCGACCGCATCGATGCCCTCGAGCAGCCGCCGTACGGGCGCGGTCACCCCTGCGCGCATGGCCAGCAGCACCCCGATGGCCAGCACCACGACCACCCCGATGAGCAGCGGGAAGGTCCGCCGGGCGGTGGCCGCCACCGCGAGATCGATGGCGTCGGTGCTGCGGCGGATGCCGAGCACCGCCACGGGCCGCCGGTCGGGGTGCCTGCGCGGCAGCGCCATTCCGGTCTGGTCGTAGAGGGGGATGGCCATCGCGAAGGACGAGGGCCCTCCCGGCCGGTCGAAGAAGCGGCCCACCGGCGCATCCTGGAACTCGGCGGCCTGCAGCAGGACCAGCCAGCCGGGATCGCTGGTCTGCCAGGTGCGTCCGTCCGTGTCCGGGGATTTCAGGATCTCGAGCTGGAACGTATCGTCGAGCTCGCGCGCGCGCCAGGCACGGTCAGTGAGCGCCGAGACCACGCCGTCCTGGGGCAAGGGTTCGATGCCGACCCGCAACGCGTCGGCGATCTCGCGGGCCTGGCGGGAGAGATCGGCCTGCAGATCGGCGCGGCGCGCCTGCAGCGCTGCGTACCCGAGCGCGCCCAGCATGGGCGCCACCAGCATGATGGTCAGCAGGGTGACGCGCGTGCTCAGGCGCATAGCGGGCGCGGCTTCGCCGCTCGCGGGTGGGGCTGCGCCCCCCCCGCGAGCCCCCCCGGAGATGCGACGAGAGGCGAAGGCGGATCTGCTTCGCGGGTGGCTTCTCCGGTTGGCAAAGCCAACCTCCGATCCACCGCTCGGAGGTGGCGAGCTTGGGACCTGCGTCGGTGCATGAACGAGGGTTCCCTCATGGTGAGGTGGGATCGGGGAGTATAGCCTCTTGCTGGGCGTGTTATAGGTGGGGCATGGCCGTGTCTGCGCAGGAAATCGAGGTCCGGATCACCTCGGCCCTCCCGGGGGCGCGGGTGTTCGTGACCGACACCACCGGGCATGGCGACCACTGGGCCGCCACCGTGGTCACCGCCGCTTTTCATGGCAAGTCCCTGGTCGAGCGGCATCGGATGGTCTACGCCGCCCTCGGCGAGCTGATGCGGGCGGACATTCACGCCCTGGCCCTGACCACGGATACACCCGAGGAGTACAAACGAACATGACCGAAGCGCTGAAGTCCCGGATCGAGTCGACCATCCGCAAGCAACGGGTGATGCTGTTCATGAAGGGCAGCCCCTCCATGCCACAATGTGGATTCTCGGCGGCGGTGGTCGGGGTCCTCAAGGAGATCGGCGTGCCGTTCGACTCGCACAACATCCTCGCCGACCCCGAGATCCGCGAGGGGCTGAAGGAGTACTCGAGCTGGCCGACGTTCCCTCAGCTCTACGTGGACGGGAAGCTGGTCGGAGGCAGCGACATCGTGCGCGCGATGCACGCGCGCGGCGAGCTCGCGCCGCTGCTCCGGTCCCCCGCCACCAGCTGACGGCGGGTGGCCCGGCCAAAACCGCGGGCGGCGCTCGCCTCGCGAATGGCCGGGTGATAGAAGCGTCGCCTTCCGGTGGGCCCGCCGCCGCCCCGATCCGACGCGCGCCCACCGCCCCCTTCGACGAGGACGAAAGCAAAGACCATGGCCGACGACACCAGTGCCACGAACGACGCCCACTCCAGCAACCTCGAGGCGGCCAGCGCGCGTCTGCGCAGCTCGGGTCGCAACGATGCGTGTCCGTGCGGGTCGGGCAAGAAGTACAAGAAGTGTCACCTGCCGGCGGACGAGCAGGCGACCCTCCCCGCGGTGGAGGCCCCGACCGCCCAGCAGACCCTGGCCAAGGCCTGGGGCCTGTTCGAGCAGCGCCGCCCCGGCGCCGCCGAGCGCGAGTTTCGCGCCGCCCTCGCCCTCGACCCGAACCTGACGGATGCCAAGGTGGGCATCGGCATGTCGCGGCTCTCGGCCAACGATGCGGAGGGGGCCCAGGCGGCCCTGGCGGAGGTCGTGACGGCCTCCGAGGGCGAGCTCGAGAAGCTGCGGACCGACGCGGTGAAGGACGCCTTCACCCGCCCCGAGGCGCAGCCGCTGATCCGCGCGGCGCACGCGCTCGGGTGCCTGGCCTACGATCAGGCTCGCTACGCCGACGCGGTGGATTCGCTGACCAAGGTGTTCACCATCGACGAGGGCCCGGTCGGGACCGAGGCCCGGCTGATCGCCGCCAAGTCGCTGCTCAAGCTCGAGAAGGCCCCCGAGGCCATCACCGTGCTGGAGCCGACGCTGCGCTCGGAGACGGGCGCCAGCCGCGGGCAGCTCGGCACGGCGCTGGCGCAGTTCATCACAGGCGCCACCAGCGAGGCGCGGGCCAGCCTGGAGCAGGCGCTGCAGGGCAATCCGCACTTTGGCAAGGCGCTGCTCGGGCGAATCCGTCGCCGCGTGGAGAACGTGGCCGGCGCCCAGCCCGGCTCGATCGAGGAGGCCCAGGTCTACATGCAGACCTACGGCGACGTCTGGACGCCCGAGGCGAAGACCTTCCTCGAGCAGGTCCTCGAGGAGCGCGCCGCGCCCAAGGGCCCGGCCGCTCCAGCGGCAGAGGCCGCCGAGTCGGCCGCCCCTTAGGGCCCGATCCCGGTCACGGCCACGGGTTTTGACGGGGCCCCCTCGGCGGTCAGCCGAGCGCGAGGAGCACGAGGGTGATGGCCGCGGGGGCCGCCTGAACCCACAGGATCTTGCGGTTGGCGGTGAGGCCGCCGAAGAGGCCTGCGATCAGCACGCAGACGGAGAAGAAGGTGCGGACGGCCCCTCCGTCCGGGCCGAGATAGAGGCCCCAGATGAGCCCGGCCGCCAGGAACCCGTTGTAGAGCCCCTGGTTGGCGGCCATGGCCTTGGTCGCGCGGGCGAAGTCCGGCGCGAGCCCGAAGGCGCGCAGGCCGGGCGGCTTGTCCCACAGGAACATCTCGAGGACGAGGATGTAAAGATGCAGGAGGGCCAGCAGGCCCACCGCGATGCTGCCTGCCGTGGCCATGGTCGCTCCTACTTCCCGGATTTGAGCGCGGCCAGCCAGTCGGTGATCTTCTTGGTCCGCTTGTCGAGCTCGGCCCGCTGCTCGGCGAGCGGTTTCCCGTCACCGTCGAACGAGGCCAGCAGGGCGGCCGGATAGTCGTTGGCCAGGGAGTTCAGCATCACGTCGTAATCGGTCACGACGTTCGAGTTCCCGCCCTTCGGGTCGATGAGCTGCAACTTCTTGCCCGCGGCCACGATGGCCTTGTTCTGCTTGGCCGACAGCTTCTCGACGGCGGCCCGGTCCTTGGCGCCGTCCAGCGCGGCCCGGGTCTTGGTGATGAAGGAAAAGACCTGGTTGTGCAGCGGCAGCTTGCCCTTGTCGTAGGCGAGGAGGCGCGCGCGCTCATCGTTCGCGAGCTGGGCCGCCAGCTTGGATTCGGCGGCATGCCGCTTTTCGAGGCGCTCGGCCAGGCTGAGGCCGTCGGTCGGCGCCGCCGGGAGCTTGGACCTGGTCTCGGTGGTCCCGCCCGCCCCGGCGGACGGGGAAGCCGGCGACCGCGGGGGCGGGGGCGGCGTCGGGGCGGCGACGGGCGCCGCCGGCTTCGGCGCCTCCGACTGACACGCGGGCGCGAGTGTCACGAGCAGCACGATCCGAGAGATCCACGAGCGGCGATGGCGGGCGAGGAGCGGCATGGGAGACCCCCGGGGCAAATGGGAACGGCGAGCGGCGAAGGCGAGGAGAGGCGAGCAGAGGAAAGCAGAGTAAATGAAGGGAAGGCGAACGCCGTCGGTGCGACGCGGGCATGATATCCGCAAACCCGGCGGGTGGGGCGGCGACGACGCCGGTGGTCGCACGTGGGGCGCCGGTGGACGCGCGCCCCGACTCCCGCTAAACGCACCCCATGGCCCTCTCCTCCGACAGCGCGCGCACCGCTCTGGCGCGGCTCCAGCGTCTCGGGGTCCGTGAGGACGATCTCGAGGAGACCTTCGTGCACGCCGGGGGCAAGGGCGGGCAGAACGTGAACAAGGTCGCCACCTGCGTGGTCCTCGTCCACCGCCCGAGCGGCCTCGCCATCAAGTGCCAGACTCACCGAACCCAGGGGCGCAACCGCGTGCTCGCCCGCGAGCTCCTGGCGGACAAGCTGGAGGCGCGCCAGGTCCAGGCCAGGGCCGCCGTGGCCAGCGAGATCGCCCTGCGCAAGCGCCAGTCCCGCCCCCGCCCGCGCGGGCTCAAGCGCGCCATCCTCGCCGACAAGCGCAAGCTCTCCACCACCAAGGCCCTCCGCCGCCCCCCCACCGATCGCGGCGATTGAACTACTGTATCGGGGACGTGGCTCGCTGCCGCTCGCACGTCCCCGCGCCCCTCTCGCTCCGCGCGGCAAAGCCGCGCTGCGCTCGCCTGATGAGCGGGGCAACAAGGTACTTCGTGGTGTCGCCTCCGGAATGAAGTGGGCGCCTCTCCCTCG
>Ga0265318_10000129_pt1 | contig 69613 bp, 62 predicted proteins | sample 4821metaG_FD_192431 | JGI IMG/M metagenome (GOLD analysis project Ga0265318, IMG submission 192431) | Rhizosphere microbial communities from Carex aquatilis grown in University of Washington, Seatle, WA, United States - 4-8-21 metaG | ecosystem: Host-associated > Plants > Roots > Rhizosphere >... | reverse complement strand
GCGTACCGGACCTTCACGGTGATGGTCCTGACCTTGGCTCCGTCGGAGCGCACCTTGGGCAGAAGCTCGTAGAGCATGCCCTTCGCCACGCGCTCGACTGCCGTGAAGTCCCCTACGTCGGCAGCGAAGGTCTACTGCTTGGAATAACTCTTTGCGTCCTCGCTCTCGGTCTCCACGGGGCTGTCGTCCTCGCCCCGCGCCTGCGAAAGCAGCCTCCGCCAGTCGCGGCCGAGTGCCGCAGCCAGCTCGCTTTCGGTGCGCTCGAAGAGGTCGCTGACGAGGCGCAGGCCTACCCGGGACAGCGCCGCCTCGGTCTTGGCGCCGATGCCCGGCAGCCTCCCGATCGGCAGGGGCCTCAGGAAGGCCGCCTCCTCCCCCGGCCGCACGACCACGAATCCCCGGGGTTTCCTGAGCTTCGAGGCGATCTGGGCGACCAGCTTGTTGGCCGCAATCCCCATGGAGACGGGGATCCTCAGCTCGTCCCAGATCCGGCCCTGCAGCTCCCTGACCGTCCTCTCGATGGACTCTGGGGAGCCAAGGCGGCAGGGCCCGAGGTCAAGGTAGCCCTCGTCGATCGAGTTGCGCTGGACGGCCGGTGTCAGTCCCTCGCACAGGTCGAACATCCTCCTCGAGACGTCGCCGTAGAGGCCGGACGTGTGGGGGATCATCACCAGGTCCGGGCAGACGCGAAGGGCCCTTGCGGTCGGCATCGGCGTGTAGACGCCGCATGCCCGCGCCTCGTAGCTCGCCGACGAGATGATCCCGCGCTCGCGCCCCCCAACGGCGCATTTCCTGCCCACCAGAGTCGGGTCGCGCGCCTGCTCGCACGACACGAAGAAGGCGTCGGCGTCCAGGTGGACAATGGTCGGCAGTACCGGCACGGGTGGACTCCTAATGCCCCTCCCCGAGCCGCGCGGCAGCCTCAAAATGGACCCTCGCCTCCTCGGGACGGCCGGCGGCCCGCAGGGCAACGGCCAGATTGTAGTGGATGTCCGGGGAGTCGGGAACCCGGCGCAGGGCCTCCTCGAAGTGCCCCACGGCCTCCGCCGGGCGGCCCGCCCTGGAGAGCGCCAGGCCCAGGTAGGCCTGCGCCTCCGGGTAGTCGGGCTTCGAGCGGACGGCCTCCTCAAGCTCGGCGATCGCGTCGGCCGTCTTTCCCTCCGTCGAATAGGCGAGGCCCAGGTTTGCCCGGGCCTGGACGAACGCCGGCCACAGGCGGAGCGCCTCGCAATAGTCGGCCACGGCGTCGCCGAGACGGCCGTCGTTGCCAAGCTGGTTGCCGCGGCGGTAGTGCGCCTCCGCGCAGCTGCGCAGGACCTCCTGGTCGGCGGGCCTCAGGCGCAGGACGCCCTCGTACTGCTCCAAGGCGTCGCCGAAGCGCCCCGTGGCTAGGGCGAGGTTGCCGAGGTCCGTCCGCGCGTCCGTGTCGTCGGGCCGGACGCGGATCGCCTCGCCAAACTCGGCCGCGGCCTCGATGGGCCTGCCGGTCCGCGCGAGGGCGTTGCCCAGGTTGACGTGGGCCGCGTCATCGCCGGGGTTGATCCGCAGGGCCTCCCTGTACTGCGCGATCGCCCCTTCGGCGTCGCCCCGGCCGTACAGGGCGAGGCCCAGGTTGCCGTGGGCAATCCATGCCCCGGGATTCCTCGCCGCGGCGAAGGCCCAGAAGGTCTCGTCGCTCCGGAAGATGGCGGCGCGGCCGCGGCCCTCGAGGGTTAGCGCGGCGACCGCCGCGGCCGCAACGGCCCAGGCGGCGGGCGCCCTCACCCACGCCGCAAGGCGGCCCATGCCGGCCGCGGCAAGTCCGGCCGCGGCCACAAGGGAGACGTACGCGAAGTGGTCCGCGACCCATGACAGCCGCAGGTACGCCATCGGCATCAGTCCCAGGACCGGGACCAGGTTCAGGGCGAAAAAGCCCATGCCTAGAAGGGCGTGGCGGCCCCACCCCTTCCGGCAGCGCCACGCCCACGCGGCCAGGGTCCCGACCGCGAGCCAGGGCAGCCACAGGCCCAAGCCGCCGACCGCAGCCTCCCACCTCGGGTACACGGGCATGAGGCCTACGGGCACAAAGCACTTCTCAAAGTAGAACACCAGGGCGCGGGCCGCGAGCGCGCACCGCGTCCAGATCCCCCCTATTCCGAGGTCCTGGACAACGACGGCCCTGTGCTCCTGGAACCAGAACGTCACCAGGCCAAGGACCAGCGAGATGCCGAAGAAGGGCGTGGCTGACGCCACGTCCCGCCGTCCGAGCCGGCCGCGTCTCCACCAGGCGAACAGGAGGATGACGAAGGGCAGCATGACGACCGAGCTCTTGCACAGCATCGCGACCATAAACCACGCCGCCGCAAGGACAAGGTCCCGGCGCCTGCGGTCCCGGTCATAGTCGGCATAGGCGCCCATCGCGAGCAGCAGGGGTGGCAGCGACAGGGTGTTCTTCAGCTCGGCAACCCAGGCCACGGACTCGACCGCAACCGGATGGACGGCAAACAGGAGGCCGCCCAGCCAGGCAAAACGGACGCCCAGTCTGGAAAGGAGCCTCCAGAGCAGGAGCGCGCTCAGGATGTGGAGCGCGACGCTCGCCAGGTGGTAGCCCGGGGTTGCATTGCCCCATAGGTGCCACTCCAGCCACTGGAAGGTGGTCTTGAGCGGAAAATAGTCGGGGCCCGCCCTGCCAAGCCATATGTCCGCGAGCCCGCCGGGGGCTTTCAGGACCGGGTTGTTCGCAACCTCCTCGAGGTCGTCCCAGATCCATCCCCCGGTGACCGCTGGGGCGTAGATCCACGCGCACGCCAGGACGATCGCCGCAACGCGCAGCCCCGGCAGGGCCCTTGTCCTGCCGAAACCCTGGGGGCTGACTTCCGCATCTGGGGCCATGACGATTGGAGGCCTCCTCAGGGGTGTCCCTCGAGCCGCTTGGCCTCGGCGAACTCCACATTCGCCTCGTCAAGGCGCCCGAGTTTGCCGAGCGCCACCCCGATCTGGTAATGGATGTCGGCGTTGTTCGCCCCGAGGCGCAGGGCCTCCCGGTATTCGGAAACGGCCTCCCCCAGCCTGCCCGACCCGACGAGGGCAAAGCCGCGGTAGGCGTGGGCCTCGGCGTAGTCGGGCCGCCCCCGGATGGCCTCCTCGATCTGCTTCAGGCCCTGCTCCCACTGGCCCTGTTCGGCTAGCGCAAGGCCGAGATTCGCATGGGCCTCCGGGAATCCCGGCAGCAGCCTGAGGGCCTCCTCGTACTCGGCCGCGGCGGCGGGGAGGCGGCCCATGTTGGCCATGGCGTTCGCCAGGCCGTAGTGGGCCTGCGCGTAGTCGGGTTTCAGCCGGAGCGCGTTGCGGAAATGGGTCTCGGCCTCGCGGTAGCGCCCGGCGTCGCTCATGGCCGTTCCCCAGTTGAATTCCGCCGCGAAGAACCACGGCCTCGCCCGCAGGGCGCCCGCGTAGGCCCCCTCGGCCTCATCCCAGCGCCGGGCCTTCGCCATGACGTTGCCGTAGTTGTTGAAGGCCTCCGGATAACTGGGATTGAGGCGCATCGCCTCGCGGTAGTGGCCGGCCGCCTCCTCGATCCTTCCCCTGCCCACCAGGACCACGCCGAGGTTGTCGTGCGCCAGCCAGCTGGCCGGGTTCCTCGCCAGGATCCACTCGTAGAACGTCTGCAGGTCGCCGTACCTGCCGCTCTGCGCCCATGTGAGCCCGGCGAGAAGCGCGACCAGTCCGGCGGCCGCGGCCCGCGCGGCAACCCGGCCGCCAGGGGCGGGGCGGTCCCAGGCGAGCGCCGCGGCGGCCGACAGCGACGAGATCAGGCCGGCCGCGGCAAGGTACTGGAAGTGGTCCGCCACGTACGAGAAGACGAAGGGGTAGACGTTGACGAACCCGAGCGCGGGGAACAGCGTCCCGACGAACAGCAGGGCCGACGCCAGCGGGCCGCGGGAGCGGCCCCTTAGGGCAAAGAGGGCCGCCAGGACGGCGAGCGCCGACGCCGGGAATAGGTACTGCCACGCCGCATGGGCATCCACGGTCCAGCGCGGGTAGATGAAGACCAGGTCGGCGGGCCAGAGGACCTTCCCCAGGTAGAACCAGGCGACCCTGCCCGCCACGAGAAACCGCTCGGCGAGGCCCAGCTGGAACGCGGCCCCGTTCGCGCCGATGTAGGTGCGTTCCATCCACGAGGTCATGTATCCGGCCGCCGCGCTCATGCAGAACCACGGCGCCAGCGCCAGGACGTCGCTCCTCAGGGAGACGCGCCCACGCTTCCACCAGATCACGACGAGGATCGCGGCCGGCAGGGTCGCCGTCACGCTCTTGCTGAGGAGGGCCATGCCAAGGAGGACCGTGCCCAGCGCGTACCAGCCCCATCGCCGCTTCGAGTCAAACCGGAGGTACGCGAGCCCGGCCGCCATGTAGAAGACCGTGGAAAGCGTGTTCTTCTGCTCCGAGATCCAGGCCACCGTCTCGACGCAGACCGGATGAAGCGCGAAGGCGGAGACCGCAAGCAGGGCCCCGGGAACCGACAGGCGCCGCAGCACTCGGAAGAGGAGCAGGGAGGCCAGGAGGTGCAGGGCGACGTTGAGCAGGTGGTACCCGAGCGCCGAGTCTCCCCAGAGCCGGTGCTCGAGCCAGAATGCGCTGTGCAGCACCGGATAGTACTGCTGGGTCGCCCCGGGCTCCGACCAGATCCTCCAGAGCCCGTGGAGCGAGCGCAGGCCCGCCTGGGTCACGTGCGCGTCGTCGTCCCAGATGAAACCGCCGCGCAGGGCCGGCCAATAGGCCGCAAAGACCGCCACGGGAAGCGCGAGTGCGACTGCGCCTGATAGTCCGGGTCGCCGCATGGGAATCAACCGTCCGACCTTCCCCTTCGGAGTCAATGATTTGCCGCGGCCCGGGCCTTCTCGAACTCGGCCTGGGCCTCTTTCAGGCGGCCGAGCCCGGCCAGGGCCTGGCCGAGGTTATTGTGGGCCCCCGCGTAATCCGGGTCGGTCCGAAGGGCCTCACGGTACTCCCGCACGGCGTCGTCCAGGCTCCCCATCCTGAAGTACGCATTCCCCAGGTTGAGGCGGGCCTCCTCGAGTCCCGGGTCGATCCCGAGCGCCAGCCGGTAGTGCTCCATCGCCTCGGAGGGCCTTCCCAGCCCGGCAAGGGCAAGGCCGAGGTTGTTGTGCGCCTGCGCATGGCGGGGATCGAGCCTCAGCGTCGCCTGGAACTCCCCGGACGCCTGGTCCAGGAGGCCCGACCGAAGAAGGGACAGCCCCAGGTTGTAGTGGGCGCCCGCAAACCCCGGATCGATCCCGAGGGCCGCGGCGTACTCCTGCCGCGCGTCGGCCGCCAGGCCTTCCGCCGCAAGGCAGTTCCCAAGGTTCGCGTGCGCCTCGGGCGAGTCGGGCTCGAGCCTAATCGCCTCCCGGAACTGGGCGGCGGCCTCGCCGGGGCGCCGTTCCTCGAGGAGCGCCTTGCCCAGGTTGTTGCGCGCGAGCCAGGCCCGCGGGTTGCGCTCAACCGCGAAGCTCCAGAGCGCCTTCTCGTCGCGGAACGCCGCCGCGTAGGCGCGCGACTCCATGACCATCGCCCAGGCCGCCGCGGCCGCGACGAGCGCGAAGGGAAGCCTCGCGAGGGCGCCCGGCCCCATTCGCCGGCGCCATGCGTCCACCGCGGCGCCGAAGCCCGCCGCGGCAAGGCCAACCGACCCCACGAGCGGGACATACGCGAAATGGTCCGCCCTTGGCGAGATCCTCAGGTAGGCCATGGGGACGATCCCTAGGACGGGGACCAGGTTGAGGAGGAACCAGCCGGACCCGAGGAGCGCGTGCCTTCCCCAACCCGCGCGAAAGAGCCAGAAAAGAACGAGGACGGCCGCGATCGCGAGCCAGGGCGCCAGGGCCGGGAGCGATCCGGCCGCCGCCGGGTAGATCGGCGCGAGGCCCGCCGGCCAGAGGGACTGCCGGGCGTACAGGAGGACGCTCCATCCCGCCTGGCCGACCCGCGCAAGGAGGCCGTCCCGGGTCCCGGCAATCCCAATCGCGCGGGTCGACTGGAACCAGACGGTCGCCGCCCCCATCGCGATCGAGGCCCCGAGGAACGGCGCCGAGTCGAGGAGGTCCCGAATGCCGACACGGCCGCGCCGCCACCAGGCATAGAGGAGCAGGACGAAGGGAAACATCACCACCGAGGTCTTGCAGGCCAGTGCCGCAAGGAACCAGAGAAGGGAAACGACCCGCGCCCTGGGGCGCCTCTCAAGATCGTACCCGACGTAGGCTATCGCGGCGAGTAGCAGCGGGGGCAGCGACACGGTGTTCTTGAACTCCGAGATCCACGCGACCGACTCCACGGCCAGGGGGTGCACGGCGAAGAGAAGCCCGCCCAGGGCCGCGCAGCGGATCCCGAGCAGACGAAGCAGCCGCCAGACCAGGAGCGCGCTCACGATGTGCAGGCCGAGGTTGACCAGGTGGTATCCGGCAGGGTTGGCGCCCCAGAGGTGCCATTCGAGCCACTGGAGGCTGCCCTTGAGCGGGAAGTAGTCCATCCCCTGGGGGTGCACCCATGGCCGCCACCAGCCGCCGGCCTCCCTCAAGGCCGCGTTCTGGGCAACCTCCAGGCCGTCATCCCAGAGCCACGCGCCCCGGATGCAGGGGAGGTAGATCCACGCCGACACGGCCGCGATGAGGAGGGCTGCCAGCTTCTTCATCGGCTCATCCCCGCCCGGCCCTCCATCCTCCGCACGCGCTCCAGGTTGTCGCGGGCCTCGGCGTAGCCGGGCCTGAGCCGGAGGGCCTCCTCGAACTCGGCCCTCGCCTCGGCCAGCCTTCCGCCCTCTGCCAGGAGGCCGCCGAGGTTGTTGTGCACGTCGGCTGCGCCGGGCTCGATGCGAAGCGCCTCGCGGTACTCCCGGATGCCTTCGGGAACCCTTCCAAGCTGCGCCAGGACGTCGCCGTAGTCGACCCTCGTCCCCGCCCGGTCCGGTCGCAGCAGGACCGCATGCGAATACGCGTCCGCGGCCTCCGCAAGGTTCCCGACCTGCACCATCGCGGCGCCGAGGCCCGCCCAGGCCTCCGCGCTCCCCGGCTCGAGGCGAAGCGCCTCGCGGTACTCCGCCGCCGCGGCATAGCCCCTTTTCCCGAGCGCAAGGGCATAGGCAAGGCGCCTGTGGATCGCCGGGTCCCGCGGCCGGAACTTGAGGGCCTCCTCGTACTCCGCGGCGGCTTCGCCCGCACGGCCGGTCGCGGCCAGGGAATTGCCCAGGTTGAAATGCGCGAACGCGAACGCGGGCACGAGCTCCAGGGCCCGGCGATAGTGCGCAATCGCCGCGGCCTGGTCGCCGTTCTCGGCGAGGATCACGCCCAGGTTGTTCCAGGCGCCCGCGTTCCCGGGAACCTTCTGGACGTCGTCGGTCCAGAACGCGGCTGCGTCCTGGTAGACCGCGGCCCTCCGGAAGGTCATCGCGCCGAGGACAAGCGCGAGCGCCCCCGCCAGCGCCAGAAAGGGACGCCGGCGGCCGACTGCCGGGTATAGCGCGGCGGCCGCAAGCGTCAGGATCGCCGCTAGCGGCAGGTACATCCTGTGCTCGGCTATGATCTCCGTGGAGACCGGGATCACGCTCGAGCTCGGCGCCAGGATGAGGAGGAACCACGCGCCGAGGAACCCCACGGGGCGGTTGCGCCGGAGCTGGACGACGGTCCCGGCTGCCAGCGACACGACAAGGAGGACCCCCACGGCGATCTCAAGCCGGCTTCCCCCGAGGAAGCGGCCGTAGTCCGCAATCAACGGATGGGGCCAGAGGCTGAGCCGGACGTAGAGCGCCACGGCCCTGAACTGCGTCAGGGAATAGGCCCACCACGCGACACCGGACCCAAATCCCGCCGTCCCGCTGCGTCCGCCCCCAAGCCACGCGAAATAGGCCATCGGCAGCCAGCACGAGGCGAGCGCGACATAAAGCGCCTTGCGCCGCCTCCAGGCCTCCCCGAACGATCCGCCCACAAACGCCCGGTCGTAGAGGAGCACGACCAGCGGCGCGGTCGCCATGACCTCCTTGGTGGCCATCCCAAGCAGGCACGCCGCGAATGCCGCAATCCTCCAGGGGCGCGCCGGCGGACCGCCCTCGGCGCCGCGGATGAACGCGTAGAGCGTCAGGAGGTAGAAGAGCCCCATGAGCGACTCCGCCCTCTGCACGACGTAGGCAACCGACTCCGACTGGAGCGGGTGCAGGGCCCAGAGGAGGGCGACCGCGAACGCAATGGCCAGGGATTCGGGGGCCGCCCGCGAGCCTGCGGCCCGTGTGGCGAGCGTGCGCCGGACGATCCCGAGAAGGAGAAGCGACGAGGCGGCGTGGATCGCCACGTTGAGCGCGTGGTAGCTCCAGACCCGCTGCCCGGAGAGCGCATAATTGAGCGCAAAGGACAGGTTCAGGACGGGCCTTCCGCTTACGGTCGCGCCGTCCGGGGGCCTGATGGCGGTTGAAAGGTGCCGGATCGTCGCGTTCTCCGCGATCGACTCTATGTCGTCGTAGAGGAACCGCCCGCCAAAGCTCCGGCTGTACGCGGCCAGGATGGCCGCGACAATCACGGCGCCGCAGAATAGCAGTGCCGGCCGAAGCTCGCGCGCCGGCGCCGGGGGGGGCAGCGATGGGGCGGACATTATTGGAGGGTCACGAGCCTATCGGCGCCCCCGGCCTCTCTACAAGCCGCACCGCACGCCCCCGGGGCGCCGGCATGCCCGGAAAGCAGGACGGCCGCCCGAATGGGCGGCCGTCGCGATGCAATTGCTCGATTGATCCGGGTCCTAGAACTCAAGCCGGGCGCCGACCTGCACCTGCCAGCGTGAGAGATCCGAATAGATCGTCGGCGTCCCGAGGGTGCCGGCGTTGAACACGTAGATGTACTTGTTCGTTGCCGTGTCGTAGCCGGTGCCGGCGATCGTCTGGGTGACGAACGAGTTCTCGAAGTTGTCCACGACGCCCCACTTCTTGCTGAGCAGGTTGGCGAAGTTGAAGCAGTCCACATAGAGCACCACCCGTGTGTTCTTGTAATACAGGGGGACCTGCTGCTCGACGTGCACGTTGAGCGTCGACTGCTCCCCCGCGTTCGCGCTGTTGCGCGGCGCGATCTTGCCCGACCACTTGTTGAGCTGCGGGTTCGACGCGAGGTAGTTGAAGAAGTTCGTCTCCTCGGTCGCGCTCAGCCACTCGACCTTCGGGTCGTTCGGGCCCGAGGGAACGTAGAACAGGGACTCACCCGTGATGCCGGCTCCGTCCGCGTCGCCCTTGAACACGAAGCTGTACGCCTGGCCGGTCTGCGTCAGGAACTGGGCGGAGATCGAGGTCATCGAGTTCCTCTGCTTGAAGAAGTTGAACTGGCGGGTCGCCGTCACGACGAACTTGTTCGGGACCGAGTAGTTCGAGCGGTAGGCGATGTTGTCGTTCGGGTTGATGATCGGCTGGCCTGAGAATCCGGATCCCGCGACCGACGACGTGAACGGGTCGACCTGGGTCGCGTGGGTGTAGGTGTAGGCGACGCTGGCCGCCCAGTTGTCCTTCATGGGACGGGTGAGCTCGACCGTGTACTCCTGGCTTCCGCCCTTGCCCGTGTTGGTCAGGTCGTAGACGGCGCCCGTGGCATGGTTCTGGTAGAGAAGCGCGGGCGAGTTCGAGACGCTCTTGTAGAAGTTCGTGGTCGTGTAGCCCGGCAGGTAGAAGGCGGCCCCGATGGCAGAGGGCGTGATGTTGCCCGCAAAGCGAAGGCGCCCGTCGGGCATCGTGCCCGGACCCGAGGCCGGCCCGGCGTAGGGGTTCGTCTCCAGGTAGAAGACGTCCTTGTTCACCTGGGTGAGGTCGATCTCGGCAGTCGCGATCAGGCCGAACCAGGGCAGCGTCCTGTCAATCGCGATGTTCTCCTTCCATGTGGAGGGCCAGTGGAAGTTCGGGTCCGTGAAGTCGATCGAGGGCGCCGCGCTCGAGGCCACGCCGTTGATGACCGAGTTCAGCTGGCCCGCGTTGTTGAACGAGTTCTCGACCCAGACAACGGGGTTCTGGCCCAGGAACAGGCCCGCGCCGCCGCGCACCTGCGTCGGGAGCTTCGTGTTGAAGCTGTAATTGAACCCGATGCGCGGGGAGATCGTGTAATTCCCGTTCATCGTCGTGTTGTTCCGGAAGCCGTAGGCGTTGAAGAACAGCGGGCTGAACACCGGGTTCTGCGGCTCGTAGGGGTAGTCCATGCGGACGCCGCCGATGACCGTCAGCTGGGTGTTCGGCTTCCAGGTGTCCTGGATGAGCGGGGAGATGTTCAGCAGATAGTAGTGCGAGACGTCCGAGGCCAGCGTGAAGCCGGTCGCCGGGATCTCAACCGTCGACTGGTACGCCGTTCCGGCGAGGAAGTTCGCCACGTTTGAGAACGTGTAGCTGCCTATGGCGTTCGGGATGAACGTGTCGGTGTAGGCCGTGCGGTCGAACTGCGCGCCGAACTTGAACGTGTGGTTTCCGACCGAGTAGTCGCCGTACGCGTGCTCCTCCTGCTCCCACGTGTAGATGTTGTTGTCCTGGTAGGCCCAGTAGGTTCCGGTGAACAGGATGCCGTTCGTGACGAGGGAGTTGATGTTCTGCTGGAATCCCGGGACGTTCTGGATGGTCAGCGCGGGAAGCTTCGGCCCGTTGAGCGTGGCCGTGCCGTTGTAGCGCTTGTAGGTGCCCTCGATCTCCGTGTGGAGGTTCGGGATCAGGTAGCTCCAGTCGCTGTTCAGCTGCGCCGTGTACGACTGGTCGCTTCGGTTCGAGTTGTACCAGGACGTCTCGAATGAGGTTTCCGTGTTGAAGGTGTAGTTGTAGAACACCGGCGCGTCGCCGATCGTGTGCCGGAAGGTGAACGTGAACTTCTGGAAGTCGGAGATGTTCCAGTCGATCTTTCCGACGAAGTTCTGCTCCCAGGTGTGGCTGATCGCCGAGAGGCTGCCCGGGTCGTACGTGTAGGTCTTGCCGCCGATCGTGTAGCCGGCCTTGAGCGCCGCCACGACCTGGGCCACCTGGGCCGCACCGGTAGGGGATGCAAGCGGATTGAAAATCTGGGGTGGGGCCGCGGCAATCTGCCGGAAAGCGTCGTAGCCCACGAAGAAGAATACCTTGTCCTTCCAGATCGGGCCGCCGAGCGTGGCGCCCGTCGTGTGCTGCTGCGTGGCCTCGTGCGGCCCAAGGAAGCCGACCACCGGGTCCGGACCGCGCATCCTTGTTCCGGTGTAGATCGAGTAGAACGACCCGTGGAAATCGTTGGTCCCGGTCTTTAGAGAGATGTCGGTGACCGCCCCGAGGAATCCGCTGTAAATGACGTCAAACGGGTTGATGGAGAGCGTTGCCGCCGAGATCCATTCCAGCGGGACGGGGTTGCGAAGGCCCGCGTACCCGTTCGAGTTCAGGCCGAAGTTGTCGGCCGCCGAGACGCCGTCCACCAGGATCGCATTCTCGCGGGGATTCTGGCCCGCGACGCTGAACGTGTAGGCTGGATCGGAGGGCGCGACCTGCGTGACGACCGCGCGCGGGTCCAAGCCCAGGAAATCCTGGAGATCGCGGCGGACCGAGCTTATCTGCATGATCTCCTTAGTGTTGAAACTCGAGCCCGTGCCCATGGAGCTCATGTCGAACTTCGTGTTTGCCGCGCTTTCGCTCACGTTTACCGCCTCCATGCGGACCACCTCTGTCGAGATCTCGAGGTCCACGTCGATGGTCTGGCCGAGGCTGAGGTAGACGTCCTTCCTCTCCGCCGAGGGCAGCCCCGGGGCGGTCGCGGTCACCGTGTAGGGACCGCCGGTCGTGAGGCCGGACAGGGAGTACTGTCCGGTCGAGCGGGTGGCGGCCGTGTAGCGGGAGCCCGTGGCGTCCAGAACGGCGGTCACCGTCGCGCCTGAAATGGCCTGGCCGGCCTTGTTCGTGACGAAGCCGGAAATGCCGGACGTCGTAACGCCCTGGGCGAACATCGTGGTTGTGGCGGCAAAAGCCAGGGCTACTGCCCCGGCAAAGGTCCATCTCAGAGATGGGAACATCGATTTCATAGGTGTTGGATTAACTCTGACGAATTAAAGCCCCCCAGGTGAGGAGGCCGTCGTGCTTACTCTTGGCCTTAGGGACATCGTCGTTTGAGGACTCAGTCAAGCATCGAAGCCGAATCATTTTCGAAGACGCAAAATCGTAACTTCTAGGCCGCGCGACCAGAGCCTCTTTCGTGCCATTTGTCGAATTCGTGCCGGAATGCAGATGCAAAACGCACGACATTCACGGCCGTAATATGGGCCCAATCCGACATTAGGTGCTTAAGAGCCAGCCACGAAATCCCTTACGGCAGCGCGTCATGTTCTGGCACGGAGAAAGGTACGCTATTTGTCAAAATGAACGCCGAAGCCATCGAAGACACCGACCTCGTGCACCGTTTCAACAGCGGGGACGAGTCCGCCTTCGTCGAGATCATGGACAGGCACAAGACCAGGATCTACGCGGCCGCGATGTCCCTCCTGCGGAACCGCGCCGACGCCGAGGAGATCACCCAGGACACGTTCATCCGGGCGCACCGGGGCCTTCAGAAGTTCCGCGGGGACTCCTCGGTCGCCACCTGGCTGCACCGGATCGCGATCAACCTCGCAAGGAACCGCTACTGGTACTTTTTCCGGCGCCGCCGACATTCCACTCTCTCGCTCGACGCGACGCTCGGCGAGTCGGGAGAATCCACGTTTTCCGACCTCCTGTCGGCCGCGGATCCCGATCCGTCCCAGGAGACCTCGCGCAACGAATTCGTAGGCACGGTGGAGTCCTGCATGGAGAAGCTCCATCCTTCCCACAGGAGGATCCTCACCATGCGCAGCGTCCTCGACCAGTCCTACGAGGAGATCGCAGCGGCGCTGGGGATCAACGTCGGCACGGTGAAGAGCCGGATCGCAAGGGCGCGGGAGCGCCTGCGCATGGGGCTGGAGGAGGAATGCCCGGAGTTTGCGCGCAACAGCGAACCGTCCCAGTGGTTCGAGCCCCCCAGGGGCGCGGGCCAGGTCGCCGCAGCGGCCCAGTAGCCTACCCCGGCCGAAGGCCGAGGAACCGGGCCAGCTTCCCGACTGCCGGCGCGGTTGAATGTCCCCTCCGCACGCGGCGCGAGACAACGGAAAGGCGGCTCCTCTCGCGGTCCGCCTTGAGGTCGACGTGGCCCACGATCTGCGTCCCGGAAAGAACGGGGAGCGCGTAGTGGCCCCTCTTGCGCTTTGCGGGCGGCACATAGGCCTCCCACGTGTAGTCGAACTGCCAGACGCCCCGGGTGACGCGCCGGTCGTAGATGATCGGGTCCAGGGGGGCCAGGAGCAGCGGATCGCCGCCGGCCCCGTTCCCGGGGGGCTCCTCAAGCCAAGGGAGGTCGGACTTGAGGCAGTAGAGGGTCGGGCATCCCTCGACGCCGATCGGCTGGACCAGGTCCCCGACGAGCGCGACCTCCCTCCTCTTCAGGGCCACGAGGCGGTGCTGGCGCAGGCGGGTCTCCGCGAGCCACCGCGCCGTCTCCAGGGCGGCGCGCTCGGGCTCCGCCAGGACGCCCAGCGGGAGCACCCTCTCGGGCAGGTCGTAGAGCCTGCGGTTGTTCTTCCGGCCGACGATGAGCAGTCGGCCGTGGAAGAAGAGCTTCTGGAGGGTGGCCTTGGCGAGGGTCGCCGCCCCCCAGACGCGCCTGCCCCTGCGGTCGTCCTCAAACGCCTCGGGGCCGATCGCGCCCCCGTCCGCGAACCTGTCCATGATGCGAGCCGAGAACTCCCTTTCGCGCGCCGTCAGCCTGCCCGACCAGGCTCCCGACTGCCTCGTGCGTGCCCTCATCGCGGACTGGAGGTGCGGCCATGCGCCGAGGGGAAACGCCACAAGGATGCCGCTCGACGGAAGATGGTGCTCGAAGGCCGTGCGGCGCTCCGCGGGGAGCCACCCGGCCGGGCCCCCGCCGTGGAGGTGGCGCATGAGGCCGCCCTCCTCATACCCTTCGACGCGGTTGCGCAGGATGTGGTCGTGCATCCTGCCGCAGACGTTGATGGGGTCGATCTGGATGTAGCCATGGTGCGCCAGCGCGGCCCCGACGTCGGGCGCCCTGGAGTCGACGAGGTGAGCCCTCCTGAGGAACCGGCGGGCCTCGAGCGGCGAGATGTTTCTCATCCCCGTCACGGGACTGCGGCGGGGCGCGTCGGCTGCGACCGCGCGGCGGGAGCCGGGGCGGTCCCGGGCGCCTGCGCCGGGGGCGCGGCGGGGGCGGCCGCGGGACTCAGGCCCCTGAGTATCTCGGCGTAATCCTGGATGCCCGCGAGGATCGCCGCGGCGATCGTGTCGCGGTACGCGGGCGTCGCGAGGCGCGCCCCCTCGGCGTCGCTTGAGAGAAAGGCGGGCTCGACGAGCACGCCCGGGCACTTGAGTCCCCGGAGGGCCCCGAGGTGCTCGAATTTCTCACCCCGGTCGCCGTCGCGCAGCGCGTCGACGAGCCGGCGGTGCAGCGGCCCGGCAAGGACCGTGTTCCACACGTTGTTCGCGTTGATGGGCTCGTCCGTGGCCTGCGCGTCGTCCTTCCTCCCGGGACTCCACGAGTCCGCGGAGCGCTGGGCCCTCGGCGGGAAAACCAGGAGTTCGACGCCGGTCGTCTTCGTGTTCGGGTAAAGCGAGTTGAAATGGACGCTCACCATGAGGTCCGCCCCGGCCTGGTTGGCGATCTCGGAGCGGAACTGCTTCTCGACGGTGACGTCCGAGACGCGGGTCAGGACCACGGTGTAGCCTGCGTCCGCCAGGAGCTGCTTCAGCCTCAGGCACACCGCGAGCGTGTAGGTCTTCTCCATCGTGCCGAGCTTCGGGTTCTCGGTCCCGTTATCCATGCCGCCGTGGCCGGGGTCTATCGCGATGACGCGGGGCGGCTTCGGCGGGGGGCCGCACAGGTCCGGGCGCAGGCGCGGGACGAGCCGCAGCTCGAAGTCGGTGCGGCTCACGTAGAACCTGCCTCCGCGCTCGATCACGGGGTCCCCGAAGAAGACCCGCAGGCCCTTTATGTCGGTCTCGCGGCTGTGGTCGGCAAGCCGGGCCACCGGCTGCGCGCCGCTCTTGAGCATGACCGCAGTCGCCGGGATCGAGCGCTCAAGCCGCAGCCCGAGGCGGGCGGCTCCCTCCTCCAGGCCCACGTAGTCCACCCCCTTGTTCCGCACGCCCGGAAGGTCGGCTGCCGCCGAGGCGGCGAGGATGGCCGGAAGGAAAAGGAATATCGATGCCGCCAGGCGCATGGCCGCGCCGGTCTCAGGCCTCGGCCTGCGAGGCTGACGGGGGCGCCTCATCTTCGTCCTCGGCGCCCTTCACGTGAAACTTCGCCTTGCGCTTGTTCGCCGGCAGCGGCGTGAGCATGACGTGGATGTTCCGGCCGATGAGCTTGGGGTCGGCATCGGGGTGACCCATGCCCGCGAGCTCGGCGACCGCCCTCTTCATCACCTCAAAGCCGAGCTCCGTGTGGGCCATTTCCCGCCCGCGGAACTTCAGCCGCAGCTTGACCTTGTTGCCGTGGTCGAGGAACTCCTCGGCATGGCGCAGCTTGGTGTTGAAGTCGTTCGGCGCGATGCGCGCCGTGAACTCGATCTCCTTGATCTTGCTCGCGGTCGACTTCGCGTGGGAGTGCTTCTTTGACTCCTCGTAGACGTACTTGCCGAAGTCCATGATCCGGCAGACGGGCACCGGCGTCGCGTTCGGCGCCACCTCGACCAGGTCGAGCCCGACCTCCAGCGCCAGGTTGACCGCCTTGGGCGTGTCGAGGATGCCGAGCTGCTTGCCCTCCGGCGATATCACGCGGACCTGCGGGACCTTGATTCGGTGGTTGCGGCGTATGCTCGCGAACGGATCGTTGTTGCGGCGCTGATATTGTCCGTTCGGACGGTTGCCGCCTGGGGCGGCCGAGGGAGTCGGTATGGCCATCAATTATTACGCTGCAACGGTGTGTAGAGTCCGGCGACGCTCGTCTGAAACCGCCTCGAATACAACACCTAAACGCTGAAGCTTTCCCCGCACGAGCAGCTCGCCTTCGCGTTCGGGTTGCTGAACTTGAAGCCGCCCGCGATCAGCTGGGTGGAATAGTCGAGCACGGTGCCCTTCAGGTAGAGGGCGGTCCTCGGGTCGACGATGACCGAGATCCCGGCCGACCTCACGAGGATGTCGCCGCGCCTGGGCTCGGAGGCGAACTTGAGCTTGTAGCTCAGGCCGTTGCACCCGCCCCCGGTGATCGCGATCCGCAGGAGCTCGCCCTCACCTTCCCGGGCGATGAGCGCGCGCACCTTGCCGCCCGCGGCCTCCGTGAGGCGCACAAGGCCCTCCCCCCCCTCCCGGATTGCGGGCGGGGACGGCGGCGTGAGCGTGGCTGATTCGGGCATGGCAGCAGCACTATCGCCCATTGCGGGCGCGAATCAAGCGTCGGGCCACCTCCACGGCATTTGAGAAGCTCCTGGGGCTCGCGACGCCCTTGCCCGCTATGGCGAACGCCGTGCCGTGGTCGGGGCTTGTCCGCACGTGCCCCAGCCCGAGGGTCACGTTGACCGACTCCTCGAAGTCGACGGCCTTCAGCGGCGCCAGCCCCTGGTCGTGGTAGAGGGCGACCGAGACGTCGAACTCGCCCCGGAGCTGCCGGCCAAAGAGCGTATCCGCGGGCTGGCAGCGGGAGAGCCCGGGGTGCCTGGGCCTGAGCTTGTCGAGGATGGGATCGATCGCGTCGCGCTCCTCGGTCCCGATGAGCCCCCCCTCGCCGGCATGGGGATTGAGCCCGCAGACGCCGATCCTCGGCGCCGCAATGCCCTCCGACCGCGCGAGCTCGGACGCCGCATCCACCGCCCGGGCGATGTTCGCGGCGGTGAGCGCCGCCGGAACCTCGCGAAGCGGAATGTGCCAGGATACCAGCGCGACCCTCAGTTTGCCGCCGCAGAACGCCATGGTGGGTTCGCCGCCCCAGCGGGCCGCGAAGAACTCGGTGTGCCCGGGAAATCCCCATCCGATGGCGGCCATCCGCTCCTTGCTGATCGGGGCCGTCACGACCCCGGCGAACTCCCCCAACGTGCAGAGCGCGGCCGCGCGCTCGAGCGCGGCCCACGCGACGAGCGAGCCCTCGCCGCTCGGGCGCCCGGGCTCGGCCGCGTAGTCCTCCATCCCGACGGCGATCATCCGCGGCCCCGGGGGCAGGCTCCCGAGCCACCGCGCGGGCCCGACGACCGCGACCGACTTCGCGCCGGACGGGTTTGCCCGGAGCCACGACGCGATGATCTCGGGGCCGATCCCGGCCGGATCCCCGCAGGTTATGGCGATCCTCTCGCTCAAGCGGTCGCGCCCGGTCACTCCTCTTCCTCCCCGGCGGCGGACCCGGAGCGCCTCGGGCGCGCAATCCCGCGGGTGCCCTTCGTCATGAACTCAAGGAAGCGGAGGGCCTCGGCCGACTTGAAGCCTCCGCCCGAGAGCGCCCTGGCCGCGACCTCGCGGATGTTGCCGGCGCTGAAGTAGACGAGCCGGAAGGCCTCCTTGATCTCCCTGATGGCCTCGCGCGGGACGCCGCGGCGCCTCAGGCCCACCAGGTTGAGGCCCGCGACCTCGTCGCGCTCCGCCGCCATCACGAACGGCGGTATGTCCCGCGTGATGCGCGCGAGGCCCCCGATTATCGCGCCCTCCCCTATCCGGGTGAACTGGTGGTAGGCCGATCCGCCGCCAAGCACGGCGTGGTCGCTCACGACCACGTGTCCGGCGATCAGCACGGCGTTGGCGATCACCACGTTGTCGCCGACGACGGCGTCGTGCGCGACGTGCGAGCAGGCCATGAGAAGGCAGTTGGAGCCCACGACCGTGTGGCCCCCCTTCTCGGTCGAGCGGTTGATCGTGGCGTATTCGCGGACGATCGTGCCCGCGCCCACCCTCACCCCGGTTGGGGTCGCGGGATCGAAGCGCAGGACCTGGGGATCCCCTCCCACGACGGCGTAGGGGTGGACGGCGACCCTCTCCCCAAGGACCGCACCGGACTTGATGATGGCTCCCGGATGGATGACGCATCCGCCGCCGAGCTGCGCGCCCGGCTCAACGATTGCCGTGGGGTGGATCGACGACTTCATCGGTGACAATCTCAAAACTGGCGGCGTCCAGGGCGAGAACGATCTGTCGGCCCCGAAGGGGGCTATTCCTGGGCCGCGGCGGGATGCGAGGCCCTGGCCCTGCGGGCCGACTGCATCCTGTCCGAGAGCAGGTCGAGCTGCGCGTCCTTCAGGAGGTCGTAGTTCTTCAGGACCCGGATGACCTGGAGGGTGTCGCTCTTGCCGTAGTTGCGGTTGGCCTCGATCTTCTCGATTATGTCCAGGAGCATGGCGCGGAACGAGATGATCCCGTCGACGCCGCGCTCCTTGAGCAGCTCGACGCTCTGTGAGCGGAACGGCTCGGCGGTCGGAAGGGCCGGAAGGACGAGGATCTTCGTGACGTCGCTGCCTATGCCTTCGCCCTCGGGGGGAAAGAGCCGGGCGGCCTGCTTGAGGACATTCTGCTCAAGGAAGCCGAAGATCTCGGGCGAGCCCTTCAGCATCACCGCGGAGAACACCTCCGTGTGCCAGGGTTTGACCGAGACGACGGCCTGGTGCACGAACTGCAGCTCCGTCGAGAAGAGGAAGAAGTCGGGCTTGCGGCTCCCCTTCTGCCAGGCGGGGTTGTGGACGAGAAGGTCGATCTCCTCGTCGCCGGTCTTCCGGCGGGCCTGGACCTGGTACTTGCGGACCTGGCGCACGAAGAACCCGTTCTGCTCAAAAAACTCGCGGACAATGCCTTCGTCGATTGCGGACATGGGTCATCCCTTAACCCCATATCGGCCGGAACACACGAATTTTTTCCCGCCTAGGCGGACCCGACCTCGCGCCACACCCCCTCGACGTCGGCGGCCGCGACGTCGCCCCGGACAACGCCCTCCCCGAGCGACCGCAGGAGGACGAAGCGGAGCGAGCCGGCGCGCGCCTTCTTGTCGCGGGCCATCGCCGCCATCAGGTCGCCAACCGGAAGGTGGGAGCGAAGCCGCGTCGGGAGCGCATGGGCGCACACGACAGACTCGACGCGGGCCACGTCGGGATCCCCCAGGAGGCCCAGCCGGCGCGACAGCCGGGCGGCCGCGCACAGCCCTATGGCGACGGCCTCGCCGTGGAGATAGGTTCCGTAGCCCGTGACCTGCTCCACGGCGTGGCCGAACGTGTGCCCGAGGTTGAGGAGGGCGCGGCCCCCCATGTCGGCGTGCTCCCTCTCGTCGGCCTCGACGAGCCGGGCCTTTATTCCGCAGCAGACCCGCACCGTCCAGGCGAGCCTTATGTCGCCCGGCGAAAGGGCGGCCCGCTCAAGGTCCTCGAAGAGGAGCCGGTCCCCGAGGAGGGCCGTCTTGATCACCTCGGCCATCCCCGCCGCGAATTCGCGCAGGGGCAGCAGCTTCAGGAAGCCGGTCGCGATGAACACCCGCCGCGGCTGGTGGAACGCCCCGGCGAGGTTCTTGCCCGCCTTCAGGTTCACCCCGGTCTTCCCGCCGACCGAGCTGTCCACCATCGCGAGGAGCGTCGTCGGCACCTGGTAGTAGTCGACCCCCCTCAGGTACGAGGCGGCGGCAAACCCCGCCAGGTCGCCGACCACTCCGCCGCCGACCGCGAACACAGCGGCGGACCGGTCGAGGCCCTGGCCCGCAAGAAAATCGAGGACCCGGCCGAACTCCGGGATCGACTTTGACTCCTCGCCCGAGGGCACGACGAGCGTGGGCGCGTCCGCAAAGAGTCCCCTCAGCGTCGAGGCCTGTATCGTGGCGACGTTCCTGTCGGTGATGACGGCAATCCTCCGGGACGCGGCCGCCAGCTCGGAGACGAGGGCGCGCACCTCAGCCGTCAGATCCTCCGCAAAGAGGATGGAATAGGACCTGTCGCCGAGGTTGACCTGGAGTGTGTCGGGCATCGTGTCCTGCAAACTTGGCCGGTGGCGCCCGCTCTGTCCATGGATTTGGGGGCCTGCCCGCGTATTCAGGCACCCGACCCGTTCCGCGCCTCGCTCTTCCTTAGGCGCCGCACAATCGGCCCCCTTATCGCGAGGTGGTACAGCGCCAGGACAAGGACCATCCCTATTCCCGCGTACAGGAGTCCCTCGGTGGTCGTCGGCACGGCAGGTTTGTAGATGGACAGCGTCGCACTCGCAATTCCCCTGTCCAGATGGGCGACGAACACGAAGGGCCTCGCCCAGACCGACGCATTGCGCAGCGCCTCATCGGCCGCCGCCAGATCGCCCACTCGGGCGACCGCCTCCCGGATCACCCCTCCGAGCCTTGCCATCGAGGGGTCCGGATTCTGGGCGGCGCCCGCAGCAAGCTGGTCCAGGCTCATTCCCGATTTTGCCGCAGCCTCCGCGAAGCGGCTCACGACAAGGCGCGCCTCATCGAGGTGCCCCTCGAGCCTTTGAAGGTACTGCTGCATGAATTCGGGCAGCTGCGAGAAGAGCACCGCCCCCGCAACGCATAGGACCCGGTCCAGTAGCCGCTCAGCGCCGTCGGTTGCGGATCGGATGATTCGGGGCAGGGCCACGACGGGATCCTCACATGCGCGCGCCGCCCTTGCCATCCGAATCATCGACCGCCCGTGCCGCGCCCTCCATGGACGCGGCCGCGCCGGGGCCGCCCCCGCCGGCCCCAAGGCGCGCCCCCCCCGCAAGCGTCGCGGTTTCGCCGGGCTGCGCGCCCGCGAGGCGCCCGGCCACCCCGGGACCCGCCGAAGGCAGGCCGAACTCCGCCCCGATTCTGGATCCCGGGACGCGGTCGAAGGCCATCTTTCCCAGGCCAGCCGCCTGCCCGCCCACGGTCCCCGCCGCCTGTGTCATGAAGAGGGCGCCGGTCGTCAGGAGCTTGTGAAGGAAGCCGGGGCCGAGAATGGACACAGTCGCAACCCAGAGAGCAAAGCCGAGCCCGCCGACGAGGATCGACAGAAGGGCGGAGAGGTTTCCCATGAACCAGTTGCCGAGCGCCGCCTCGATGGCCCTCACCTGCGGCTCGGTCGGCGCGCCGGCCGTGATCGAGTTCCATTGGAGGATGCCGGCGATCTCCGGGACGCGGCTCGTTCCCGCGACCAGCGAGATCAGCGCGTCGTAGAGCGCAATCGTCCCGGTGTGTCCGATGGCCCATGCAACGGGCCAGAGCGCGAGCGAAGCCATGTGCATGACGTAGCTCTGTGCCGCCTGGCGGCCAGGGTGGCCCTCCGGCAGGGAGAACATTCCCGTGAACAGCGGCAGCATCATCGTTCCCGAGACCGCGAGGAAGTACCTCAGCTGCTCCATGAACCACACGACGGCGGCCGCAGCGAGGAGCAGAAGGTAGAGCGGGATGACCGTCAGGACGATCAGCAGGCACTTCAGCATCGCCGAGCCGAGCCCGGTCGCCATCGCGGCCATCCTGACCATCCCGTTCCAGGTCCGGGCTGCGCCCGCGCCATAGTCGGACGCCGTGTCCCACACGGCCACGCCGTAGGCCTCAAGGTAGCCCAAGACGCTCCCGTCGTTGGCGCTGTCGATCAGCGCGCGGCGCTGCTGGCTCGCCTGGCCCGGGGCGGCCGCCGCCTGCGAGAGCGCGTCCTCCCTGAGGACATCGAAGAGCTGGCTCAGCTCGGGCATCGCGTAGGCCGCCTTGACGCAGGCGGCGGTCAGGTTCCGCGGGCCCCCTATCGACGACTCATACAGCGAGTCGGCGCCCTGCATGGCGGCGCGCATGAGGAACGGCCCGCCGACCATGAACGCGATGACGATCCAGGTCTTCGCGATCTCGCCCATCTTGTCCTCGCCGCCCGCGCGCTGCGCCCGCAGGACGAATCCCCAAAGCACGAAGAGCGCGCCGAAGGCCGTGAAGATCCATCCGATCCTGCCGAGGACCGGCGGCTGGCCGCCGGCGCCCTCGGTCAGCCCGCGGAACAGGACGCTCCCGTCGTAGGAGCTGAACACGTCCAGGAGGTCCGAGGCCGGCGCCGCCTGCGCGAGGACGGGATTCAATTCGACGCCCCTCCCGTGTCGGCCGTCGTCCACAGCCTCACTCCGGAGTAGTCGCGGGGGGGCGACTGCGGCGGCGCCTTCTCGAGCGTGGCCAGGCGCTGCGCCTGCGCGCTCCGGGCGCGGCCCTCCACGCTGGCATTGAGGAGCGACGACTCGGCGAGCGACTGCTCGTCGACGGCCCGCGACCGCGCGGCGGCTGCCGTCCGGTCCTGCCTGTCCGACAGCTCGAGGTCGTCCAGCATCGCGCGGCGCCGGTTGTCCATGACCTGGTTCTGGGTCTGCAGCTGGCTGATTTCCGCCAGGATCGCCTGCTTGCCGGATTCGGTCGTCGCGCCCTTCAGCTGCGTCCAGGCCAGCGCGAGCTCGGCCGCCACCGAGGCGCGCGCAAGCTGCTCCCTGGCGATCTGGCCGCGCACCTGCCGCGCGGAATCCGTGTCGAACGCATACCGGGCGTAGAGCGAGGGATCGCGCGGGACTTCGCTGCCGAAGACCTGCATCGTGGCGCCGGAGCCCGAGTCCCGGAGAAGCGCCGCGGCGCTCGCGAGGCGCCGGGACGAATCGAGCGCACGCCACGCCTCGGACATGTCGGCCTCGGTCTGCCCTCCGGAGGAGAGCCCCCTGACCGCGTCCGTGATCTCCCCCAGGTTGCTCAGGGCGCCCACGGCCGCCCTCGGGTCGCCGGCGTACGAGCGCAGGTCGCCGACTGTCTGGAGCGTCTGCCTTGCGGCCGCTAGCTGGCTGTTCAGCCTTTCGAGCTCCGCGGCCCAGTTGGCGGCCTCGGCGGGATTGGCGATCACGGTCACAAAGGAGGTGTCGGCTATCCCAAGGAACCCGCGGGCGGGATCGGCGGCGCAATGCATCAGCGCCGCGGCGGCCGCCATTCGCCCGACATGCATAAAGAAGCGGCTCACGGGCCCTGCCCCCCTGAAGGCGCGGGTGCGGGGACAAAGACGGGGACGGCCACCGTTTCCGGGGCGAGCTTGCGCCCGTCTCGCGCAACCCCCGACTCCTCCCATACATAGTACTCGGTCCTTCCCTCCGGCCTCGCCCCGCGCGGGGCCTCGAGCGCCTGCTTCGCCCAGTAGAGCTGTTTCACCGCGTCCGCCGAGCCCAGCAGGTAGCCCTCGTCAACCTTCCTCCTGTCCGCGCCGTCCGGCGAGGTCCTGCATCCGAACAGGGCGGCCGCGGCCGCGATGCCGAGGAGGCGTCTCATGGGTGGACCGCTCCCGATTCGGCAAGCACGCCCTCATAGACGGACGGATGCCTCCCAAGGGCCCTCATCCGCCTGTCGAAGACGGCTCCCGACGACTCGGCGACGTAGAGCATCGCGGGATCCACCTCGACCCGGACGGTCCCGCAGACCGGCGCCGAGGACTCCCTCGAAAAGTAGGTGAAGTACGAGGCCTTGCGGGCGCCCGTCTGGTGCTCGACCAGCGGATGCTGCATTATGGCGCGCTGGGCCGGGCCGGGAAGCCCGATCACGCGCGCGATCCTTCGAACCTGGTCGGCATTGTTCTGGCGCATGAGGAAGTGCTGCTTGCACTGCCCGAGGAGGAGGTCGGTGAGCGCCGGATCGATGTCGTCGATCTGCGACGGCTCCTGGAACGCGCCGATGAACACGCAGCGGTACTTCCTCATCTGCGCGAGCAGCTCCTTCACGAACTCCGTCGCCCCGGGTATGAGCAGGATCCGCCGGAGCTCGTCAAGGAGCATGACCTTGGAGAGGCCCCTGGGGAGCGTGAGGACGTGCTGGCGCACGTGGTCGAAGACGACGAAGCCGGCGAGCTCCTTTAGGGTTCCCTCGGGCAGCCGGCTCGTGTCGAGGTGCAGCCCCGCCCCTCGGACCTCGACGTTGGTCGCGCCGTCTATGAATCCCCCGACAACGCCGCCGTTGCGAAGCCCCTTCGCGAGCTCCGACGAGAGGAAATCGAGCTCGGCGGCCACACCGGCGCTCCGGTGGTGGGCCAGCCGACCGTGCCTCATGAGCGTCACAAGGCCGTCGAACCTCGGATATTCCTCCGCGCGGAAGAGGCTAAACGCCGAAGCGTCGATGTTCCTGCGGCCCTGCGGGTGGATCGAGTGCCGGACGAGGTCGTCCTCGCTCGCCTCCGAAATCCGGGCCGCGGCTGCCGCGGGATCCGAGCCCTCGAGCTCGCGCAGGGCAAGGTGGCCGTCGAGAAAGTCGTCGTCCCCCGAGCGCATCCTCTCGGCCGCCAGGGCGCGCCTGGCGAGGCCGCGCCAGCGGTCCTCGTCGGCGTTCTTCCAGTCCTCCGCGCAGTCCTCGAGATGGCTGCGAACGTACTCGCCGATGAGGCCCTCCCTTCGCCTGTTGCGGTCCTCGTCCCTCGAGAGGCCGACGAGCTTCATGCAGGTCCTCACGACCCTCGAGATGGTCGCCGATGTGAGCGGCAGGCCGAGCGTGTCGAAGGGATTGAGCGTGCAGTCGCCGGATTCCCGCAGGACCAGGCTCTTCATCCCGCACAGCTGCGCCTGGGTGACAAACGCCATCCCCTCCTCCTGATAGAACCGGTAGGCCCAGTCGCAGTCCGCCTGGCTCATGAGGTCCATCAGGAGCGCGGACTTCCCGGAGCCGTTGACGCCCACGACCATCGAATGCTGGGGGGTTCCGTTCGGGGTCACCAGGCGGATGCCGACGACGCTCTGCCCCGGGCTGTCGTAGAGCGCCTGAGCCTCCTCCAGGTGGCCCGTGAAGGTCGAGGAGATCGGCATCAGGTCGGCGAGGTTGTGGTTCTCGACGTAGATGTCCCAGCCCCGGTAGGTGCCCCCGAGGTTCCCGGGGATCGTCTCGTAGAGGAGATGGCGCGCCTGGGCCGCGTTGTTGACCTGCATGAACTCCGCGCCGTCTATGCCCTGCAGGGCCGTGCGCATCGCAAGGGACTTCGCCGCGATGCCGTCCTGGGTGTCCGCCCACACCCTGACCACAAAGAGAACGTTGAAGGGGATCGTGACCGACGAGAGGAGGGAGTCGATCCTGGCGCGGCGCAGGTGAATGTCGTTCTCCACCCCGGCGGCGCGGCGGTCCGACAGAAAGGCGCTCAATTCGTCGATCTCCCTGCGCAGGCGCTCGATCTCCCGGCCGACCGGCAAGGGATGGACGGCGAGCGTGATCGACGCCCCCCTGTTCACGGCGTCGAGGACCGGAACCATCATCCCCGGCCTCGTGCCGCGCGGCAGCTCCCGCATGACAAAGATCGCGTGGTAGTTCCCGTCGAAGAAAAGAAGGCTTCCACGGTCGCTGCCACGGCCCGACGAGAACGCGTCTATGTCGCTGCGCAGGCAGTTGGCCCTTATCGACCGGCTCTCATCGAGCCCGCCCGCATTCGAGTCCGGCGGGCCGGAAAACAGTCGGGCAAGGCTTGGATTCAGGAACCTCTTCAGGTGGGCGGCGTGGGCGCCGCTGTCCATCGGCGTCCACCGGCCGAGGGGATGGACCATTTCAAGCATGCGCAGCTGCGAGCTCAGTCCCGCCGCGGACTGGCGGAGGAACGCCTCGCACGCAGCGACCGAGCGCACGTCCCTGGCGGACAGCCCCTCGCACCGTTTTCCGATGTAGACGTGCACGCGCTCGCGCCGGAGGCTCCCCTCGGCCAGCCTCTGCTCGTAGAACGCGCGCCGGACGGCGCAGGTCCTGCGGCACCAGGGCGCCGCACCCTTCTTCCTCTCCGAATACGCCTCCAGCGCGGCCCCGAAGTCGTCCTCGGCGGTCCAGTGGATCTGGAGCGACGACGCCGGCCCTGCCACCGCCAGGATGTGGGCATTCTGCCGCCGAAGATCCAGGATCGTCCGGTTGTCGGCGCTGCGAAGGTCCGGAACCTCAACCTGGGCCCCCCTTGAAAGGCATGTGCGCGCGTCGAGGGCAGGTCCCCACCAGAGCATGTCGCGCTCGAACCAGCCCACTGGAAACGTCCGGGCCATCGTGGGACCCTTCAGGGGCTCTCTCGACCGGAACCCGCCTTGCCAAGGGGATGCTTCAAATCGGCCGCGCGTGCGGGCCCCGACGCCGCAGTCTGGTCGAGGACGAGCCTCGGAAAGACGGGTATGAGGCTCACCGGCGGATCGGTGAAGTCGAGCCTCACGCCGAGCGCCGTGGACCACAGGTCGCCCTTGAAATGCGGCGGCCTGCCAACGACCAGGAGGCGCAGGTATCCGAATCCGGCCAAGAACGGAAGGGCCGCCATCACCGTCCTCTCAAGCCAGTGCCTGCCGCCGGCGTTGTCTCCAACGAAGAACTTAAGCGCGAGCGCGATGCTCAGAACCAATCCGGCGAAGAGCGGCCAGAGATCGTTGAATCCCACCCCGTCGAATCCAAGGTACCCCACCCTCGCCCTCCTCCCTGTGTTGCTCGGAGTGTAGGGCAGCGAGGGCTCGTCGGGGTCTGTTGACATGGCCGCTCAGGGATGCGCGGGTCTACCACGCGGGAAGGCTGCCGAGGGTCCAGACGGGGCTGATGATCCCGATCCGTATCGAGAACCAGTACACGCCAGCCGAGATCGCAGGGATACCGATGGCCCAGGCGGCCTCCTCCAGCTTGTCCTGCTTGTCCTGGGCCCGATAGGCGCGCTGCCCGTGCTTTATTCCCTGCCAGACCGACCCCGCGAGGCCGAGCGTGAACAGCCAGCCGAGAAGGTCCGTAGCCTGAAATGCAGCCGCAAGGACAACTGCGAGAATTGAGGGAAACATGGATATCAGACATGTCTAATTTATTGATTTAATCAAGCCATTTCTTTCAGGCCCACGGGATCGCCGGCGCCGCCATGGCACGAGGCCCCGATCATAAATGCAATTGCGCGAGTGGAGTCCCATGCGTTCCAATGTCGCGAAACAGCCGGCATTGTTAAACCGGCTTTAACCTGCCATTGCTCGACAAACATGATCGGAGACCCGGACCGCGAAGTCGTTTTTGGCGTCGGAGGCATGCTCGGTCACGATGCTAATGCGGCCTTGTTTGTGAATGGGAGATTGGTCGCGGCCAGCCAGGAGGAGCGTTTCACCCGCCGAAAGCACGATGGCAGTTTCCCCGGCAATGCCATTCAGGATTGCCTGAAGACGGCCGGACTGGGCCCGGAGGACGTCTCGGTATGCGTCTTTGCGGAGAAGCCGCTTCAATGCATCCTGTTCGACAGGGCGCACCGCTCCCGCAGCCTTGCGGCACGGGCGCTTGGCCGAATATTGCCGGAGAGAGCTGGAGGGTATTACAACAAGTATGCCCGAATCCTCCTCCCCCGGGCGCGCTTTCGGTACGCATGGCATCACGTCTCACACGTAGCCGGCGCATACTACACGTCCCCATATGCGCATTCGGCCTTTCTCTGCGTCGACGGTAAGGGTGAAGACTATAGCGCCAGTGCCGGCGTGATTGACGGCGATCGCGTTGAGGTTCTTTGGGAGCAGTCGTATGACAACGGGCTAGGGATGCTATACACGCTCGTCACCCAATACCTCGGCTTCGCATCGATCGGGTCCGAGTACAAGGTCATGGGCCTTGCCCCGTACGGTAGACCCCGCTTTCGGGACGCCCTTTCTAGTGTTTATTCGACCGACGATCGGGGCGGCCTAAGGCTTCGTGAGCCCGTCACCTTCCAGCCCGGCTCAATGGCCGCCGCGCTCCGGACGATCGCCGCCGCAACGGGAGTGCCGCCGCGGGAGAATGGGGAGCCGCTGACCGCGGAACACGTCGACATCGCCGCCTCACTTCAAGGCATATTCGAGGACGAAATATTCAAGATGGCCCGTTTTGTACGGGCGGCGACCGGCGAACAGAATCTCATCTTTTGCGGGGGATGTGCACAGAACTGCGTCGCGGCCGGAAAACTGCGCGCCGAACGGGTTTTCGAGCGGCTTTTCAACTCACCCGTCGGCGGCGACATGGGCAGCGGCCTCGGGGCAGCCCTGCTCTACTTGCGGACGTCTCACCCTGCCCGCAGAATCAAGATCGACACAAACGGCTTCTGTCTTGGATCGGAGCCCGGCAGTGCCCCGGCCGAGGCGGCAGGTTGGCGTGTTCCTTTCACCGGAGGGCTGCATGAGTTCATCGCGGCCCGCCTGGCCGAGGGCCGGACCGTCGGCTGGGTCCGGGGAAGGATGGAGCTCGGAGCCCGCGCGCTCGGCGCCCGCTCGATTCTGGCGGACCCGCGTCAGCAAGGGATGCAGTCCCGGCTCAATCTCGCAGTCAAATTCAGGGAATCATTCCGGCCGTTCGCCCCCGCAATCCTGGCGGAAGACGTGGGCCAGTGGTTCGATTCTTCCGAGGAATCGAACTACATGAACTATACCGCAAACCTGCTTCCATCGCGCCGCCACGCCATCCCCTCCACATTCCCAAGTCTTAAGGACCAGCTGGACTATCCCCGGAGCGAGATTCAAAGCGTGGTTCACGTCGACTTCTCGGCCCGCCTTCAGACGGTCAACGCAAATGTCCACCCCGATTTTCACCGCCTGCTCGTTGCGTTCAAGACCATCACGGGCGTGCCGATCCTAATCAACACGAGCTTCAACGTGGGAGGCCAGCCGATCGTCCGAACCGCTCAGGAGGCATGGGATTGCTTCGTCAACACCGACCTGGACCTCCTTGTGGTGAACGGCGATGTTTATCGAAACCCCTGCGAGCGCAGCCGAGAGGACAAGCTCGCTTGGCTCAAACAGTTCTCGAAAACCGCCTGATCCAACGTGGCCCCATCTCCATGAGTGAGCGTATTCGACATCTTCTTCTGCGTGTCATTGTCGGACTGATCCGCATGACGGGGTTTCAGGCCAAGACCGGCTGGAAATCGAGCCAGAGAAAGGCAGACGACCTGCGGGGAATGTAGCAGCGTAAGCCAGGCATTGGCGCAACCACGTCCCGGATCTGGACACGAGCGGCCAAGTATACGGTGTTGATGGCTTGACCGCCCTCCTGCCTCGCGTAGAAGAAGCGGACGCCACGTGCGGGTGTAGTATAACGGCTATCACGTGAGCTTCCCAAGCTTGAAATCGGGGTTCGATTCCCCGCACCCGCACCATTTCAAGGCCAATTCGAATAGCAGCCACAGCGTTTAACAGAATCGTAGTAGCTATTGCTTCATAGCTTGTTAAGAAAGTCAGTTCGTTCGGCGGATTAAACGCGTGCTCGAAAACACCATCGTGGGCAGAGGCCTATGGGCAATATTCGGCACGCTTCTCTGAGCGTGTGTTTAACGCTCTATGGCCGCCTCCGATAATCCAGCGTGGTCCCATGGATCCTCTGCATCCGAGCTTATGAGTTTCCTCTGGGTGCGAACGGGCCGAGTGACTCAGAGCTAGTGGCAGGACAGCGCGCCTGGATAATCTCAGCCGTCAATTGGGTCGCAGGCTTCTTCGACGGGCATACTCATGCGCCGGCCTCTCCACCGCAATGTAGAAGAAGCGGGCGACAGCGAGACAGCACACAAGCAGGATGGAATCCTGCAATAACGATGGCCAAAACTGCCGACCAAGCTTCCAGGGCATGTAGTTGGGGATGAGGAAACACCCAATTGGAACATGAACCAGGTAGAGGCTGTAAGAGAACAAGCCGGCCTGCTTTAACGGTCGGACGATCTGGCTCAAGGCTAGATTCGGGGGAAAGATGATCAGGATCGCCGCGAAGGTACCCGCAACCGCCGCATTCAGGTTCTGTCTAAGGAAGACCTGTGCAAGGCAGATTGCGAGAATGCACGCCGCAGTCACGAATCGCCTTTGGGAAAGAATATGGCAGCCCACTCCAAGCCCGAAAAGGCCCCATTGGTCAAAGGGATAGCCGAGTTTGAATAGGGCGATGAGTGATAGCGCAATCATAGCCGGTCCCACAGCCCGGAAGAACAGCAGCCCCATCATTATATAAAAAGCCAACTCATAGCTCAGGCTCCAATAGACCCAGTTCATCGTGGGAACATGAGATGCGGGCGAAGTGAGGGCTGTAACTGTATAGAACCAGCTGACGGCGTCCTTCGGAAGGCCAGTGACATCGTTCGCGCCTGAAGTGGTTAGCCGCAGAGCCACAACCCACAGAACCAGGAGAAGACTAGCCCAATAGGGCGGATAGATTCGCATCAAGCGGCGAAACCAAAACATCGTAACACCTCCCTTTTGCTTAGACGCGGCGGCCGAAATGCAGAATCCGCTAAGAACGAAGAAGACGGAAACGCCAATCCAGCCTTGCCTTGCCATGCCGTGATAGACGTCCGGAAGGGCCGGGTAGGGTGCGTTGAAGTGAAAAACAGCCACGGCAATCGCGGAACAACCTCGAAGAATGTCTATCGTTGAATTCCGCCTGTCGTCAGTGGTGCTCATTCGTGCTTATGGACGGTGACTGAGACGGCAGAACCCGAAAGCCACAATGTTACTAGATCGCCTGTCTCCTGATCGAGAGAAGATGATCGTCGGCCGGTCTAAGAGATGCGACCTGGTAATGGGACTGCGCGACTGCCGTCGAAAGGCATGTCGGTTCGATAGCCACCCGGAGCACCACTCGCTCCCTCGAGGGAGGGCCGGCGGAGGCTATAGGGCCTGCTCAAAACTACGGATAAGCCCAAGAGCGGATAGGCAGGTTGATGTGCGCCAAGAGAGATCGTTGACGAGCTGGAATACATTCTTCGCATAGGAGTCCGCCAGCAGCGATGGGCCCCCTCATCGCCAGGGCGAAATGTGTATCGCGTCGTCCACGACGACTATTCTCTGTCTTCCGTCCCTCGATAAGACATGTTCCCTGATCTCCGCGATGGACGGGTATGCCGGATCGTTTCCGAACAACCTGGCGTCATCTATTATCACCATGTGCTCGAAGCGGCTTGGAAAGATGCAATCCAGCTCCTCGATGATAGGCGTGTCTTTTGCACCACGCGCCGAAATTCCACCTGAATAGTGGCCATCAAGCCAGAACAACGCGGGCCCATCAAGATTCTCAACCACTCTCCGCAAGACATCCCCGCTGTCGCCAAATAGAAGGTCGATGTGCGGAAATGCGGCGAATCTCCCTTTTGCCGAATCGTGGTATTCGCGGCTTAGCTCTATCGAATGGATTTGGTCGAAGTGTCTGCGCATTGCCTCCACCATGTTACCGGCAAACGTCCCCGTTTCGACGAGAATGCGCAGCCTGTGGGCCTTGGCTGCGCGGCGAAGGTTTCGCTGTTTTAGGGCATCAGGCGGTGGCAGCGGACGGCCAGCTATCTCCCAGGCCCGAATCAGCAATCTCTCCCTCCGCGCACACCACAATTGATAGAGCGGCGTCCGCCTTAGCGCGCCCTTAAGGTGGTCAACGGTACGCATTGTATGCGGGACAAAGGGTCAATCCAAAGCATGGACGAGAGTTCAGCGCCAGCAGACTTCGATCTGGGTAAATTGCCCTGGATTCACACGATCAAGCGGCGCGCCGCCGAACGCGCGAACACTGAACCTAGGTTCGGCAGCCAATAGCTCAAAGCAATGTTGCGGGTCGCCCAAGCCGTTAAGACCGAGAGGGTGCAGTTCGATGACGGCACACGATCCCGATGGAGCCGCGACCTGGCAAAAAGCCGCCAAGAGCGCAGTCTCATAACCCTCCACATCAATCTTCATCAGAAAAGGCCGCGGGCCCTCGAACCGATGAACAATCTCCCGGATATCGACAGCGGCCATGCTTGGGCCGTTTGCGGACACGTGCCCCATCACCGAGCCGGAGGGGTCGAAGTTCAGGCTCCTATCGCCCGCCGACGCCGCGACATCCATGATCTCGCAGCGATCCTCGAGGCGGTTGAGACGGAGCGAATACCGCAGGAGTCGAACGGCGTCCGATCCAGGTTCAACCGCCAGGGCACTCGCCGCGGCGTTGCGCAGGAGGACCGACAGAGTCATAGCACCGATGTTGGCACCGATATCAAGAAACCTCGGGCGTTCCAGCGACAGTGCAAGCAGGCGGTCCTGCAGAGCCCGGTCGAAGTTCTCGTAATTCCGGCTGCCGGTCCACGCCCACGAATGCGTCACCGCGTTGAATGCGATCTGGCCCCCGTGAAACGGTTGGGTAAGCGTCAGGTTGCGCGCAAGGCGCTTGGCGATCTTGCGCAAGAACCTCGATCGATGCAGAAACCTGACGGGTCCGCTAATTGTTCGGATGTTGATTAGTTTGGTCACCCGTCGTGAAATCAGTCCCATCAAGGCAATGGACTGCAACCGTCTCTCCGTCAAGTTACGGGGCAATGGAAGTCCCGGCCGGAGTAGATAGAAGCGGCCGCATCGAGCTTCCTGCCTTGTGAAGTGTCCAACCCCGCGGAATGGGCGGATTCGTTACACGCAGCGCAGTTCTTGGCTTCGCTGTGTTTAATGCGTTGAGGTCTTTCAGATGTTCCCTCTTGCTTCTAGGAGGGTAGATCGGACGGCTCGTGGCGCTCGTTCGCCCCAAATAGAGTAAATAATTACGGATCAATGGCTTCATTTCAAAGCGAATCCGTGCACGCCCCCGCTTCAGCAATGACTTCAACCCGGGGAGACATAAAGCACCTAGACTATATCGACGCGGTGCGAGGCCTCGCATTCCTCTGGGTTCTCACCTTCCACTGCGCGCTTTGCGTCGGCCAATTTCCGCTGCGATGGCTGTTCCTTCACGGGGTATTCGGAGTCGAATTGTTCTTTCTCGCGAGTGCTATCACGCTCAACGCGTCATGGATGCAGCGTCGCGAAGTCGATCGTTTCCCGGCGCTCGCTTTCTACGTGCGCAGATTCCTGCGCATCGCGCCAATGTTCTGGCTGGGCATGGTGTTCTATACGCTCCTTCCCGACGTGATGCCACACTTCTGGTTGGGCCAATTTGCGCCGAACGGAGTTCGGCCAGTTTACTTTCTCGCGACGGCAAGCTTCGTAAACGGGTGGTACCCCTACTCGTTCAGCAGCATCGTGCCCGGGGGATGGTCAATCGCGGTCGAGATGACATTCTACCTCTTTTGCCCGCTGTGTTTCACGCTGTTGGGAACTCCGAGGCGCGCGGCCGCGGCCACCGTGTTGTGTCTCTGGCTCTCGCATTATTTCTACGACGCGGTCCCCCAATTCCTGCGGAGCCATCTTTTCCCAGGTGTGCAGGTGGACGGCGCCTTCTTGCATTGGGGGCACTTTTGGTTCCCAACCCAGGCACCGGTATTCATGCTCGGATTCTGCATCTATCACCTCTTGAGCAATCCCCAGGTCCGGCGCTTGGTGAGAGATCGCTTCTTGGCCTGGACGATTCTCGTGGCGTGCATTCTTGCTTTATGGGGATTCCTTCCGGGACAAACCCACTTTACCCCGGTGGATTTCTGGGTTGTCGCGGCCTTGGCGGGAGTGGTCGTCTCGATTTCTGGAGGGGCCGTGCCGATTCTGGTGATGAGGCCGCTGCGCTATGTTGGGATCCTGAGTTACAGCTGCTATTTGGTGCATTTCGCGGCGCTCGGCCTCGCCTTGCGCCTCTTCCATATTCGGCTTTCGGCGGATGAACCCGGCCGGGATTTTGGCTCGCCCGTGCTAAATTTCACCTATTTCGCGGCGCTCTGCGGGCTCACGTTGGCGGCGACTGTCGTTGTTGCCGCCCTTACAAGCCGTCTAGTCGAGAGACCAGGAATCGAGCTCGGCCGCAGAATTGTACGTCGCCTGAACCGGAAGTTTCCGCAGAGTTCAGGCGCAGTCCACGAGAGGTGAGTTGTTTTGCGGCCCTATGCAAGCGATTGTCTTCCGGTTCCACGCGAATGCCTTTGGCCGAGAATGCGATGGTCGCTGAGGTGCCCGCAGAAGATTCCACGTTGCGCGTTTATCGAATATGGGTGAGTCTCTTGGGTACCGCCGCAATTCCGTAGGCGACCCCGACAATTGAGAAGAGACCTTCCGCTCGTATTCACAGTTGGCCGGATCCTGATGCGCGTGCGCCCGGCGTCTCTGGCGTCGTTCATCAAGCGGCTGCTTGGGATTCGACGCCGCACGGTCACAACCGATGAGGGGAGGTTTTGGGTGGACCCGGCGAGCTATGTCGGCCTTGAGCTGGCAGAGACAGGCTCCCTCGAGCCAGGCACGCTCGAGGCGATGCGCCGGTACCTTCGCCCGGGCGACACGTTCATCGATATTGGCGCAAACGAGGGCTTTTTCACAGTTGTGGCCAGCAGGATGGTCGGTAACGCGGGCCGCGTGCTCGCGGTCGAGCCGCAGCAAAGGCTTGAGCCAGTGTTGGCAAGGAACTTGAAGGAGAATCTCTGCAAAAACGTAGCCGTGGTTCAGGCTGCCATCTCCAATTGCTCCGGAACGGCCACACTTCACCTAGCGCCGGACATGAACACGGGCTCCTCCGGGCTCGCCGTGGCGACCCATTACCGGGTCGCGACACAACTTACCCCTTTGATGACCCTTACCGAGCTGTTGGCGCATGTGCCCAATGCGAAGCCGATTGTGAAGATGGACATTGAAGGGTATGAGTATGAGGCGATTCTAGGCAGTGAGAATGTGTTTCGCTTAGGCCTCATAGCAACATTAATCGTTGAGCCACATGATCATATGTTACGCCAACGCAACCTTGATGTCGAAGCCTTGCCCAGATTCCTGCGAAGCTGCGGTTATGAGCAAACGACCCAGTATCAAGGCCGTGTCTGGGTGAGACCCCGTAGCTCTTCTTCGTGAGACTCCGCCGCTCGACTGTCGCCGCCATTCCGTGCGACTTAGCTTCCGGGAACGTACTCGGTTTATCATTTCGCGGGCGAGCAATCCAACCAGTTCGATAACCTTCCTTCGGACGCGACGCCTAACCGCGTCTCATTGTGCCAAGGGAACCTATTTCCGATGCGCCCGCAGCTCGTTCGCCTTCGCCACGCTCAAGAACTCATAGATCCCCATGAGTCGGCAGAAGACGTACCCGCGGCGGCCGTCGAGAAACCCCGCACGAATCACATAATGATATGCGAAACGCAGTGCGGGCCGAAACGGAACCCGCGCCATGAGAGCCTTCAGCTTCCGCTTGCGGGCCAGACCCGGATGAATTGGCGCCTGCCCGGCCGCATCAAGTCCCTCGTCAGACAATAGAAGGCGGGCCTCCCAATTGGAGTATCGGTTATGTTTCTCGACCCATGTATCGATGGTCGGAAAGGCATAGTGCTCCATCTCCCCTGACAGGTGTCCGGTTGTGCCGTTCAGCACTACATGCTCGTGCACCTCATTGTCGCCGGACAACGAGTCTCCCAAGCCGTCGAATTGCTCGTATCTGCCCAGCCGATGCCGAAAGAAGCGCAGGTTCCAGCTCGGATAGTATCCGCAATGCCTTAGCCAGCCATTGAGGAACCAAAAACGCCGGTTGACGTAGTAGCCGTCCACCGAGGGCTTTTCGACGGTTCGCCTCAATTCCTCGGCCAGCTCCGGCGTGATTCGCTCGTCCGCATCGAGGATGAATACCCACTCATTTTTCCAGGGGATGTTGGCGAGCGCCCAGTTCTTCTTCTTGGGATAACTGCCGTTCCATTTGAATTCGACCACCTGCGCCCCAAGCGACGCGGCAATCTCGCGCGTACCGTCGGTGCTGGCGGAATCCACGACGACAATCTCGCCCGCGAACCTCGCCGACTCGATGCAGGCCCGGATGTTATCCCGCTCATTCTTGGCCGGAATAAAGACTGAGATTGGGCAGGGGGCGCTCACGAATCAGGTGAGGACCGTCGTGCCCTCCCCTTCCCGCTCGCAGCGCGGGAAGGCAGCGCTGGCACAAGGATTCCTGCTGGGACCGGTCTCTCTGGCGTCATAGGCGAAAGGACGTAGACTATTGTGGACACCGATCAAAGCAACAGCGTTGCCACCGGGCATGCCCGGGCGCATCGGCAGCGATGTTTGGACCGTCCTTCGGCTTCGTTCAGCGCGTTGCTCGATTTCGCATTTTCGGCATGTGGGTGAAACTGCGTATAGCAGCATTGCCCAACATTGTTGCACGTCGCAGGGTTTTATTGTTGAGTCACTTGCGCTAGGAAGAAGCTTAACTTCCGTCTTCCCCGGACCCCTCCGCCCTGCCGTGAAACCTTGCCGCTCCTTCCGAAGCGACGGGGCGAAGCATTCTAGAAGAACAGGATAGTCTTGCTCCAATCGTCATGTTTGCATTCGGGTCATTATGGTCATCGCGAAATCACGCATTTCCGGCATCAAGATTGCGGTCATTGCCACCAAGAGGGCTACTCTTCTGCCATATCGGAGCCGTCCGGATGGAAACCCGTTTCGCATCCTGGGCCGCGCACTGCATGCCAATAGCGGCGCCGTTTGATCCATGAGCGAAAGCCAAATCACATCCAGCGCCCCGCTTCCGGACGTCGAGTTGGTAATTGAGCGCGGCCGGAGCGCCGCGCGGTATTGGAGCGACCTTTGGCGCTACCGCGAGTTGCTCTACTTCCTCGTGAAGCGCGACATAAACGTTCGCTACAAGCAGGCGGTCCTCGGGGCTTCCTGGGCGCTCGTGCAGCCGCTGGTCACAATGGTCGTGTTCACGTTCGTTTTCAGCAATCTTGCTCACATGTCCTCGGGCAAGGTGCCCTATCCGATGCTTGTCCTCGCCGGGCTTCTTCCGTGGCAGCTCTTTTCATCAGCCCTGTCGGGTTCAAGCTCGAGCCTGGTCTCCAACACCAACCTCATTTCGAAGATCTATTTCCCCCGGCTCTTGGTTCCCCTCTCCTCGATGGGCGTCGCGTTGGCCGACTTCCTTGTCACCCTGCTTTTGTACGCCGTGTTTGCAGTCAGCTTTGGCGTGTGGCCAACCTGGAGAGTTCTGCTCATGCCCATCTTTGTGGTCGTGACGCTGGTCATTGCTCTCGGTGCCGGCCTTTGGCTGAGCGCGCTAACCGTGAAGTACCGCGACTTCCGCTTCCTCGTGCCGTTTCTGCTGCAATTCGGAGTATTCGCCACACCCGTCGGTTATCGAACTGACATACTTCATACGTGGGGAAACCTGCTGGCTTTCAATCCACTCACAGGCATCATCGCGTTATTCCGCTGGAGCCTGCTGGGAGCTGACTTCCAACTCGACCCGCTCGACGTCACAATGTCGGTTCTCGGCGCCGCGCTGTTGCTCGTTTCCGGCCTGTGGTATTTCCGGAGAACGGAAAGAGGTTTCTCCGACATCATTTAGACAGCCGATCGCCCCAAATGCCGCCCCCTGTCATCGTAGTCGAGAACCTGTCCAAGCGATTCATGATCGGCGGCGCAAGGCGGCATGACACCCTGCGCGATCGCCTCACCGCGGCCTTCGCGTCGTCATGGCAGCGGATCAGGTCAGTGCGGTCGGCGAACTTCATGGAGCACGCAGAGGAGGAATTCTGGGCGCTGCGCGACGTCTCTTTCGAAGTCAACAAGGGGGACGTCGTAGGCATCGTCGGGCGCAACGGGGCGGGAAAGTCCACGCTGCTGAAGATATTGTCGCGGATCACCGAGCCCACCAGCGGCCGGATTCGCCTGCGAGGTCGTGTCGTGAGCTTGCTCGAAATCGGAACCGGGTTTCATCCGGAGCTCACGGGGCGGGAAAACATCTTTTTGAATGGCGCCATACTTGGCATGTCGCGCCAGGAGATTCGCCGGAAGTACGATGAGATCGTTGCGTTCGCGGAAGTCGGGCCCTTTCTTGAGACACCCGTAAAGCGGTATTCGAGCGGAATGTACGTGCGGCTGGCGTTCTCGGTTGCGGCGCATCTCGAACCGGAGATTCTGATAATCGACGAGGTCCTGGCCGTCGGTGATATCGCCTTTCAAAAGAAGTGCTTGGGAAAGATGCAGGCGGTCTCCGCCAACGAGGGGCGAACCGTGCTTTTTGTCTCACACAACATCGACGCGGTGCGCCGCCTGTGCACCTCGGCCATCTTGCTGAATGCGGGCCGCATTCAGGCAATCGGCCAAACCCAGCGTGTGCTCAACACCTATCTTCAAGAGCACTTCGCCGAAGAGACGCTTCGCGTGCCCGCTCCGGACGCTCAGCTCCAGTCAACGGCGTACACGATGGCGGTCTCTCTCGAGACCCTGGACGGCGTCAAGCGCTCGGTGGTCGCGGTAGGCCAGCCTTGGCGGGTGCGGGTGCGCTTCAAAGCATGCCGCGCCTATGATCATTTCGTGGTCGGACTTGGCCTAGTGGCGGCCGACGGTGTCCCCGCCCAGACCGCGTGGAGCGAGCCGGCGGCCGTCACCCCAGGTGCCTATGAAGCGACCTTTGAGCAGCAGGCCACGCTCCAGGCCAGTACGTACACGCTGCTCGTGGGCCTAAGCGATTCGGACAAAAATATGCAGCAGATAGAAGCGGCCCGAATTGATATATCAGGCGACAATCCCCAGGGACATTTTCCAGTGACTGCGGGTGTGGGCACGGTCCTCAACACCATGAAGGTAACCTTGCGAAGCGCGTGAACCTTCGCCAGGCAGACCTGGAATCGTACCTTTCAAGGCCAAGCCCGATTGAGCCCTTCCTTCGGTTCCTCCTGAAACCCGCGGCCGAGCCGGTGATCCTGGATATCGGCGCATGCGAGGGCGAGGACTCAATTCGCTACGCCCGCCTTTTCCCCAGGGCACGCATCCTCGCGTTTGAACCGCTGCCGGAGAACCAGAGAATATTGATTGCCAACTTCTCCAAGTACGGTGTTGCAGCCGAATTGGTGCCGCTGGCCCTTTCCGATCGCCGGGGCTCCGCAACCTTCCACGTCTCCGCCGGGCGGCCACCTGAGCTTTTTTCCGGCGAGTCCTGGAACTACGGAAACAAGTCCAGCTCGCTACTGCCACCGGCCGCGGCTGAGCCGATGTTTGGATGGATAAACTTCCCCGAGACCATCACCGTCCAATGCGAGACACTGGACGCCGCATGCGCTTCACACGCCTTGCGCAGCGTTGATTTTGTGCACATGGACGTCCAGGGAGCCGAGGGACTTGTGATCGAGGGCGCCAAGCTGATGTTGCCTCGGATCCGCGTCATCTGGCTCGAGGTCAGCAACCGAACGCTTTACCGGGGGCAGAAGCTGCGGACGGAAATCGAGGAGGTGCTGCAGCGCAAAGGTTTCGCGCTGGCGTACGAGGAATCCCGTGGGCTTGAGGGCGACCAGTTTTACGTGAACATGCGCTTCGCGCGCAATCGCCTCTGGGTGATCGGCCGGCGCCTGCGGCGCCTATGCTCGCATCTGGCACGCCCCTTTCACTCGAACCCGACGCCGCCATGATAATCAGCCGCCTTACCGGAGGACTGGGCAACCAGATGTTCCAATATGCAGCAGGCCTTTCCCTTGCGGAGCACCACCGCACGGTCCTGAAACTCGACGTGAGTTGGTTCCAAATGGATCCGGCATACGAGGCGCACAACCGCTACGCGCTAAGCTGCCTCAACATAACCGAACAATTCGCGGTCCAGCAGGAGATCGAAGGGCTTCAGGGCGTCCAGCTCACGCGGTCCGAGCGCTTCGCCGCGCGGCTAGCCAAGTCGCTTCACCTCTATCGATATGCAAGCCGGCACGCCGGACCCTCGAATCTGCATTATGCCGAGAGTTTTCGGTTCTATCCCGGTTTCTTCCAGCAGCCCGACAATACCTACCTGCACGGAATGTGGCAGTCCGAGCAGTTCTTTGCTCCGATCTCGGACCTTCTCCGACTCCATTTCAGCTTCCGTTACGGCATGCAGCCCGGCGTGTCGGAATTGATGTCGCGGATCAGGGGCGAGGGCCCGTCGGTCGCGATTCACTTCCGGCGCGGCGACTATGTCCGCAATTCCGGATTCAACGAGGTCATCGGGGTTCTTGACTTCGACTATTACCGAAGGGCGATGGCGCACATGCGTGAAAGGCACCCCAACCTGACTTTTTATGTGTTTTCCGACGACATCGATTCGATCGAACGCGAATTCAAGCCGACGGCCCCCTGTGTCTACGTCCGCGCCGTGGAACATTGGCATTCCTACGACAAGATCCGCCTGATGAGCGCATGCAGCCATGCGATCATTTCAAACAGCACCTTCGCATGGTGGGCGGCGTGGCTGAATCCGAGTTCCAACAAGACAGTGATTGCTCCGGATCCCTGGTTTGCCGGCGGGACCCAGGATGGGCGCGACGTCATTCCGGCCGCCTGGCTGCGGTTGCCAAGGCAGGCTTGAGAAGGCTTCATGCGAATCGCATTCATATCCACCATTCTCACCTATCCGTGGGGAGGCGCGGACACGCTTTGGACTTCAGCGGCGGAGGCCGCGGTGGCTCGCGGCGACCTCGTGCTGCTCGTAATCTCGAAGATCGCAGCCAGCCATGCGCGCGTGGCTGCTCTTGTCGAGCTGGGCGCGACGCTTCTTGTCAGGCCCGCACCGGAGATCCCTACCTCATTCTTGCAGCGCGCCTGGCATAAACGCCCCTGGCAGGCGAGCCGCTCCGAGGTGCTTGCCGCTGGTGTGCGCGCTTTCGAGCCCGATTTGCTGGTTTTCAGCTGCGGCGGCACATATGACCTGAGCGTCGATCCCGAGTTCGCCGACTTGCTGAAAGCGAGAGGTACGCCCTATAGGGTGATCGCTAACTTTCAGTACGAGCATCCCGCGCTGGAGGAGGCTGACCGCCAGAGGGCACGCGAGATTCTCGAGGCGGCAGATCGCGTCTTTTTTGTTTCGCCGCGCAACTTGGAGATCACCCGCCTGCATCTGCAATCTCCGCTGCTCAATGCAGATTGCGTCCACAATCCCCTTGCTCCGGCCTTAAGTCCCCCGTGGGCGCCGCCGCAGCCATGGTCCCTCGCCTGCGTTGCCCGGCTCGATCCAGTCAAGGGCCTGGATCTGTTGCTGCCTGCCCTCGGCGCGGCACTGGGCGACACCCCCGGCTGGCAGCTCAACATCTACGGCCGCGGATCCCAGCGGGGTTACCTCGAGACCTGTGCCCGCCATTGTGAGCTATCTGACCGCGTAAACTTTCGCGGTTTCGAGCCCGATCTGCACCAGATTTGGGCGCAGAATCACATCTTGGTTTCCCCGGCCGTTGACGAAGGTGTGCCAATGACAATCCCCGAAGCCATGCTTCGCGGTCGAGCAGTTCTAGCAACCCGTGTTGGCGGTGCAACCGAGTGGATTGAGCATCGCAAGAACGGCTTCATCTGCCCAGCCCCAACGGTCGACCTTCTTTCCGATTCGCTGCGCGAGGCATGGAGCGAGCGCCTTCGCTGGCAGGAAATGGGCGAGGCAGCCGCAATAAGCGCCCGGACCCATTATAGGCCCGATGATTTCAAGAAGCTCCTGGCCTGAGCCCAATCGACATGCCTCTTGCACCACCGTCCATCGACCTTCGTCGGAGCCTCGGATTCAAATCGGTGCAATTACATCGCGCCGCGACTGGGTCCGCAGCCTCCGCGCCGAGACGCGTTTCCGAAATGGCGTCACTGCGCACCGCTGCGTTAGATCGGTCGAGCCCGCGGGTGACACTATTTGAATACTTCGGCGCTCAAGCCACAGGCCAAACAACCAAGCGTTGTAAGCTCATTCATCTCGGCAACGAAGGCGCCTCAAGTGGATCCACGACGTCCCGCCGGCTAGTTCCAAAAGCATGTTTGTGAGGCTAAGCACCGCAAGATGGCTTCAAGCCGGAATCAACGCGCTTCGGGTGAGCCGGCTGCGGCTGCATGGAGCGTCTGTCGGTACCGGGACACGGGTTGAATCCGAGGTCTTCGCTCGTCGGGCGTGGCGTGGCGGCCGGGCCGGGCGGATCGCCATCGGACGGAACTGCAGCCTTGAGACCGGCGTTGTCCTCGAGGCATTCGGCGGCGGAATCGAGCTTGGAAGAAATGTGTTCCTTGGACCTTATTCGGTGATCTATGGCCATGGAGGCGTAACGATCGGCGACAGCTGCCTGATCGCCATGCACTGCCGAATCCTGTCCTCGAGTCACGGAGTCCCGCAGTTCGGCACCGACATTCAGTCACAACCTGATGTCTTGATGCCTACACGCCTCGGGCGGGATGTGTGGCTGGGTGCAGGTGTCACCATCCTTGGAGGGGTTGCCGTAGGCGACGGCTGCGTCATCGGTGCCGGTTCTGTCGTTACCAAGGACGTGCCACCGGGTGCAATTGCCGTCGGCTCGCCAGCGGAGATTAAGGGATTCAGGGAAGGACATCCGCCCCCGTCATGACGGGAGGAAGTTTTATGTGCGCTGCAAATGCTGAGGTGGCCAACCCACCGGGATCGCGGCCCAACCCGCAGTCAAGCGTCATGCGGGTGTTGATTCGCATCGCAAGGGACACTCTGCTCGCTGGCGGCATCCCTAACAGATCCCATTCGGGCGATCGCCCATATTCAGGTTTCCCACTTCCCCCTGGGTTCGAACCATGAGCCTCTTTGACAGCAATCCAGTTCTCAGAGAAATCCTCGACACAAAGGTGACCCGCACACCCAATGGCGAGTCGGTCGCCCTCGATTCTTACATAGACGCCAAGACAGCCGAGGCGCTCTACCGCCAGTTGCGAGCGCAGAAGCCGCAAGTTGCGGTCGAAATAGGAATGGCGAATGCCATCTCAACCCTGGCAATCCTCACGGCGCTGGAGGAAAATGGCGGCGAAGGGCGGCTCGTGTCGATCGATCCCAACCAAGGCACCCAGTGGCGCAATTGCGGCCGTGCAGCGGTTCAGCGCGCGGGCCTCAGTCACCGCCATCAGGTGATAGAGGAGGCGGACTGGTCGGCCCTGCCGCGCCTTCATAGCTTGGGAACGCGCATTGAATTTGGGTATATCGACGGGTGGCACACCTTTGACTATGCCCTGCTGGATTTTTGGTATCTCGATAAGATGCTGCGCAAGGACGGCATTGTTGCCTTCAACGATTGCGACTGGCCTGCCGTCGCCAAGGTCATGGACTTCGTGCTCACCCACCGCCGGTACAGCGAAATCGACGCGGGCCTGCCAAAGGCTTACCAGCGTCCCGGCGGCGTCGTCGACATCCTGCGAAAGGTCAAGCACGGGCGCCTGGGCGACTATTTTCGCCAAGGCCAGGACCGCTATTTCCGAAAGATGGAGGAGTGGGAGCCAACCTGGAATTACTTCAAGGCATTCTGACGAACCATTCCGAGTCTTTTCAAGCGCTCGCAACCTGCGGCTTCACTTCGGGCCTCAGCCATAGAAATAGAATAGCGTACGCCAGATCAAAGGGCGGGTGATTCATAATTCCTCGATGGAATTCATTCATGCTGCAGCTAACGGTCGTCATTCCCACCCATAATCCGGACGCGGGGCGTTTGATACGGACCCTTGCCGGGTTAAAGGCGCAAACGCTGGCCCCGGAATGCTGGGAAACTGTGCTCATCGACAACGCCTCTTCTGCTCCGATCCTGCTTGAATCGTTTGGCAATGAGGCGCCCGCCAACCTCCGGCTGATCCGCGAGTCGCAGCTTGGCCTAACCGCAGCCCGGCGGCGCGGATTCAACGAAGCCCACGCACCTTTGTTGGTCCTCGTTGACGACGACAACGTGCTCGCACCCGATTATCTTCAACACGTCGTCCGGATATTCACCGCGCACCCAAAAGTTGGCGCGTTTGGAGGCAGGAGCCTGCCCGAATTCGAGAGCGCTCCGGCGCCCGAATTGCATGAGTTCTCACCGTTGCTTGCATTGCGGGATCCGGGTGGTGAGCCGAGAATCTCCCGCGGCCTTCGGCCGGACGGTGCCAAAATGAACGAATATCCGGTGGCGGCGGCGCCAATAGGGGCGGGCATGGCCATCCGGAGTGAGGCCGCCCGGCAATGGATGGGCACGAATATGGGCGGGTCCATCACCGACCGCCGGGGTGGAGAACTCACCTCCGGGGGCGATAACGACATCGTCTTCTCGATCATGGAGCACGGATGGGAGGTCGCCTATTTCCCCGAGCTCGCGCTCACCCATATCATTCCCGCGAGCCGGCTTGACGAGCGCTACCTGGCCCGACTGAACCGCGGCATCCAGAGATCCTGGATGCAGGTTCTCACCAAACACGGGGCGAACCCGTGGCCATGCATCGCGGCATGGACGGTGCCGCTGCGAAAACTGAAGGCCTGGGTGACCTACCGCGCCTGGTCGGGCCCGGCGGCCCGCATCCGATGGCATGGCGCCTGCGGCCATTTCGAGGGCAGGGCCCGATGAGTTCTTCCCACAAGCTGAGCACTGCCGGCGCCCTGGTGATCCATGGCCGCTGGGACACGATTGTGCAGCAATTCCGCGCCCATTGGCGCGCGCACAGGCTGCGGAGAAGCGGGAGCCGGCCCTTTGTTCACCGCACTGCCGGATTCCCGCTTATATGCTTCCCGGACATGCCCGATTCGTGCAGCCAGTACCTCCACGGTGCCGACGACAGATGGGAGGTTGAACTGCTCAGGGACTGGCTTTGCCCAGGCGACGCTTTCATCGACGCCGGCGCCAATCTCGGGCTGTATGCGCACGCCATCGCTAGTCATTTTTCCGGGCGAGTCAGGGTCCTGGCAGTCGAGCCCTCACCCTATCTGGTCGGCCGCCTGAGGGAAGCAGCCGACCGCTTGAGGGAGAGCGGCTTAACGGCGGTACAGTCAGCGGCCGGCCACGAGACGGGCGAAACGGACTTCTTCATTGCCCGCCCAGGTCTTACCACAGTCTCGCAGTCCATTAGAATGGATGCCGAGAGCGTGTCCGACTACGAACCCCATCGCGTGCCGATGGACACTCTGGGAGGATTGTCCTCGGCCTATCTTGGTGATGCCCGCGTCGCGGCAGTTAAGCTTGATGTCGAAGGGGCCGAACCCCTCGCCCTGAAGGGGGCACCGGCGTCGTGGCTTTCTTCCGACGGGCCCTTGTGGTTGATCGAGATCAATGTGCCCGTGCTCGCACGGATGGGATTCGGCGCAAGCGATATCATCCGATGGTTCCCAGTGCCCTCTTTTGAACGCTGGCTAATCCCCAAGTACCCCTATTCGACAGGCGTCGAGCCGAAGCCGCGGCTGGTTTCCGAGAGAGATGGTTTCTGCGACGCGCGATTCTACAACTTTGTTGCCGTGCCGTCCGGTCCGGCGCAGGCCGAGCGTCGCGCGCGTGTGCTTACACGGTTTCAGCATAAGCGCGGCCGGTCGATTGCTGCGCCACCACGTTGAACGCTCCTATTGCAAACAGGGCCGAGGCGATGCCTTCCGTCCCAGAGTGGACCTTGACGCCAGACACCCCCTAGGGATTCCGCTTTTACAACTCGATTTCCAAGTTTGGACGGATGGAGGGGCGTGGCGATCCTGATGGTTCTGTTCGCGCATGGAGCGTCGAGGGCCTACCTAGGCCAGGTGGGTGTGCGAGTGTTCTTCTGCATCAGCGGGTTCCTGATTACATTCCTGCTGCTTGAGGAGGAGCGCGAAACCCGCAGATTAGATTGGAGGAGGTTCTTCGCGCGGCGCGCCCTGCGCATCATGCCCGTTTATTATGCGTTCCTGCTCTTTGTCGGCGCCACGAACTCTTCGCTCCATTGGGGCGTCAACTGGCAGAACTTCTTCACTTCGCTGACATTCACCAATGGGGATTGGCTGCGCCGATATTCCACATGGCCCCTTGCGCATACTTGGTCGCTCGCGGTTGAACAGCAGTTCTACCTCTTCTGGCCCATCTTCTTGTCTGCGATCACAGGGGTCGCCCGACGAAACACAGTCGTCGCAGCCCTCATCGGCTTGCCTCTGGCGCGCATGGCGCTAGTCCTTATTGGATATACGTTTCCACTGGGTTTACCGTTCGTCGCCAATGCCGATTACCTGTTGGTCGGAGCCATGGCGGCGATGCTCTTGCCACGGTTGCGATCCATCGCTGACTCGGCCAGCAGCAATCAGAAGGGGGCGATTGAGTTTCTCAGTCTCGGAATATTCGGAACGGTTTGGCTTCTTCTCGACAGGGCGCAACAGCTCGGAATCAGTCCGAATCTTGTCATGTGCTTTGAGGTTGGGCCGGGCACGACGCTTATGGCCGCCAGCATCGCGGTCGCCGTCGCCGGCACTGTGGTTAGCCCATCGGGCTGGCTGGCCGCCCTCTTGAATTCCTCGTTGATGGTGGCGCTGGGCCTCGTCTCCTACAGTATCTACATGTGGCAGCAGCTTGCATTCGATCCATACAGTGCGCACCCGGCCGCCTGGCAAAAATTCCCCGCGAACATCGTCATCGCCATAGCCCTCGGAACATTCTCCTATCTCTCGTGGGAACGCTGGTTTCTCCGTTTGAAGAGGAGGTATTCCAGCCGAGCTCCGATTCCAGTCGCCATAAGTTGAATTTCAATGATCTCTCGGCAATTCCAGGCCGGTCCCGAGTTGTGCCCTGCTTCTTGCAGTGGCAACGGGGCAGGGACAAGGAAGACGCCCTTCCCCAAGCGATAGGATAATCTCATACGTTGCCCGTCGTCCGAGTCTATCTACTTACGTACCGCCGAAATGTCCTTCTGCGCCGGGCTTTGCGCAGCCTGCTCGCCCAGACGTTCACCGATTGGGTTTGCGAATTCCACAACGACGATCCCGATGACCCGTTTCCTACCCGTCTCGCTGCCGAGACTGGCGACTCGCGTCTCCTCATGCGCCAGCATGCGAAGAACCTGGGGGCTACGCGTACCTTTAACCTGGTGTTTGCCCCCGCGGAGGAGCGCTATGTATGCCTGCTTGAGGATGACAATTGGTGGGAGCCGACCTTTCTCGAGCGGCTCGTGGGGTTGGCGGACGAGCACCCCGAGGCCGGCTTCGTCTGGAGCAACATGAAGATCTGGCAGGAGACCAGCGGGGGCGAATGGATTGCGACGGGGAAAACCACCGCAGAAATCATGTGGCCGGGGCAGGAACTGACGGATCTCACCTATTTCTATTGGCCGCAACCGCAGCAGCGCTTCAACACGCTGCACTACAATGGGTCGACCCTCTTCCGTTCCTCGGAGGCGAAGCCGCTACAGATACACCCGAGCACGCCGCAACTGGCAATGGAGACGATGCGCGACCGGGCCCTGCGTTACCCCGGGCTCTATCTTAGGGAACCCCTTGTCAATTTTGCCTGGACGATAAGCACCTACCGCGAGCAACAAACCCGGCTCTGGCTGGAGTTTGACGCATTGCTTGATGCCTCGTTCCTGCGGTGCTGCATGCGCGCGGCACCCAGCGCGGCCGAGTTGTGGCGCGATGCGGCGAACGCCCGTCCGAGGCGAACGGCCAGCCTGCTGATACACGCTTGGCTCGCAGGGCGAATGTCGGAGTTCGCGCGCCACGCCCGCCCGCGCGATTGGATCCGCGTTTCGGCGCATGCACTCAGGCATCCTATCCTGTTCTGGCACGTCATCACGGCCCGCCAGACACACGGCGAGATCTGGAAATTCCTTCTCGACGTCACGGCAAAGCGCTTTGCCGAGGCGGAATTCCAAGGCACGCGCGGCTGGGGGCCGCGCCGCCCCCTGGGCGTGGAGCCCGCAAGTTCTTCACCTCCCGGCGCCTAATCAGAACCAACAGGCGCTACAACCCCCACTTTCGCTTGTGCTCAACTTCCGTAGGCGGCGGACCTTCATTGCGAAGGAATACCTTGCGCAGTATGCGCGATCTGCGGAGATTCCGCCGCAATCCGGCGGGGGCAACCACGAAGGCGAGCTTGCGCAACGCCTGCACAAACGCGGTCCCAGACACCTTCGCCCATCCGCCAATTGTCATTCTTTGGCCCACACACGAATCCAATATCGGCACCCAAGCTCGTGGGCCCAACTCGGCATTCACAATAAGTGCGATGCGCTTTAGCTCGGAATTGGGCCGCCCATGGAGAATCTTCACCTTAACACAGGCAAATTGCACGTGTTGCACGATGAAGTTGTACTCCGGCCCAAGCACGGAATGCCGCAGACCAGATCTATATAGTGTGATGCGAAAGGCCTTCTGTTCGCTCACATTTGAATAGTCATAAAAGCCACCTGTGTTGCGGGACCTGTGCTCCAAATAAGTCGCCAACAAGTGCGAAAAGAATTTCTCCACCGCCGGGCTGCGGCGATAACCAAACACGCCGCCATTGAATTCAGGAAACGACTCCGGCACGCCCGGACACTTGTAATCCCGCCCCTCGAAAAGCTGATGCCCAATGATATCAAAATCCTCGAGCAGTTCAAATACCTCCGAAAGCTCGCCTGTTATGTAGGTGTCCGCGTCCAGATAGATGAACTTCTCGTAGGGACATAACGACATCAGGAGCTTGTCCCTAAAATCGAAGCTTGGGTTCTCAGCTATAACAAGGTCGTCCCAGAATTTCTCCCCATGAATCTTGTCGGCGATAAGGCAAATTCGCGCGCTTGGGTTGGCGGCCCTAAGGCTTGCGGCGGATTCGGCCGCCTCCCGGAAGAAGAGATCGCCGGTGGCCACATAAACAAAACCGCGGGTCCCTGGCAAACAGGCTGTTCCGTCCATGCCGCAAGAGGTAGGCGTCAACCCATGCTTCAGCAACCCTCGATTCAATGATGACGCCAGGACGCCTCCTTTACCTATCATGGCACCTGCCAAGGGCAAAGATCATGGATTGTGTCCGCGTCGGCGGTCCGTTCGAGCAACTGCGCACGGCCCGAGGACGCCGAGGCATGGAGCAGGCCGCGTATAGCCTGCCGGTCCCGGAGCCGCCGGCTGGGCCGCCGCTTGAGGTCTACCTTCTAACCGGCCGCCGATTCTGGTACCAGACCGCCTTCTGCCTTTGGACCCTGTCACGCCACGCCAACCGGAGCGTGTCTCCGATTGTCTTCGACGATGGCTCGCTGAAGGCCAAGGACTGCGATGCCCTGCGTCGCCTGTTCCCAAGCGCGAACATCGTCTCGTGCGACGAGACGCTCGCCAATCTTGACCACCACCTACCCGTTGCGCGCTTTCCCGTGCTGCGAGAACGCTGGCAGCATTATCCCAACATCCGAAAGCTCATTGACGTTCATGCCGGGTCAACAGGCTGGAAGCTCGTTCTCGACTCCGACCTTCTCTTCTTTCGCCGGCCTACATTCCTAATCGATTGGCTCGATCGGCCTCGCCAGCCGCTGCATGCAGTGGATTGTGAGACTTCTTATGGCTACTCCATGGACCTACTGGCGGGCCTGGCGGGCTCCACACTGACTGAACGCTTGAATGTCGGCCTATGCGGGCTTCAGAGCGAGAAGATCGACTGGGATCAGCTCGAATCATGGTGTCGAACCCTCATCGACCGGGCCGGGACTCATTATTACCTTGAGCAGGCGCTGGTCGCATTGCTCCTCGCCGGTAAGGACTGCGCCATCGCGCCAGCTGCAGACTACGTCACGCTGCCGCGGCCTCCCGAGGCGCAGGCCTGCGGAGCCGTCATGCATCACTACGTCGCAGGCTCCAAGAAATGGTACTTCCGGAACAACTGGAGGCGCGCAATGGGCTCCCTAACAACCCCTCCGTTCCCGCCTTGAACATTTCCTACCTAGCCGGGCGATTGCTGAGCGACCTGCAGGATAGAATGCTGGCCTCAAGGCATTTTCCCCTATTCCGGCGCTTCCTCAGCCAACGAAGCTGGACCTATGACATGTGCCGCTTCGCAGGAAGTCGCGACTTTCACACGATCTTTGATGTTGGGGCAAACGTGGGCCAGACGACTCGCCTCGTTACGCGATTCTTTCCCTCCACGACCGTTCATTCCTTTGAACCTGTGTCCTCCACCTTCCGGGAGCTGCGGTCGCGCTGCGGGCATCTCAAGAGCGTCCATCTTCATCAATTGGCGCTCGCGCGGGAACCCGGGCAAATCAAGATCCGCCTGCAACCGGAATCAGAACTCAACAGCCTGCGCTTTCATGCCACTGGCCAGGAGACCGCCTCCGAGGTGGAGACGCTGACAGTGACCACCATTGCTGCATTTTGTGCGCAGCATGCCATTGATCGAATTGATGCCCTGAAGATCGACGCCCAAGGCGCCGATCTCGACGTGCTGCGCGGCGCTGAGCCGCTCTTGGTCGGCGCCCGGATTCCTTTTGTGCTCGCGGAGGTAGCCTTCCCGCCCGATGACGTCAACAATCAGCAGTTTGAGCCCCTTCACCATTACATCGGCGACTGCGGGTTTCGCCTGTCGGGCTTCTACGAGCCGTTCAACTACGGCTTGCGGCTTTCGCTTCTCGGCTTCTGCAACGCACTCTATGTGCATCCGGAAGCCCTGGAGCAGCGGTTTAACGTCCGACCGGCAATCGCTACCGGCCGTTGTTGACTTCATCAATGACTCCCCTGGTCAGCATAATAATTCCCTGTCACAATGCCGAGCGTTGGGTTGGCGCCACAATCGAATCGGCCCTTGAGCAAACGTGGCCGAACCAGGAGGTGATCGTCGTAAACGACGGCTCCGACGACGGAAGCCTCGCCGTTGCGAGGCGCTACGAGTCGCGCAAACTTCGTGTCATCGACGAGCTTAACCGTGGGGCGGCATCTGCAAGGAACACAGGACTCGCTGCCGCCAGCGGAGAATTCATCCAGTACCTCGACGCCGACGACCTGCTGGCCCCCGACAAGATTGAGAAACAAGCCAGGATGCTGCTCGAGCGTGGACTCAACAATCTTTGCACGTGTCCTTGGGCGCGCTTCACCGGTAACATTGAAAGCGCAGTGTTCGTGCCGCAGGCGCTTTGGCGTGAGTTGAGCCCGGTTGAATGGATGATAACGGCATGGGAGCAGAATCTCATGATGGCCACAGCCACGTGGCTGATGCCCCGTGAGTTGGCAAAGAAGGCAGGGCCGTGGGACGCGAGTTTCCGCACCAATCCTCTCGATGACATGGAGTACTTCGACCGGGTTCGGGCCGTGGCCGAGCGGATTATCTTTTGTGCTGAAGCGAAGGCATACTATCGCTCGGCGCTGCCTGCCAGCCTCAGCGGGGCACGCAGCGAAGACGCTTGGAACGCAATCAGCTCGACCCTGCATCGATCGGCGGACTTGCTGCTCCGGCTCGAGGATTCGGCGCGCACGCGGCACGCCGGAGCCGCTATTCTTCAACGCTTCGTCTTTGAAGCCTATCCCCGGATGCCCGCGCTCACCAACCTGGCAACCGAGCGCGTCAGGGAGCTGGGTGGTACCAAACTGCGGCCCGAATGCGGGGCCTGGATGCGCGCGGCTGGCTTCATCCTTGGCTGGAAACTGGCGAAGCGTCTGCACGACCTTTGGCTTGCCGTCCCTCGGGTCTTGAAGAGGACCCTGGGCGTGCAGAGATCAAGTCGGCAATAGAGGCGGCAAAGCAATAGAATCGACGGGATCATCCTTCTTGTGGCCACTGTCCGGGTATACCTCTCCACCTACCGACGCCCGCAACTCCTCAAGCGTGCGGTGAATAGCCTAATCCGGCAGACGTATCCGGATTGGATCTGCGAAGTCCACAATGACGATCCCTGTGACTCCTCGCCCAAGAGCCTGGTCGAGGGCCTTGCCGACCCCCGGATATCGCTACACCAGCACACATGCAATCTCGGCGGAACGGCGACCTTCAATTTATTTTTCCGCCCGATCCGCGAGCCGTTCTATTCGGTCCTTGAGGATGACAACTGGTGGGAGCCCGGTTTTCTCGCAAGCATGCTCGAGGCTGCAAGCGCCTTTCAGGACGCTGGCGTATTCTGGGCCAACATGCGCGTATGGCAAGAACGGGCCGGCGGCTCGTGGTATGATACGGGGGCCCTCGTGCAGCCTATCGCGCAAGAGGTATCGCCGCGACGCGTGGCGTGGGGCCAGCCAATCCAACTCCACAGCGCCCTGCACTCAAACAGTGCCACACTGTTTCGCTCCTTTCCGAAACACGACTATTCCATCCCCGACGTCCCGATTTCGGTCACCGAGATGTTTCGCGAACGGACGTTTCCTTTCCCGCTGGTCTTCGTACCGCAGCCGCTCGCCAATTTTGCGCTGACGTTGCATACCGCGCGTTCCGCTGATCGGGGCGAATGGGCGGCGATGCAGTCGATGCTTGCCGCCACCTTTGTCAAACACGCCGGCTATGACGATAGGCAGCTTGAGGCCCTTTGGACGCGCGCGCGCGCCCAACATCCGCCAACCACCTCCGTTCTACTTCTGGCCTCGTTCCTGGATCCTTCGTGCTTGGGTCTGCGCCGGCATGCATGCTGGCGGGATTGGCTGTTGTTCGTCCGTGGGACTCTGCGCCGCCCATGGGTCCTTCGGAGGGTCCTCGGTGTCCGTCGCCAAAATGCAGATTGGTGGGATTTCCTCGATCGCTCTACTGCCGACCGGTTCGCTGAAGCCAGGGCCGCCGACGGCTCGGCTCAATGACAATCGAATGAGTGTAATCATCTCCCATACCAGCGTTGCGCCGTTCGTCCAGCAGGCGGCGCGCGCGATCCTGGAGGCCGGCCAGCTCGATAGGTTCATCACCACGATTCGATATGATCCCGAAAGCTCGAGCCAGCGCCGGATCTGCAGAGTCGCCAGCGCCCTCGGATTCGACCTTAAGGCCCAGCTAATGCGGCGGACGATCACCGAACTGCCTCTCGATAAGGTCGAGAGCCATCCGTTGGGCGAAATAGTGCGTCTTTTGTCGGGGCGAGTCGATCGCGAAGGCCGGCTAACCGACATGGTCTGGGAACGCTCCGAGCCCGCGTTCGACCGATTGGTCTCCCGCCGCCTGAGCGCCGTCCATGACGCTGTCTACGGATTCGAATACAGCTCATTGGCGACGTTTACGCGCGCAAGGGAGATGGGAGTGCACGCGGTCTACGATGTCCCCGCGCCCGAGCCAGGTTTTGTCCAGAACCTGATGGATGGAGAGATAGCGAGGTTCCCCGAGCTTGAAACCTCGTATCACCGCCACACGGCGGCGCGCGAGGGCCTCCGAATTGCCCGCCGACGGGCCGAATGGCATGCTGCCGAACTCGTGATCGTTGCATCCCGGTTCACATTCAACACCTTTGCCAAGGCAGGCTTGGATGTCTCCAAGGTGAGAATAGTGCCGTACGGCGCTCCGCCAGCGGTGGCATTCGAGGACACCGAGCAAGCCGGTAGCGGCCCAGCCGAGCTGCTGCGTTTGATATGGGCGGGTTCTTTCTCCATTCGCAAAGGTGCACATTATTTGGTGGATGCCTGGCGAAGAGGAAACTTTGGTCGGCACGCCCGTCTCAAGGTGTTCGGCACCAATGCGCTTCCAGATCGACTGCTACAGCCGGCGCTTGAAAACGTCGAATTCGGGGGACCCCTTCCCCAAGGCAGCTTGATGAGTCGGTACTTGGAAAACGACGCCATGATCTTTCCCACTCTCTGCGACGGCTTCGGCATGGTGGTGACGGAAGCCTGGTCCCGCGGACTCCCAGTGATCACGACAGAAATGGCGGGAGCCTCCGATCTTTTGAAGCCCCAGCAAAATGGCCTCTTGATCAAGGCGGGGTCGGCCGATGCCATCGGATCCGCAATAGAGTGGTGCCTGACCCATCGCGACGACCTACGCGCCATGAGGGCGTCCGCCCTAGCCACGGCCGCCGCCTGGCAATGGGGCGATTACCGCCGCATGCTGTCAGGCGTCCTAAAGGACAATGGTATGTTTGCCAGATCATGACGATCGCCTCTCCCATTGTCTGTTTGATCACACCTGGCCACGTCGCCTCGACGCCTCGTTTGGTCAGAAGCGCCGACGCTTTGGCCGAGGCGGGCTATGGCGTCCACGTCGTGGCAGGCCGGCACTACCCGCCCGCAGACGCCCTCGATGCCGAGATTTTGGCGAAGGCCCGATGGCACTACACGCTGGTCGATTCTCGCGGTGGCCCGGCGGCAATGATGAGGAAGCTAAGGCGCCGTTTTTTCCGCAGGATGATGCTTCACCCGGCATTCGCCACAACGGCCGTTGCGGCGCGCGCCCATCATTCGGAAGCCGCGCGTCTGGCCGCAGCCGCGGCACGCATTCCAGCCCAGCTCTTTCTCGGTCACTGCCTCGCAGGGCTGCCGGCCGCGGCATTCGCTGCCCGTGCACGAGGGGTGACATATGGCTACGATGCCGAGGATTTTCACGACGCTGAGACCGAGTCCGCCATTCGCGATCGTGCCGAATCCTCCGCACGGCGGATCCTGCAATCAGCCCTGTTGCCGGGCTGCATCCACCTTACCGCAGCCTCGCCACTGATCGGCAAGAAATTCGAAGAGGTTTACGGGGTCAAAGCCCTGACCCTGCTCAACGTCTTCCCGCAGGCGGAAGGGCCGACCGTCCCGACCATTCCGGATGGCATCACCGAGCAGCGCCCGGCCCGCTTTTATTGGTTTTCCCAGACGGTGGGTCCGGGCAGAGGCCTTGAGGCCGTAGTCGCAATCATGGGCCGGATGCGCGTCCCAGCCGAACTGCACCTCCGCGGGTTTGTGACTTCCGACTACATGTCTCATTTGGGCTCCGTCGCGCGACAGCATGGCATGACGCGCGCAATCACCTTCCTTCCTCCAGGCTCGCCTTCCGAAATGCCCCGTCTTGCAGCCAACGCCGACTTGGGGCTCTCGACCGAGGAAGCGCATCCGCTAAGCCGCGATCTCTGTCTAACAAACAAGGTGTTTGCGTATCTCCTCGCGGGAATTCCGCAGCTGTTGTCCCATACCACTGCTCAAGCGGCGTTTGCACCAGCCATTGGCGACGCCTGCTTGCTTTGCCGCCTCGAGAAAAGCGAGGAGACCGCATACCAGCTCGATGAGTTCTTTTCGAATCCTGCCCGTGTCACAGCCGCCCGAAACGCCGCTTGGGCATCGGCGCGCAGCCAGTTCTGTTGGGACGTTGAGAAGAACAAGCTCCTAGCCTCCATTGGCAGGTCCCTCTCTCCGGTATAGACCCCGAGCCGACACCGCCGGCATAACAATATTGAAATGACTTCTACCGGATCCTTGCGGGTTCTTCCTGCGGCGTCTATCCGCTGCGTATGCCGTTGATTCTCGTTTTCGCCGTCAGCATGCGGCACGAGCCTCGATTCCGTTTGAATACGACAGCATTCCCTTGGAATTTCGTAGCACTCACTTTTGCGGCCCTTTCGGCTGGGCGCCCGTGTGCTTGGCTGCTTGCCGGCCATGCCCGGCGGCACGCCTTTCCGACAGCACTGACGAGATCAATGGCTTGCCATCAGACATCTGCCGCCGCGACGCAACTGGGTGATTGCGCCCGATTGGACCATTCCCCGGACGCATGACTGCCTCAGACAAAGATTCCGTGAGCCCTGGCATCAACGATGTCACGCTGCAGATCAATTTATGCGCCGGCGATGCGGCCTATGCTGAATTCACCGTGCCCGCGCTAGTGAGGGCTCACCCCGGGGTGAGCCGTCGCCTTGCAATCGTGGATTGCTGCCGCCCCCAGCGAACCAGCCTGTTCGATCCAGAACGACGCATGCCCGAGGGCGAATTCAATCCGCGGCTCTCCAGAATCCGAAGCTTGGCGGAGAAATTGAAGGGGGCTGGCCTGTTTGATGAGATCACTTACCTTGAGCCAGGCGATGACCGCTTCCAGCGCCTTGCGGCCCGCTACTGTCGCCCATGGATGAAACAGACGCACGATTCCGGCGGCTGCGGCTATATGGCCTATTGGGCGGCCATCGATCTTCCCAGCACCCGCTTTGTGCTCCATTACGACGCCGACATGCTTGTTCATCAGGACCCGGGCTTTTCTTGGGTGGATGAGGCATTGGCACACTGGCCAAATTACGCCCAAGTGATTTCGGCAGTCCCGCGCGTGAGTCCCCCGGGCTTTACCACGATTCCGGCCGATGACGGACCGTCCTGCCATGAGGGCCGCCCAAAGGAGGCAGTGCGAGGCGGATGGCTGAATGACTGGTTCAGCACGCGATGCTTCCTTCTTGACCGCACGAGGCTCGCACCTCTGCTTCCGCTTATCTCGCCGCTTTGGTCCATAGAATTCCGCTTGCGGCGGCGGCTCGATCGCGGATATCCGCCACCACCCGAACTGGTGCTCTTCCGCTCGCTCGGAAACCGTGGTTGGCGATGCCTGAACTTGGCGTCGGAATGCGCGTGGCTTCTGCACCCCGCGCGAAAGGACCAAGAATATCTTCGTCTTCTGCCCGGCATTTTGGCGAGCGTAGCGGCCGGCCGCATTCCTGACGCCCAGCGGGGCTTCATTGATCTTCAGCTCGACGCTTGGTCGGCGTTCCAAGCCAGCCAATCGTTACCTTGAGGCCAAAGTGAGAATACTCCTCACCGCCGATCCCGGGATTCCCGTGCCGCCTCGCGGCTATGGTGGCATTGAGCGCATCATTGATTCCCTGGTGCGCGCCATGAAGGCACGGGGACACTCTGTGGGGCTGGCAGCTCATCCTGATTCCACGTCACCGGCAGACACCCATTATGGATGGCCGGCAAGAGAATCCGCCCGTGCAGTCGACACCCTGCGCAATTCCATCGCCCTAAGGGCCGCAGTGAGGGAGTTTCACCCGGACGTTCTCCACAGCTTTTCTCGCCTAGCTTATCTCCTGCCGGTCCTCCCAACCCGCTTGCCGAAGATAATGTCCTACCAGCGCCACACCGGCGGAATGCAGGTGGCCATCGGCGCCCGATTGGGAGGAAGGACGCTTCGCTTCACGGGTTGCAGCGATTTCATCTGCGGCCAGGGCCGCAAATCGGGCGGAAGATGGGACACCATACCCAATTTCGTAGAAATCGAGAAATTCGATTTTGTTCCAGCGGTTCCAACCGACGCCCCGCTCGTCTTTCTAAGCCGCATCGAGTCCGTCAAGGGTCCCGACCTTGCAATCGACATCGCGATCGCGAGCGGGCGCCGCCTCATCTTAGCCGGCAACCGCGCCGAGCGGGGACCGGAACGCGAGTTTTGGGACCGAAGGATAGCGCCCCGTCTCGATCGAGACGGGATCGAATGGGTTGGCGAGGTGGACGACACGAAGAAGAATCTTTTGCTCGGCAGCGCCGCGGCCTTACTGCTTCCCATCCAATGGGACGAGCCATTTGGCATCGTTTTCGCCGAGGCCATGGCGACGGGCGCGCCCATTATTACCTGCGCGCGGGGTGCCCTGCCTGAAATCGTCGAGCCAGGCAAGACGGGCTTTTTCATCCGCAACGCATCGGAGGGCGCGGCCGTGGTCGCGCGTCTGGGTGAGCTTGACCGGGCAGCATGCAGACGAGTAGCAGAAAGTCAGTTCAGCCTAAAGGTATGCGCCGAGCAGTACATGCGCCTTTACCGCGAGATGGCTGGCATATCCTGAGATCGTTAGGAATCGCCTTCGAACCACAAAGCTCGAGATTCCCAATTGGACGGTCGAATTCGGTGCCGAAATGGAATATTCCTGAGCTCCGTGACGACAGCAATGGAATCAATCCGCTCGGCGCCACGCGGCAACTTGGCAGGCTGCCCTTCGCTTGAACTGGCCCTGATGCCCGCCGGCAACGGAGGGACCGGGCTGAATCCCCGGAGTGCAGCATATTCCGCCTAGATGAGCTGGAAGTATGATTCCGGTCTTCCTGCAGGACTGAACGCCAACACGCCGCCGGCACACGCGCCCGCAATGGCCGCCCCAATGCACACCGCTCCGCGATATCAAACAATCGCCGCCTGGCGTGGAGTCGCTTGCCTGAGCGTCCTGTTGTTTCACAGCTTTGGAGGATTCACTTCCGAGCCGATTTGGATGCCGCTCGAGCCTGTGCGGCAATTAGCCGGAAACGGCTGGCTGGGACTACATTTGTTCTTTGTGATCAGCGGGTATTGTATCTTTGAGAGAATTGGCGTCGCGGTCGCGCGCGGAGAGGCCGCTTATTCATTCTGGATAGACAGGAGCCTGCGGATCTTCCCAACCTATTGGGCGGCCTTGGCATTCACAATTGCGCTGAATCTCGTCACCTGGCCCTTCAATCGGACCCACCTGGCTGCAAATCTGCCCTCGTCCTTCCCCTCGTTCCTTGGGGATGTTTCCCTCACGAGCGCCCTCTTTGGGCACCCCGCGTTTGTCTTGGTGAGTTGGACGCTGACGTGCGAGGTCTTCTTTTACCTGCTGGCCGGCCTGTTGTTGGCCTCAGGTGGCAATTCTCGCCACATGACGCGAGCGTTTCTTGTCGGGTCTAGCCTATGCGGACTTGCGATCGCGGTTCCGGCAACAGGCTGGACGCTGCCATTGGCGCTCTGGCCTGAGTTTTTTGCGGGAGCCTGTGTTTCATTCTCCCTAAGGGCCCGGAGCCGCAATTTCTCGGTCCTCGGGCTGGTCGTACTCCTGGCCCTGTCGGCCGCAGCGATCTGCTCCTTCGGCAGTTATGCGGGCGATTCGCGGAAGATCGCGCTGGCATTTGCCTGGGCACTGCTGGCGCTCTATCGCTGGGACGCTTGGCTAGATCGGCGCCTTGCAGTGCGCCTGCTTTCGCGTGTGGGTGTATTCTCCTTCTCGCTCTATTTGACACATGTCCAGATAATGACTCGCGTGATCAACCTCGGAATAAGGACCACCCAGCCCACGTCACCGGCGATCGTTCTGGTTTGGATTGCCGCTGTTGTCACCTCGCTGGCGTTTGGCTGGCTATTCTGGAGATTGGTTGAGTCTAGCAGCGAGCGGTTGCGCGGACGATGGCGAGCGCGTTATCCCCGGAAGGTCGGCGGCCCTCTGGGGGCGTCTGCAAATTGAATTATTCCAGGCCAAGTCTTCTCAGCCGTCTCAATGATCGCATCGCGAGGAAGATCTTTCGCGACCGAGCAGGTTACGGCCGGCCGATACCCAAGGAGGCTTTAGACCTCGAATACAGCACGGGCCATTGGGACCACTTTTTCGCTTTCGACGAGCTACCGCGAAACCTGGTTCTTGCTGGTGCGGTGAACCACTTGTTCAAACGGCCCAGCGTGCTCGACTTGGGCTGCGGCAGTGGCCGTCTGGCAGCGATCTTCCAGACCTACCCCTTCTCTCGCTATCTTGGCGTCGATCTTTCCTCAGAGGGGATCGCCCGCGCGCGTGCGCTCAACTTGCCGTCAATGGACTTCATTGAAGGGGATTTTGAAACCTGGCGTCCGGACCGTTGCTTCGACGCCATCATTTTTAACGAGTGCATCGGGTATGCGCGGGATCCGGCAGCGACTTTGAAGGGCTTTGGCCCCCATTTGACCGAGGGCGGAAGCTTCTTTCTTTCGCACTTCCGCTTTGGCAACTACGCGGCCCAGTGGCGCCGGATGGAAAAGGTCTGCTCCGTTGCAGCTGCCACGGCCGTGATGAGCCCAAAGGGCCAGGTGTGGGACATCAAGGTATTGCGCCTTCGACCCGCTTCCTACGCCTGATCCGCCCGAACACGCTCGGCCCACGAGAGCTCCTTCCCATGGAGGACTATGAGAACGCTCGCCGGCTATCCAGTGCGCTCTTCAATGTCACTGAATCCGCGTACAGCACGCCGCCGCCACTTGGGATTCCAAATCCAATTCGAGTCACCCGGATTTCGCGTCCCTCCGGCAAGTGCCCTTGGATGTAGTGGCACGTCGCTTCGCCCTCAACGTCGTTTGAAAGGGCCAGAACAATCTCGTCGATCTCGACGGCGTCTATCCGAGCGAGAAGGCTCGAAATGTTCAGGTCGTCCGGTCCGATTCCGTGCAGCGGCGAAAGTTTCCCGTGAAGGACGTGGTAGCCCGACCTCCACGAACCGCTTCTCTCAATCGCCATGAGGTCCGGAACGCTCTCCACAACGCAGACCGTGCTTCTGTCGCGCTTTGGGTCCGAGCAAATATGGCAAAGCTCATCCTCGCTGAGGTTGCCGCACACGGTGCACCGGCGAATGCTGATCGACGCCTCTTCGAGCGCCGCAACCAGTTCCTTAAGTTGGCCGGGCTTCCCCAAGAGCAATTGAAGCGCAATTCGTTCGGAGGAACGGTACCCCACCCCTGGAAGTTTCCGCAGGGTCAACTGCAGTTTTTCAAAGGCGCCCGTCATTCACTTAGAACACACCCGGCACCTGAAATGCAGATGTGACTTTTTGCATTTCGCTGTCATTCAATTCTTTAGCCTGTTTCGATGCTTCCTGAATCGCTGCAAGAACCGCGTCTGACACAACCTTTGCATCCTCTTTTAGAAACTCGGGGTCGAGCTCAAGCGCGAGAAACCTTCCCGAGGCGGCCACTTTGACCTTTATCGCGCCGCCGCCCGCCGCTACCTCGATTTCACGGGCCTCCAGCTGGGCTTGAAGCGCCTCAATCGAGCGCTGCATCTTCTGCGCCTGTTTAAGGAGTTTCCCAACGCCTGGCATAGATCGGCATGATCGTGCCTTGCCGGGAGAATAACGAGGCGATTTTTCGAAAATTTCCGTGAGCTCTTGGATTCCAGCGTATTGAATGCGGTCTATGCCCGACCCAACTGTGCTCGTGATCTTGGCCGAGGGTTTCGAGGAGATAGAGGCGGTTGCGCCCGTTGACCTGCTTCGCCGCGCGGGCGCCGTCGTGAAGGTGGTGGCACTGGGCGACGGCATCCACGTGACCGGTCGGAACCGACTTACGGTCCATGCCTACGCCACACTCAGTTCCGTCGGGGACCTCAGATTTGACTGCCTGATCCTGCCCGGCGGCCCTGGGGTTAGCCTTTTGCGCAAGGATCCCCTCGTTCTCGGCCAGATAAGGCGGCAGATTGAGAACAAGGGTTGGATAGCTGCGATTTGCGCGGCGCCAATCGTGCTCAAGGACGCCGGAGCCCTTGAGGGGCGCAGGTACACGGCCCATTTTTCGGTCGCGTCCGAGTTGCCCGAAGCGCTTTTGGGTGAACGGGTTGTGTGCGACGCTTGGCTGATCACTTCCCGAGGCGCCGGCACTGCGGTCGAGTTTGGCCTTATGGTCGTGGAAAAGTTGTTTTCACGGGAAAAGGCAGGTGAAGTGGCCAGGTCAATCTCTGCGTGAAGACGCGCAGCCCTGCAGAGTTGCTCGAGACCCAATGCGTTGTTGGTGTATCAATTCGGAAGCGTGAACACCAACCGGCTCGTATTCTCGGCTTTATCCGGCACCTTGGCAGTTCTGAGTGCCGAAGCAACGAGGCGAAGCATACCCAATAGCCATGTGCGGAATCGCGGGATTTATCGACCCCAACACCTCGCCTGAGATTCGCTCAGACGCCGTCCAGCGCATGTGCGCAGCGATGATTCACCGGGGTCCCGACGACTCTGGAATGGCGCAATGTGGGTCGGCGACTGTCGGCATGCGACGTCTTGCGATATTCGACCCGGTTAACGGCCACCAGCCAATGGTTACTCGGGACGGACGATATACCCTCATATTCAACGGGGCCATCTACAATTTCCATGCTTTGCAGGCGGAACTCGAGTCGGCCGGATGGGTGTTTCGCACGAGATGTGACACTGAAGTACTGCTCGCCGCCCTCGTGAATTGGGGCGAAAGTGCGCTTGACCGGCTTCGAGGGATGTTCGCCTTCGCGCTGTGGGATTCCGGGGATGAATCACTGTTCGCCGCGCGTGACCCGTTTGGAATCAAGCCGCTTTACTACAAGCACGACGGCGGGCGTCTGTTATTCGCATCGGAGATAACCGCGCTTCTGGCATCTGGAGCCAGCCCCGGAGATATCGATCCTGCGGCGGTGGCGGAATATTTCGCGTGGTTTGCCGTGCCTGCGCCGCGCACCATCTACCGCGGAATAATGAGCCTTCGCCCCGGGGAATGCCTGCGATTCTGTCGAGGGCAGCTCAACATTCGGCGAACGTGGAGCCGCCAGACGATAGCGGACGATCCCAGGCCCTGCGCCTCGAGGGATGAGTTTGTGAGCGGCCTGCGTTCCCGGCTCGACGATACCATCCGTGCCCATGTCATCGCCGATGTGCCAGTTGGGGCATTCCTTTCGGGCGGTCTTGATTCGGCCGTTGTAGTCGGGCTCATGTCGCGAGCAAGCGGCAATGCGCTGAGGACCTTCTCCATCGGTTTCGAAGAGGACGGCTTTTCGGAGGCCGACGAGGCCGAGGCCAGCGCGCGGCATTTCGGCGCCTTGCATCACACGCGAATTGTCACGGGAGACGAAGTCGCCCGCGACATAGATTCCATAATCTCGGCGTGCGATCAGCCCACGGGCGATGGCGTTAACACCTATTACGTGAGCCAGACAGCCCAGGCCGGGGGCGTGAAGGTGGTGCTTTCCGGGCTCGGAGGCGACGAGCTCTTCGGGGGTTATCCTTCGTTTGCCTCGGTTCCATTTCTAGCGCGTCGGCTGCCGGCATGGCGGAGCCTTCCGGGCGCCCTTCGGTCACTTGTCACTGGCGCCCTCAGCTGCGGCGGGACGCGAACCCGGAAGCTGTCCGATTTTCTGTTATTTGCGCGGGATGCCCATGAGCTTATGGCTCTCCAGCGGCGTGTCTTTTCCGACGCCCGCCTCCGGGCCCTCCTTGCAGAAAGCACCTTGTCTCAAATTTCCGGCTCAACGCCGTTCCATCCCGAACTCGATGCCCTGCGCGAGGAAATCGGCACTCGCGATTGGTTCTCGCTCGTGAGCGCATGGGAAACGCGGACTTACATGGCAGACGTACTATTGAGGGACAGCGACGTCATGAGCATGCGTCATTCCCTCGAGCTGCGTGTCCCGTTCATCGATCGCCCGTTGATTGAATGGCTCTGGCGCCAGCCGGCCCGGTTCTTGAGCGACCGCCGGCGGCCGAAGTCTGCGCTTTTCGATGCCACCTCGGATATCCTGCCGCCTGGGCTGGTTAGGCGACGGAAGAAGGGCTTCACTTTGCCCTTCCCTATCTGGATGCGAAAGGACCTTCGCCCGTTTCTTGAGGACACGTTTTCAGCCTCCAGCATCAGCAAGAGCGGATTCCTATCGATCGGCCCAGTTCAGGACCTTTGGAAGGAATTTGCCTCAGGCCGCGGTGACCGCGAATGGTCGCGCGTCTGGAGCGTGGCCGTGCTCATCGCATTTATCAATCGAACCCGGACGGCACCACTGCTTCCCTCTCCCTAGGTCCCTCAATGCGTTGAAAACCTTGCTTCTAGCACCCCAGTTGTTTGGCGGAGAAGGGGGAATCATGCGCATGCTCAGACTCTACCTGAAGGCATTGTGCGAACTCCCCGAAAATGGACGGAGTGTGAGCTTTGTATCGCTCAACGACCGCGAGACCGATTTGGACGATATCCGCCTTTATTCCAACGGCAGCCTTGCGGAATGGAGGGCATGCGGCCGCAGCAAGCCAGCGTTCTGCCTGGCGGCGCTGCGCCTGGGCCTTAACTCGGACCGTATAGTATGCGGCCACATTGCCCAGCTTCCCTTGGCGTGGGCCGTTTCTATTCTGAGACCAAAGGTGCCTTATTTTCTCGTCGCGCACGGAATCGAAGTGTGGCGCCCCTTCACTTTCCTCGAACGGCGCGCTCTTCTCGGCGCTCGTTGTGTGTGGTGCGTGAGTGACTATACGCGCCAACAGGTTATCAAGCATGGGCGGATAGCGCCTGAAAAGACCGCTGTGCTGCCAAATGCGCTCGACCCATATCTAGATCCGCCTCTGGCGATGCCGGCGCCCGAAGGGCCACCCGTGATCTTGTCGATCTCCCGCCTTACCGCCTCAGACAGATACAAGGGAATCGACTATCTCATCGAAGCGATGCCCTCGGTCGGCGCCCGATTCCCGGGCGCCCGTTTGCGCATCATCGGACGGGGGGACGGGCTCCCCGACATGCAGGCGCTCGTTCGGAGACTCAACCTCTCTGATGTGGTCGAGTTCCCCGGATTCCGGAGCGATTCAGAGCTCCGCGGTGAATTTGCGGCCTGCAGCCTCTTTGCGCTGCCAAGCCAGAAGGAAGGATTCGGCCTTGTCTATCTCGAGGCCATGGCCCACGCCCGGCCCTGCCTCGGCGCAAATTCAGGGGGCGTGCCTGAGGTCATCTCCGACGACACAGGAGTGCTGGTCAAATATGGCGACGTACAAGGGATCGCAGATGGGATTGTTGCAGCGCTTCGCCACAAATGGCGGAAAGAGGCTTTAATTGAACGGGCCAAGTTCTTCTCCTTTTCGCGATTCAAAGAACGTCTTGCCTCTTTGGTATCAGCGTGAAGGACATTCGCGCGACCCTGCCATGAATGCCTTGCCGAGTTTGCAATCGCATCTTGGAGCGCCAGAAGCATGATTCTAGAGAGAACCGAGTCGCCGGGGGACTTGAGAGCCCGACGGTTCTTTCGGCACAAGGTGTCCAATCATATTCTGGCAAGGGACCGATTCCATTGAACCTTCCATGACGGCCCAGCCCCGCTCTTCTCCGCTCGGTCGATATACCGAGATCGGCGCGCTTAGCGTAAAAGTCTGCGCCGCAATCAAGCGGATCATCATCCCGCTTGCCGCTATACTTGTCATTGAGTCGGGCTACCTTTCCTACTCCGGAAAGCCGGGCTCCGCGGCCCTTTTGCAAATTGGCGTCGGGGTCTGCGTCGCCCTGCTTGCGTGGAGTCAGAGCGCAATAGGACTCCCGTTGCTGCCAATGATGGCGGTACAAAGCCTAATCATCTACGGCATTCCCATCGTCGTAGGTCACGAGGATATCTTGATTTATCCGGCAGAATTCGTGTTCAAAGCTGGAACTGAGGTAATGGTGTTCAATCTGGCGATGGTATTGGCATGGCGAATCGGTATGCAGATAATCTTCCCGTCCCGCCCAGTAAGCTACGCGCTGCAGGAATTCAACAGGACTGGTGCAGCGGGCTGGAGTCGCCTTGGCTTCATCTTGGTGGTCGTCGCCACCGCCTTCCAGGTCATACAGGGATTTGATTTTGGAAGCGCTATCATCAGTTCATTGCCCTCCGGCTCCAGTTCGATCGTGTACGCGCTTCTTTCGGTCGCGAGCGCGTGCGGGTTCTTCCTAATCTCCATGACCGTAGGCGGAAATGAGGCGTCCCCGCTAGAGAAGATCGTCTTCTGGATGCTGCTAGTCGCGAATGGGATGATAATGGCATCCGGCCTCCTGCTGTCTTCCGCGGCCGCCAGCCTAATCACCGTAGCAATCGGATTCTTCTGGAGCAACGGGCGGATTCCATGGCGCTACCTGACCGTGGCGATGTTGACACTGTCATTCCTGAATTCCGGGAAGAATACCATGCGGGCGCGCTATTGGCCCAGCGTCGATTCTGCTGGGATCCAGGTATCTCCGTCGGCGATGCCGTCACTCTATGCCGAATGGGCGCAATCCAGCTACGAGGCGATTCTAGCGGACAATCAGCCTGCCTCCACTTTGAAGCCCGGGTCCAATGCTCCCGCCATAAAGAACCAGACTCTGCTCGACCGAGTGGACAACCTGCAGAATCTCCTGTTTGTCATCGATGCGATTCAGGCCGGCCATGCAAAGCCCCTCGAAGGGCAAACATACACCCTCATTCCGCCCTTGCTCGTGCCGAGGATCTTTTGGCCGGACAAGCCGCGCACCCACGAAGGCCAGGTACTCCTGAACGTGCACTTTGGCCGGCAGGACGACATCTCCACATTTACCACATATGTCGCCTGGGGCCTCTTGCCCGAGGCTTACGGGAATTTCGGTGCGTTGGCCGGGTCCGTATCCCTGGGCTGTGTATTGGGGATGCTCTTCGCCTGGATCGAGAATCTCAGTGCCCGGAAGTTGGTGGTTTCGCTGGAGGGGTTCCTCTCACTCAATCTCCTGATGAGCCTAATGAATTCATTCGAGATGGTAGCCAGCGTCCTGGTAACGGCGACCTTTCAGTCGATGCTGGTGGTCATCGGTGCAAGCCTTCCATTCGTTCACCGGACCGTGACGCTGCGACGCCCGGATGACGGTACATAAACGATCCGCGTCCGCCTTTGAAACCGGAAAGAACAGCCCTCTCGAAGGTCATCAGCGTGTGCACCTTTGGATGGTCGGATGCCCCGCGAGTTCGCCTAATTGCTCGGCGTGCGATTTCGCGGATGATTTCGGTTTTGTTGAGCTTGCGAAGCTCGCGCTTTCTCAACGGAATGCCGGCTTCGGCCCTGATCTTTGCGCCCCATCCCGACGACGAATCGCTCGGATGCGGCGGAACAATTGCCCTTATGGCAAGATCTGGGGTTGATGTTCACGTCGCATTTGTCACGGACGGCCGCGCATCCCATCCGCATCATTCGGTTGTCACGCCGTCGGAAATCGCAGCCCGCCGGATATCGGAAGCTCGATCGGCTTTGGGCATCCTGGGCATTGACTGGGACCGCGCGTCGATTCTTGGCGCGCTGGATGGCGGACTCGCCCAGCTCAGCAGCGGGCCTCGCCAAGAACTTGTCTCTACAATCGCCGGGTTGGCAGCGAGGCTGAGGCCTGAGGCTGTAATGTTGCCGTGCGGGGCCGACGGCAGCTCCGAACACGACGCAGCCTACGTTCTGGTTTGCCAAGCTCTTGGGGAATCGGGCCTGCGACCGCGCATCCTCGAATTCCCCGTCTGGTCCTGGTGGAATCCGCTTCTGCTCGTGAGGGCCGCCTTCGCTTATCGTAAGATATGGCGGGTCGATCTTGGCGACGCTCGGGATATAAAGGCACGGGCAATAGCATCTTATATCTCCCAAACGCTTCCGGTACCTCCGGATTTGACATCCGCTCTTCCGCAGGGATTCGCTTCAATGTTCCTCGGCGACAAGGAGTTCCTGCTCGAACGATGACGAACCCGACACGCTCCATGCGCAAGGTGCTGATCGTTTCTCCGCATTTCGCGCCGATCAACGCGCCCGACATGCAGCGCACGCGGCTTGCGTTGCCTTACCTCAGAGCGTGCGGCTGGGAGCCAGTGGTGCTGGCAATTGCCCCCGCCTTGATCGAGGGCGGGGTCGTCGAGCCGCTGCTGGAGCATACCTATCCTGCGGACATTCGTATAGTTCGGGTTGGCGGAATTCCCCCGTCGGCGACACGCTGGGCGGGCATCGGCAGCCTTTGGCTGAGATGCGGCAGGGCGTTGCGTGAAGCCGGAGAAAAATTGCTGCGCGAGGAGAAATTTGACCTGGTCTTCATCAGCACGACACAGTTTCACGCGTTCACGCTCGGGCCCCGATGGAAAGCCAAATTCGGGGTCCCCTATGTGCTCGATTACCAGGACCCTTGGGTGAACGATTATTACGCCAGGACCGGCACGTTGCCTCCGGGAGGCCGGTTGAAATTCTTCCTGTCACAGTGGTCCGCGCGGCGCCTTGAGCCGGACGTCCTTCGCAAGGCCTCGGGCGTCATCGCGGTATCGCGGGCCTATGGTGAGACCCTTGCAGGGAGCTATCCATGGTTTGCGGCCTCAAGCGTCACGTTTCTGCCCTTTGGCGCGGCCGAGAAGGATTTTGCCGCCGCCAGGAAGCACATTCCATCGGACCCGCTTGTAAACTTTGGTGACGGGAATTTCCACCACGTCTACACCGGGCGCTGCGGCCCGGACATGTCGACCTCCCTGACGGTGGTCTTCAGGGCCTTCAAGACATTCCTGACCGATCGGCCTGCCGAGGCCGAACGCATCCGCTTCCATTTCATTGGCACCGACTACGCGCCGCGTCCGCTCGGACGCGATTGGGCCATGCCCATCGCGCGGGCGGAAGGCGTGGAGGAATTTGTCTCGGAGCATTGTTACCGCGTGCCTTACTTCGACGCCCTCTACTACCTTCTCCATGCGGACGCCCTTCTGGCGGTGGGGTCCAACGACCCAACCTACAGCGCCTCCAAGATCTTTCCATACATAATGGCAAGGCGCCCCATGCTAATCGTCTTCAATTCACGAAGCCAGGTTCTGGAGGTTGCCAACGCCATGGGATGCGGCCGGTGCTATGGGTTCCAAGAAGGTTTCAACATGGACGCGTTGGTGAACGAGATCTCCATGCGGTGGTTTTCGGGAGGGGAAATGAGGGAGTACCTGGCGACTGATCCCAAGGCGTTCCTCCCGTATTCCGCCGAAGGAATGACCCTGCGCCTCGCGGCCTGCTTCGACTCGTCAATCAATCGCAACCGGAGCGGCACATGACGCCAGCAATTGACGCCAGGCGACGCCTTGCCGTGGTTCTCTCGCATCCGACGCAGTATTACAGCCCGTGGTTCCGATGGATTCACGCACATTCTCCAATTGAGCTGCGGGTCTTCTATCTTTGGGATTTTGGCGTTGTGGAGCGGCATGATCCCAATTTCCGCGCCAGCTTCAAATGGGACGTGGACCTCCTATCAGGGTATGAGCACGAATTTGTGCCGAATGTCTCCAAGCGGCCGGGTACCGAGCATTTTCTCGGGCTGAGCAACCCGAAGCTAGTTGGCCGTCTGACATCCTGGGCACCCACGGACCTCATGCTTTTCGGCTACAAGTCGGCGAGCCATATGCGGGCGATCCTCTGGGCGCTTCGCAAAGGGGTGCCGATCCTCTTTCGCGGCGATTCTCATTTGCTGGGACGCGGGTCTCCAAGGCTGCACGTACGCCTTGCATTGCGCGCGCTCTATTCGCGGTTTTCCGCCTTCCTCTATGTGGGTGCGGCCAATCGGGAATATTTCAAGGCGCTGGGTGTGCCCGATGAGAAGCTCGTCTTCGCGCCGCATTCGGTAGATTCGACGCTATTCGACCGGGATAACCCCACGCATCACGAGGCCGCCAGGAAGCTGCGCCTGGAGCTTGGTATCGGGCCCGCGACAAGAGTCGTGCTGTTTGCCGGCAAGCTCATAGCTGATAAGCAGCCAATGGAGCTGCTGGAGGCATTCGCAAGGCTCAAGCTGGCAGATGCGGTCATTGTATTCGTGGGTGAAGGGCCGCAGAAGGAGAGGCTCCAGGAATTCGCGTCCCCGGGTACCGGCGGGGCGGGGTTGACGTCGGTGAGGTTCCTGCCGTTTGCCAACCAAAGCGAGATGCCTTCGCGCTACCTCCTGGCGGACGTCTTCGTCCTTCCGTCCCGCGGGAATTACGAAACGTGGGGCCTCGCGGTCAACGAGGCGATGCACATGGGGGTTCCATGTCTTGTGAGCGATCGGGTCGGATGCCAGCAAGACCTCGTGATCCAGGGCGAAACCGGATGGGTGTTTGATTCAGGGGATCCTCAGGCTCTGGAGCGGTCCCTGTCGCTGGCGCTTTCCGAGGTCGTATCGCCAAGCCGAAAATCGGAAATGCACCGGGCAGTTGGCGCCAGAATCGCCCGGTACACCTATGCGCAAACCACGGCCGGCCTCCTGGCCGCGCTTGCGGCTCTGGACGCCTAAGCGCACAATATACGGCCGCCACCCTCCATTGCGAATCACGATTGTGACAAGTTTCTTCCTTCCCGTGCCAGCCGTCCGCGGCGGCGCGAGCGAGAAGGCGTGGCATGGCCTGGCAAAGATCTTTGCGTCCCAAGGTCATACCGTGACCCTTGTTTCAAGGAGTTGGCCCGGATTTGCCGCCAATGAGACCACGGACGGTGTGAGACAAACCCGGGTGCCCGGTTTTGACCACTCGCGGCACCTTCTGATCAATCTGTTTCTCGACTTGATCTGGGGCATCAGGGTATTCCGCGCGCTTCCATCGGGCGATGTCGTCATTTGTAATTCGGTCACCCTGCCCGTCTGGCTTCATCTTCTAAAGCGGTCGGCCGGGAGAGTCTCGATCATGATGGGACGCGCCCCAAAGGGGCAGGTCGCGTTCTACAGGGGCGTATCGAGGATTTACGCGCCAAGTACGTTCATTGAGGCCCAGATCACGCCAGAATGGGCGTCGGCTCGCACAAGAGTAATTGGCTATCCGATCGATTGGCAGATACATGCAAGGGCGGCAAGGCAGTCTGGCCCTCCGCTCACAATCGGATTCGTGGGGCGGCTGCATCCTGAAAAGGGGGTGGCG
>Ga0265318_10000128_pt1 | contig 69731 bp, 51 predicted proteins | sample 4821metaG_FD_192431 | JGI IMG/M metagenome (GOLD analysis project Ga0265318, IMG submission 192431) | Rhizosphere microbial communities from Carex aquatilis grown in University of Washington, Seatle, WA, United States - 4-8-21 metaG | ecosystem: Host-associated > Plants > Roots > Rhizosphere >... | reverse complement strand
CGGGGATGACGGGGATGACGGCGACGACGACAGCTGCGTGAACAGCTGATTCGCCAGGCGCGCAATCTCCGCCCCGAGGCCCGCATCGAGGAGCCCGAGACCCTCACCCACACCCGTACCGGCCTCGGGTCCCGCGGTCACCGGCGCGCCCCCGCCGAGCGCAATCGCCGAGGGACCACCCACCCCCGGATCACTTGTATTCATGGTAGTCGCCGACCGACACGTTCTCGAGCACGCCGAGCGCGTCCTCGGTCAAGACCGCGGCGGAGCAGTAGAGCGACACCAGGTACGAGGCCGCCCCCCGCGCGTTGATGCCCATCAGCCGCACCGACAAGCTCGGGCTGATCTCACCGGGAATCCCCGGCTGAAACAGCCCCACCACGCCGCGCTTCTTCTCTCCGGTCCGCAACAGCAAGATGCTGGTCTTCCCGCTGTCGCCGATGCGAACCTTGTCGCTCGGGATGAGCGGGATCCCGCGCCAGGTGAGGAACGGGGACCCGAACAGCGAGATGGTGGGAGGCGGCACTCCGCGCCAGGTGCACTCCCGCCCGAAGGCCGCGATGGCCCGGGGGTGGGCCAGGAAGAAGGCCGGCTCCTTCCAGACCCGCGCGATGAGCTCGTCCAGATCGTCCGGCGTTGGAGCGCCAACCCGCGCGGCGATGCGCATGGACGGCGCCACGTTGTTCAGCAGCCCGTAGTTGGCGTTGTTCAGCAGCTCCGTCTCCTGGCGCTCCTTCATCATCTCGATGAGGACCCCGAGCTGCTCGCGCACCTGATCCATCGGGCTGCGGTAGAGATCCGAGATGCGCGTCTGCACCTCGATGGTGGTGGTCACCGTGCTGAGCGTGTACTCGCGCGGCGTGTCCTCGTAGTTCACGAACGCCGACGGGATCTCCTCGCCGTCCGAGGGGCTGCACTCGATGGCGATCTGCGCCTCGTTGCCCTCCTTGACCTTGTTCACCCGGTAGGTCCCCGCCTCGACGGGGGTCCAGGGCAGAAGGTTCACCAGCCAGCGCGGGGTGACCCCCACCCACTGGGGGGGCGTCTTGGTGGTGTTCGCGAGGTTGCGTGCTGCGCTCGCCCCGAGGGTGCGATGGGCTGCGGTGGAATCGGCCATGGTCTGCTTCTCCGTTCTCGACTGGTGACGATGACGATGCGCGGTCTCGGTCTCTCCTAGCCCCACTGGCGCATCCGTCGCAATGCGGAAGGCACCCAACGGACCACGACCGTGCGTTTCCCTCCGCGACCGCGGACGGGCATCCGCCATGTTGGAGTGTAAAGTGCGACATGCCCCGGTCGGCGCTTCTGATCTGGCTCGGCGTCATCGCGTCCGCGTGTGCCACGCCGCACGCGGTGCCGGGCGACGCGCGGGGGACTCCTGCGACCGGAGCGAGCCTGGCCGAGCTCGGTCCACCGGCCGCGGGGTACACCACCGATCCTGGACCCGATCCTGGACCCGATCCGGCAAGCGGGCTTACCGCGGGAGCGCGCGCGCGCGCCCTGCCTGGGCAACTGGTCCTCGCCGATCGGCTCGCCTCGGCGCTCGCGACCCGAGGAACGCGCGCCGCCCCCGACCAGGCCCTCACCACCATGGCGAGGGTGTTTCTCGACAGCGCCGCGCGCACCGGGAGCATCGACGCCGTCGACGTCGAGCGGGTGGCCCGGCACCTGGGGTTTCCGGGGACCATCCTGGCCGCTTGCGTGTTTCCGCTCGCGCCACCTCCGCCGGCCGGCGCGGACGACACCTGGCGGCAGTCCCTGGCCGATCTCGCGCCCAACCTGGCCGTCACCCGCTACGGGCTCGCCGTCTCGGAGAGCCTCGGCATGGCCGCGGTGGTGTTCGGGGACATGTCGGTGGCGCTCGAGTCCCCAGTGCCCCGCCACCTTCCGCGGACCGGCAACCTCCGCCTGCGCGGGGCGCTCGGCCCGCGCTTCGGCTACGGCCACCTCTACGTGACCGCCCCGGACGGCCGCGTGAGCGAAACGCTCATCGCAAAACGCGACTTCGATCTCCCCGTGGCGTTTCCGGCGGCCGGGCTCTACCGGGTCGAGCTCATGGGGGACGGACCGACCGGGCCCACCGTGGTGATGAACGTCCCGATCGCGGTGGGCGTGGACCCCGAAGCCGGGGAGGCCCTCCCCTCCTCTGGACCGACGGCGGGCGTCGCGCGCGACGGTGCCCGGACCCACGGCACCACCACCACCAGCACCGGCCCACCGCTCTCGGTGCCGGCGTTCGAGGCCCGCATGCTCGACCTGCTGAATGGCGCGCGCGCCCGCGCGGGCCTCCGCCCGCTGCTGTCCGACCCGCAGCTCGGCGCGGTGGCGCTGGCGCACGCCGAGGACATGGAGCGCGCGCACTTCTTCGGCCATGTCTCGCCGACCACCGGCTCCGCCGCCGACCGGCTGGCCCGGGCGGGGATCGAGGTCTCGACCTCGGGAGAGAACCTCTCCCAGGCCAGCACCCCCGAGGAGTCGCACGAGGGCCTGATGCAGAGCCCCGGCCACCGCGCCAACATGCTCGGGGCTCGCTTCACGCATGTGGGGATCGGGGTGGTGCGGACGCCGGAGATTCCCCCGCGCTACCTCGCGGCGTTGCTGTTCGCGCGCCGGCCTCCCGCGGGGTACGCCTGGACCGCGACCGATGCGATAACCGCCATCGCGGCCCTGCGCGCCCACCACGGCGTGCCACCTGCCGCGGTCGATCCGGGCTTGCGCACCGCCGCCGAGTCCGGCATGGCGGCCTTCCTCGCAACCGGCACGACCGCCGCCGCGGCGGCCGCATCCAACGCCGCCTTCGTGGCCGAGGCCGCCCGCGACGCCGCCCGGCGGAAGACCCCGGCCACCGCTTCCCGCTCGGCCTGCACGCACTTCTTCGAGATCGTCGATCCAGAGCAGCTCGAATCCCTGGCGGTGCTGGTGGACCCGCGCCTCGCCCGGATGGGCGTGGCGGTCGGTGCGCGTGGCGACCGTGGCGCCCCGCGCTTCGCGGTCATCGTGGTGTCCGAGGGTCTGCCCTGTGCCGGACAGTGACCCCGCCCGACGCCTGACGTATGGTTGCCGCGCAGGGGACACCGGACAGCGGAATTGCGAGATGACCTCCGAGACGACCTCAGAGACGACCTGGACCGCGAGCGAGACCGATTCCGAGACCGACCGCGCCGTGGCGGAGCACGACGCCCGGTTGAGCGCGCTCGGCCTCGAGATCTGGCTCGGCAACGAGCCCACCTTCACGGATCGCTACTCGCATGCCACCGAGTGGTTGACCGGGGCGGTCGGGGACGACAAGCGGCGCCGCGCGGAGGCCCTGGTCGCGGCCCTCGCGCGCGCGAACGCGGGCAGCGCGGTCCTGCGCAGCATCGGCCGACAGTACCCGGGCGAGTCGGAGCCCCGCAGCAGCATCGGCCTGTATGCCCGGCGCGATGGACGCCCCGCCTGGACCGGCCCGCCGGATCCCCTGCTGGTGGCCGACGCGGGGCAAGTCGCCGAGATGGGCGTGCTTCAGCCGGGCGCGTTCCAGCTGGACGGGTTCTTGCTGGACGGGTTCCTGGCCTGCGTCTCGGCGGCGCTCGCCGCCCGGAGCCTCGCGTGCACCACGTTCCTCGGTCCGGACGATCATCGCCTGCTCTTCTCACTGTCGGCGCCGGCCGATGCCTCGGGTCTCCCGGATCCAGCGGTCGATCCGCGGCTCCTGCGCCCCTCGATTCACGCCCGGGCTCTCCCGCCGCAGGGACTGCGGGACGAGCTCGCGGACGAAGGGCTGTTCCTGATCGTCCTCGGGACCGACGTGCTGCCCGATGGCCAGACGGTGGCGTGCCTGGACTTGCCGGCCGTCGGCGAGGTCGAGGTCTTCCTCGCGCTCCTCGCGGACGTCGCCGCCGCCGCCAGCCGCAGCCGGCTCCCCGCCCTGGTCCTGCGCGGGTTTCCGCCCCCGGTGGACGCCTCGGTCCTGTGGTCGACCGTGACGCCGGACCCGGCGGTGGTCGAGGTCAACGCCGCACCCTGCGCGAGCGTGGCGGAGTTTCTGCGGGCCAACCGCCGCTGTTACGCGGCCGCGGCGGCGCTCGGCCTTTCCCCTTATCGGCTCTACTACAACGGGGCGGTCGCCGACTCGGGCGGGGGCGGTCAGATCACCTTCGGGGGTCCATCTCCCGCGCGGAGTCCCTTCTTCGTGGCGCCCCACCTCCTGCCGCGGCTGGTGCGCTACGTGGCGCGCCACCCGGCGTTCTCCTATCTCTTCGCCCACGACTATGTCGGCCCCTGCGGTCAGTCCGTGCGCCCGGACGAGCTCGGCCCCGCGGTGCTCGGGGAGCTGCGCCTCGCGCTCGCGCTGCTCGAACGCGTGTCGGATCCCGCCCCGGCCACCCTCTGGCAAGCGCTCGCCCCGTTCCTGACCGATGCCACCGGCAACAGCCACCGCGCCGATCTGAACATCGAGAAGCTGTGGAACCCGGGGCAGCCCGGCCGCGGCCTGCTCGGGCTGGTGGAGCTGCGGGCTTTCCGGATGCAGCACACCCCCGAGCGGGCGGCCGCGCTCGGGGCGCTGGTGCGCGCGGTGCTGGCGCGCCTGATGACCGGTGGCGAGGCGCTGGACCGGCTGTCGCTCCTCGATCGCGAGGTGGAGCTGCACGATCGGTTCGCCCTGCCCTTCTACCTCGAGGCGGACCTGCGGGAGGTGCTGGAGGATCTGCGCGGCGCCGGGCTGGGCCTCGCCCCGGTGCTCGTCCGCGAGCTCGAGCGGGACGACTGGCGTCACCTCGCCACCTTCGAGCTCGGCGACTGCACCCTCGAGATCCGGCGGGCCCTCGAGTTCTGGTTGCTCCTCGGCGATGCCAGCCAGCAGCAGGGAACCTCGCGGCTGGTCGACGCCAGCACCAGCCGGATCGAGCTCGCGCTGCGCCCGTCCCGCCCCGATGCGGACGGCGCCCGCCTCGCCGCCTGGCGCGTGCAGGCCAACGGCGTCGAGCTCCCCCTGCGGAGCGAGTCCGAGCCGCGGGGGCCCGTGCGCGTGTTCGGCGTTCGCTACCGCAGCTTCATGCCTCGACAGGGCCTGCACCCGACCCTGGGGGTCCAGGCGCCGCTGCGCCTGGTGGTCGGCAGGGACGCCGGTCCCCGGGCCGCGCCGGCGTTGCGAACGACGCATGAGATCACCCTGCTCGAGTGGGCTCCGGACGGCCGCGACTACGCCGACCTGCCCGCGGATCTGGCCGAGGCGCGTGCACGTCGAACCGCCCGCTGTGTCCTGCGCGATCCTTCGGACAATCCCTCCTCCGATCCTTCGTGTGCGCCGGCCCCGACCCCGACTACGACTCCGGCCCCGACCGCGCGCACCCTGCCACCCGCGGCCTTCACGCCGTACTCGGTCGACCTGCGCTTCCTCGAGGTGCGCTGATCCGGCTCGGTCTCGAGGACCGATCCGGGCGAGAGGTTCGTGCGCAGGCTCTGGCACGCCGGATGCTTCGAGTTTCTCTGGAGGTTTGATCATGAAGGCATCGGAAGTCATGAACAGGGATGTTGCGACCTGCCTGAGCACGGATACCCTCAACCGCGCCGCCCAGCTCATGTGGGACCAGCGCCGCGGGTGCGTCCCGGTGCTCGACGAGCGCCGACACGTCGTCGGGATGCTCAGCGACCGCGACGTCGGGATGGCGGCGTATACACAGGGCCGACCGCTCACGGAGATCCCGGTCACCATCGCCATGTCACGCTCGGTCTGGGGGTGCTGGCCATCGGCCTCGATCGAGGAGGTGGAGGACATCATGATGACCCACGGGGTTCATCGCGTGGTGGTCCTCTCCGAGGTGGACGGCAGCTTCGAGGGTCTGGTCTCGCTCGACGAGCTCGCGCGGATCGCCACCGGATGGGAGGGCCGGGCCGAGCTCGACATCGAGCGCATCGCCCTCACGCTCGGCGAGATCGCGCTCGGGCACGGTCCGGTGAGCTCGGAGGCCGAGGCCGAGGAGATCGCTGGGGAAGATCTGGAGACCGTGGCGCAGAGCACGCTGGACGCGCTCGAGACGCTGCGGGACGAGATCCGCGTCGATCTCAACCTGGCCGGGAAAGAAGTGCGAGACCGCTGGCGCAAGGTCGAGGCGCGCCTGCACGCCGCCGAGAACAGGGTCCGCCATGCCGGACACGAGGGGATCCGGGAACTGGCGAACCTGGTGGACAGTGCGCAAAGGTTGCGCGAGCGACTACGCGTCGACCGCCGGGACGACGCCCAACCACGGCCCTAGGAGCCTGGTGTTAAACGAGCCGCGAGCCTTGGGCGGCCAGGCCGGAACGACGGCGAGGCGTGAGGAGGGCGAACACCCGAAGGTATTCAACCGACGAGCAACGAAGCCAGCGTGCCGGATCGGCCGCCCAGGCGAAGTGGGGCGTTCAACACCAGGCTCCAAGGAGGGCACGCACCTTGCTTGAACCCGCGCAGGAGGTACTCCAATGCCGAAGGTTCCAGGATCGACGAGGGGATGGCTGGCTGGTCTGACCGCGGGGCTCCTTGCGGGGTGTGTCGGCCAGAGCCAAGTGGTTCGTCCAGACGACATGAGCGCCGATGCACACCGACAGGAGGCCGCCAAGCTCGCGGCCGCGGCGCAAGCCGAGAAAGCCAAGTCGGATTCACCGGCCCTGCAGCCCAATCTCGGGGTGAGCCCCAACTCCAACCCGGAGGGTTACTACTATCCGACCGATCTGTACGACCCCCGGAAGGACGCGCTGCTGCGCGCGCAGCAGCTCAGCCGGCACGCGCGCCAGCACGAGGCCGCGGCGGCGCGCCTCGAGGCCTTCGAGGAGGCCGAGTGCCGGCAATTCCCGCCCGCCACCCGGGCCGCTTGCCCGCTCCTCTCGCCGGTGCAAGAGATCTCCGACGTCGAGGGCGGGGTGCGGGTTCACTTCAAGGCGGGGGCGCGGGTCGACGCTCTCCTCGCCCACATGCAGTGCCACCTGGCGTACGCCAAGGCGCGGGGATTCGACGATAGTGTCAGCTGTCCGCTCTATGTCCCGGGCATCGCCATCCGGCGCACCGAGGATCCGCTGGCTCTCGAGATCGTGGGCAACAACTCCAAGACCGCGAGCGAGATTCGAAACCACAGCCGGGCCGAGGCCGTGGTGGTCCACGACCCGGCTCACTGAGACGAGACGGGGTTTCGCCCGTGCGCACGAATTCGTGACACCCTCGTGCGCGGAGGGCGTGGACGTATCCGGGTTGGCAAGGGCCGCGGGTTGAACTACGGTCCGGGGATGGACGCGCTCCAGCCGACAGCCCCACGCTCCACGCCCCACGCCGCGCTCGACCGACGAGACTGGATGCGGTGGTTCGCCGCGACCACCGGCGGGCTGGCGGCCGGTGCGGCCGACGCTCCGGCGCACGGGGCGCCGGCCGGCGGCGGGAGCGGCGACGCCCACGCCGCGGGGGGCCCGGGTGGAGGCTCGCCGCCAGCCCCCCTGTCGTTCCCGCGGGATTTTCTCTGGGGGGCGGCCACGGCAGCCTATCAGGTCGAGGGAGCCGCCGCCGAGGATGGACGCGGCCCGTGCGTCTGGGACATGTTCTGCCGCCGCCCCGGCAAGGTTTGGCACGATCAGTGCGCCGACACCTCGGCGGACCACTACCACCGGATGCGGGAAGACGTGGCCCTCATGAAGGACATGGGGCTGCCGGCCTATCGCTTCAGCATCTCGTGGTCGCGGGTCTTGCCCGAGGGCGCCGGCACCCCCAACCCGAAGGGCCTGGATTTCTACGACCGGCTGGTGGATGCGCTGCTCGGGGCAGGGATCGCGCCGTGGGCGACGCTCTACCACTGGGACTTGCCGCTCGCCCTCTACCACCGGGGCGGCTTCATGAACCGCGACGTGGCCGACTGGTTCGGAGACTACACCGCGCTGGTGGCACACCGCCTGTCCGACCGGGTGCGCTCCTGGATGCCGCTCAACGAGCCGCAGGTGTTCATCGGCTCCGGGTTGCAGCTCGGGCGCCATGCCCCAGGCGATCAGCTCGGGTTCACCGAGGTCATGCTGGCCGCGCACAACACCTTGCGCTGCCACGGCCGCGCGGTGCAGGCCCTGCGCGCGAGGGCACGGCGGCCGCTCGAGATCGGGACGGCGCAGGCCGGGGTGAACCGCGTTCCGGCCACCCCGCGGCCCGAGGACGTTGAGGCGGCGCGCGAGCGGGCCCTCGCCACCGATCCCGAGACCATGTACAGCAACACCCTGTGGCTCGACCCGATGGTGCTCGGGCGCTATCCGCAAGACTATCTCGATGGGAACCGCAATCACCTGCCGCCGCTGTTCGGGACCTCGGCCCTCGGCGACGACCTGAAGGTGATCTCGGCCCCGCTCGACTTCCTCGGCGTGAACCAGTACCAGGCCGACCGGGTCCGACGGACCCGCGATGGCAAGATCGAGACCGTGCCCTACCCCGACGGCTTCCCCATCACCGCGAGCTTCGAGTGGGCGGTGGCGCCCGAGACCATGTACTACATGCCGAAGTTCCTCTACGAGCGGTACCGCAAGCCGATCTACATCACGGAGAACGGCATCTCGGTGCGCGACTGGGTGGGGGTCGACGGGCAGTGCCACGATCCCACGCGCATCGACTTCACCATTCGCTACCTGCGCGCGCTCGCCCGCGCGCTCGCCGACGGCGTGCCGGTGCGCGGCTACTTCCACTGGTCCCTGCTCGACAACTTCGAGTGGGCCGAGGGTTTCAAGCACCGCTTCGGCCTGGTCCACGTCGACTACGCCACCGGCAAGCGCACACCCAAGGACTCGGCCCGCTTCTACCGCGACGTCATCGCATCGCACGGGGCGCGCATCTTCACGGATTGAGCCAGGAACAGTCTCGACTACCGCAGCAGCGATACCGCCGCGCCCGCGACGACGCAGGCGGCGAGCGTGCGCGGCACCCCCCAGCCGAGCCGGAGCAGCACGACGGCCGCCGCCCCCGCCAGCAAGGTGGCCTGCGCATCGAAGGTGCGCCAGACCGGGCTCGGCATCCGGAGGGGACCGAGCACCTCCACCCGGACCTCGCGAAACGCCACGTGGGCCGCGAACCAGACCGAGAGGTTCAGGATCACGCCGACCACGGCCGCCGTGATCGCCGAGAGGGCGGCGCCGAGTGGACGGTACCCGCGCAGCGCCTCGATGTACGGGGCGCCGACGAAGATCCACAGGAAGCACGGGACGAAGGTGACCCACACGGTGACGGTCGAGCCGAGCAGCCCGGCCGCGAGCGGCGACAGGCCACCCGGATGGCGAAAGGCCCCCATGAACCCGACGAACTGGAGCACCATGATGAGGGGGCCAGGGGTGGTCTCCGCCATCCCGAGGCCATCCAGCATCTCTCCGGGACGGAGCCACCCGTAGGATTGGACCGCGCGCTGGGCCACGTAGGCCAGCACCGAATAGGCCCCGCCGAAGGTGACCGCCGCCGCCTTCGAGAAGAAGATGCCCTCGGTGACGAAGACCGAGCTCCGCCCGAACCTGGCGGCGAGGACCACCACCGGCAGGGCCCACAGGGCGGCGCAGGTGACCACGTACGTGACGGTCCGGCGCAGCGAGGGGACCGTGTGGGCGAGCCCCCCGGACGCGGCCAGGGCCTCGACCACCGTCGGCGCACCCGGGCCGTGTCGTTCGACGGCGGGGACCGCGCCCCCGCCCGGGGTGTGGCTCCCGCCCCGGCGGCGCGACGACGAGGTGGCGAGCCAGCCCGGCCAGAATCGATGGCCGACCAGGCCGACCAGGCCGGCCCCGAGGACCACCGCCGGAAAGGGCACGGCGAAGCAGAAGATCGCCACGAAGGCCAGCGCGGCGAGCACGAGCAGGCCGCGGCTCACGAGGGTGCGCTTCCCCAGCTTCCAGACCGCCTCGGCCACGATCGCCACCACCGCCGACTTGAGGCCGAAGAAGAGGGCGGCCACCAGGGGGAGGGTCTGGAACCGCGCGTAGAGCACGCTCAGGGCCGCGATGGCGAGGAAGCCGGGCAGGACGAAGAGGCCGCCGGCGACCACGCCCCCCGCCGTCCGGTGCATCAGCCAGCCGATGTACGTGGCGAGCTGCTGCGCCTCGGGCCCCGGCAGCAGCATGCAGTAGTTGAGCGCGTGCAGAAAGCGGGCCTCGTCGATCCACCGACGCCGCTCGACGAGCTCGGTGTGCATGAGGGCAATCTGCCCGGCCGGCCCCCCAAAACCGAGGAGCCCGATCTTGGCCCACACCCGGGCCGCTTGCCGCAGGGACACCGGCCGGGCCGATGCTGGGTCTGGCGCCGCGTCGGGCATGTCCGTCCTCGCCTCGCCGGATCCTTCAGGCACTTTGGACCGGAGCGTGACGGCGCTGGCGCGCCACCTCGTACAGGGCGATGGCGCCGGCGACCGAGGCGTTGAGGCTGGAGACCACCCCCGCCTGCGGGATGTGGAAGACTCCGTCGCAGCGGCGCACCACCGCCTCGCGCATGCCCTGCCCCTCGGCGCCGATGACCAGGGCCACCGCGCCCCGGAGATCGAGCGCGTCCACGGCGGGAGCGCGCCGGGCGCCGGCTCGGGCTTCGACCCCGGCCTCGGGGGCCGCCGGAGCCGCCGCGCCGAGCACCATGACCTCCCGCGCGCGCAGGGCATCGATGGTGCGCAAGAGGTTCGAGACGCGCGCGATGCGCATGCGCTCGGTGGCCCCGGCCGACGCCTTGACGACCGTGCCGTTGACGGGAGCCGCGTGCCGCTCGGCGATGACCAGGCCGTGGGCGCCCAGCACCTCCGCGCTGCGCACCAACGCCCCGAAGTTGTGGGGGTCGGTGATCCCGTCCAGGACGAGCACGAGGGGAGCCTCGCGCCGCGCCACCGCCAGCACGAGGATGTCGTCGAGCGACACGTAGCGGTAGGCCCCGGCGATCGCCACCAGCCCCTGGTGGGCGACCGATCGGCCGGGCTTGGCCCCCGCCAGGTCGGCCACCAGCTGGCGCGCACGAAACTCGAGCGGGACGGCGCGATCGCGGGCCAGCCGCACCACCCGATCGATGTCCGCGGAGCGGGTCCCCTCGGCGACGAACAGCACGGACAGATCCCGGTGGCGCGCGCGGAGCGCCTCCTCGACCGGATGCACGCCGAAGATCACCCGGGCCTCGTCCGAGACCGGGTCCGGGTCCATCTCGCGCTCGGGCTCGTTCTCGCGCTCGGCCTCGAGCTCGTTCTCGGGCTCGGCGTCGGCGTCGGTCTCAGGCTCGGACGGCGAACCGGAGGCGGGGCCGGAGGCGCCGCTCACGCGACTGGCTTTGCTGCCGCGTCGACCTCGTCAACCAGATCCGCGAAGGCGCGCGCCGGCTGCCCGGCGTCGCGGATGGGACGGCCGACGACGATGTAGTCCGCGCCGTGGAAGATGGCCTGGCTCGCGGTGGCCACCCGCTTCTGGTCGCCGTACGCCGAGCCCTCTCCTCCGGACGGGCGAATGCCCGGGACCACCAGCAGCAGATCGCGCGACGCCTCGCGCGCGGCGTCGATCTCCTGCGGCGAGCACACGAGCCCGGAGATCCCGGCGCGCGCCGCCACCCGCGCCCGCGCGCGCACCGTCTCGGCGACCGACAGCTCGATGCCGTCCGCCCGCAGATCCTCCTCGAGCAAGCTGGTCAGCACCGTGACCCCCAGGATCTTGGGCCGCCCGGCGGCGGCCTCGGCCGCTCGCCGCATCATCTCGAACCCGCCCGAGGTGTGCACGGTGAGGAAGTCCGCCTCGATGCGGGCGGCCGCGGTCACCGCGCGCGCCACCGTCTCCGGGATATCGTGCAGCTTGAGGTCGAGGAACAGGCGCCCGCCGCGCGTGCGCACGAGCTCGACGGCGCGCTCGCCCTCGGCCACGAACAGCTCGAGCCCGACCTTGTAGAAGGCCGGCTGCCCTTCCAGGCGATCGAGGAGCTCGCGCAGGCGCGCCAGATCCGGGACGTCGAGGGCCACGATGACGCGTTCACGGGCCGGGATACGGTGGGCGGGGGTGGTCATCGACGTTCCTCCTCAATGCGAGCGGCGACGAACGCGACAGCGTCCGCCAGTTTGATCTTCTGAACCTCGGTTCCCCGTCGAGCCTTGACCTCGACGATCCCTTCGGCGAGCCCCTTCTTCCCCACCGCGAGGCGCCACGGCAACCCGACCAGATCGGCGTCCTTGAACTTGACCCCGGGGCGCTCCTCGCGGTCGTCGTAGAGGACCTCGATCCCGGCCGCCTGCAGGTCGGCGTAGAGCTGGTCGCACACCGCCCTGAGCGCGGGGTCGTCGCCCTGGAGGGACAGCAGCGCCAGCTCGTAGGGCGCGATGGGCGTGGGCCAGACGATGCCGTCCTTGTCGTGGTTCTGCTCGATGGCGGCGGCGGCGATGCGCGTGACACCGATGCCGTAGCACCCCATGGTCATCGGCTTCTCGCGGCCGTCCGAGTCGAGGAAGTTGGCCTTCATGGGCTCGGAGTACCGGGTCCCGAGGAAGAACACGTGGCCGACCTCGATCCCGCGGTACCCCTTGAACCGGCCCACCGCGCAGCGCGGGCACCGGTCGCCCGGCGCGGACTGCCGGTAGTCTCCGGTGGCGGTGGGGGTGAAGTCGCGACCGGGGTTGGCGCCCGTGTAGTGCAGGTCGACCCGGTTGGCGCCCACGACCACGTCGTGGAGGCTCGCCACCTCGCGATCGCAGTAGATCGGAATGGACAGGCCCACGGGGCCCGCGAAACCCACCGGCGCGCCGGTCACCTCGCGCACCGCGGCCTCGCCCGCCAGCACCAGCTCGGCGGCGCCGGTGGCGCGCTTGAGCTTGATCTCGTTGACCACCCGATCGCCGCGCACCAGCGCCGCGAGCGGCTTTCCGTCGGCGAGGTAGACCAGGGTCTTCACGAACCGGGTCGGGGGAAGCCCGAGGAGCGCCGAGACGTCCTCGATGCTCCCCTTGCCCGGGGTGCGCACCGGCGTGAGCGGGGCGAGGGCGCGCGGCGCGGCGGCCTCGGCGGCGCTCGCCCCGTCACCTGGCCCCTCGGGCAAGCTCTCGGCCTGCTCGACGTTGGCGGCGTAGTCGCAGGTGTCGCAGGCGACGAGCGCGTCCTCGCCGGTCTCGGCCAGCACCTGGAACTCGTGCGACATCGAGCCGCCGATCGCCCCGGTGTCCGCTTCCACGGCCCGGAACGCGAGCCCGCAGCGCTGGAAGATGCGCGTGTAGGCGTCGTACATGTTGCGGTACTCGCGCCTGGCGTCCTCGTCGCTGGCGTGGAACGAGTACGCGTCCTTCATGATGAACTCGCGCCCGCGCATGAGCCCGGCCCGCGGGCGCAGCTCGTCGCGGAACTTGGTCTGGATCTGGTAGAGGTTGAGCGGGAGCTGCCTGTAGCTGCGGACGTCGCCGCGCACCAGGTCCACGATCACTTCCTCGTGGGTGGGGCCAATCACGAAGTCCCCGCCCTTGCGATCCTTGAAGCGCAGGAGCTGCGCGCCGTACTTGTCCCAGCGCCCGGATTCTTGCCACAGCTCGGCGGGGATCACCGCCGGCAGGAACACCTCGGAGGCCCCCGCCCGGTTCATCTCCTCGCGGACGATGCGGGAGATCTTCTGCACCACGCGCCAGCCGAGTGGGAGGAACGAGTACACACCGGCCGCCACCTTGCGCAGGTACCCGCCGCGGACCATGAAGATGTGCGACGGGACCTCGGCCTCGGCGGGGGCTTCCTTGAGCGTGGGCACCAGCGTCTTCGACAAGCGCATCACTCGCCGTCTTATCACCTTGTTGGGCCGCCGGTCGAGCACGGCGGGGCGATCCTCTGCTAGAACACGGAAACATGACCGACGGTTTGAAACCCGATGGACCCGCGTCGATCCCGCCCGTGAAGAAGGCGGCCGAGGAGAATTTTGCCAGCCTGTTTGCGGCTTCGGAGCAGGGCAAGGGGACCAAGCGTGGCCGGGGCCCTCGGTATGCAGTGGGGGACCGGGTCGAGGGGCGCGTGGTGTCGCTCGGTCAGCAGGTGGCGGTGGTCGAGCTGCCGGATGGCGCGGAAGGCACGCTCGACATGGTCGAGCTGCGCGATCCCTCGGGGCAGGTCACCCTGCGGGTCGGGGACACCGTGGACGCGCGGGTCGCCGAGGTGGGCGAGAAGGCGGGCAGCGTCACGCTTCGCCGCGCGCCCATGCGGGGGACCGACGCCCGACATGGCCTGACCGAGGCGGCGGCCGCCGGGCTGCCGGTGGATGGCCTGGTCACCGCCGTCAACAAGGGCGGGCTCGAGGTCACGGTGGCGGGCGCGCGCGCGTTCTGCCCGACCTCGCAGATCGATCTGCGGCCGGTCGCCGATCCCGCGGCCCTGGTCGGGCAGCGGCTCTCCTTCCGGATCACCAAGCTCGAGGAGGACCGCCGCGGGACCAACATCGTCCTGTCGCGCCGGGTCTTGCTCGAGGACGAGCAGCGGGCCCGCGCCGCGGTCACCCGCGACAAGCTGGTCGTAGGCGCGGTGTTGCCCGGCGTGGTGACCGGGCTCAAGGACTTCGGGGCGTTCGTGGACCTCGGCGGCATCGACGGGCTGCTCCCGGCCTCCGAGATCGGTTATCAGCGCGGGACGCGCCCCGCCGACGTGCTCTCCATCGGCCAAGCGGTGACGGTCCAGATCCTGCGTATCGAGAAGCGCGCACAAGATCCGAGACCCGATCCCGCCAGGCTCCCGAGCCGGGCCGACCACCGGCAGCGGCCGAGCGAGCAGATCACCCTGTCGCTGAAATCGCTCGAGCGCGACCCCTGGGTGGACGCCGCCCAGACCCTCGCGCCCGGAGCCGCGATGCGCGGCAAGATCACGCGGGTCGAGCCTTTCGGGGCCTTCGTCGAGCTTCTGCCGGGGGTCGAGGGGCTGATCCACATCAGCGAGCTCGGCGCCGGGCGTCACCTGCAACATGCGCGGGACGTGGCCAAGCCGGGCGCCGAGCTCGAGGTCATGGTCCTGTCGATCGATCTCGAGAAGCGCCGCATCTCGCTCGGGCTCGCGAACGGCGAGGACCGCGTCGACGACGAAGGCCGCGCCGCGGTGATCCGGGCCGCCGCCCCGACCAAGGGCATGGGCACCCTCGGCGACCTCCTCAAGAGCAAGCTCGGCCCCCCGCGATAGGTCCGAGAGCGGACGTCCGTCAGTTCGAGGGCCTAGTGCACCGCCGTCGGAATAGCATCATATTCGGCCGACGATCCGAGCCGGTCGCTTCGTTGCTCCTCCTCACAATACCTACGGGTATTCCTCGTCGTCGCGCCTCGCGGCCGGCTCGGCTTGCCGGCCTCGGTATTGACGCTATTTCGACGGCGGTGCACTAGTCCCCTGGAACAGTGAATTCTTGAAGACCCTTCACTGTTCCAGGGGACTAGCGCTCAGGGCCAGAGGCGTTTGAGGGCGCCGAGCTCGAGGTGGGTCGCCCAGTGGCGGGCGGCCTTGGCCATGATCTTGGCCTTGTCGCGCTTCTTGATGCTGATGCGCCGGGTGAAGACGTCGTAGTCGGCGTCCTCGATCTTGTCGAGGATGGTCGTGCCCACCAGCCAGATGAGCGCGAGCTCGAGCTTGAGATCGTTGTCGAGCTTGCCGATCAGCGGCCGGCCCCGCTCGTAGAGCGCCCGCGTGCGGGCCACCTCGTAGCGCATCAGATCGCGGATGGCCTTGGTCGGCTCGAGCTTCTTGAGCTCGGCCTCGGTGACCCCGAAGAAGTGCAGATCCTCCGACGGAATGTAGATGTGGTCACGGGCGGCGTCGACCGCCACGTCTTGCCAGAAGTTGGTGAGCTGCAGCGCCGTCGAGATCTCGTCGGCGAAGCGCACCAGCTCGGGTTGCCGGTACCCGAAGAGCGCGAGCAGCAAGCGCCCCACCGGCTCGGCCGAGCGCGCCGTGTAGCCGCGCAGCGCGCCGAAGGTGGCGTAGCGCCGGACCTCCATGTCCATGCGGAAGGCGGTGAGGAGATCCTCGAGGGGAGGCACCGGCAGATCCCGCCGCTCGATGGTGTCCCCGAGCGCCACGAACACCGGGTGCTCGGCCTCGCCGTGGGCCGCCATCTGCAGCTCGTCGCGCCAGCGCGCCAGCGCCTCGATGCGGCGGCCCTCGTACTGCGGCTCGTCCGCGAAGTCGTCGGCGCTCCGGGCGAAGGCGTACACCGCCATCAGGTAGGGACGCATCGCCGCCGGGACCAGGTGCGACGCGACCGGGTAGCTCTCGTGGTGGGCCCGCACGAACTCCTCGCAGTATCCGTAGGCCCGCTCGACCGTCCAGGGTCCGGGCGGCGGATCCAGCCAGGGGACGGCCCGCCGCAAGCTCCCGCCCTCCGGGCCGGCGGCGCCGGCCTCTCCGGCCCCGGCCGCGGGCCCCGCGCCCGCCTCCACGAACCTCCGCCCACCGCGCATGATTTGCCGGATCACGCCGAGCCTCCGGGCGCCGTCACGCCCGCGGAGGCGGAGGCGCTCGCCTGGCCGCTCGCGCCCCCGGGTGCCCTGCCTTCGCAGCCGAGCAGGCGCTCCTCCTGCTCGCGCACGAGCTCGACCGAGCGCCGGTGCAGCGCCATGTGCCCGCGCTGGATGCCGTCGGTGGCCAGCGCCCGCAGGGCCGCCAGGTTCGAGGCCAGCCCCGCGCTCCCGATGATCATGGCCAGCCCTCCCGACGAGGCCCCGGCGGTCCCGAGGATCCGTTGCGCCAGGCGCGCGCCCGCGTGGCTCTTCAGCGTCCCGCCCACCGTCCCGACCGGCATCGGCATCTCGAGACAACCGACCAGGAAGCCGTCCTCCAAGCTTTCTTCCAAGCTTTCTTCCAAGCCCTCTGCCAAGCCCTCCTCCGACCCCGGTTGGCAGCCCTGTCCCATGCGGTTCTCCGAGCCGTTTTCGGCCCGCCACACCGCGAGCGGCCGGTAGCGCCCCGAGACCGCCGCGTAGGCATGCGCGCCGGCCTCCACGCCCCGCCAGTCGTTCCCGGTGGCGATGACCACCGCGTCGACGCCGTTCATGATGCCCTTGTTGTGGGTGGCGGCGCGATAGGGATCGTCCTCGGCGAAGCGCGAAGCGGCCACGATTCCGTCGCGCACGGCCGCGCCGTCCTGCCCGTCGGTGGCCAGGGCCTTGACCGGGATGCGGGCCCGCACCCGCACCAGTCGTCGGTCCGCCAGGTTGGTGAGGATCCGCAACCCGGAGCGCCCCCCCGCCAGCGACGCCAGGCGCTCGGCCAGGGCCTCGGCGATGGTGTTCACCATGTTCGCGCCCATGGCGTCCCGGCAGTCGATGTGGACATGCACGATGATGCGCGCCGGGTGATCCCCGGTGCGCACCTCGAGCGCCCGCGGACCGCCCCCCCGCGCCACCAGCCTCGGCAGCGTGGCGCCGGCCATGCCCATGAGCTCGGCCGCCGCAGCCTCGATGCGCGCGCGCGCCGCGCCCACGTCGGCCACGCCGAGGAGCTCGATCTGCGCGGTCATCACCGGGGGATCGGCGTCGGCGACGAAGCCTCCCCCCTCCCGCACCATGCGCGCGGCGTTGGACGCCGCCGCGATGACCGAGGGCTCCTCCACCACCATCGGGACCAGGACATCGCGCCCGTTGACCCGAAAATTGAGCCCGAGGCCGAGCGGCAACGCATAGATCCCGACCACGTTCTCGACCACCCGATCCGCCGTGGCCGGATCGAGCCCACCGGCCTCCAGCGCCGAGAGATCGGCCGCGCTGAGCTCGACGTGCAGGCCGAGCAGCCGACGTCGCTCGGAGATGGACAGCTCGTAGAACTTCGGAATCCGGGACGAATGACTAGGTTGCGTCATGAAAGCTCTAGAGATTAGATGCGGGCAGTCGGCGATGCACGCCGTTTAAATCGAGGTCCACGTCCAGCACCCGGAGACCGAGCTCCTCCAGGCGCGCGGCGAAGCTCTGCGCGGCCTCGGGCTCCCCGAACATCCCGATGCCGAGATCCCCGCCCCCCGCCCCCGAGGGCTTGGCCATGCCGCCGAGGTTGGTGGCCAGGTCGGCCGCCAGCTCGAAGCGCGGTGTGATGATGGGCGCACCCGCCTGTGCGCCGAGCTCCGCCAGACCCGCGGCGTAGTCGATCGCCACCGAGATCGCCACCTCGAGGTTGGCCCCCGCGATGGCCTCGATGAAGGTCTCGCAGCGATCCTCGAGCTGCAGCATCAGGCGCTCGTAGGCGGCCGGCCGGCGGGCCGCGTAGGCCTCGACGATCCGGATCAGGTCCGGGGTCGAGGCCGGGCTGCCCTCGCTGAACACCACAAGCCGCAGCGCGGCCGGCTTGACCAAGGTCGCCACCCGCGGACCTGGACCCTGGCCTCCGGCCTCGCCGGGCCTGCCCCGGCGGTAGCGGATCAGGCCCCCGTGCACCGCCGCCGCGACGTCCGCTCCCGACCCGACGCCGCCCTGGGCGCTGCGGTGCGCCCCGTCGGCGAGCTCGAAGCACAGGGCGCGGTGCTCGGCCACCGACATCCCCGCCATCTCCATCACGGCCGCGACGGCGACCACCGTCACCGCGGCGCTCGAGCCGAGCCCCAGCTTCTTGCCGCCCGCCCGAAACGACGTGCTGTCGATGAGGACCGAGCCGGGGGGCATGGCCTCGGCGCGATCGCCGAGCCCCCGCAGCCCGGCCGCGACCGCCTGGCGCGTGAAGTCCGACTCGGGCGCGAGGCCGATCACGAACTGACCGACCGCATAGCGGTTGACGGCCGCCACCACCGCCGGAGCCCCGGCGAGCACGGCGTACTCCCCGATCACGAAGAGCTTGCCCGGGGCCGCCACCACCGGGTTTCCCCGCAGGGTGCGTCGCTCGCCGCTCATGCCGGGGTTTCCTGGAGGATCCGGGCCCCCCGTCCCGGCGAGGTGGTGAGCGTCCGCAGCACCCCCGGCGTCTCCTGCAGGGCCTTCTCGACCGCCTCGGTGTCGTCCGCCAGGCACAGCGCCTTGACGTGCGGACCGGCGTCGATGGTGAAATAGGCGGCGATCCCGCGCGCCCGCAGATCCCGCACGGTCTGCATGGCGGCCCAGGTGGCGGTGTTCCAGTAGAGGATGGGCGGATCGGCCGCCATGGCCGAGGCGTGCATGCGCACGGCGTTGCGCTCGGCGATGCGCCCGAGCCCGTCGAAGTCCCGGGCGGCGATGGCGGCGGCGGCGTCCTGCAGATCGCGCGGCACGGACTCGACCCAGGCCGGATAGAACGGCGAGGTCCGCGCGGTGCGCTCCATGGCGGCCGTCGAGCCGATCGACTTGGCGCCCTCGGTGGTGACCGCCACCACCAGGCGAACGGGCCACCCGTCGCCCTCGGGCAACGGGGAGGCGACCGCGTCCGAGCCGTCGGGCAGCACGCCCGGGCTCATCACCACGAAGCCACCGAAGATCGAGCGGGCGGCCGAGCCCGATCCGCGGCGGGCCAGGGCCGACAGCTCGCTCGGGGTGAGGTTCAGCCCGGCGGCCCGCGAGGCGGCGAGCGCCAGGGCCGCGAAGCCCGACGCCGAGGAGGCGAGCCCCGCCGCGGTGGGCACGGTGTTCTCGGTCACGACCTCGGCGCGGGTGTCGAACCCGGCGAGGACCCGGATGAGATCGAGGAAGGCCACCACCCTCCCGCGGGTCTTCTCGTCGGCGTCCTGCCCGTTGAGGCGGACGCGATCCCGGCCGCCGCCCTCGCCCGCGGGCCCGCCGAGGTGCGCACCGAAGCGGACGGTGGTCCGGGTCCCGAGCTCCTTCAGGGTCAAGGACAGGCTGCCCGCCGCCGGCAGGTTCAGCCGCGCGTCCCGCTTACCCCAGTACTTGACGAGCGCGATGTTGGTACCGGCGACCGCGGTGCACCAGGATGCTTTCACGTTTCGACCTCGTGGCGAGCATCGACGTCCGGGCGGGCGCCGACGACGTTGGCGGTGAACCCCTCGAACCCCTCGTGGCGCCAGGCCTCGAGGATCTCGGCTTCCCGGCCGGGCGGCGCGAGGGCGATGACCGAGCCGCCCCCTCCAGCCCCCGTGAGCTTCGCGCCGAGGGCGCCCGCGCGGCGGGCGCCGTGCACCAGGGTCTCGAGCTCCGGGCCCGAGACCCGCAAGGACGCGAGGAGCCCGTGCGCCACGTCGAAGAGGCGCCCGAGCGCCTCGAGGTCGCCCGCCGCGAGCGCGGCCTCTCCGGAGGGGGCGAGCGCCCCGAGCGCCTCGATGACCCGGGAGACCACCGGCGTCGCCTCGTGGAGGCGCCGCACCCCCTCGACGAGATCGTGGGTGGCGTGCGGACGGCCCGACAGCCCGATGCACAGGGTGATGGGCCGCGGCACCTCGACGGCCATCCAGCCCTGCCCGCGCTGAAAACGTCCGGCGGCTCCGGTGGAGGCCGCGGCGAGATCGATCCCGGAGGGCGCGCCGTGGAACACGACCTCGCCGAAGTGGGCGGCGGCGAGGGCGCGGGCGCGGCCGAATCCGTGGGCGCTGGCCACCGCGAAGGCCACCGCGCACGAGAACGCCGCCGAGCTGCCGAGCCCGGCCTGCGCCGGCAGATCGCCCTCGACGGTGACGTCGACGTCGCGGACCCCGAACCCGTTGAGGATGGCCGCCCAGGCCCGGGCCACCCGCGCCAGATCCGAGGTGGGCGCGCGGCCCGCCTCGGCGCCCGGTGTGGCGTCCACGTGCAGGTCGAGGTTCCACACCGGGACGCGCAGGCGCCCCGTGCCCGGACCCGCGAGCCCCCGCATCCCCCGCGACAGACCGGCCGCCAGGGCCGGGTGGCCGTAGACGACGGCGTGCTCCCCGAGCAGGATGACCTTGCCGTGTCCGAACCCGCGCCCTTCCCGGCACACCACCGGCAGCTCGTCGACGGCGCCGAGGCCCGGAGCCGGAGCGGGAGCGGGAGCGGCACCCGAAGAGACGGGCTCGGGGGGCGCGCCCCCGCGCCCACTCACGCCGGCACCTGCGCCAGCCAGGTGCCGAGCTCGCCGCCGATCACGCGCGGCGCCCGCCCGAGATCGGCGGCACGCCCCACCCCCGTCAAGAGCGCGGTGGCGCGAATCCCCGCGATCACGCGCGACAGATACGCCTCGACGCCCGCACGGCCACCGTCGCGATGGGCGACGAGCGCGGGCTGGGCGAGACCGGCGGCCCGCGCCCCGAGCGCGAGGGCCCGGGCGGCGTCCACGCCGGAGCGGATTCCCCCCGAGGCGATCACCTCCAGCTCCGGCGACGCGGCGACCGCCCAGGCCACCGCGACTGCAGTGGGGATGCCCCAGTCCCACAGGTCCCGGCCGAGGGCCTGGGTGTCGCCCGAGGCGCGGTGCGACTCGACGGCCGTCCACGATGTCCCGCCCGCGCCGGCCACGTCGACGGCCCGTACGCCCACGGCGGCCAGGCGGCGCACCACCGCGGGCGAGAGCCCGCAGCCGGTCTCCTTGACCATGACCGGCGCGCCGAGCTCGGCGACCACGCGCGCGATGGTGTCGAGGCCGCCGCGAAAGTCGCGGTCCCCACCGGGCTGCGCCATCTCCTGCGCGACGTTGAGGTGCACGCACAAGGCGTCGGCGCCCACCCGGCGCACGGCCTCGCGCACGGCGACGAGGGACATCCGGGCGAGCTGGACCACCCCGAAGTTGGCGCACAGGAACACCTCGGGGGCGGCGCTGCGCACCTCGTAGGTGGAGGCGAGCTCGGGGTGCTCGACCATCGCGCGCATGCTGCCGAGGCCAAACGGGATCCCCACCGCCGCCGCCGCTGCTGCGAGGCCGCGGTTGATGTCGGCGGCCTCGGGGGTGCCACCGGTCATGCCGGTCACCATGAGCGGCGCCGCGAAGGTGCGCCCGAGCCAGGTGGTGCGCAGATCGATCTCGTCGGCCGTGCGCTCGGGCAAGGCACAGTGCACGAGGTGCACGTCGTCGAGCAGGGTCGGCCGCCGGAAGTCCGCCTGTCCCGACGCCGCGATGGCCAGATGGTCCGCCTTGCGCTGTCTGATTCCGCCGTCGGGCATCGCGAAGAGACGAGTCATAGGATAAGCGCCCGGAGCCAGCAAGAGAAGCGGGGGATTTGTGGCCGAATTCGACGCGAGCCTCTCGCGTCACGCATGCGCCCGGGTAGGTTCGCGTGGGCCTGTATGCGCGGGAAGGGGAGGACCCTCCCCGCGGGCCCCTCCCGCGGGACGACGAGAATCGAGCATGCGCGGGAAGGGGAGGACCCCTCCCCGCGGGCCCCTCCCGCGGGACGACGAGAATCGAGCCCGGATCTGCTTTGCCCGTCGCATCTCCGGTTGGCAAAGCCAACCTCCGATCCACCGCACGAACCGCCGCACGAAACGGGCAAGATTTGATTCTCGAACAAAGCCCGCGGGCCCGCGGAGCGGAATCGAAGACGGGCCCCTGCCCGCGTTGTCCTCTTTCCCCCCTCCCGCTGATCGTCACCGCGATCCAGACAGGCGCGTAACGTTTGATCAAATTTGCGCTGGACTGAACGTGTGGATAGTATGGCGGGGATGAGTCTCTCGGGGTGGTTCGCGGAACTGGCCTGGTTCGTTCTCGGGGCCGGGATGGCCGGGCTCGCGGCCTGGCTGTGGGCGACGGCGCGTGCCCGGGGTCGGCTGGCGCCCGCCCTGCGCGAGGCCGAGCTGCGGGCCTCCGCGGTGACCGCCACGGCTGAGGCGCTGCGCAGCGAGCTCGCTGACTGGAAGACCCGTGCGGCCGAGGGGCAACTGGCGGTCCAGCGGCTCGAGGGCGTCCATGCCGCCGAGCGAGCGCGGGCCTCCGAGCTCGAGCGGAGTCTCGGCGAGCAGCGCCGGCTATTGGATGAGGCCAAGGCACAGATGGGCGACACCTTCGAGGCCCTGGCCGCAGAGGCGCTGCGCGAGAGCAACGCCGGCTTCCTGCGGCTCGCGACCGCGCACCTCGCCACCACGCAGCAGGCGGGCGTGGCCGAGCTGGCGGCGCGCGAGAAGGCCATCGCCATCCTGGTGGACCCGGTGCGAAGCACGCTCGAGAAGTTCGACCTGCAGGTCCACGCGCTCGAGCGGGCCCGAGGCGACGCGTACACCCGTCTCACCGAGCAGGTGCGCGCGCTGGCGGAGGGTCAGCGCCACCTGCAGGCGGGGACGGACAGCCTGGTCGGAGCGCTGCGGGCTCCGGCGGTTCGTGGGCGCTGGGGGGAGATCCAGCTGCGCCGGGTGATGGAGATCGCCGGGATGCTGGACCACTGCGACTTCGCCGAGCAGGCCAGCATCCAGACCATAGACGGCCGGCTGCGCCCCGACGTCATCGTTCGGCTGCCGGGAAACAAGTGCGTGGTGGTGGACGCCAAGGCTCCTCTCGGGGCGTACCTCAACGCGCGCGAGGCCACCACCGATGAGGCGCGGCGTGAGCTCCTGCGCCAGCACGCGAGCCAGGTGAAGAGCCATGTGCTCAAGCTCGGGGCCAAGAACTACTGGGATCACCTGGAGACCTCGCCCGAGATCGTCATCCTGTTCCTGCCCGGCGATGCCTTCTACGCCGCCGCGCTCGAGGCCATGCCCGACCTCCTCGAGGAGGCCCTCGCCCACCGGGTCCTCCTGGCGACACCGACCACGCTGATCGGGGTGCTGCAGGCGATCCACGTGGGCTGGAGGCACGAGCAGCTCGCGGAGAACGCCGCCCACATCAGCCGTTGCGGGCGCGATCTCCACGAGCGCCTGGCCACCTTCACCGAGCACATGGCCAGGATGGGTGGCGCGCTCGAGCGCTCGGTCGAGGCCTTCAACAGCGCGACGGCCTCGCTCGACAGCCGCGTGATGCCGAGCGCCCGCCGGCTCGAGGAGCTCGGCGCGGGCGGCAAGAAGGAGCTCCCCGAGCTCGCCCCCATCGACAAGCGCCCGCGCTCCCTCCCCGCCACGCCGAAGCCCCCGGTCTCGATAGCCGTCCCCATCCGCCGGGACGAGCTCCGCCGCGACGATCCGCAAGACGCCCGCGACGCGAGCTGAAGCCACACCGCCGAGCTGACTCAGGCTCGAATCGCCGCCGTCCTTCGTCGCCAGCACGCACCGTCAGCGCGTACCGAAGCGGGTCAACGGTCTGCGGATCCGTTCCAGGAGCTTGGTCTGCGCAGGAGGCGCTTGGCCCGACGAGAGGAGCTCGACCGGGAGGTGAGGGAGATCGCTGGGACTGTCACCCTCGGGAGGCGGAGGCTCCCGGCCTCCCGAAGATGTGCACCACACCATTCCAAACATTCCCGATATGAGAAACGACACTCTCTCACGGGCATCACACTACCTCCGCTCTGACGGTGACCGACAGTCCCAATCATTGCTTGCCGTTTTGGGGGTTGCCGTTTTCGAGGTGGCCTATTTCGTCCCGTGTCGGGCCAGAGCTCATGAAGATTGGCCAACTTGCCGGGCAGGGTCATGCGCGATGGCTCTCGCGCAGGGACGGTCATGCCATGGAGCCTCCCTCGCGTTGACACGACCTCTCGAATCGCCTACTGCGTTGCCGGGCACACGTTGCCGGAGCTCTTCCGGCTTCGTTTTTTTCCGGTTTCCATGGGAGGAGGACTGCGATGACGAACAGGTGGACTCATGCTTCGGTGGGAATGGTGTTGTTCCTGGCATCGACGGGAGGGCTTGGATGCGCGACTCAGAGAGAGCCGACGGAGGATCCCGCGACGGGCATCGTCCATGTCGCCCTGGTGACGGCCACCAAGAGCGCCTATCGGCTCAGGAGCGCGCAATTTGCGGTCACGACTCAGAATTCGTCACCCGTCGTCACGCTCGACTCGGAGACCAACCCGGACGCGTCGGTCCTCACGGCGTCGCTCTCGCAAGGGCCCTACCTGGTGCGCCTCATGGACGGATGGGCACTCTATCGTATCGACGATGACACCACGTTGACACAGGTTCGTGGCGCCTTGCTCTCTCCCAACCCACAGAGCTTCGTGATCACGAAGTCAATGGAATCGGACGTCACGTTCACCTTCACCACCGAGGACGGCATCGTCAACATCGGCAGTGGACCGCTGAGCATCACGTTCGACGTATCCCCGAACACGGGATTGCCGGCCTGCGATCTCCGAGGCTTCTTCAGCAGCTGTCCATCCGGCCAGAGCTGCCTCCTCGCGGATGCCGTCGGCCGAACCTTCTGTGCATCGACCGGCTCGCTGCCGCCCGGAGCTGCCTGCACCTCCGAGCAGTGCCAGGCCGGCTCGCAGTGCCTCAAGCTCGACCCTGACCACCCCGATCAGGGCTCCTGCACACAGTTCTGCGACACGAGCTCCACGACGTTTGGATGCAACTGCCAGAGTCTGGGCATCGCCAACAGCAGCGCGGGGATCTGTGGCCCCCTGCCACCAGCCGCGTGCGATCTCCTGACGCAGACAAACTGCCCGACCGGCCAGGCGTGCCAGTTCCTCGGGGGCTCCTTCGGTACCTGTGGCACGCCGGGGACGACCCCGGCGGGCGCGCAGTGCACCGGGCAGACCTGCATGGCGGGGTTCGATTGCTTCCAGGGCAGGTGTCTGCAGTTCTGCGACGAGCGCGTGAACACCCCGGGCTGCCTCTGCTTCGGCGCGGGAACTGGCTTCATCGGGCGCTGCTTCTGAGACCAATCTGACCCGCCCCCAGTGGCCCCGGAGAGGACTCCGCAGTCCTCCTCCGGGGGGCCTGGGGCCGACTGTCACCAGCCGTGAAGCCCCCGGTCGCCTTCGCTTTGACGCACCATCCGTTACCACTGTCGAGCTTACCGCGCCGCTCGAAGCGGTGGCGGCTGACTGCTGCCCGAGCCCCACGGTCTCATCGGCGCGTGACGCACCCAGGCATCAGGCTCCTTCAGGTTGCCCGGGACGGGGACGAAGGTGCGCTGCCGGTGAATCTGGCCTGACCGGCAACGCGGTGGCAACGCAGCCGGCCGGGATGGCCGGACCGTGATAGCGAGAGAGATCGGACGCCAACCGGGTGGGTCCGTTTCCGCCGGGCCGTCAGCCGATGGTGCGTCCGCGGAAACGGCGCTGGCCGGCGGCCGACGCGCCGGCGGACGCGACGTGGGCGCCGGGCACGGGTCGCGGCGGCTCGGTGGGCGGCGCGGTCTTGACGGTGTCCTCGGTCAGCGCGTTCGGCGGCTCGGCCTCGAGCTGCTCCATCACCGGCGTGATGCGCCGACCGACCAGGTTCACCGCCATGCGCAAGGCGGCCACGTTGACCTTCGGATGGGCCAGCACGCAGAGCATCCCGGCCGACAGCACCTTCAGATACACCTTGTGGTCCTGGAAGCGGATCACCGCCAGATCGAGCTGATCTCCGATGTCGGCCAGGGTCTCGCCCATGCGGACCAGGCGCTCGCCGGCCTCGGAGAGCGAGCCGTCGTCGAACACCGATGGCATGTCGCGGGCGACCAGGGCTCCGGTCGTGCCCACCGCGAAGCTGCCGGAGATCCCGTCGATGTCCTTGAGCGCCATCAGGATGGTTCGGATGCCCGTCACGGACATGGGCTGATTCGGCGTCACCATGCGGGGTGCCTCCTTCACAGCCCCAGGCTGTCCCGCAGGGTCTGGAGATTGGCCTCGGCGTAGGGCCGCAGCGCGACCACGTCCCCGTTCGGCTCGGCGAACACCAGGCACCGCCCCTCGCGGAACACGCACTCCATGGCCGCGAAGCCCTCGAGCCCGAGCAGGTCACCCGACAGCTCGACCAGGCGATGGGCATAGGCGATGGCGCCGGCCGTCTCCTCGGAGCCGCCCTTGTTCTTGAGGATGGTGCCGCTCGCGGACAAGCGTAGCACCATCGAAAACTCGGCCAGGGTCTCGTTCCCGTGGATCGGGACGGGACCACTCCCGCGGTTGCTCTGGCTGTTCGGCTGCCTCATCTCACGGCCCTCCTGCGGCTGTGGCTCCTTCGTCTCCGGCTCTCGACCTGGCATCCGTACCTCGTTGTTGTCCTGCACGGCCTCCCCCTCTTCCGTGTCATCATCCGCTGCGACTGCGACTGCGACTGCGGCTGCGGACGCGCCGGCGCTGGACCCGTCCCGCTCCTCCGTCGACTGGCTTCCGGATGAGGCTCCGTCCGGGCCATTGCGCTGGCGGTCCTCGTCGGGATCGAAGCTGCCCTCTCGAATCACCCAACGCCCGAATCCATCGAAGGCTCCGCGCCATAACCCTCGATGCCCATCTCAGGGACGTCGAGCCCACCCCGCTCGTCCTCGACCCGCGCCCGATTTCCAAACAGGGAGTCCACCACCTTCATCACGCAGAAGGTGACGCCCCCCACCCAGACCACGCACACCACGATCCCCAGCAGCGACGCCGCCAGCTGCGATGCGTCCCCGTAAAACAGGCCGCGGACGGTCCCCGGGACCTGGTTCCAGCCGCTGCCGTACTGGCCATCGGCGAACAGGCCCACCGACAGGATCCCCCACGCCCCACACACCCCGTGGACCGACCCGGCCCCCACCGGATCGTCGATGCGCAAGGAGGTCTCGATGAACATCGCCGAGACGATGACCAGCACGCCCGCCACCGCCCCGATCAGGATGGCGATGGGGGCGGCGACGAAGGCGCACGGCGCCGTGATCGCCACCATCCCCGCCAGCATCCCGTTGCAGAGCATGCTGACGTCCGGCACCCCGAACCGAAACTTCATCCACAGATAAGCCCCGAAGGCCCCCGACGCGGACGCGAGCATGGTGTTGGTGGCAATGATCGCGGTGCGGGTGTCGGTGCCCGACAGGGTCGACCCCGGGTTGAACCCGAACCATCCGAAGGCCAGGATGAACGTCCCGAGCACCACCATCGGGATGTTGTGCGCCGGAATGGGCCGCGGGCTGCCGTCGCGCGCATACTTCCCGATGCGCGGACCGAGCATCTTGGCCCCCACCAGGGCGGCAACCCCACCCACCATGTGCACCACCGAGCTGCCCGCGAAGTCCACGTGCCCGTGCCCGAGGCCGAAGTTGCGGCCGACCTGCGACAGCCAGCCTCCCCCCCACACCCAGTTCGCGAAGATGGGATAGGTGATGGCGGACATCGCGAAGCTGAACGCCACGAACGACGTGAACTTCCAGCGCTCGGCCATGGCCCCGGTCGGGATGGTGGCGGCGGTGTCCATGAACACCATCTGGAACAGGAACAGGGCCGCCACCGGCGCCGTGTAGACCGCCGGGGTGAGGAAGAACCCCTTGGTGCCGAACAGCCCGAATTCGGTGTTGCCGATGTGCGCGATGAACTCCCCGTTCAGCGTGGCGTCGTTGCCGAAGGTCGCGAGGGCCCCCACGCCACCCATCTGCAACCCAAAACCTATCGACCAGAAGCCGATGATCCCGATCGAGTACACGAGGAAGTTCATGCCCATGGTGTGGGCGACGTTCTTGGCCCGGGTGAGCCCGGTCTCGACCAGGGCGAACCCGGCTTGCATGAACATGACCATGAAGCCGGTCAGCAGCGTCCAGGTGATGTTGAGCGCGGTCTGGCCATCCAGAAGCAGCTTCTGGGTCTCGGCCACCTGTTTTGCGAGCTCTGGGAGGGTCGGATCCGGCAATTGGCGCTCCTTGACCACAGTGTCAGCAAAACGGTCAAGACCAGGTTTCTCGATCGTGAAATCGTCGTTGCTTTTGGCTGACTCAGACCGGCGATGTTAGGGTGGGCGCGTTGAGTCGGACCCTCGCCAGCGTCGGCCTATGCGTGGCCGTGCTTTCCATCTGCCCGGTGCCCCTCCGCGCGGCCGGGCCCGCCGTGGCGAAGGGAGCTCCGAGGCCGGCTCTCGCCGCCCCTGCGACCGCCCTCGGGCCCGCGGTCGCCGCGCGAGGCCCCGTCGCGCCCCCCGGCACCGGCGGGATCGCTGGCCTGGCGGCGGGGGCTGCTCCGCCTGGCCCGGCCCCGACCGCGACGGGGGCCGCGGCCGCCGAGGAAGGAGCCTCGGGCGCCGCGCCCCGGACCGGAGCGACCGACGGGCCCCGTCCTCCCGGGCTGCCCGGGCTGAACCCGCGACCGGTCCCCCCGGCCGACGGGCCGCGCCCGCCCGCCGATCCAGCCCAGAGACGTGCCTGGTTGAAGGCCGGGCTCGACGAGATCTTTGCGGCCCCCGGCCTCGCCAAGGCCAAGATCGGCATCCTCGTCCTCGAGTCCGACAGCGGCCGCCCGGTCTACGCACGCGCCGAGAAGTCGCTGTTCAACGCCGCCTCCAACGTCAAGATCGTCACCTCGAGCGCGGCGCTGGCGCTGCTCGGTCCGGAGTACCGGTGGAAGACCACCCTGTCGGCCACGGTCACGGCGCCCCACGCGGCATTGACCGGCGCCGGGGGCGAGCTCGCGGGAAACCTGTATCTCCGGGGGTTCGGCGATCCGACCCTCGACACCGAGGATCTGACCGCCATGGCCACCGAGGTGGCGGCTGCCGGGATCCGGCGCGTCAAGGGGACCATCGTCGCGGACGAGTCCTTCTTCGACGGCACCCACGTCGGCCCGGCCTATGACCAGAAGTCCGACTCCACCGTGTCGCGCGCGCCGTCGGCCGGGTTGTCGCTGGATGGCAACGTGGTGGACATCACGATCGTCCCCGGGGCCAAGGCGGGAGCGCCGGCGCGGGTCCAGACAGATCCCCCCTCGGGGGCGTTCGTGGTTTCCGGGCGGGTGGTCACGGCGGTCACCGGGCCGACCCCGTGCACGGTCGAGACCCGCGAGCCCCAGGGCGACAAGACCGAAGGCAAGACCGAGATCGTGCTCGCGGGGCGGGTACGCCTCGGGAGCGAGCCGCGCACCTACCGGAGGCGCGTGGTCTCCCCCCCGCTCGTCGCGGCCTGGGCGTTGAAGGCGCTGCTCGAGCGCCGCGGGATCGGCGTGGCCCAGCCGCCGCACATCGGGATCGCGCCGCCGCAGGGGCTGCGGGTGATCTCGAGCCACGACTCCGCGCCGCTCGCGGTGGTGGTCCACGATCTCAACAAGCGCTCGAACAACCTCACCGCCGAGCAGCTCTTGCGCACGCTCGGAGCGGAGATGGGCGGGCGGCCCGGCACCTGGGACAAGGGCCTCGATGCGGTGGCGCGGTACCTCAACGCGCTCGGGATCCGCAAGGGCACGTACCAGATGACCAACGGCTCCGGCCTCTACGACTCGAACCGGTTCTCGCCCGAACAGATGGTCACCGTGCTGCGCGGGGCGCTGCGCGATTTTCGCATCGCCGCCGAGTTCATGGCCTCGCTGGCCATCGCCGGGACGGACGGGACCATCGCACACCGGATGGCCAACACCGCCGCGGAGCGGTTCGTGCGCGCCAAGACCGGGACCCTCGCCACCACCAGCTGCCTGTCGGGCTTCGCTGGCTCGCCCGGCAAGGCCCCGCTCATCTTCTCGATCCTGATGAACGACGTCGCCGGTCCGGCCGATGCCCGGCATGCGCAGGATCGGGCGGCCGAGCTGCTGGTCCGCTACATCGAGGCCGATCCGACCGCGCACCCCTGAGGACCCCGAGGCACATCGAGCCGGGCAGCGAGATTCGCCTGGGCTTGACATTGTCTACTATAAGAGACAAAGTTCTGTTCAGTCGCGGCGCGACGGCCCGGGATCAGCCCGGCGTCGGGGGCCAGGCGACTAGACCAGGAACAACATGTTCATCGGAATCATCGGGGGAATGGACCGGCAAGCTTCGAAGCTCGTGGACATCGGCCGACTGGCGGGCCACGAGGTGCAGTGCCACACGGGTCAGCTCAATGGAGGCGCCACGGTGGGGGGGCTGAGGACCCTCATCGATCGTTCGGACGTGGTGCTGATCGTCACCGATCTCAACAGCCACAATGCGGTTCGGCTCGCGCGGCGCCTGGCCAGCCGCGCCCACCGCCCAGCCAGGCTCGTCCGGCGGCTCGGGACCGCCCAGTTCGCGGCGCTCATCGAGGGCTGGAAGACCCAGTCCGTGACGCCCTTGCGTGCCGGAGGGGATCCTCCCCGCCTCTCCTCCTGAAGGTCTCTCCGCGGGGGCGCGCCCGCGCGCGCTCAATCCCGCCCGGACTTCTGTCGACGGGCAGGGTCATGTCGGCGCGCGCAACCAGGGGGGGCAGCGGTCGCACCCGGGACGGCGGCCAGCGCACGCCCGGCGGACGACGGAGCCTGCGCTGGCCCTCGCTCGGGCTGGTGGCCCTGGCGGCGGCCCTCATCCCGGCCTGCAAGAAAGGCCCGGCCGCCAGCGGAACCACGTCGGATGGCGGGGTCGCCGAGGCCGGCGTCACCGCGTGCGGCTCCCTCGACGGAGGATATGATGGCGCCCCCGGTAGCCTCGGGGCCTCCGACGCCAGCCGCGCCACCGACGACGCGGCGACCGGCCAGGACGGCGGCGCCGTGGTGGCGGTCGACGAGCTCGGGCCGAACGCGGTGGCCTCCAAGTCGGCGGCCTCGCTCGGGCGGGTCAACATCTACGAGGTCACCTCCCCGCGCTGGCTGGAGGAGCTGCAGATCTACCTGCGGGCGGGCCTGCCGGAGACCCGGCTCACCCTCGCCGTGCACGAGGCCACGAGCCGCGACAGCCCCTTCCACAAGCTCTTCGACGTTCAGCTGGACTTTGGCACGTGCGAGGGGTGGACCTCGAGCGGCCCGCTCGCGATCCCGCTCGAGCCCGGCCGCTTCTACGCCGTGGGCTTCGACCCCAACCAGCCCGTGACACCTTTTCTGGTCACGGACTCGGACACCCTGCCCATCGACGGCGCCTTCGGGCGGCTGGTGGCCTCGAAGACCAGCAAGAGCGTCTCGACCGACACCCTCACCTGGGATCTGTCGACCGACAAGGAGTACAACCGCCAGCGCCTCGTCACCTCGGCCCGGAAGGCCACCCCCGCCGCGCCCGACGCCGGCACGAGCGGGGACGCCGCGCAGGCCGACGGTGGGAACAAAGGCTGAGGGATCGTTCCCGAGGCGGGGAACGAGACCGAGGACGAGGACGGGGCTCCGTGAAGAGCTGAGCTACCGGGCGGGGAGCCTCGCGGATGGCTCGAAGCAGCTCTCGACCGCTCGGCTGAGGGCCTCGACGGTGAAGGGCTTGGGCAGCGCCCCCGCGAAGCCACGCGCCGCGGGGTCGGCCATCACCGGATCCACCGAGTAGCCGCTCATCACCACGATCCGCACGTCCGGCGCCTTCTCGCGCAGCCACGCCGCGAGCTCGAGGCCACCGAGATCGCCCGGCATGGTCAGATCGGCGAACACCGCCTCGAACGGCGCACCTGCGGTCCGTGCCCGCTCGAACGCCGACAGCGCCACCGAGCTGCGCTCGGCCAGGCTCACCTCGTGGCCGAGGTGGTGCAGCATGGAGCGCATCACCGTGAGGACTCCCGGATCGTCGTCCACCACCAGCAGCTTGCGCGCCCGTCGCACCACCGCCGAGACGGGCGCCGCGACCCCCGAGGCCAGCTCGTGCGGCTGGGCGGGCAGGTAAAGGCGAAAGCAAGCCCCGGCCCCGGGCTCGGACGAGACGCTCACGTGTCCGCCGTGGCGTCGCACGATCGAGTGGACCGAAGCCAGCCCGAGCCCGGTGCCCGCGTCGCGGGTGGTGAAGTACGGGTCGAACACCCGCGACAGGTGCTCCGGCGGGATGCCCGGGCCGCTGTCCTCCACGGCGATCACCAGGTAGGGACCGGGGGGAAGCGGCAACGCCGGGTCCTCGCCGAGGTGCAGGTTGTCGAGGGAGATACAGATCGTCCCGCCGCCGGGCATGGCCTGCTTGGCGTTGAGCACGAGGTTGTTCAGCACCTGGGCCAGTTGCCCCTCGTCCGCCTCGACCGGCCACGCGTCGGCCGGGCGCCGGATGACCAGCTCCACGAGCGAGCCACGCAGCGCGAACTCGGCCGACTCCCGCACCACCCGCTCGACGTGCAGGACCTTCTTGAGGGGCGCCCCGCCCTTGGCGAAGGTCAGGAGCTGGGTGGTGAGCCCCTTGGTCCGCAGGCAGGCCTGCTGCGCCTCGCCGAGCAAGCCCGTGATGTCCTCTCCGCGCTCGAGCCCCATCCGGGCCAGGGAGATGCTGCCGAGGATGCCGGTGACGATGTTGTTGAAGTCGTGCGCGATGCCGCCCGCCAGCAGCCCCACCGACTCGAGCTTCTGGTTGCTGAGGCGCTGTTCCTCGAGCGCGCGCTCGGCGCCGATGTCGCGGATCACCACCACCGAGCCGACCAGCTCCCCGGACGGCCCCACCAGGGGTGAGCCCTTGAGCGAGACGAGGAAGGTCGACCCGCCGCGCGCCCGCAGGCGCCCGCTCGTCGGCCGGCCACCGCCCAGGATGTCCGGCAGGCAAACCCCGGTCGCCTCCGGCTCGAAGTCGAGCAGCCCGCCCAGCTCCTGGCCCCTGGCCTCGTCGGTGTTCCAGCCGGTGAGGTTCTCGGCGGCGGGATTGAGGAGGCGCACGTGCCCGGCCCCGTCGAGGGCCACGATGCCCTCCGCCAGCGAGGAGAGCACGAGCTGCAGGCGATCGGACAGCGCCCGGATCTGCGAGGTGCGATCGCCGACCAGCTTCTCGAGGTGCTGGCGGTAGCGATCGAGCTCGTCCTGCATGCGTCGCTGGCCGGTGATGTTGCGGGCCACCGCCACCGTCATGCGGACCTTGCCCCCAGGGTCGCCGACCGGAGACTCGAGGGTGTGGAAGATCTGGATCACGCCGTCGTGGCGGGTCAGCGGCTCCTCGGCGATGTCCAGCACCTCGCCGGAGCCGAGCAGGCGCTGCCGGTCGCGAGCGGACTGCGCGCCAAGGTCCTGATCCGGGGCCGGGGCACGCATCGGATCCCGCAGGTCGGTGTTCGAGGTCCCCGTGTACTCGAGGAAGGCGCGGTTGGCCCACAGGATGCGAGCGTCCTCCCCCCTGACCAGCACCATGTCCGCCAGGGCGTCGAGGATCTGGCCAAAGACGCCGTCTGGCTCGAGGAGGCAGGGCTCCGAGGCCACCCGAGGCTCATTCATCGTCGTCGTCCGCCCATGCTACTCGAAGTTCACTCGCCGAAGAGCTCGCGCGGGATGAGGGGGCTCGGCGAGCCGGTCACCACCAACCAGAGCTGGTGCGCGGCGCGGGTGACCCCGATGTGAAAGAGGTGGCGCGATTCGTCGTCGGCGCCGTAGCTGCTGGCGTTGGCGTCGAGCATGATCACGTAGTCGAACTCCAGGCCCTTGACCTGACGGACGTCGGTGACCTCCACCCCGGGACGGAACATGAAGTCCTGGGCCCGGACGCGCCGCAGCCCCGGCACCTCGGCCCGCCGCAGGCCCTCGAAGTAGCGATCGGCCTGCTCGGGGTGCCGGGCGATGAGGGCGGCCGTGGCGCGCGGCTCGCGGGCTGCGAGCTCACGCAGGGCCTCGCCGAGGAAGGCCACCGCCGCGCCCATGGCCGGAAATCGAAAGGCCTCCACCGGAGCTCCGACCCGCTTGGCCTCCGAGGGCGCCTCGATGGGGAGGGGGCCCATGGCGTGGCGGGCGAGCTCCAGGATCTCGCGGGTCGAGCGGTAGGCGATGCGCAGCGGCTCCACCGCCACGTGGGCGAGGCCGAGGTGGCCGAGCACGGCGCGCCAGTCGCCGAAGCCGTTGTCGAGGAAGAGCTTCTGCGCGGTGTCGCCGGCGAGGGTGATCGACGGCAGCCCCCGGGGAGACGGCGGCGGCTCGGCGCCCCCCGCCCGGGCGGCCGGTCGCCGCGACGAGCGGGCCGGGACCGGAGCGGCCCGACGCGCGTCGGCCGAAGCCCGGGGGGCCTCGTCGCGCTCGGCCGCCTCGACCGTGGTGAAGCCGATCAGCACCGCCAGCTTCATCGGCGAGAGATCCTGAGCCTCGTCCACGAAGAGATGGGCGTAGGGGGGCTCGAAGCGCCGGACGAGCTGGTGGGCCCGCAGCAGGATCGCGATGTCGTCGAGGTCGAGGATCGGCAGGTCATCCTCGGTGCGCAGGCCGTCGATGCCAACCTCGCCGCGGATGTTCTCGTCGTCGTCGAAGTCCTCGCGCTCGCTCTCGAAGCGCCGCACCCCTTCGGGCAGATCGGAGTCCACGGTCTTGCCGCCCCCGCCCCCGCCCCCGCCCCCGGCTCCGGCCGCCGCCGCCGACGACGACGCCGCCGAGCCAGACGGCGCCGAGACGCCGAAGAACGCGAGGGAGCTCGGGCTCGCCTGCTCCTCGACCTCGGCCAGCTGGGCCCGATCCCGGGCGACCGCCGCCGCGATGGCCTTCTTGCGCTTGCGATCGAGCTTCCCGCCCGGCTTGCCCGCCGGGTCGGCCGTCCCGTGGGGCTGATCGCGCGGATCGCGGCTCACGATGGCGTTCACCCGCGTGACCATCAGCCGGTGCGCCTCGAGGATGTCGGTCCTCGACACCGGCATCTCGGGCGTGTCGCCGACCAGGCGGAGCAGGAGCTCGCGATCGGTGAGCAGGTCGGCCCACAGCTCGACCACCGCGCGCGAGCCGGACTTGAGCCTGGCGCGGGCCCGCGTCCCGGCCGGCGCCTCCGCCTCGGGCGCGCGGGCGTGGCGGGCGGCCGCCCGCCGCTCGAGCTCGTGCAGCAACGCCGGGTGGCTCTTCACCCGCGCGACCGCCAGAGGGACCTCCTCGGTGATGGTGGCGCGCATCCAGGGAATGGCGGTCCGCAGCTCCTTCTCCGCCCAGGCGCGAAAGGTCATCACGCGGACCCCCGCGATGCCCAGCGCCGGCAGCACCTGATCGATGTACGCGGCCAGCGCCACCCCGTGGGTCACGACCAGCATCTTGCGCGGCGGAAAGCGCTCCGGGTACGCGAAGCCGAGGTACGCCAGGCGGTGCAGCCCGATGGTGGTCTTCCCGCTGCCGGCTCCGCCCTGGATCACCACCACCCCGGCGTGCCGGGCGGTCATGAGCTCGAACTGACGCGGGTCGATGAGCGCGGCGATCTCCGGCAGGTGGCGATCGAGCCGCTGCACCCCGGGGGGCGCGGCCCCGAGCAGCCCGCGCGGACGCGGCGGGCGAGCGGGCCGGGTGGCGGTGTCCTGCCCGCCCGCGAGCTCGTGGACGGGAACATCGATGCGCTCCCAGGTGCCCGCGCCGGCGCAGGTGGGACCGGCGGCACCGGCCGCGCCTGGACGCTTGATCCAGATGCCCTGCGGGGAGGCGATGCGCAGGAGCGCGCCCTCCTGGATCGTGAGGGTGCGGCGGACCAGCACGTCGCCCTCCACCTCCCGCTCCCCGAACTTCTCCTCGTAGTCGCTGCCCTCCGCGTAGCGATAGTAGAGCTGGCTCACCGGGGCATGGCGCCAGTCCACGATGTGGACGCGGGCCTTCGGATCGGTGAAGGTGGCGCGCCCGATGAACACGTCGCGCTCGACCACGCCGCGACCCGCCACCCGCTCCTGCAGGCGCAGGTGACCGAAGTAGGGAGACTGCCGGTCGATGAGCACGGTCTGCAGCTCGTCGCGCGTCAGCGACACCTCCTGCAGGCGCTCCATCTGCGCAACCAGGGCCGGCACGTCCTCGAGCCGGGCCTCGCCGATCTCGTCGCGCAACGCCACGAGCTCGTCGTCGAACCGCCGCGGACGCCCGCCTTGCCCCACCCCGCGCCCGGCGCGACGGCGGTCGATCGCCGTGGCGGCGGCCACCGCGTCCAGGCTGGCGCACACCCGCTCGAAGGCCGCCTGCTCCTCGGCAGGAATGCCGCTCCCTTCGACTATCCCCCCTTCGGGTGTCGCCCCTTCCGGGCGGACCTCGTCGTGGCGGGTCACTCGTTCGTCCATGCCAACCGGCGTTATACCTCGCCGCCACCTCGGGCCGCCGTTGCCGTGCGACTCAGGCGCGGCAAGGGGGCTGTTTCGGGCGATCGCAGCTGGCGGCGCTGCAGCACACCGACTTGCTGCAGCTCGCGAGCCCCGCGCACGAGATGGCGCAGGTCATGCCGAGGCACGACACCCCGCCGCTGCAGGCCCCGGAGCCACCGCAGCTGATCGAGCCGTCGGAGGCGTCGCTCTCGACCGTGCTGGCGCACGCGGTCTGACCCGAGCAGTCGAGCTGGCAGTGCGTGCCGTGGCAGAGGACCTCTCCGGCGCAGCTGTCCCGGCCGGAGCAGGTGATGGTGCCGGTCGCCGCCCCGCCGACCACGCCACCGGCGCAGGCCGAGTCCCCCCCGCACAGGACCGAGCACGTCGCGCCCGAGCAGCGCACCGCGCCCGCGCACGAATCGTCACCGGCGCAGCTCACGTGACACTGGGACGCTCCACCGCAGTCCACCCCGCCGGCGCAGGCCGATTCACCGCAGTCGACGCGGCAGGCAGCCGACCCGGAGCATCGAATCGGAGCGGTGCACGCTCCGCTGGCGGTGCAATCGAAGACGCAGGTGCTGGCCGCGTCGCACGCCCCGCCGGCGGCGGCGCAGGTGGCACAGGCCTTCGAGAGCGGGGAGCCCGCGTCCGTCGAAGCGCCTGCCCCCGGGGCTGGGCTGGTCGACGCATCGCCGGTCGAGCCCGGCGAGCCGATGGTCCCTGGATCCGAGCCGGCGCCGGCTCCCGCCCCGCCACCGTCCGGGTCGAGAGCTCCACCACCGTCGTCCGGGCCGGATCCCGCGCCCACCTCGCCGCCGGTCGCCACCGGGCCGAGCCCAGTTGCCCCCCCACCCGCGGGATCGCCTCCGACGCTGGCGGCATATCCACCGGCCCCGGCACCGGGGGAAGCTCCACCGGTCGCCGCCGCCCCGGTCCCGGTCCCGACCACCACCGGGGCGCCGACGTTGTCGCCGACGCCGACGCCGGGAAGGCCCGACCTGTCCACCCGGCAGCTCACCAGGAGGAGGAGCGTCGCGCAGGCCCCGAGAACCGCCACCGACCCGCCACCCGCCAGCGTGCCGAGTCTGTCGTTCATCTCGACTATTCACGGCGGGAAATCGCCGCCTGTCAATCACCGAGACAGCGCGCGAGCGCAAACTTTCCTCCGACTCCGACACCGAGCCGTCACCGCCTGACCCAGAGGCGCTTGAATTCCCACTTTCTTTCTTCCAGGATGCGCCGAGACCGCGACGCTCACCGACCGCCACATCGCCAACCGCACCGCACCCACAACACCTCGACGACACCCCATGGAGCCAAACCACGCGCCCGACCACCAAGAGCCACGCCGGACGCCCCTTTACGCCGCTCATCGGGCCCTCGGCGCGCGGATCGTCGACTTCGGTGGCTGGTGGATGCCGTTGCAGTATGGCAAGGGCATCATCGCGGAGCACACCGCCACCCGGACCGGGGTCGGGCTGTTCGACGTTTGCCACATGGGCGAGGTGCACTTCCGCGGACCGAGGGCGGTCGAGGCCGTGTCGCGGCTGGTCACCGGGGACGTGGGCGGGCTGGCCGTCGGGCACGCGCTCTACACCGTGGCCTGCTGGCCTTCGGGGGGCATCGTCGACGATCTGATCGTCTACAAGCTCGCGCCCGACCACCTGCTCGTCGTGGTCAACGCATCGAACACCGCCAAGGATCTGGCGTGGTTCCGCGAGAACGTGGGCGGATGGTGCAGCGTGGAGGACGCCTCGGAGGCGACCGGGCTCCTGGCCTTCCAGGGCCCGGGCGCGGCGACCGCCTTGCAGGCCCTGACCGGGACGCCGCTCGAGGGGATGGCCTCGTTCGATGTCGCCTCGGACGTCGAGCTCGCCGGTGTTCGGGTCTCGCTCGCGCGCACCGGGTACACGGCCGAGGACGGCTTCGAGATCTTCTGCGCCGCGGAGGACGTGGTCGCGCTCTGGGAGCGACTGCTGGTGGCCGCCGAGGAGGCGGGTGGCGAGGCAGTCGGGCTCGGCGCGCGCGACACCCTGCGCCTCGAGGGGCGACTCTCTCTTTATGGCAACGATCTCGACGATCAGACCACCCCGCTCGAGGCGGGGCTCGGCTGGGTGGTCAAGCTCGATGGGGCCGACTTCATCGGCAAGGAGGCCCTGCTGGCCCAGCGGGCGATCGGGATCCGCCGACGCCTGGCGGGCTTCGTGATGCTCGGGCGCGGCGTCGCCCGCCACGGGTACGCCATCCAGGCGACCCCCGATGGCAACAAGCTCGGCACCATCACCTCGGGCGGCCCAGGTCCCACCGTGGGCAAGAACATCGCGCTCGGCTACGTCCCGACGGAGCACGCCGAGCCCGGCACGCGGCTGCTGGTGGATTGCCGTGGCAAGCTGGTGGAGGCCGAGATCGTCAAGGGACCTTTCTACAAACGCGCGCGCTGATTCTTGCAAACGCGCGCGCAAGCGCGCACATCTCCAACCTTCCCGTCGCACCGAGGAGAACGTCAACATGGCCGGTCAATATCCGAACGATCTTTTGTACACCAAGGATCACGAGTGGGCCCGGCTCGACCCCTCGGGCAAGACCGCGACCATCGGGGTCACGCGGTTCGCGGTCGATCAGCTGGGCGACGTGACCCAGGTCGACCTGCCCAAGGAGGGCGAGCTGGTCAAGCAAGGGGAGATCTTCGGCAGCGTCGAGTCGGTCAAGGCGGTGTCGGATCTGTTCGCGCCGGTCTCGGGCAAGGTCGTGAAGGTCAACAGCCCGCTCGGCGACTCCCCCGAGTTCGTGAACGAGGAGCCCTACGACGAGGGCTGGATGATCCAGATCGAGCTCAGCAAGCCCGAGGAGACCAAGGCCCTGCTCGCCGCCGACGCCTATCAGGAATTTCTCAAAGAGAGCGCTGACTGAACGCATGCCGATCACCCTGCCCCCGGTCGATTCCTTCGTCCGCCGCCACGTCGGTCCGCGTGAGGCCGCCATCGCCGACATGCTGCGGCTGCTCGGGGCCGCCTCGCTCGATGCCTTCATCGACGAGGTCGTACCGGCGGCCATCCGCCTGCACCGGTCGCTCGCCCTGCCGGCCGCCAAGAGCGAGCACGATCTGCTGGCGACGTGCGCGGCGCTGGCGGCCGAGAACCAGATCCATCGATCCTTCATCGGGCTCGGGTACGCGGACTGCGTCACCCCGCCGGTGATCCAGCGCAACATCCTCGAGAACCCCGGCTGGTACACCCAGTACACCCCGTATCAAGCCGAGATCTCCCAGGGGCGGCTCGAGGCCCTGCTGAACTTCCAGACGATGATCGCCGACCTCACCGGGTTTCCCATCGCCAACGCGTCGCTGCTGGACGAGAGCACGGCGGCGGCCGAGGCCATGACCATGCTGGCCGCCGTCAACGAGCGGGCGGGAGATGCGGCCCGGACCTTCTGGGTGTCATCGGCCTGCCTGCCCCAGACCATCGCGGTCGTGAAGACCCGCGCCCTGCCCCTCGGGATCGAGGTGCTGGTCGGGGACCACGCGACGGCGGATCCCCGCACCTTCGAGGGACGGGTCTTCGGGGTGCTGCTCCAGTACCCGACCCGCGACGGCGAGGTGGTCGATTATCGCGGCTTCATCGCCGGCTGCCACGCGGCGGGCGCGCTGGTGGCGGTGGCCGCCGACCTCCTCTCGCTGGCGGTGTTGACGCCGCCCGCGGAGCTCGGGGCGGACGTGGCCGTGGGCAGCGCCCAGCGCTTCGGCGTGCCGATGGGCTACGGCGGTCCGCACGCGGCGTTCTTCGCGACCAGGAGCGAGTTCGTGCGCAAGCTGCCCGGGCGCCTCATCGGGGTGTCCGAGGACGCGCACGGGTACCCGGCCCTGCGCATGGCGCTGCAGACCCGCGAGCAGCACATCCGGCGCGACAAGGCCACGAGCAACATCTGCACGGCGCAGGTCCTGCTGGCGGTGATGGCCAGCATGTACGCGGTGTATCACGGGCCGGACGGGCTGCGCGCCATCGCCGAACGGGTGGCGGGACTGGCGGCCATCCTGGCGGAGGGCCTCGGACGGCTCGGGGTGCGCGTGCGGCACCGGGCCTTCTTCGACACGCTCCTCGTGAGCGGATCGGCGGCGGACGTGGTGCGCTGGCGCGGGCGGGCGGAGCAGCGCCGCATGAACCTGCGCCAAGTCGATGCGAGGACGGTGGGCATCGCGCTCGACGAGACGACCTCCACCGGGGACATCGAGGACCTGTGGGCGGTGCTGGCCCCGCAAGAGACGGCGACAGGCACGGCGGCGGGGATCCCGACGGTGGCCGAGGTGGCCCGCACGGGCGAGCTCGGCTTGCCGCCGGCGCTGCGGCGCACGAGCGCCTACCTTCAGCACCCGGTCTTCAATTCGCACCGCTCGGAGACCGAGATGCTCCGTTACATCAAGCGGCTCGAGGCGCGCGATCTGTCGCTCACCCAGTCGATGATCCCGCTCGGATCGTGCACCATGAAGCTGAACGCGGCGGCCGAGATGCTGCCGATCACCTGGCCCGCCTGGGGACGCATGCACCCCTTCGCGCCGGTCGCCCAGGCGGCCGGTTACCACCGCATGTTCCGGGAGCTCGCGGCGATGCTCTCCGAGATCACCGGGTTCCCCGGGATCTCGCTGCAGCCCAACGCCGGCTCGCAGGGGGAGTACGCCGGGCTGCTGGTCATCCGCCAGTTTCACCTGAACCGCGGCCAGGGCGGCCGCGACGTCTGCCTGATCCCCTCGTCGGCCCACGGCACCAACCCGGCCTCGGCGGCCCTGGCCGGGTATCGGGTGGTGGTGGTGGCCTGTGACGACGCCGGGAACGTCGACGTCGCCGACCTCGAGGCCAAGGCGCGCGCGCACCGCGAGAGGCTGGCGGCCCTGATGATCACCTACCCCTCCACCCACGGGGTGTTCGAGGAGGACGTCCAGCGCATCTGCGCCATCGTGCACGAGCAGGGCGGACAGGTGTACATGGACGGCGCCAACATGAACGCCCAGGTGGGGCTATGCCGGCCGGCGGACTTCGGCGCCGACGTCTGCCACCTCAACCTGCACAAGACCTTCTGCATCCCGCACGGGGGCGGTGGCCCCGGCATGGGACCCATCGGCGTGGCCGCCCACCTGGTGGAGTTCCTGCCGAGCCACCCGGTGGTCCCGATCCACGGCGACGCCGCCGGCGCTGGCGCCGGCGGGTCGGTGTCGGACCACCACATTGGACCGGTGGCGGCCGCGCCGTGGGGCAGCGCCAGCATCCTGCTCATCTCCTGGGCCTACATCAGCATGATGGGGGCGGAGGGCCTGACCCATGCCACCAAGGTCGCCATCCTCAACGCCAACTACGTCGCGCGGCGGCTCGCATCGCACTACCCGGTCTTCTATGCCGGCAAGCGCGGGCAGGTCGCGCACGAGTGCATCCTCGACATGCGCCACCTGAAGAAGTCGGCCGGGATCGAGGTCGAGGACATCGCCAAGCGGCTGATGGACTTCGGCTACCACGCCCCCACCATGTCGTTTCCCATCCCGTCGACCATGATGGTCGAGCCCACCGAGAGCGAGAGCCAGGGCGAGCTCGACGCGTTCTGTGACGCGATGATCGCGATCCGCGAGGAGATCCGCGCGATCGAGCGGGGCGAGGCCTCGCGCACCGACAACCCGCTCAAGAACGCCCCCCACACGGCTCGGGCGGTCACCGAGACCACGTGGACCCACCCCTACGCGCGGGAGCAGGCCGCGTTCCCCTCGCCGGCGACGCGCCAGCACAAGTTCTGGCCATCGGTCGGGCGGCTGAACAACGTGCTCGGGGATCGGAAGCTGTTCTGCGTGTGTCCACCGCCGGAGGACACGGTCTGAGCCAGGGCGCCGTACGCGTCGCCGTACGCGTCACGCGACCGGACGCGACGGGTAACGGGGACGAGGACGGCGACGAGGACGAGGACGGGCAAGAGGGCCCTGCCGTCGCCGGAGCGAGGCCGTCTCTGCTTCTTTGTTTGTGGTAGACCTCGCGCCCATGAAGTTTTCGGACCTGAATTTGCATCCCGCGTTGTCCGCGGCGCTGGCCGCGCGTGGCTACGAGACCGCCACGGGAGTGCAAGCCGCCGTGCTCGATCCCGGCACGGCGGGCCGAGATCTGCTGGTCTCGTCGCAGACCGGGTCCGGGAAGACCATCGCGTTCGGGGTCCTGCTGGCGGAGGCGCTGCTGGGATCGGGCAAGCCGGCGGCGCCACCGGCGCCCCCGGGGGACGGGTCTGCGGAGGGAGAGGCGAAGCCGGCCGGGGTGAGTCCCGGCGAACCGGCCGCGCGGGCCTTCGTGCCCGGGGGCAAGCGGCCCGCCGCGCTGGTCATCGTCCCCACCCGGGAGCTGGCGGTGCAGGTGCGGGACGAGCTCGGGTGGCTGCTGGCCAAGACCCGACTGCGGCTCGGCTCGTTCACGGGCGGCACGCCGGTCAGCGGGGATCTGCGCGTGCTGCAAAAGGGGGTGGACGTGGTCATCGGGACCCCGGGGCGCCTCGTCGACCTCCTCTCGCGCGAGCGCCTCGACCTCGCGGGGTTGCGCCTGGTGGTCCTCGACGAGGCGGACGAGATGCTCGACCTCGGATTTCGCGAGGATCTCGAGACGCTGCTCGGCGCCGCCAACCCCGACCGGCGCACGCTGTTGCTGTCGGCCACCTTGCCGGGTGAGATCCGGGCGCTGGCGCGCAAGTACCAGCGGGACGCCCTCGCGATCGATCCGCGCAAGAGCGCCGGCGAGTCTCCGGCGGCACCGCACGCCGACATCAACTACGTCGCCCACCTCATCTCGCCCCAGGATCGCCTGGCGACCGTGGTGAACGTGCTCCGTGCCTCCGGCGCCAGGCGCACCATCACGTTTTGCACCACGCGGGACGCGGTGTCCTCGCTGCACGCCGCCCTGATGGCCCGCGGCTTCACGGCGACCGCCATCTCCGGCGAGCGCGCCCAGGCCGATCGCGATCGGGCGCTCGAGCTCATCCGCAGCGGCCGCGCCGAGGTGCTGGTGGCCACCAACGTGGCGGCGCGCGGTCTGCACCTCCCCGATGTCGACCTGATCATTCACGCCGACCTGCCGCTCAACTCCGAGTCGCTCACCCACCGCAGCGGGCGAACCGGGCGGGCGGGGCGCAAGGGGACCGCGGTGGTGATCGCCACCCTCGCCGAGCGCCGCAAGGCCGAGCGCCTCATGGCGCTGGCGCACGTGGTGGCGCCCTGGACCCCCGCGCCCACGCCCGACTCGATCACCAGCGCCGCCCGCGAGCGCCTGCTCGAGGCGCTGCTCGACACCTCGGCGGATGGGGAGCTCGACGAGGCGGAGGAGGCCACCGAGGCGGAAGCGGCGGCGGGAACGGACGCAGAGGCAGCCACCGGCCCGCGCGGCGCGCGAACCAAACCCGCCCCGACGGCGGAGCGCGATCCGGCGATCGACTCCATGCTCGATCGACTCGAGGCCACGCTCCCGCCCCGGGAGATCATCTCGCGCCTCCTCCGCCGAGAGCTCGAGCGGTTGCCGGGTGGCGAGCCGATTCACCCGGTCGCGATGCCCGACGCCCGTGACGGACGCGGCCGCGAGATGGACGCGCGCGCGCGCACCCACCACGACGGACGCGCGGGCGTGCTCTTTCGGGTCAACATGGGCGCCCGGGACAAGGCCGATCCGAAGTGGATGTTGCCGCTCATCTGCCGGCGCGGGAACGTGACCCGCCGCGAGGTGGGGGCCATCCGCATCGGGCCGACCGAGACCATCTTCGAGATCACCGAGGAGGCCGCGTACGCGTTCGGGCGCGCTGCCGCCGAGACCGATCCGCGCGCGCCGCACGTGCGCGTCGAGCGCGTGTCCGGGGGGCCCGACGGAGGCCGTGGCCCGGCCGGCCCCCGCGGCCCGGCCACGGCTCGGTTCTCCGGGCCCGCGCCGCGCGCCTCCGGTGGGCAGAAGCGGTCCCCGAGCCGCTTCGCGAAGGCCGAGCCCGAACCGTCGAGGCCGATCGCGCTCGCCTCGACACCCGCGCCAGCCGCGGCCCCGAAGCCGGCGGCCCCGGCCCCGGTCGCGTCTGATTCGCCAGATGCGACCTCGACGCTGACGCCGACTTTGAAGCCGACGCCGAAGCCGGCGTTGAAGCCGGCAACGACGACACCACCACCACCGCCGGCGACGCCACCGGAGAGCCCGGCGCCGATCGCCAACGGTGTCGCGCACCCTGCGAAGTCCAGACGCGGCGGCTCTGCTCCCGTCATCGAGCGCAAGCACGCGCCACCGCCCCGGGGGCTCGCAGAGAATGTCCGCCCAGAACGTGCCAGACCCGCGGGAACACCCTCCTTCCACGGCAAGGGGATGGACGCACCGCGCGCGCCCTCGGTCCGCCTCGAGCCAGCCCCGCCGGCTCCCAGCGCCGGACAAGGCGGGTTTGGTCCCCCGCGGCGCTTCACCCCGCATCCCGTCGCTGGCTGGGGCGGCGAAAGAAGCAGCGACCGGGCGCGCGATCCCGCCACCGGCGAGGTGCCCGAGCACCATCCGAGCCGGGGAGGCCATCTCGCGCCGCGGCCGCCCTCGCGCTCGGAGATGGCACCGCGCGCGCACCACGAGGGCGATCGGGGTGATGGCGGCGGTGCGCTCGGCGGCGGGCATGGCTTCGGAAAGCGCGGCGCACCGTTTCGGCCGGGGGGACCGCGCCCTCCCACCTCCGCCGCTCCCGGAGGCGCCGGTGACCTCGCGCGCGCCAGGCCCAAGCCCGGCGGATTCGCCAAGGGCAAGCCGTCCGCGGGCGGGGGCTTTCGCCAGGCCGACGCCAAGGCCGGGGCGCCGACCGGGCGCGCCGTTCGTTCGATGCCCAAGGCGAAGGTCAAGGCGAAAGCGCCACCGCACCGAAAGTAACCGCCGTGGCCATCCTACTCGGCGTCAACGCGCTCAAGGCGACCTTCGGCGTCCGCCCGCTGTTCGACGACGTGAGCTTCACCATCGCCGAGGGCGATCGGATCGGGCTCATCGGACCGAATGGCGCCGGCAAGTCGACGCTCCTGCGCATCCTGGCGGGGGAGGTCGCACCCGACGGCGGCGAGGTCTCGCGCCGCCGCGGTCTGCGCGTGGGGCGGCTGGCCCAGGTGCCGACCTTCACCGAGGGAGCCACGGTGCTCGAGACTCTGCGCGAGGGAGCCCGGGCCGAGGGCGGCGGCGCGGGCGCGGGCGGCGGGCCAGGCCAGCCCGGCCACGCGGACGAGGACTGGGAGATCGAGGCCCGCATAGAAACCCTGCTCGCCAAGCTCGAGCTCTCCGGGCGCGGCGCCGGCGGCGTCGGCCCCGAGACGCGCATCGCCGAGCTCTCCGGCGGCTGGCGGAAGCGCGCCGCGCTCGCCCGCGAGCTCGCTCGGGCGCCCGAGCTCCTGCTGCTCGACGAGCCCACCAACCACCTCGACGCCGAGAGCATCGAGTGGCTCGAGAAGTTCCTGGCCTCGGCCCGGATGGCCACCCTCACCATCACCCACGACCGGGTGTTCCTGCAGCGCACCACCAACCGCATCCTGGAGCTCGACCGCCGCAACCCGGGCGGCATGCTCGCGGTCGACGGCAACTACCAGGCCTACGTGCGGGTCAAGAGCGAGACCATGCACGCCCAGGAGCGGCGCGAGGTGGTGCTGCGCAACACCTTGCGCCGCGAGAGCGAGTGGCTGGCCCGGGGACCGGCGGCCCGGTCGACCAAGCAGCAGGCGCGCATCGCCCGCGCCGGCGAGCTCGCCTCCGAGGTGGCCGAGCTCGGCACCCGCAACGTGCAGCGCACCGCGAGCCTGGATTTCCAGACCGCCGAGCGCCGGCCACGCAAGCTGGTGGAGGCCCTGCAGATCGCCAAGCGCTACGGCGCGCGCACCGTCTTCGAGGGCGTGGACGTGCGCCTCACCCCCGGCGCGCGCGTCGGTCTACTCGGCCCGAACGGCTGCGGCAAGTCCACGCTGATTCGCGTGCTCCTCGGGCATGAGCCCCCGTCGGCCGGGACGGTCAAGCGCGCCGACGGGCTCGAGGTCGCCTACTTCGAGCAGAGCCGCGACACCCTGGATCCGGACAGCACGCCGGCCCACACGCTGTGCCCGGACGGCGACTTCGTGCTGTTTCGCGGGGCGCGCATCCACGTCCGCGGATACCTCGAGCGCTTCCTCTTCACCCACGAGCAGGCCGACATGCCGGTGGGCAAGCTCTCGGGCGGGGAGCAGAGCCGCCTCCTGCTGGCTCAGCTCATGCTTCAGCCGGCGCAGCTCCTCGTGCTCGACGAGCCCACCAACGATCTCGATCTCGCGACGCTCGGGGTGCTCGAGGACACGTTGAACGAGTTCGACGGCGCGGTGCTGCTGGTCTCCCACGATCGCTACTTCCTCGACCAGGTCGCGACCACCTTGCTGGCGTTCGACACCGATCCGGGCGACGTCACGGTCGAGGGCGCCGCCGGCGACGCCGGCGGGCGCCCGGGCCGGGTGGTCCCCTTCGCCAACCTCACGCAGTGGGAGGCGTGGCGCGCCGAGCGACAGAAGGCGCAGAAGGCCGGGGGGCGCCGCGAGGGCGGCACGGCGGCGCCCGAGATCCCGGCGGGCGCCACCAAGCGCAAGCGCCTCGGGTTCAAGGAGCAGCGCGAGCTCGAGGGGATGGAGGCCGCGATCGGCGCCGCCGAGGCCGCGTTGCAGACCGCCACCGCCGCCAGCCACGACCCCGCCCACGCGAGCAATGCCCCGCGACTCCTCGAGCTCCTGGCCGAGGTCGACAGAAGGCAGGCGGAGGTGGATCGGTTGTATGCGAGGTGGGCGGAGCTGGAAGAGATGCCGGGCAAGTAGGGTTGGGTCAGGACGAGAGGGACGGGATGGGCAACGAGGACGAGGACGGCGACGAGGACGGGCAAATGGGCCCTGTGGGCTTGGCTCGCCTCGTCTACCTGACCCCGAAGTAGCCACCGAGGATCAGCTGCGCCCCGAGGTAGGTCATCTTGGGCAGATCGTTGCTGGTCACGAGATCGGTCGTTATGGTCGGGCCGAAGCCGAGAAAGACGTGTGGCACGAGGTGCCAAAGCACCGGAACGTAGAGCTGGAAGGGAACGGTCGACGCCGAGCCGCCGCTGACGCTGCCGTGAAAGAAGCCCAGACCAGCCCGCAACCACCAGGAGAGTGTGTCGCTGAGCTGAAGGTTGTATCCGGCGCGCACCTGCAGACCGTAGGTGTTGTCCCCGATCGACGCCGCCGAGGCGTGGGCGTAGGACAGGAGCCCTCCGACCGAGACGTTGGGCGAGACAAAGTAGTCGAGCCCGGGCTGAATGAGGACGCCGGTGCTGCTCGAGTCGCTCCCGCTCGCGCGCAGGATGGTGAGCTGGAGGCTGTCGGAACCGACCGTGAGGACGAGCTGCCCGTGCGTCCCGAAGGCCCCCGTCGAGGCTGCAATCCCGCTGGCGACCGGCGCGGCGCCGGGGGGTGGGGGCGGCGCACCCGGATCGGGAGGAGGAAACGCCGCCCGCGCCGGTGTGGTGTCGGCGGGCAGGACGGGTGGGGCCTGGGCGGCGGCGGGCACCGCGGGCAATGAAGTGGCCACGGCCAGCCAAGCAGCCAGGAAAACCATCCGTCGACGACAATCAAGCCAAGCAAGCTGCATAGGGAGGATCCTCCGGAGAGAGTTGGTTGGGGCCGCGTCACTGTATCCCGAACGAGGGCCGGTGGAAAAAGCTCCGGGTTCACCGGGCCTGCGCAGCTGGGCTCGGCGCTGGGCCGAGGGCGGCGCCTGCGACCGGCATGGCTCCGGCGTGGGCAATGCGCCAGCCCCCGATGCGGGTGCTCGACCAGTGGCCATCAACCTGGATTTGCGACACGTCGACGGGCCAGTCGGGTGGGAGGCGCCCGGCCCACGAGCGCGCGTGATAGGCGAACCAGGTGGCGCCCGTCCGCGCGCGGGTCGCCGCCAGGGTCTCCGAGGGTGTGCGCGTGGTGGTCAGCGTGGCGACCCGGCCAAGGGGGACTCCGGCCGCGTGGGCGATGGCGATGTCCACGAATCCGAACGTGTCGACGAACACGACCTCTTCCGGACGTCGGCCGGCGCGCAGAAATTCAGCCAGCGCCCGATCTTCCTGATCGAGCCGGGTCAGCGGACCGACGGACTCGGCACCGCCCCAGATCCGACCTGGCGGATCGCTCGCCACCGGAGCTGCAAACGTCCCATCTCTCCCATCGCTCCCATTTTGCGGGCGCCGGCCAGTCTCGCGGAGGGCTGGACCGAAGGCCAGCAGCAGGGCCACACCGCTCGTCGCCAGGGCGCCGAGGGCGATCTCGACCGCCGCCCGGCGGGTGCCCCGATCGGCGAGCAGGCGCGTCGCGGCCGAGGACAGCAGCAGCGCCCCCGGGGCGATGGCGAAGCGAGGCAAGGGCTCGAAGTCTCCGAGCGCCAGCCCCTTGACCAGGTAGAGCGCCGTCGGGGCCAGCGCCGACCCCAGCACCACCTGCGCCGCCCCCCCGAGCCGCCGCCACCCGGCGAGCGCGCGCGCGCCGCCGACGACCAGCGCCGGGGACATGACCGCGGTGAACGCGGCCAGCCAGATCCCGAGCTGGCGCGCGCGCGCGCCGGCGCCCCCGAGCCGCGCCGTCACCGCCGCCGCCAGCTCGGCGTGGTCGCGCGCGATGTAGCGCGCGAAGAAGAACGGATCGCCGCTGTCGCGCCAGTTCCACCCGATGTAGGCCACCGGCAACACCGCCGCCACCCCCAGGAACAGCGCCGCCTCGCCGAGCGCGCGAGCGTCCCGGCCGTGCCGGCCGTGCCGACCACCGCGCTCCGGGCCCCACCGCCAGCGCCAGGCGCAGGCCGCCCCGGCCACCGGCAGGCCGATCCAGGCGTCGAAGCGCGTGACGGCCACCAGCGAGGCGAGCCCTCCCGCCACCGCGAAGTCCCGCCACCGACGGGTGCCGAGCGCCACCGCCAGGCGCTCGTAGGCGCCCACCGACAGCAGGAGGTACAGCGCCTCGCTGCTGGCGGTGGTCGAGGCCTGGACGTGCAGGGGCGCCAGTGCCAGGGCCAGGGCCGCGAGCCACTCCGCGGTCTGCGCCTGGTCCCGCGGGCCGTGTGTGGCACCCGGGGGGTGAGACGTCCGCAGGCGACGCCCGAGCGCCGCGAGCCAGGGAAACACCGCCAGCCCCGCCAGCAGCGACGGCCAGCGCGAGGCCCGCCGGGCATCGCCCGGATCGAGCCGCAGGAACGGTCGGATCACCTCGATCGGCAGGGGACCGAACTGGCAGAAGCTGCGGGCGTCGCGGGCCGCCGCCGGCTCGGCGTTCATCCGCTCGGCGATCAGCACGCGCATCGGCGCGTCGCCCTGCTTGTTCTCGGCGAGCCCGAAGACCCCGAGCCGGATCGCGGCGGCCAGGATCCACACCGCCACCAGCGGCGTCGTCCGCCGGGCCCAGAGCCGCGACCATGCCCGCGACCAACGACCGTCCGCCGCCTGCGCGGCGTCTATCGCTCCGACTCCAGCACCGCGCGCACCCGCGGCAGGGCCGCCGCGATGTCGGCCACCGAGACGGCCCCCACCGAGATGCGGAACCAGCCGGTGTCCTCCTTCATCCCGAAGGCCTGAAACGGCACGATCGCGAAGCCCGCCCGCTCGAGCAAGAGCTTGCGGATCTGCTCGTTGGTGCGCCCGGCGAGCGGAAATCGCACCGACAGGTAGATCGCGCCCTGGGGGGGGATCACCTCCACCGGCAGACCGTCGCGGCGCATGGCCAGAAACCCGCTCGCCAGCGCGTCGAGCCGCTCGATCACCCGGCCCCGCATGGCCGCGAGGTAGGCCGCCACCTGGCCCGGATCGTCGAGCAAAGCCGCCATCGCGATCTGCTCGGCCTTGGGGGCCCAGGCGCCGACGTGCCCCAGGATGTCGGCCATGCGCCGGCGAACCGCCGGCGGCATCACCCCCCAGCCCACCCGCAGCCCGGTGGCCGCGAAGGTCTTCGACGCCGCGTCGAGCAGGATGGTGTACGGCGCGACCTCCGGCACCACCCCGGGCGGCGTGACGTGCCGTCCACCACCGCCGTCACCGTCGCCGGCGGCGCCGACCCCGGGAAACACCAGCTGCCAGTAGACCTGGTCGTAGCAGAGCCACAGCACCTTCTCCCCCACCGCTATGCGCCGTCGGTTCTCCTCGACCACGAGCGCGCAGATGTCCCGCAGCGCCGTGCCCGAGATCACCGTTCCGGTCGGGTTGAGCGGCGAGTTCAGCAGCAGGAGCCGCGCCACCCGGATGTGCGGGCGCAGATCGTCGGCGGTGGGAAAGAAGTTCGCCTCGGCCTGCACCGGAAGCTCGATGGCCCGGGTGCCCGACAGGTAGGCGTAGTGGTTGTTGTTCCAGGACGGCACCGGATAGACCACCACGTCCCCCGGATCGAGCACGGTGCGGAAGGTCCCGTAGAGCAGCGGCCGCGCGCCCGCGGTGATCAGCACCGAATCCACCGGGTAGTCGAGCCCGAGATCGCGGCGGTACATGCGGGCCACCGCCTCGCGCAACGCGATCACCCCGTCCGAGGGCGGATAGTTGGTGTGGCCGGCCGCGAGCGCGCCCGGCACGCCCTCGAGCAGCGTGTCCGGGATGGGGAACTGCGCCGGGTCGAAGTCCCCCACCGTGAGGTTGCAGAGCGCGGCCCCCGGATCCCGGGCCTTGATCGCCCGGATCTCGGCGGCGATGCGCAGGATCTCCGAGCCCACCACCCCGCGGGCCACCGCCGACAGCGAGCGATCGAGCGTGGCCGCGTCCCCCAGGCTCCCGGGGCGCGTCAGATCGAGCGGGGCAGGCGCGGGAGCTGGCGCCGGGGCTGGCCGGTCCATCACGAGCGCTCGAGGTAGGTGTAGCCCGAGAGTCCTTCCTCGTACATGCGCAGCATGCTCCGGGTCTCCTCCAGGCTCATCCGTCCGCTGCGAACCGCGAGCTCCGCGAAGCGGCGCACCCGCGCCACCAGATCCTCGCGGGCGTAGCTCACGTACTTGAGGACGTCGGTCACGGTGTCCCCGGTGACCACGTGCTCGATCTGGTAGCCGCCCCCGGCGGCCAGCGACACGTGCACGGTGTTGGTGTTGCCGAACAGGTTGTGCAGATCCCCCAGGATCTCCTGGTAGGCCCCGACCAGGAACACCCCGAGGAAGTACTCCTTGCCGTTCAGCGGGTGCAGCTCGAGGACCGGCTTGACGTCGCGGCGATCGATGAAGTGATCGATCTTGCCGTCCGAGTCGCAGGTGATGTCGGCCAGCACCGCCCGCCGGGTTGGCTCCTCGCCGAGCCGGTGAATCGGCATGATGGGGAAGAGCTGGTCGATGGCCCAGATGTCGGGCAGCGACTGGAACATCGAGAAGTTGCAGAAGTAGGTGTCCGACAGCGCCCGCTCGAGGCCCTCGAGCTCTTCGGGGATCTCCCGCAGCTCACGGGTGATCTTCAGCAGCTTCTGGCAGATCGCCCAGAACACGTCCTCGGCCACCACCCGCTCCGACAGCGACAGGTTGCCGAGGTTGAAGAGCTGCAGCGCCTCCTCCTTGTACTCGAGCGCGTCGTGGTAGGCCTCGAGGATGTTCTTGCGCGACACGTCCCGGAAGGTATCGCAGAGGTTGACCACCACCCGGTGGGCGTCCTCCGGGGCCTTCTCCGGGGCCTTGCCCACGTCGAACTCGCCCACCCCGAGGATGTCGAACACCAGCATCGAATGGTGCGCCACCACCGCCCTGCCCGACTCGGTGACGATCACCGGGTGCGGGACCTCGGCGGCGTCGCACGCCTCCTGCAGGGCGTAGACGATGTCGTTGGCGTACTCCTGCATGGTGTAGTTCATCGACGAGGCGAAGTTGGTCTGCGACCCGTCGTAGTCCACCCCGAGGCCCCCGCCCGCGTCGAAGTACTTGAGCGGGGCGCCGAGCTTGACCACCTCGACGAAGAAGCGGCCCGCCTCGCGCAGCGCGTTCTTGACCGCGCGGATCGCCGAGATCTGGCTGCCGAGGTGGAAGTGCAGGAGCTCGAAGCACGACAGCAGATCCCGCTCGTTCAGGAACTTGATGGCCTCGAGGACCTCGCGGGTCGACAGCCCGAACTTGGACCGGTCACCGCCCGAGGCCTCCCAGCGCCCCGAGCCGCGCGAGGCGAGCTTGACCCGAATCCCGATGCGGGGCCTCACCCCCAGCTTCTTGGCGGTGTCCTCGATGAGCTGCAGCTCCGAGAACTTCTCGACCACGATGAGCACGGTGCGACCGAGCTTCGAGCAGGTGAGGGCCGTCTCGATGTACTCCTCGTCCTTGTAGCCGTTGCAGATGATGAGCGCGCTCTCGTCCTCCAGCATCCCCATCACCGCCAGCAGCTCCGGCTTCGAGCCGGCCTCGAGCCCGTAGTGGTAGGGCTTGCCGAACTGGACGATCTCCTCGACCACGTAGCGGTGCTGGTTGACCTTGATGGGATAGACCCCCTTGAAGGTCCCGCGATAGCCGTACTCGCCGATGGCCCGGCGAAACGCCTCGTTGAGCTCGACGATCCGGCTCTTCAGCACGTCGGAGAAGCGGATCAGGAGGGGCAGGCCGATGCCCCGCCGGTTGACCTCGTCGACCAGCTCCTTGAGGTCGATGGAGCCGCCATCCACCCCGGCCGGGTGCGACTGGACGTTGCCCTGCTCGTTGATGGAAAAGTAGTTGTTGCCCCAGGACTTGACCCCGTAGAGCTCCGTCGAATCCGCGACCGTCCACTTCCTGGGAATCCCCGAGCTGCTCATGGTGCGTACGTTGGAGAAAAATCCCCGGCAGCGCTAGAGGAAATTCGCCCGCCGGCTCAGAATCTTCCGCCCCGCGGTGCCCCCCCCAGATGATCCCTTTCCCGTCCTCCCTGCTCCTGCTCCCGCTGGCGGCTGCTTTCGGTGTCGTCTATGTGACGGCCGGCGAGTTGGTGCGCGCGCCGGCCGCCCGGGCGGCCCTGCGGGCCACGCTGCTCGGGATCACCTGGACCCTGCCCCTCATGGTGCCCGGGCCGGGGCCGGCCAAGCTGGTCGTTGGATTGCTGGTGGGATTCTGGGGCATCCGGATGGTGGCGCTCGCCGAACGCCACCGGCGCCCGGGCCGGGGCCACGGCCACGGACCCGAGCGACGCACGCGCTCCGCGGTCCGGCTGTTTGCCGAGATGGTGACGCCCGACGACTTCTTCACGCCCACCGGGCCGCCCGGCGAGGCGGGAGCCGTCCGCCGAGGGGGGCCTCTGCGCACCGCCGCCCTCGGTCTCCTCTTGCTCGGCGGCTCCATCGGGCTCGTCTGGCTGGGCAGCCGCTGGCAGCTGTGGCGACGGGCGAGGCTGGCCGACGACCTCCTGGTCCTGGTCGAGGTGGCGATCGGGGCGGCCGGCGTCCACCGGGTCATCGTCGGGCTCGGCGAGGCCATCGCCGGGCATCCCATCGCCGGGCTGCAGAACCACCCCCTGCGCGCCACCTCGCTGTCCGAGTTCTGGTCCCGGCGCTGGAACCGATTGGTGCAGCGCAACCTCGAGCGGGCTTTTTTCCGTCCGGTCTTGCGTCCCGTCCTGCGTCCGGTCCTGCATCCCGTCTCGCGTCCGCTGCACCGCCGCCGGGGAGGGGGCGGGCGGGAAGCGGGGCGCGCGCGCCCCCCGCTCGGCGGCGTCCTGGCGGCCTTCGCCGCCTCCGGCGTCATGCACGTGGTGGCGGTCGCGGATCTCTTCGACCTCGGCGCCACCGCCCTGCCGTCGGCGGCGGTGCTGGCCTTCTTCCTGCTGCACGGCGCCCTCGTCTCGCTGGAGCGCACCCTCGGCCTCGGCCGGCCGCCGGGGACCCTCGCCGCCCGGCGCCTGGCCCGGGTCCGGACCCTCGCGCTCTTCGCCCTGCTGTCCCCGCTGCTGCTCGATCCCTTCGCCCGCGTGACGGGCGTGCACGGCCGTTCCTTGTCGGCCCTCGCCCATGGCGGACGAGCCCCTGAGGCCAGGCCCCCGTGATTCCGCCCCGGGTCTGCAATCGGGTCGGGCGCGGTGCATACTCGATCCCTGCCGACATGAGCTTCGCCGACCGCCATCCCGCTGGCGCGCCCCGCGCTCCCGCCCAGCAGACGCACTACGCCGTGCTGGGGGTGGACGAGACCGCGAGCCTGGTGGACATCCGGCGCGCCTATCGGCTCCTGGCCCTGCGCTTCCATCCCGACCGGGCGGGCCCCGACGGCCAAGCGACCTTCGTGCGCATCGCCCGCGCCTACGAGGTGCTGTCGAACATGGTCGCCCGCGCCGAGTACGACAGCGCGCTCCAGCGAGCGAGCCGCGCGGCCCTCGGCGCCGGCCCGGGCGGCCGCCGGGGAGGCGCGGCCGCTGGCGGTCGGGGCGCGACCGAGGTCGACATCGGCCCCGACGGCCGCCCCATCGTGCGGCAGCAGCGCATCCCGGACGCCCTCGGACGCCTGTCGGGCTCGCTCGAGGAGCTGGTGCGCCGGGGGATCGCGCGGATCGAGGAGGAGCCTCGATGTGCGCAGGAGGAACTGCAGGGTGCGGACGGTGGCCGGAGGGCCGCCGCCAGGACCGTGGTCTTTCACCTGACGCCCGAGGAGATCGAGACCGGCGGGACCGCGGTGGTGCGTATGGCGCTCGCCATCCGCTGTCCCACCTGTGGCGGCGTCTCGCGTCCGCACGGGGTCTGGTGTCGGAGATGCGAGTACCGCGGCGTGGTCGTGGAGCCCATGCCGGTCCTGGTCCCAATCCCCGCGCAGGTCCTGGCCGGCAGCGTGCACGTGGTCGCGAGCCCGCACCTCCCCGAAGGCGGGCCCCCGCTGCGCTTTCGGTTCGAGGCGGCGGCCGCCCGGTGAATCGCCAATCTGGTTTCCCCCCCGACCCGGGCGAGCCCGCCGGCGTGGCCGGCGTGGCCAGCGCGGCGGAGGGCCACATCCGCGACCTCCTCACGCTCGCCATCGGCCACGTCCTCGGCCGCCGGGCGCTGGTGGTCTCCGACGCGCGCTGCGGGCTCGCCCAGATCCTGACCGCCGCCTACCGCGCGTGTCTGCCGGAGGCGACCCACCTCGACTTCGACCGCGTGCCGGTGGAGGCGGTCATGGCGGCGTTCGCCGCGCTCGGCCCCGGGGATCTGGTGGTGCTGGTGCAATCCACCAGCTTTCGCCTCGAAGCCTTTCGCATCCGGGTCGAGCTCTTCAAGCGCGGGCTCGCGGTCATCGAGCATCCCCACCTCGCGCGCATGCAGCCCGAGGAGTACCCGCGCTACGTGGCCGCCCTGGCCTACGATCCGGGCTACTACCGCGTGGTCGGGCCCGCCCTCAAGGCCCGCATCGACCGGGCACGCCGCGCGGTCGTCGCCAGCGGCGAGGGCCAGACCCTGGTCTACGACGGCGCCTTCGAGCCCGCCAAGCTCAACATCGGCGACTACGCAGGGATGAAGAACGTCGGCGGTCAGTTCCCCATCGGCGAGGTCTTCACCGAGCCGCGAAGCCTGCTCTCGGCGAGCGGGCGGGTGTGCATCTTCGCCTTCGGTGACGCGAATTTTCACGTCAACCTCCCGCCGCGCCCGATCACCCTGGTGGTCGAGCAGGGCAAGGTCGTCCACGCCATCGACGCCACCCCCGCCTTCGACGACGTGCTGGCCCAGATCCGCGCCGACGAGGAGCCGTGGGTCCGCGAGCTCGGGTTCGGGATGAACCGCGCCTTCACGCGGGACGCCCGGGTCAGCGACGTCGGCACCTACGAGCGGATGTGCGGGATCCACCTCTCCCTCGGCGCCAAGCACGCCGTCTACGCCAAGCCCGAGCTCCCGCGCAAGCACGGCAAGTACCACGTGGACGTCTTCGCCGTCACCGAGAGCGTGCACCTCGACGACACCCAGATCTTTCGCGACGGCGCCTGGCTGCTGCCCTGACCGACGGTCCTTCGGATCAGATCCGTCGGGCGCGGAGCGCACAGACCGACGCCAGGGCGGTGAAGTCCCGATCCCGGTGCACGACCTCGATATCGTGTCGGATGGCGCAGGCGGCGATCAGACAATCGACCGATGAGCGCACGGTCAGTCCGGCTCGCCGGGCCGCGCGGTAGAGCATCGCCGCTTCCTCGAAGAGCGCGAGCCCGAGCAGCGGCTCGACCAGCGGAAGGGCCTCGAAGCTTTGCCGCGCCAGGCGATAGGCCCGCTCGTCCCGGAACCCTTGGAGCACCTCCTGGATGACGGGCAGACACGTCGCCACCTCGTCGAAGCTCACCACCGATTCGAGCACCAGCGGTCTCGACTTGCGAAAGACCTCCACCCAGACGGAGGTGTCGACGATGATCACCGGCGCCCGTGAGCGGCCTTGCGGCGCTGGACATCGCCTCGCATCTCGGCCAGGTCACCGCTCCAGAGGCCCGAGCCGGCCAGGGTCAGGATCTGCCGGGCCTGGTGCCGCCGGATGAGCTCGTCGAGCGCCCGGTTCACGGTGGCGGAGAAGGTCTTCTCGCCCGACAACCGCGTGGCCTCCTCGAGCAAACCATCCCGAAGCACAAGATTCGTGCGTTTCATGTGTACAGCGTGCCACCTGGAAGACGCACCGGCAAGTCGCACCACGTCCGGGAGAAAGCCAGGCCTGCACTCAGGTCCCGAGCCAGGAGCACGAGCAGCTAGTCCCCTGGACTAGTCCCCTGGACTAGAGCAGGTGGAGGCCGACCCACTCGCCGCGCTCGACCCGGGTGATGCCCGCCTGCACCTGCACGAGGCCGTCCGCCCGCAGCACGTTCGAGATGGCCGCCGACCCCCCCGGCACGACCTCGGCCCACGGCTCGCCCTCCCGCTCGACCAGCCGCACCCGCAGGTAGTCCTCGCGCGAGATCGGCTTTTCGTAGGCCTTGCCGAGGCGCACCCGGCCCGGCGCCGGGAAGTCCACCACGCCGATCTCCCCTCCCAGCCGGGCCAGCATCGGTCGGACGAAGGCCTCGAAGACCACCATGGACGACGTCGGGTAACCGGGCATCCCCACCACGGGCTTCGGCCCCACCCGCGCGAACACCGTGGGCTTCCCCGGTCGGATGTCGATGCCGTGAAAGAGCACGCCCGGCGCCCCGAGCGCGCCCAGCACCTGCCCGGTGAGATCCTTCGGCCCGATCGACGAGCCCCCGGACAGGATCACCCCGTCGTGGGTCGCGAGGAGCCGCGCGACCGTCTCGTGCAGCCGCGACAGATCGTCCTCCACCACCGGCGAGCGGAAGGCCTCGCCCCCGGCGGACTCGATCTCGGCCGCGAGGACGTACGAGTTGGAGTCGCGCACCTGACCGCGCCTGGGCGTCCGGTCCGGGGGGCAGAGCTCGGAGCCGGTGGAGAACACGGCGATGCGCGGTCGCCGGAAGACCGGCACCACGATGACCCCGAAGGCCGCCAGCGCCGCCACGTCGGTCGGGCGCAGGCGCCGCCCACCGGCCAGGACCTCGGCCCCGGCCACGAAGTCCTCCCCCGGCTCGACCAGGTTCGCTCCGGCGGTCGGACCCCGCTCGACCCACACGGCGTCGGGCGCGTCGGGCGGCAGCCGCGTCAGCTCGATCATCACGACCGCGTCGGCCCCCTCCGGCAACACCCCGCCCGTCACGATCGCCACCGCCTCGCCCGGTCCCACCACGCCATCGAAGGTGGTGCCAGCCAGGATGGTGCCCACCACCCGCAGCGGCACCGGCTGCTCGGGGCTGGCGGCGGTCAGGTCGGCGGACCGCACCGCGAAGCCATCCATGGCCGACAGGCGGTCGCGCGGCGCGTTCTCGGGCGCGAACACCGGCGTCGCCAGCACCCGGCCGGCCGCGCGGTCGATCGGCACGATCTCGGTCCCCACCGGCGCCACCTCGCGCAGCAGGCGCCGCGCCTCGTCCGCCGCGATGAGGTGCAGTGGCTGACCGACCGGCGAGGGCAACGGGGTCATACCGGCAGCACCGCCCGCCGCCGCTCGTAGCCCGGGACGCGCTTCGACCCCGCCACCTCGAAGCGGCGCACCAGCTCGGCCCGCAGCCCATCCCCCGGCACCACCGCGTCCACGTGCAGGTTGGACGCCAGCTTCACGAGATCGATGTCCTCGCGGTAGGCCTGGCGCAGCTCCTCGACGTAGGCCGCGCGCTCGGCCTCCGGCTTCTCGGCGATCTTGTTGGCGAACACCGCGTTCACCGCGGCCTCGGCCCCCATCACCGCGATCATCGCCTGGGGCAGCGCCAGGGTGGCGTCGGGCTCGAACCCCGGGCCGCACATGGCGTAGAGGCCAGCGCCGTAGGCCTTGCGCAGCACCACGCAGATCTTGGGCACCGTCGCGTCCGCCACCGCCGAGATCATCTTGGCGCCATGCCGGATGATGCCCTGGCGCTCGACCGCCTTGCCGATCATGAACCCCGGCACGTCGGCCAGGAACAGGAGCGGGACGCCGAAGGCGTCGCACAGCCAGATGAAGCGGGCGGCCTTGTCGGCGCTGTCCACGAAGAGCACCCCACCCTTCCACTTGGGCTGGCTGGCCACGATCCCGATGGTGCGCCCGTCGAGCCGGGCGAGCCCCGTGACCAGCTCCCGCGCGAACAGGCGCTTCACCTCGAAGAAGCTGCCTTCGTCCACCAGCGCATCGATCACCGCGTGGATGTCGAACGCCTGGTTCTGGTTGGCGGGCAACACCTCGTCGATGCGCCTGGCGTCCGGCCGGGGCGGGCGCGCCGCCGCCCGCGGGGCGGGCGTGCTGGCGTTCGGCGGCAGGAGCGCGAGGTAGGCGCGCGCCGAGGCCAGGCAGGCCCGCTCGTCGGGCGCCAGCAGATCTCCACAGCCGGAGATCTCGCAGTGCATGCGTGCCCCGCCCATCTCCTCGAGCGTGACCTTCTCGCCGATCACCATCTCCGCCATGCGCGGAGAGCCGAGGTACATCGAGGCGTTCTTGTCCACCATGAAGACCACGTCGCAGAAGGCGGGGATGTAGGCCCCCCCGGCGGCCGACGGGCCGAACAGCAGGCACAGCTGGGGGATCGATCCCGACAGCCGCACCTGGTTGTAGAAGATGCGCCCCGCGTGGCGACGCCCGGGGAACATGTCGAGCTGGTCGGTGATGCGCGCGCCCGCCGAGTCCACCAGGTAGGCGAGCGGGATCCGCAGGCGCCCCGCGGTCTCCTGGATGCGGATGATCTTCTCCACCGTGCGCGCGCCCCAGGACCCTGCCTTGACGGTCGAGTCGTTGGCCATGATGGCGACCGGCAACCCGTGCACCCGACCGATGCCAGTGACCACCCCGTCGGCTGGCAGATCCCCGCCCGGCGCGCTGGCATTGGCCAGGAGCCCATCCTCGACGAAGTCCTTGCCGCCGTCGTCGCACAGGAGCGCGATGCGCTCGCGGCAGAACAGCTTGCCGGCGGCCGCGTTGGCCTGGTGGTATTTCGGTGCTCCGCCCTGGCGTACCCTGGCGGCCAGCGCTTCGAGCTCTGCGGTGCGTGACATCGGGCTCAGCTCCTCGTGTGGGTCGTGTCGTGCGGTGACGAGCGTACCAGGCGTGACATGACGAGACCGGTGGCGAGCTCGCGATTCGCTCGTCCGGGCTCGCTCCCCATACCCCCTTACTTGCCCTGAAAGCGCGGTGGTCGCTTCTCGGCGAAGGCGGCCAGGCCCTCGTCTCGATCGGCGCTGGTCAGGACCACCTCGTAGCAGCGGCGCTCGAAGCGCAACCCCTCGTCGAGGGTCCCCCAGCTCCCCTCGTCGATGGCGGTCTTGGCCTGGGCGATCGCCAGCGGCCCGCCCGCGGCGATCTCGTCGACCCACGACGACACGGCTCCGTCCAGGCTCTCGAGCGGGACCACCGCCGACACCAGGCCCATGGCCATCGCGGTGGGCGCGTCGATGCGCCGTCCCGTGAGGATCAGCTCCTTGGCGCGCGACACCCCGACCACCCGCGCCAGGCGCTGGGTCCCCCCCGCGCCGGGGATGATCCCGAGGCGCGTCTCGACGAGGCCGAGGGTCGCGACGTCCGAGGCGATGCGCAGATCGCAGGCCAGCGCCAGCTCGAGGCCCCCGCCGAAGGCGCCCCCGTTGATCGCGGCGATCACCGCACAGGGCAAGCTGGCCAGGCAAGTGAGCGCGTGGTTCAGGAGATCGAGGAAGCTCCGGGTCTCGTCGAGGCTCATGGCCCGGCGCTCCTTCAGGTCGGCGCCCGCGCAGAAGGTCCGCCCCTCCCCGGTCACCACCACCGCCCGCACCGACGGATCCGCGTGCACCACGTCGATGGCGCGGCCGAGCGCCTCGACCAGCGCGCGCGACAGGGCGTTGGCCGCCTCGGGGCGTGACAGGGTCAACCAGACGGCGGGCCCGCGGCGCCGGACGTGGAGCGGCGGCTGGCCTACGTTCATGTCGACGACCCCGCCCCCACCGGCCGCTGCTGTTCCCGGTTGCCGCTCGTCCGTGGTCATCCCTGCAACGGTATCACGCCCGCCGCGCCCCGACCCAGTGCACCGCCCAGCCAGAGTGGACCTGAGGACCTGTCCTCAGCCGGCGCGCGTCCGGGCGCCCATGTAGGCCCGGTAGAACTTGGATGGCATCTCGTGTCCGACCAGCGTGGAGACCAGGCGGGACGCCTCCATGAGCTTGTCGACGTCGATGCCGGTGCGCACCCCCATCCCCTCGAGCATGTAGACCACGTCCTCGGTGGCCACGTTCCCGGAGGCCCCCGGCGCGTAGGGACAGCCCCCGAGCCCACCCAGGGCGGAGTCGACGGTGGTGATTCCCATCTCCACGCTGACCAGGATGTTGGCCAGCGCCGTGCCGCGCGTGTCGTGAAAATGCACCGCCACCTCTCCCGGGGGGATCTCCGCCAGCACGCGGGTCAGCACGTCGCGCACCTGTCGCGGGTTGGCCACGCCGATGGTGTCCCCGAGCGACACCTGATAGCAGCCGAGGGCCCGGAGCGCCCGGCAGAGCTCGACGGCCTGGTTGGGATCGACGGCCCCCTCGTACGGACAGCCATAGACGGTCGAGACGTAGGCCCGCACCCGCAGCCCGGCCGCCAGCGCCGCCGGCACCGTGTCGCGGAATTCCTCCAGCGTGGCGGCGATGGTCTTGTTGACGTTCTTGCGGTTGTGGGTCTCGGAGGCCGACATGAACACGGCGACCTCCTTCATCCCCGCCGCCATCGCCGACCCGAGGCCCTGCCGGTTCGGCACCAGGGCCGAATAGATCACCCCGGGGTGGCGGATGATGCGTCGGGCGACCTCGGCGGCGTCGGCCAGCTGGGGGATCCACTTGGGGTTCACGAAGCTCGTGATCTCGATGGCCCGCAGGCCGGTGACCGACAGGGCGTCGATGAAGGCCACCTTGTCGTCGGTGGGAATCAGGCGCGATTCGTTCTGGAGCCCGTCGCGCGGGCCGACCTCGTAGATGGTGACGTCGGGGGGCAGCTCTTCGAACACGGTGACCCTGAAACTTTAGCACGCGGTGCGCAGCGCCCATGCCGTGCCGCCACGCAGGGAGCGCACGCGGCCCCGGCGGCCCCGAAGGGTCGCACGCGCGCACGCGCGCACGCGCGCAGGCGTCAGTCTCGCACCAGGGCGGCCAGCAGCGCGTCGGTGACGTCGGCCAGGGTGTCGACCACCACGTCGGCCGGCGACAGATCGTAGCCCACGAAGTTACCCACCCGCACGCCGATCACCCGCGCCCCGGCAGCCTTGCCAGCCAGGATCCCGGGCGTGGCGTCCTCGATGACCACGCACTGGCGGGCCCGTGCGCTCACCCCGAGCCGATCCATGGCCATGAGATAGGGATCCGGCTCGGGCTTCCCGCGCGGGTAATCCTCGGCGCCGAGCGCGACCGGGAACAGCTCCGCCACGCCGATGCCGGCGATGGCGTCCTGCACCTCGACGCGGCTCGCGCCCGAGGCGATGGCCAGCGGGACGCCCGCCGCCGCCAGGCGCCGGACGGTCTCGACGGCGGCCGGCAGGGCGCGGTGACCGGTCAGCGCCAGGAGCGCCCGCTTCTGGTCGACCGCCGCCGCGATGAGCGCGGGCATGGAGAGGTGCAGGTGATGCCGGGCGGTGAGACGGGCGTGAATCTCGTTCCACGAGTGACCGATGACGAAGCGCCGCTCCTCCTCGTCCAGCTCGGCGCCGAGGTGCCGACAGGCCAGCACCACCGACTCCACGTTGGCGCGCTCGGAGTCCACCAGCGTGCCATCCAGATCGAAGAGCACCGCCGCCAGCTCGGGCAGGGACTGGCGGACGCTGGCGGCCTCGGGTGACACGCCGGACTTCTACCGACGGTCCACCGCCGCGTCAAAGGCGGCCCGCTCAGCGGTCGAGCCCCGCGCCGGCGGATGCGCCCTCGGGGGCTCGGTCGGAGGCTCACAGGGCGAGCGTGATCACCCCGGCGCAGGCCAGGCCGGCCCCGAGCAGGACCCCGAGGCCGGGACGCTCGCCCTGCACCAGCCACGCGAAGAGCACCGTGAACGCCGAGGCCAGCCCGGCGAGAGGCGCCACCACCGCCACCGGCGCGTGCGCCATCCCGAGCGAGATCCAGGCGAAGCCCAGGGTCTCGAACAGGCCGGCCCCGAGCACCGGTAGCCAGGCGCGACCTCGCGGGGCGGAGAGCTCGATGCCCCGCCACCGCGCGAGGGGGACCCCGAGCAGCAGATCCAGCAGGAAGACGAGCGGGATGGCGCCGAGGCTCCCGGTGGTGGGCGCCAGCCGACCGATCGCCGGGATGAGCACGCCGAAGCCGAGGGCACCCCCGAGCGCCGCCCACAGTCCGCCGACGGGCCCTCGCCCGCCGGTTGCCGGGAGCGCGGGCGCGGCGGGGCTGGCCGGCGGCGCCGCGGCGGCGTCCTGTGAGAACCTCGAGACCACCAGCACCCCGAGCATCACGAGCGCGGCCCCCGCACCGTGCGCGGGGCGGAGCGTCTCGCCGAGCAGCCCGAGCGAGATCCCCGCCGCCACCACCGACCACGCCGACATGATCGGCACCACCACCGACAGGCGCCCGCGCAGGGTCGCGTAGAACAGACACGGGTAGGCCACCACGGCGGCCAGCCCGGCCACGGCAGCCCAGAGGACCGTCCCCCGGTCGGGAGCCCGCACGCGCGTGTCGAGCAACCACGCGAGCGGCGCCGCCCCCGTCATCCCCGCGAGCTGCGCCCAGACCAGGGCCCGCAGCGGGCCGACCCGCCGCGCCGAGCGCTGAACGAACACGTTCGCCGCCGCCCAGCTGGCGCTGGCCAGGAGTCCCATGACGACGCCGAAGAGCATTGCGCGCGCAGCTTAGTACAGGCCTGTCAAATCCCGTGGCCGGACCCGTGGTCGTGGCCGTTTCGTGGCCGTGCACGTGCGCGGGAACGCCCCCTTGAGCGTGCTTGATCCTGCGCCGCGGGACTTCGCGGGGCCCGGTCGATCTGTTATGAAACGCGCACGCCATGTCGACCTCGCTGGCCGGAAGCCCGATGCAGCCCGCCCTCGTGATCGTCAACCCCAAGGCCGGGGGAGGGGTGAGCGAGCGCCGCTGGGCGCGGTTCGTCGGCGCGGTCACGACCGGCCTCGGTGAGGTCGACGTGCGCTTCACCGAGGCCCGCGGACATGCGCGCGAGCTCGCCCGCGACGCCGGCAGGGCTGGTCGCGGGCTGGTGGTGGCGTTCGGCGGCGACGGCACCATCTCCGAGGTGGCCGCGGGCCTCCTGGCCGCCGCCGACGAGACGGCGGGCGGCCCCGGTTCGGGACCGGGTAGCGCGGCGCCGACCTGCGAGCTCGGGATCATCCCCCGCGGAACCGGTGGAGACTTTCGCCGGACCCTCGATCTGCCCCACGACGTGGCCAAGGCCGCGGCCCGCATCCGCGCCGCCCCGGCCCGCCTGGTCGACGTCGGGCGGGTGACGTACACGATCCCCGGCGGCGCCCTCGAGTCCCGCATCTTTGTCAACGTGGCCTCCTTCGGCTTCTCGAGCAACGTCGCCGAGCGCGCCAATCACGCTTCGAAGGCCCTCGGGGCCAAGGCGGCCTTCCTCGGGGCCACCCTCAAGGCCCTCGTGTCCTACGAGAACAACGAGGTCCTGCTGGAGATCGACGGCGAGCCCGCCGTGCGGCGCACCCTCATGCTGGCCGCGGTGGGCAAGGGCCGGTACTTCGGCGGCGGAATGAAGATTTGCCCGGAGGCCCGCCTCGACAGCGGCGAGCTCTCGCTGGTCCTGGTGGGCGATCTCGGCAAGCTCGAGGTGGTCGGGAATCTGCACCGGCTCTTCGCCGGCACCCACCTGACGCTCGACGACGTGCGCAGCCGGGCGATTCACCGCCTGGCGGCCCGCCCGGTCGAGCCCGATCAGCTGATCCCGGTCGAGCTCGACGGCGAGACGCCTGGTCACCTGCCGGCGACCTTCGAGGTGCTGCCGCTCGCGCTACGCATCCGGTTCTGACCTCCGGAGCGCCTCGGCGCTGCACCTGCACCGGGCCCGGCGGCCCTCAGTCGACCTTCGGTCCTCCGTTGACCTCGAGCCAGAAGTCGATCTGCGCGAGCGCCCACTTCGTCACCGGGTTGGGGGACTCGCGGGTGTACTCCTCCCGCGCGCGCAGGGTGAGTGCCCGGGCGCGGGGCACCTCGGTGCCGGTCTCGGCCAGCGCACAGGCCAGCGCGAAGTGCACCTCACCGAGGCAGGTCGACTTGTTCTCCTTCTCGTCCCGGATCTCGGCCGCCCGCTCGAGGACTGGCAAGGCCCGGGCGGCCTGCCCCGCGCCGAGGTACGCGAGGCCGAGGGCGGTCAAGGGATACGAGAGCATCACCCCATCCGGGGCGCTCTCGCCCTCGAAGATGGCGATGGCGCGGGCGCACATGCGGGCGGCCTCCTCGAAGCGACCGAGGCGGTTCAGGATCTCGCCGTAGTTGGACAGGAGGACCGCGGTCCGCGGATGCTCCGGACCGAGGCAGGTCTCGAGGATCCGGAGCGCGCGCTCCATGGTCTGAACCGCCGCCTCCACGTCCCCCAGCTGCTCGAGGTTGATGGCCACGTTGCCGAGCGACATCCCGACCTCGGCGCTGTCGGGCCCGTGCACCTTCTCCTTGGCGACCACCGCGCGTCGCGCGTCCTCCACCGCGTCGTTCAGGCGCCCTTGCCGCTCGCGCATGGCGCCACGGTTGTTGTAGAGCCAGCCCCACAGGTACTCTTGGCCGCCCATCCGGCGCAACAGGGTCTCGGCGTGGCGCGCCCAGATCTCGCCCGCGTCGAAGCGGAGCAGCGCGTCCCCGACCATGTACACCAGCTGCGCCGCGGCCTTGGCGGCCACCTCGTCGTGGCGCGAGAGCTCGGCGGTCCACACCGCCTCCTCGAAGGCCGCCGCGGCCACCGTGGCGTCACGCCGCTCGCCGTGCAGGTTCCCGAGCTCGAACAGCGTCTCCGCCAGCAGGGGGCCATAGCCGGTCCGACGCACCTCCTCCTCGAGGGGACCCATCAACTTCAGGCCCTCGCTGAGACGACCGACGCTGCACTGGACCCGGACCTCCGCCAGGCGGGTCCGCAAGCCATCGACGGTGGCACGGACCGTCGGATCGTCGGGGGGCTTGACCACCGCGCGCAGCAGCTTGATGTCGGCGCAGCGCTCGAGGTTCCCGAGCGCGCTGGCCGCGCTCACGGCGTTCTCGACCACCTCGGCATTGGCTTCACGGAACACCTGGGAGAGGGCCCGCAGGCTGTCGAGGCCCTCCTCCAGGCTGGCCATGCGCAGATCGAAGATCTCCACCGACTGCTCTCCGCGCACGTGGGTGGCCTCGCAGGCGTCGGTGTACATGTCGCACCAGGTCCTCGCGTAGCGGTCGAGGATCGCGCTCACCTTCTCGAAGGCTGCCTCCGCGTACTTCTTGCCGGTGGCCATGAAGGCCGCCCGGATCTCGGCCTTGATGCCGGTGTCGGCCGACCTTCCGCGGCGCGGGGCCTCCCAGATTCCAGCCAGCTTCGCGGCGGCGCTGGCCGCGAAGCGCCGCCGCGGCGTCCCCATCCGGCTCTTGTCGAGCACCGCGAGGAGCTCCTTCATCGACGGCCATCGGTCGGTCGGCTCCCGCTGCAGGCCCCGCAGCACGATCTTGCGCACCCAGCTTGGAACCTTGGTGTCCGGGGGCGGCGGTCGCACCTCTCCCTTGGCCACGCTCTCCATGATGTCGGAGATGGTGCGCCCGGCGAAGGGACGCTCCCCGTAGAGGGCCTCGTGCAGCGCCACGCAGAAGCTGAACTGATCGCTCCGCTCGTCGATCTGCGAGCCCCGGAACTGCTCCGGCGACATGTAGGCGGGCGTCCCCAGCATGGCGCCGGTCTGGGTGATGCGGATGTTCAGCGTCTCGCTCGAGTTGCCGAAGCTGCCCGCGGGCGGGGCCGGCCCGAGGGCCATGGCCCGGGTGGACTCGACGTCCGAGCTAGAGCTGGCCGAGGCGTCGGCGGTGTTCGCCACCCGCTCGTGCTCTCCCGGTGCGGGCCGCTCGTCGTCGCGCTCGAACACGCCTCGCGCCAGCCCGAAGTCCATAACCCGGACCCCGCCGTCCGGGCTGATCATGACGTTCTCGGGCTTGAAATCTCGGTGGATCAAGCCCTTCTCGTGGGCCGCCACCAGGCCCCGGCCGGCGTCCGCGTAGACGCTGAGGATCTCCGGCCAGGTGCGGGGCTCGGCGTGCATCCAGTACCCGAGCGTGCTGCCGTCCACGAACTGCATGGCGATGAAGACGTCGTCGTGAAAGGCCCCGACGTCGTAGACCGTCACCACGTTGGGGTGGGACAGCTTGGCGATGGCCTGGGCCTCGCGCATCAGGCGGACCCGGCCTTCGCGTGCGCTGCCCTGATCGCGACCGAGCCGCACGAGCTTGATGGCGATCTTGCGGTCGAGCTGCGGATCGTAGGCCGCGTAGACCTCGCCCATCGCGCCCTTCCCGATCATCCCGAGGACCGTGTACCGACCGAGCATGGATGCGCGGGTCAACGCGCTCGAGCTTTCACGAGATTCAGGAGTGATCATCGACGACACCGCGGCTGCCCCCCTCACCATCGACACTTGGACCACCGCGCTGTAGCCCGACCACCCGGTATCGGGGGCGGGCCCCGGACGCAAGCGAGGGGGCCTTCGAGACCAGCTCGAAGCCCCCTCGCGTGAACACCCTCTCTTCGTGCCGAACCGCGGTCAGTTCGGCCCGAGGTTGTCCTTGTGCGGCTTGATGCTCCACTGCTGGTTGGTCGAGCCCACCCAGGCGTACTCCTCGACCTTCGCACCTTCCATGCTGGCGTCGCCGTGCACGTCGAGCGACGCCTTCGCGTTGATGCTCGGGCTGAACTTGTAGTATCCGTCACCGGTCGGGGTGAAGGTCCACAGCTGGTTGACTCCGCCGTTGTCCGGATACTGGATGAGGTCGGTGCCGTCGGCGGTGCTGCCGGCCATCATGTCCATGACCATGCCGCTCTTGACGTTGGTGAACTTGTAGTTATTGGGTGAGATCTGGACGATCCGCCAGCGCATGCTGCTGTTGTTGGCGTCGTAGGCGGCCTGGGTGACCCGGGCGTTGCTGACCTTGCTGCCCCCGGCGATGCTCATGACCTTGCCGCTCTTGCGGTTGTACACGGTGTACTCGACGCTGGGGTCGAAGTTGCGCCACACGGTGACCACGCGCATCCCGTTGCACGACGTGAACCCGTCGCCGGTGCTCGGCGCCGGCGCCGCCTTGCAGTAGTCGGCGCAGTACGAGCTGCCGGAGGCGTAAGGGTTCTGATAGATGGAGCCGGAGGTGGCGCCCAGGCGCCCGGGGACCAGGCCGACGTCGAAGTCCTTGCCGTTGCAGTAGTAGGCCTTGGGGGGACTCGTGAAGATGTTCCCGAAGAAGGACCCCTCCTGATACGGGTAGTCGGTGCTCCGGCCCCAGCCGACCGCCGGGTTGTCACTGTCGAGCCAGAGCGCCACGTGCTGTCCCGATGTGTTCACGTGTGCGAGCACACAGGCGCTGAGGTACTGCTGGCAGCTGTCTCCACACATGCTGGTCTCCCACTCGGGCGCGAAGCCCAGCTGCCCTGGGAAGCTGTACGACGTGCCTCCGATCACGGCGGAGACGGTGTGTCCGACTGGCAGGGCGCACTTGACGAGGTAGGAGAAGGTGTTCCTCCCGTCCGCGGTGCTCAGCATGCCGTTGATCGAGTTCAGCCCGTTGATCGAGTTCAGTCCGTTGATCGAGTTCAGCCCGTTGATGGAGTTCAGCCCGTTGATCGAGTTCAGCCCGTTGATCGAGTTCAGCCCGTTGATCGAGTTCAGCCCGTTGATCGAGTTCAGCCCGTTGAGGCTGGCGGCGGCGGCGGCCTCGGTCTCGTGGGTGGTGGAGGGATCCGTGATGGTGCCGGAGCATGCGAAGCCAAAGACCGAGGACAAGAGCGCCAACCCGACGGGCAGACGTTCGGACGAAAAGTTCATGATGATGTTCTCCGTGGGACGAGTTCTGTGTGAAATGGGGGAGCAATCGCGCAGCGGTCGGTCTAGTAGACCGGGACGATGCTCCACTGCTGGTTCAGGCCACCGTTGGCGGTGTACTGCTGAACCACGGTCGAGTCGGAGGTCGAGTTGCCGGGCACGTCGATGACCCCGTTCGGACTGGTCGCCGGGCTGAAGACGTAGTAGCCGTCACCGCTCGGGGTGAAGGACCACATCTGGTTCGGTCCGGCGTTGTAGGTGTACTGCTGCACCACCCCGCCGTTGCCAGTCCAGCCACCCGCGGCGTCCACCACCTTGCCGCTGTTCAGGTTCGTGACCTTGTACTTCTTTGGGGAGATCTGGGTGAGGCGCCAGAGCTGGTTGGGGGCGTTCTTGAACGGGAACTGGTTCAGCACGACCTTGTCGGCGGTGCCGGCCCCGGTGACGTCGAGGCACTGCCCGCTGCGGCGGTTGACGATCTTGTAGTTGACGTTCGGGTTGAAGTTCCGCCAGACCGTGACGACGTGCTTGTAGCTGCCGCAGGACTTGTAGCCGTCCCCGCTGGCGCTGCCGTCCGCGGCGGCGCAGTAGTCCTTGCAGTAGGTGGTGCTCGACGGATTCTTGTACGGGGCGCCCGAGGTGTTGGCGCCGAGCCGGCCCGGCACCAGGCCCTTGTCGAAGTCCTTGCCGTTGCAGTAGAGGGCCGTCGGCGGGCTGACGAAGAT
>Ga0265318_10000127_pt1 | contig 70203 bp, 51 predicted proteins | sample 4821metaG_FD_192431 | JGI IMG/M metagenome (GOLD analysis project Ga0265318, IMG submission 192431) | Rhizosphere microbial communities from Carex aquatilis grown in University of Washington, Seatle, WA, United States - 4-8-21 metaG | ecosystem: Host-associated > Plants > Roots > Rhizosphere >... | reverse complement strand
GTCCAACAGCAATCGATGCGTTACCGGCAATGCGTGACACGCTGCAAATAGTGAAACATGCGCTGCGAACGAACAATGACGCGCTTCACACAATGAGTGCACGCCTCACCAACGAATGAAACGTGCTGCGAAGAATACAAGACGCGCTGCCAGCTGGAAGTGACGCTTTGCAAAGAGAACGGCACGCGCGTTATTAAGGAAAGGAGGCATTCACAAGAAACATTGCATCGCTCCCGAAACGACAAGGGGACCTTCGCACTCGTCGAGCCGCTTTCTTGAGATGACGGTCGACACTCCACCGAGAACACGACGAGCTCCACGAACCGAACGACAACGGACCCATCCAACCACAACCGAGAACGGAGAATGACGATGACTGATACCACCCAATCTGTCCGCCGCCCGACGATCACGCTGGCTTTGCCGAGGAGCGTGCCCGCGCTCCTCTCGTACGCCCAGGGCATCGTAAGACGGATGACGGGAAACCAGACCGTCCCCAACCCCACTCCCACGCTCGCCGCCGTCACGGCGGCCATCGACGAGCTGCAGCTCGCCGAGACCGGCGCGCTGTCGCGCATCAAGGGCGCAGTTGCCGCGCGCAACGAAAAGCGCACGGCGCTCGTCGGCCTGCTTCAACAGCTGCGGGCCCATATCCAGTCGATCGCCGACGCGAACCCGACGAATGCAGCGTCGATCATCGGGAGCACGGGAGTCGCCGTCCGCAAGACGCCCACGCGTCGGGCGCGCGCCTTCACGGCGAAGCCGGGACCCGTCTCCGGCGTGGCGAAAGTCGTCGCCGAAGCGGTGGCCCGACGGGCCTCCTACGACTGGGAGTACAGCAGCGACGGCGGCAAGACCTGGATCTCGGCGCCGTCCACTCTTCAGGCAAAGACGACCGTGGCCGGCCTTCTGCCCGGATCGACCGTGCAGTTCAAGTATCGCGCGGTGACCAAGACGGGCCCCGGAGACTGGAGCCAGCCCGTGTCTCTGATGGTTCACTGAGCGGCCGGCGCGACCTGTATATGTCGGGAGGGTGCGACAAGTCGGTATGCCCGGGGGCCCGAGGCTGGGCCCCCGGCGTCGCTTGGGCTAGCCGAGCGAGTGCGCGTGATGGAGGCAGTGAAGACCATCGCGCTCAGACCAAGTTCAAATGGCGCACGAGTGCCCGAAACTGCTTGCGCGCACGACGGAGGCGGCACGTCGCAGCCTCCCGCGAAATGGCCAGTGCGCTCGCGATCTCGGGAATCGTGAGACCGTCCACCTCGAAGCGTACGAAGACGGCGCGCGACTCGCGATCGATGCTGTCGAGCAGCGCGTCGAAGAGCTCGCGCGCTCGCTTCTGGTGCGCGAAGTCCTCGGGCGACGGTTGGGGAGACGAATCGAGATCCGGATCGCCGCCCAGGACCTCACGCTGCGCGCGACGGCGTACGCCGTGCGCGATGCGAATGGCCGTCGCGTAGAGAAAGGCCCGCTCGCAGCCCGCCATGATCCGCGGTAGTCGCTCGAGAGCGACCAAGAACGCGGCCTGCGCCACGTCGTCCGCCCGGTGGGAAGGAAGGTCCATCCTCCGCAAGAACCGCCAGAGGCCGGCGTAGTGGGCCAGCATCGCGACACGCAACCGCGCGCTGTCCGCCGCGGGCATCTCGAGCGCCTGAATCGCGCCGCCGGGGATCGGGTGCGGGCTTGCGTAGCGGTCGGTGAAACTGGCTGCGGCATTCGTCATGACGCCGAAACCAGCCCAGGTGTCCAGTCGCTCTGCGTCGATTGATGCATGCTGCACCTCCAAGAACGTGAATCCGCGTCAAGGCGCGGGCGGGCCGGTGCACGCGGCCGCCGCGCACATCGTCCGCTCGATTGGGCTAAGTTGGGTTTGTGCTGCGTGAAACGTGAATATCGGTCGAAGACGTTCGGGTCAGAGTTTGTAAGCTCGCTTCGCAAGACGGTACGAGAGGTCCACCGCGAGCTCTGCGGCCTCGTCTTCGTCGAGGCGGTGCTCGGCGACCCACTGCGCGAGGATCGCGCAGTCGACGCGGCGGGCCACGTCGTGGCGGCCTGGGATCGAAGGAAAGGCGCGGGTGTCGTCGTTGAAGCCCACCGTGTTGTAGAAACCGGCCGTCTCCGTCACGTGCTCTCGATACCGGCGCATCCCCTCCGGGCTATCGAAGAACCACCAGGCGGGCCCCAGCTTGAGCGCGGGATAGTGTCCCGCCAGCGGCGCGAGCTCGCGCGAGTAGGAAGATTCGTCCAACGTGAAGACAATGAGAGAGAGGCGCGGGTCGTTTCCGAAGCGATCGAGCAAAGGCTTCAATGCGCGGACGTAGTCCGTTCGCGTCGGGATGTCGGCCCCCTTGTCGCGACCGAACCTCCGGAACACGACCGAGTTGTGGTTTCGCAACGCGCCTGGGTGGAGTTGCATCACGAGCCCGTCGTCGAGGCTCATGCGCGCCATCTCGGTCAGCATCTGCCCGCGAAATTGCTCGGCTTCGGCGGGCGACACGTCGCCGGCGACCGCCCGCCGAAAAAGCGCTTCACACTCGGACCGTTCCAGGTCCAGCGTCGACGCCGACGGGTGCCCGTGATCGGTGGACGTGGCGCCCAGCGATGCAAAGTAGCGCCGGCGGTTCGCGAGCGCCCGGAGGTAGCCGGCCCAGGTGCCGGTGTCCTCGCCGGTGATCTCACCGAGCTGGACGACGCCTGCGGCGAACCCTTCGTACTCCGGGTCCACGACGGGATCGGGCCGGAATGCCGTGATCACCCGCCCGTTCCAGCCCGATTGCCGCAACGCGCGGTGGTGCGACAGCGAATCCAGGGGGGACTCGGTCGTCGCGAGCACCTCGATACGGAATCGTTCGAACAGCGCGCGAGGAAGGAAGTCGGGGCGAGCCAGGCAGTCGGCCACTCGGTCGTAGATTCGGTCTGCGGAATCCGGCCCGAGTCGCTCGTCGGCGCCGAACACTTCGCTGAGGGCTTGGGTGAGCCACATTCGTGAAGGCGTGCCGCGGAACAGGTACCAATGCTCGGCGAACAGGCGCCAGATCGCGCGCGGGTCCCTCTCGACCGGAGCGCCGTCGAGCCTGGGAACGCCCATGGATTCCAGGGAAACGCCTTGGCTGTAGAGCATCCGGAAGAGGTAGTGGTCCGGGACGATCAGCAGCGCCGATGGATCCGGGAAGGGCTCGTTGCGCGCGAACCATGCGGGATCGGTGTGTCCGTGGGGGCTGACGATCGGGAGCGAGCGGACCTCGGCGTACAAGCGTCGCGCAATTCCGCGCACCGACGGGTCCGCGGGAAACAGACGATCGTCGGAGAGAGGTCGAGCGCTCGCCACGGGACTCACCGCGAGCCGTGCCCCCGCGCATGGCGCGTAGCGGAAGGCTCTTGCACGGCCGGCCGCGCAGAGTCGCGCGCTTTGAGCACCTCCCAACCCCGGCTGAACTCGTGTTCCACGCGCTCGATGTGTTGCCTCATCGCCGCCCGCGCCCCACGCCCGTCGCGTGCCTCGAGCGCCTTGAGAATCGCGCGATGGTCGCGCAAGGTCGCCGCGCGAAGCTCGGGAGTCTGAAAATGGTGTTCCATGCGCTTCCAGATCGCGCCGCGGCCCTGGTCCCAGAGATTGCGAACCACGAACACGAGTGCGCTGTTTTGCGCGGCCTTCGCGATCCCGAGATGAAAGTCGCGATCGGCGGCGTCTTCGTTGCGCTTCTGGCGCTGGCACCGTTGCATCTCGGCGAGGGCCGCCCGAACGGCCACGAGATCTTCTGCGGCGGCGTTCCGGGCCGCTTCAACGGCGATCTCTCCTTCGATGAGCCATCGAGCGCGCAAGAGCTCGAACGGTCCTTGGCCCTCGACGGTCGGGTCGCGCACAGCGACCGGTCGTGGCGCCGCGACGTAGATTCCGGCCCCGACTCGAACCTCGACTTTGCCCTCGATTTCGAGGGCGATCAGCGCTTCGCGCACCGATGGACGCGATACGCCGAGCTGTGCGGCCAGGCTGCGCTCCGCGGGCAGCCTTGCACCCTCCGCAAACTCGCCCGACCGGATCAGCGCCGAAAGTTGATCGGCAATTTGGCGATAGAGTCGAAGATTCTCAACTGCTTGAATGGGCATTCGGGCGCTCCTCGGCCGGACCGGTCACCATGACTCTGCCGCGCTCTCGAATCAATGTTGGACATGTCCTTCGCGTTCGATGTAAAGGTACCGACCATTGGTCGGGATGTCAAGTGGCCTTACCACTGGCGCCATTGCGGAGCCCGTGCCTCTTGCCCGGTGGAGCGTTCGATGGATCGCGTGTCGAAGATGGAGCGTGGGTGCACGAGCGTTGGCGGCCAAGGCTGCGTGTCCGGCGCGCAGAGGGTATGGGGGTGAGCAGAGGGTATGGGGGTGAGATGAGTGACCGGTTCCGCGCTCCGTCGCCCGGCGGGCTCGATTTCGTCGGCCTGGGGGCTATGGTTCATCGCGTCGATCCCTGCGTCGTGCCCTTCCGACTGGCGCACCGCTGGCGAAAGGCGGAACGGCGCGCATCCAGGGGTGAAGGGCGCGTGCGCCGCCGGGTGGACCACTCACGACAGGACCGGAGATGAACATCGAACGGTATTCGATAGGAATCGGCGACAGGTTCGGCAAGGAGGGCGCGGCTCAGCTGCGCGCGCTTCAGGCGGCGGACGAGCGGGGTGTCGCGCTCGTACCCGTTTGGAACAAGTCGAATCGCGAGCATTCGCTCATCGGTACGAAACCTGAGGACGTCCGCGCGGAGGCCGACGACGCGGTCCGCGCGGCAGGGTGGAAACGTGCCTATTACGTGGACGCAGACCACATTGGAATGAAGACGGTCGACGCATTCCTCGCGTCCAGTGACTTTTTTACGCTCGACGTCGCCGACTTCATCGGCACTGCCGGACCCGAGCGGGCCGTGGCGTCGTTCGTGCGGGATATGGCGTCATTCCGTGGGGTCTTGCGCATTCCCGGTATCGAGGTCGGCTACGAGGTGACCGATGCGGTCTTGGAGAAGATAGGCCGTCAGTACGCGTACGCGGTGAGCGAGGCGGGCAGGACGTACCGGCACATTGCCGCTGCGAAGGGGGCGCAGGGCTTCGTCACCGAAGTGTCGGTCGACGAGGCGACCGATCCCCAGCTGCCGTTCGAGCTCTTCTTCCTTCTCGGCGCTATCGCGCGAGAAGGGATTCCGATCCAGACGATCGCGCCCAAGTTCTCGGGAAAGTTCCTCAAAGGAGTCGACTACGTCGGCGACGTCCGGACCTTCGAGCGGGAATTCGAGGCCGACCTCTTGGTCTTGAAGCACGCCACGAGCGTGTTCGCGCTTCCGGCCTCACTGAAGATCAGCGTCCACACCGGCAGCGACAAGTTTTCTCTGTACCCAGCGATGCACCGAGCGATGAAGAAGCACGCAGCCGGCCTTCACCTGAAGACCGCCGGGACGACATGGCTGGAAGAGATCATCGGCGTGGCTCTCTCTGGGACGCGAGGGCTCCGGATCGGGAAGCACATCTACGCCGCGGCCCTCTCGCGGTTCGACGAGTTGTGCCAGCCCTACGCGACCGTCGTCGAGATCGATCGCGCGAAGCTTCCCGCCCCCTCCGAGGTGGATGGTTGGACGGCGGACGAGTTCGTGGAGAGGATCCGGCACGACCCGTCGTGCCCGGGGTTCAGTGTTCACGTTCGTCAATTGATGCACGTAGCGTTCAAAGTCGCGGCCGAAATGGGCGGCGAATTCCGAGAGGCGCTCGATGCGGCTCGCGAGACCGCCGGCCGGTGCGTCACCGAGAACCTGTTGGATCGTCACATTGGTCCCCTGTTTCTCGGAGTCCTGCGCGATGGCTGAGGCGGCGTTGCGCTTCCGCCGTCCACCGAGCTTGCGCTGACGGCGTCGCCCGAGTCCGCGTCGGAGGCGGCGTTCGCGGCATCCGATCCCGTGGAGAGCCGGTCACCGCTGTACGCGAGCGCTGCGACGAAACCGAGGATGCAGGCGAACGCCCGAGTCTATTGCAGCATGGCCTTGGAGTGGCCTGGGCGGGAGCAAACGAGCTCGATGAGGTCGATCAAGTCGGGGAAGGACGACGCCCGAAAGTCGGGCTCCGAGCACACGCCGTATCCGTAGGTGACGTGGATGAAGGGAACCCCGCAGGCTGCTGCGGCAGCCTGGTCGCCCTCGGTGTCGCCCACGAACAGGGGTGCTTCCAGGCCATTTCGATCCCGGAGGTCGCTCAGGTTCTCTGCCTTGGACAAGCGGGTGCGGCCCCAGCACTCGAAGTCTCGAAAGAGTCCTTCCAACCTCGTACACCGCAGGAACGTTTCGATGTAGCCGTCCTGGCAGTTGCTGACGATGTACAGCGGAAGCTCGCGGCTGAGGCGTTGCAGCCCGACCCGCACACCTGGAAACAGCGTTCCTCCGAGCTCGGCGACCATTTGGTTGTCCTCCGTCGGGGTCTCGGCGATCAGAGCTGCGAGCTGCGCCTCGGGCAGTCCGAAAAAGACCTCGCGGATGCACGCCTCGTGCGGCTTTCCGGCGACGCTGCGAACGTCGGCCGGCGTGATCTCACGGAACGGAATGCCGTGCCGCCGCAAAACGCGGTTCCACCCGACGGAGCACGCCGCCGTCGTGTCCCAGAGGGTTCCGTCCAAGTCGAACACGACGCCGTCGAAGTCGATCATGCTGGGTTCCGGTCTGCGAGCATCCACAATCCCCGGGAACACCTCCGGGTCGGTGATCATGCGCCGGGGCGTCCGATCCGACCGACGCTGCCACCCCGGAGACGGTCAAGAGACGACCAAGCGGACCTCGGCAGGGGGAGCGCGCCTGTTAGAAAGCTTCCGAATGCTCGCCGACCGCGTTCCGCCTCGCCCCGGATCCCCGCCCGACGAGCTGCTCGACCTGTTTCTCGGCCACGTGTCCGAGATTGGCCTGAGCCTTTACCCCGCCCAGGAGCAAGCAATTCTGGAGCTCTTCTCCGGAAACAACGTCATCCTGGCGACGCCGACCGGTAGCGGAAAGTCGCTCGTCGCGCTCGCCCTTCACTTTCTCGCGCTGAGCGAAAACAAGCGCAGCTTCTACACCGCGCCGGTGAAGGCGCTCGTCAGCGAAAAGTTCTTCGCTCTCTGTCGCGATTTCGGCGCCGACCGCGTGGGCATGATCACCGGCGACGGAGCAGTGAATCGCGACGCGCCGATCGTGTGCTCGACTGCCGAGATCCTCTCGAATGTGGCGCTGCGCGAGGGCAAGCGCGCGGCTGTCGACTGCGCGGTCATCGACGAGCTGCACTACTACGCGGATCGGGAGCGCGGCGTCGCCTGGCAGATCCCGCTCCTCGTCCTCGAGCGCACCCAGTTTCTCTTGATGAGCGCGACGATTGGGCCGACGGAGCTCTTCGAGAAGGCGGTCACCAAGCTCACTCGGCGGCCGACGGTTGTCGTGCGGTCGTCGCAGCGCCCCGTGCCGCTCGACTTCGAATACCGCGAGACGCCGCTTCACGAGACGATTCTCGAGACCGTTCGCGGCGGACGAGCCCCCGTCTACGTGGTCAATTTCACGCAGCGCGCGGCGGCCGAGACCGCGCAGGACTTGATGAGCCTCGATTTCCTACCGAAGGATCGGAAGCGCACGCTCGGCGAGGAGCTCGCGCGGGTGCGTTTCGACACCCCGTTCGGGAAAGAAATGAAGCGCTTTTTGGCGCATGGCGTCGGGCTGCACCACGCGGGCTTGCTCCCGAAATACCGACTGCTCGTGGAGAAGCTCGCCCAGCGCGGACTGCTGGCCGTCATCAGCGGGACCGATACGCTCGGAGTCGGGGTCAACATCCCGATTCGCACCGTCCTCTTCACGCGCCTCTGCAAGTACGACGGCGAGAAGACGGCGATCCTGAGCGTGCGCGAGTTTCAGCAGATCGCGGGGCGAGCAGGCCGGAAAGGGTTCGACGATCGCGGCTACGTCGTGGCGCAGGCGCCAGAGCACGTCATCGAGAACCGGCGCGCCGAACAGAAGGCGGCGAAGGACCCCGTGAAGCTCAAGCGCATCGTCCGCAAGAAGCCGCCCGAAAAGGGATACGTGCACTGGGACCAGGGCACTTTCGACGCGCTCGTGTCGTCGCAGCCCGAGCCGCTGGTGTCGCGTTTCCGCGTCACGCACGGGATGATCCTCAACGTGCTCGCCCGAGCGGACGGAGGCTGCATCGACGTGGGCCGCATCGTGTATCGCTCGCACGAGAGGCGCGCGCAGCGCCGGATCTTCGGGCGCGAGGCTCGCGCGATGTTCGAGTCGCTGCACGAAGCCGGAATCGTCGAGGTCGACGCCGACACGAAGCGAGTCCGCCTGCACGTCGACCTTCAAGACGACTTCTCCCTGCACCACGCCCTCTCGCTCTGGCTCGTCGACACCGTCGAGCGGTTGGACCGCGAATCAGGCACGTACGCACTCGACGTACTGACCCTGGTCGAGTCGATCCTCGAAAGCCCGGATTTCATCTTGCGCCAGCAGGTCGAAGCGCTCAAGCGCGTCAAGCTCGGCGAGCTCAAAGCCGCCGGCGTCGAGTACGAGCAGCGCATCGAGGAGCTCGAGAAGCTCGAGCATCCGAAACCGTTGCGGGAGTTCGTGTACGAGACGTTCAATGCCTTTGCGCACGTGCATCCATGGGTTCGCGGGGATGACGTTCGTCCCAAGTCGATCGCACGCGAGATGTACGATCGTTTCATGGACTTCAACGAGTACGTGCGCGAGTACGAGCTCGGTCGGGTGGAGGGAACGCTCCTCCGGTACCTATCCGAAGTGTACAAGGCGATCGTCCAGACGGTGCCGGCGCCTGCAAAGACGCCCGAGGTCGAGGACATCGAAGTGTTCTTGCGCGCGATGGTCCGTGCGGTCGACTCGAGCTTGCTCGACGAGTGGGAGCGGATTCGCGATGGCGTGGCTCCCGGACGCGAGACCGCCGCCGAGACCGCCGTCGCAGCGGAGGGCGAGGCCGACGTGACACGCGACGAGCGGGGGTTCACGGTGCTCGTCCGAAACGCCATGGCGCAGTTGGTCCGCGCCCTGGCGCGCAAAGACTGGCTAGCCGCCGCGGCGCTCGTGGAGAGTGCCGACGAGCAGGCCCCATGGTCGGGGGAACGCTTCGCGGCTGCGCTGGCCCCGTTCTTCGAAGAACACGCCGCGATCCGAACGGACGGGAGCGCGCGCGCAACGTCGAAGACGCGCATCAACAAGGTCGAAGCCACCTGGGACGTCGTCCAGGTGATCGCCGACGTCGATGGAGACGACGACTGGGCCCTGCTCTGCTCGGTCGATCTCGGGGCATCGGCCCGGGCGGCGAGGGCGGTCGTTCGGATGCGAGAGGTAATCCGGTAGGCTCCTGCTCGTCCAGGGTGGCACGCCAAACCTCTTGTCGCCGCGCCACGGCTCTGGTTAATGAAGAGCGCCTGCGCTCTCCGATGTCTCGTACTGTCCCCGCTGTCATCGTGCGCCGCTCGCGGATCCAAGGCCGGGGCGTGTTCGCGATCCGCCCTTTCCCCGAAGGTGAAGCGATTATCGAGTACACGGGCGCGCTCATCACGCACGCCGAGGCCGACGCGCAGTGCGACGACGAGACCATGCGCCGGCACCACACGTTCCTTTTTGCGGTCGACGATCGATACGTCATCGACGGGCGGCGCGGAGGAAACGACGCGCGTTACATCAACCACTCGTGCGAACCGAACTGCGAGAGCGTGATCGTCCGCCGGCGGGTCTTCATCCACGCGCTGCGTGACATCGCCGCGGGCGAAGAGCTTCTGTACGATTACTGGTACATGACCGACGAGGACTACAGCCTCGACGACCTGCGTCGAATCTACCCGTGTCGCTGTCGTGCGCCCGGTTGTCGCGGAACGCTCGCGAGGCCGCCGCCGCGTAGGGCGCGGTCAGCGGGCTAGCGACGGGAGCATCTGCAGCGACCCAGTCGGCGCAAATGGCCGATTGTGACAGATCTGTGAATAGTTCCGGCTGAGTTTGTCGTGGAGAGTTCACATTGGAGGGGGCCTGGCCTGGTATACGAGCCTGGACCGCTATGGGTGATTTGCACCTTTCCAATGGCGCCACCCGGTGGTCTGCAAACGACGGTTCTCCCGGAGGGTTCTCCATTCTCTCTCGCAGCGCCGACGAGCCGATTCGTCACACAGACGTTGGCTCGAGTCTCCGAACTGTTTCGGAGAATTGACGACGGTCGTCGCGGCAATTGGGTACGACGCATCCCGCGTTGCCTTCCACCTCCACCGCGCCTTACGCCTGAAGGGGCAGGGACCATGCAAGTCGTCACGAATGCCGCAGGTTCGCTCGCCGATCCGACGTTGGGTCGGGAGTCGGAGAATGACGAAACCCCGGACCCGAGCACGCGGGTCCGGCGCAAACGCGCTTCGAGCGTGAGCTCTTGGCCAGCCGTGGTCCACGACGTAGCGGAGCCCCCGCGGGCGCACCTCGGTGCGGTGCGCCAGTTCGGAAGGGTCCTCGCGCGATCCGCCGCGATGCATGACGTCCTGAATATGCTCGAGCGGTTCGCCAAGACCGACGTCACCGTGACGATGGTCGGCGAGACCGGCGCGGGGAAGGACGTTCTGGCCCATGCGCTGCATCAGGAGGGCGCGCGCGCCGATGCTCCGTTCGTGGTCTTCGACTGCGGATCCGTTGCGGCGAATCTGGCCGAGAGTGAGCTGCTCGGCCACGAGCGCGGTGCCTTCACCGGCGCCGTCAGCACCCACGCGGGCGCATTCGAGCGCGCCGACGGCGGCACGCTCTTCCTGGACGAAGTCGCCGAGCTGCCGCTCGATTTGCAGCCGCGCCTGTTGCGAGCGCTCGAGAGTCGGCGGGTGCGGCGAGTCGGCGGACGGGTCGATCGTGCAGTGAACGTGCGAGTCATCGCCGCCACCAACCGCGATCTCCGCGCCGACGTGGCGTCGGGCAAGTTCCGCGAGGATCTCTTCTTTCGATTGGCCGTCGCCGTCGTCAAAGTGCCGCCGCTTCGCGAGCGCCTCGACGACCTGCCCGAACTCGTGCTCAGCCTCCTGGCGGATCTCGGGCAACCGCATCTCCGCGTGTCCGATGCGGTGTTCGCTGTGCTGCGGGCTCACCCCTGGCCCGGAAACGCCCGAGAGCTGAAGAACGCGCTCTCGTGCGCCGTTGCATTCGTCGATGCGGGTGTGACCACGCTCGAGCCGCGCCACTTCAAGCTCCTGTCGCTCGCCTCCAGCACCGAGTGCGATTCTTCGTGGATTGATTCGTTGCCGCTCGCCGGCCAGGCGCTCGAGCGAATCGAGCGGGCCGCGATTCGACAGACGCTTCGTCAAGCCTCTGGCAACAAAGCCCACGCCGCGCGAACTCTCGGCATCGCGGTGTCGACGTTGTACGAGAAGCTCAAGAAGTACGGGCTGTACTGAATCGAGACCGGAAGAAATGCTCGCGTCTTGCCCCCCCCGCCCACGATCGCGTGAGAGCGGGATGCATGGTCGCAGGAGAGCCGGGAAGAAGGTGGCACGCGGGAAAGACTGCCCGCCCGGGAAAGTGTGGAGGCAGGCTTGACTTGACTGTGTCCGCACAAGAAGACATAGGGAAGGGGTGGAACCGACTGATTGGGTGGTGTCGCTCCGTGGAGCAGGCGTCCATCGCTGTCCCGAGGGGGAGCCGGGCCCGCCCTCTCGCGTCGCGCGCTAAGCGACGCGCCGGGGGCATGCCCGCCTCCCCCTCCCCAAGCGAGGTGGACGATGAGCAAAATTCTCGAAGAGGTCCTGGCGGCGAACGCCGCGTATGGCTCGAATTTCGGCGACAAAGGAAAGCTCGCGCTCCCTCCGGCGCGCAAGTTCGCAATCCTGACGTGCATGGACGCGCGCATCGATCCGGCGAAGATCGCCGGATTGAGCGAAGGAGACGCGCACGTCATCCGCAACGCGGGCGGTCGGGCGAGCGACGATGCAGTCCGCTCCCTCGTGATCTCGTACAAGCTGCTCGGAACGCGCGAATGGTTCGTGATCCACCATACCAACTGCGGCATGGAGCTCTTCACGGACGACGTGATCGTCGACCTCCTCGCCCGGAGCTTGAAGACCGCGTCTTATGACGGCAAGCAGTGGAAAGACACGGGGGTAGGTCCGGGCTCGCGGCAGGCCCAATACGTCGACTGGCTCACGATCCAGAACCAGCAACAGAGTGTCGTCGACGACGTAGAGCGTATCCGTCGGAGCCCGCTCGTTCCGAGGGACATTCCCGTGTACGGTTACATCTACTCCGTCGAGACGGGGCGGATCCTCGAAGTGCCCGAGGCGACGGCTATCGGGCGACCGCAGTAGGGGCAGCACAACCGCGGGCTCCCCGTTCGCGGGTTCGCGGGGAGGAGGCCGCCTCCCCCAGGGCGCTTTGGTGGATGTGCTGTCTCGTGCTACGGAGGAATTCATGGCCCATTGGTTCGAAGACAACGCACAGTCGATCGGCCGCACGCCCCTCGTGCGCCTCAATCACCTGCAAGACCGCCCGCGCGCTCGCATTCTTGCAAAGATCGAGGGTCGCAACCCCGCGTACTCCGTCAAGTGCCGTATCGGCGCAGCGATGGTCTGGGACGCGGAGAAGCGCGGCATGCTCGGGCCGGGCAAGGAGCTTGTCGAACCCACGAGCGGCAACACGGGCATCGCCCTCGCGTTCGTCGCTGCCGCTCGCGGCTACCCGCTCACGCTGACGATGCCCGAGACGATGAGCATCGAACGGCGCAAGCTGCTCGCGGCCTATGGCGCGAAGTTGGTGCTCACCGAGGGACCCAAAGGAATGAGCGGCGCCGTCGCGAAGTCCGAAGAGATCGCCGCGTCGAACCCCGATCGCTACTTGCTCTTGCAACAGTTCAAGAACCAGGCAAACCCGGCGATTCACGAGGCGACCACCGGTCCGGAGATCTGGGAGGACACCGACGGCGAGGTGGACATCCTCGTCTCGGGCGTCGGCACAGGAGGGACCATCACGGGCGTCTCCCGTTACTTCGAAAACACGCGCAAGCGACCCTTGTGGTCAGTTGCCGTCGAGCCTTCCGCGAGTCCGGTGCTCTCGCAGCGGCGTGCCGGCGAAGCTCTCCGGCCGGGCCCCCACAAGATCCAGGGAATCGGGGCGGGCTTCGTTCCGGACGTTCTCGATCTCTCGATCGTCGACCAAGTAGAGCAGGTCACGAACGAAGAGGCGATTGATTACGCGCGGCGGCTCACCCGTCAGGAGGGGATTCTCGCGGGGATCTCGAGCGGAGCCGCGGTCGCGGTCGCCGCACGCCTCGCGTCCAAGGCAGAGAACGAAGGAAGGACCATCGTCGTCGTTCTTCCCGACTCGGGCGAACGCTACTTGAGCTCGGTGCTCTTCGATGGAATCTACGACGCGCAGGGAATCGCGACATGACGTCGAGATCGGCGATCCGACAAGTCGGTCCGGAGCCCGCGACGTGGTCTCTGAGCGCCGTGGTGGAGGCCATCTGCCAGGCGAACGGAGACCTTTTGCGAGGCCGAGACGGCAAGTCCGGACGCCGCTCTCTCCCGTCGCGCGAGGCGGTCGCCGGGGTCGTCTCGGGGCTGCGTGCGGCCCTCTTCCCCTGGCACTTCGGCGCCTCCGACATGTCGGGCGAAGGGCTGGCTTACTATGTCGGGCGCACGCTGGATGCATCCCTCGCCGCGCTCGACGAACAAGTTCGCGTGGGCCTGCTCTTCGACTGCCAGCACGGCGGGGAGCCCTGCGACGTGTGCCCGCGGCGAGCGACCGAGGTCGCGCGCGAGTTGGCCATCCGCTTGCCGGCTCTCCGAGAGACCCTGGGAAGCGACGCGCGCGCAGCCTACGAGGGCGACCCTGCGGCGACGAGTCCGGACGAGACGATCTTCTCGTACGCGGGCATGACGGCCATCACCTACCACCGGATCGCCCACGAGCTCCACCTCCTGGGCGTCCCGCTCATCCCGCGCATCATTTCCGAGCTGGCACATGCCGCCACGGGCATCGACATCCACCCCGGCGCCCAGATCGGTCCGCGCTTCTTCATCGATCACGGCACCGGCGTCGTGATCGGCGAAACGTGCACGATCGGCGCGCACGTTCGCCTGTACCAAGGCGTGACTCTCGGGGCCAAGAGCTTCCCGACCGACGATCACGGAAACCCGGTCAAAGGCATTCAGCGGCATCCCATCGTCGAAGACGACGTGATCATCTACGCAGGGGCGACGGTGCTGGGTCGAATTACCGTGGGCCGCGGATCGAGCGTCGGCGGGAACGTGTGGCTCACGAAAAGCATCGCTCCGGGTACGCACGTCACGCAGGCGCAGCTGCGTCACGAAGACTTCAACGATGGGTCGGGAATCTGAAAAGCCAGCGGGTCTTGACTTGTCCTGTTTAGTAGACATACTGCGAACCGTGCTCGGGTGCTCAATGCCGACAGGCGCCGATTCGGTTGGGATGCTGCGCTGTCGCGGCACCCCGATGACCCTTGCGTGACTCCATCCGAGTGCACGTTGCGAGGGTCGTCGGGGCCGCGGTTTCCCAACCGAGGGCACCATGCGCAAGATATCTCAGCTCAAAGTTCTGTCTGCGGCTGCCATCACGACGGGGTGGTTCCTGTCAGTCTCTGCGGCGCGCGCCGATTCGGTGACGGACTGGAACCAGTTCACCATCGAAGCCACCAAAGGGTTCAACGGCACCGCAGGCGCGGGCGTTGCGTTCGACACGAATCTCGGTGCGCGGATCGACGCCATCGAGGCGCGAGCGGTGTTCGACGCGGTCAACGCTATCGATCACTTCAGTAGCGGGAGCTACTATTACTCGGCAAGCATTTCGGGCTCCCCCGGAGCGGCGGCGGCGCAGGCCGCGCATGACGTCATTCTCGGGGAGCTGCCGAATCCGGCGACCGACGTCACCGCCGATCCGCGGTGGGCCCAGGTCCGAACGTGGGTGGACGCGGAGCTCGTGAGCTATCTCGCGGGGCTGGGCGTTTCGATCTCGGACGGCGGTCTCGCGGCGGGAGCAGCGGCCGCAGCGGCGGCGATTGCGGCGCGCAGCATCGACAACTCGGCTCCGGTAACGGCATACGGCGCACAGCTGACGCCGACGTCCAACCCCGGCATCGGCCTCTGGCGCCAGAGCAACGCGGGCGCTCCCTTCGTCAATCCGGCGACCGGTGCCCCAACGGGATTCGATTCCACCGGGTCGGTCATTCAGGGCAAGCCAGGCGTCGACTTGAATTGGAGAGACGTCACCCCGTTTAGCTTGACGACTCCGCAGAAGCAGCTCCTGGTCCAAACGGTTCCCCTCTCGCCGTTGGTAGGTAGCGCCGAATACAACGCGGAGCTCGCCTATGTTCAACGGCACGGACAAGACTCGGCTCCGCTCACCGTGCGAAGCGCCGACCAAACCGCTCAGGCGCTCTACTACAAGCAAGACGCCGAGATCTTCATCAACGAGGCGGCTCGCATCGCGTCGGGTGCCCGTGGCCTGTCCCTCGACCGGAATGCCAGCCTGTTCGCCGTTCTCGACAACGTCGTTGCCGACGCGCGCATCGCCGCGTTCACGTCGAAGTACGAGCAGAAGTTCTGGCGGCCGATCACCGCGATCAACGCGGATCCCGACGGGAGCGTGACCAACGGGTACGTCGTCTGGCATCCGCTCGCGGCGACGCCGTCGCACCCGTCCAACACCGCGGGCCACAGCACGACCGGCGCTGCCGGATTCGAGATCCTGCGCGCCTTCTTCGGCAGCGACTGGATCGGCGCCGGTGGAAGCCCCGTGACGCTGGGATCGTTGTCCTGGCTCGCAGGCACAAACAACGGTACGGGCACAGCCTCGACGCGGTCGGTGTCGACATTCAGCCAGGCGCAGCTCGAGAACGGCGCAAGCCGGCTGTATCTGGGAGTGCATTTCGGCTTCGACAACCTCCAGGGGCAGCTGCTCGGGACCGAGATTGCCGACGCGATCATCGTTCGCTCCAATGACCCTGCCGCGGCTGGCTTGAGAATCAAAGGGTCCGCCGTTTCGCTCGACCGCCTGCAGTGGACGTTGCTGAAGAGCCCCGATCTTTACGGGTTGTTCGGGCAAGACGCAGGCTTTCGCGGCGCCGGCCCCAACTGATCACCTGGAAAGGACGGCACCCATGAAACACAATATCAATCTACGCGTGCGCGCGTTCGACGCGGGGCTGCTCACCGGTCTCGTATGCTTCTTGGCTGGGATCGGATTCGCGAATGCCGACGATGGGCGCGACCACGGGCGCGAGGACACGCTCCTCGTGTGGACCGGCGACGTGGCCCACAAGGATCCTGATTTCGTCGCCGTCGTGGACTTCGACCAACGCTCGCCGAAGTACGGGACCGTTCTCCGCACCGTACCCTTGCCGCTGTCGCTGCCCACCAGCGTGGCGAACAGCACTGGCGCGATCGGCAACGAGCCCCATCATATCGGCTTATCGAAGGACGGTCGGACGTTCGCGGCGGGCGGATTGCTCAGCGTGCTTCGCGGCCAAAACCAGTCGTTTTTCTTCGACGTGACCGATCGGCGGTTCCCGAAATTCGTCAAAGCCGACAACCCGTCCGACGCGTCGATCACCGACGAATTCGAACCGCTTTCGAACGGCGGATTCCTCGTCACTTTCATGGGCGGCGCGTCCGGTAGCCAGCCCGGGCGCGTCGTAGAGTACGACGGCAAGTCGAATTACGTTCATTCGTGGCCGGACACGCCGCCCACCGATGGCAACTTCAACCCCCACGGAATCGCCATCGACGAGGCGCACAACCTGATCGTCACGAGCGATTTCATCTGCCCGGCGCATACTCTGCTGATTCCCGGAGGCGGTGGCGCGCGCTTTCGCGGCAGTGTCCGCGTTTGGGACTTTGCGAAGCGCGAGATTCTCAGAACCATCACGGTAGGCGATCCGGCGAACCCGCCCGGGACGATCAACGTGGAGCTCATTCCGCACGACGCGAAGTTGCGCGCGTACGTCGGCGGCGTCACGGACGGAAAGCTCTACCTCGTCGACACGCAGGGTGGATCGGCGAGCCCGGTGTCGACTTCACGCCATTCGCGACGCCAGAGGCGCCCAATGTGTGGCCTCACTTGTTCCGAATCAACCGCGCCGGCACGCGGTTGTTCATCGACCTGAACTACCAAGGCAACGACGGCAAGGTGGTGCTGCTCGACATCGAGGACCCGGCCCGTCCACGGCTGCTGAGCGCCGTCTCTTTGGGCAAGAAGTCCGGGCCTCACTATATCAGCCTGAGCCCGGACGAGGATCGCGTGATCGTTTCGGACTACTTCCTCGTCGAAGACCTCGCCCCCGGGGGTGTCGTCCAGGTCGAAGGGGATCACAAGATTCACGTGCTCAAGGTGGAGGGCGACAAGCTCGTCGCCGACCCGCGGTTCGATCTCGATTTCAACCGCGACATACCCACGGGTCCAGCGCGACCGCACGGACTGGCTGTGCTCAAGAGTCGCGGGCGGGATAACTGACAACGGAGAGGGGCGCGCGTCGCGCGCCCCTCGGGCACCGGAGAAGCATCACGATGCGTCGCAGCGGGCAGTTGTCGGACGGAAACGGCATCGGACATGGCACCCGGGGATGCGGCGCATGGCGCTGTTCCCACTCCCAACTGGAGGTTCGATGTCATGAAACTGTCCATCCGAGCATTCTCTAATACCGGCGTCGGAGCGTTCGTTCTGTCCTTCTTCAGCACGATGGCCTTCGCGGACGCTCCCGACGGCGGCGCGCCTGCCGCTCCCTTGCAACCGATTGCCGTTACGATCCTCGCATCGAGCCCGAAGACGGCGCCGGGGCTCATCTTTCTCACGCCGAACGCGACGACGGGCGTTCACGGGGCGGAGATCGTGGACGGGCAGGGTCGTGCCGTTTGGTTCGACCAACTGCCGACTGGGCTAAGCGCGTACGATTTTCGCGTGCAGCAGTATCACCGGGAGCCGGTCCTCACGTGGATCCAGAGCCAGGGTCCGTTTTCGACCGGGCCCACCACCAACGTCATCGCAGATCGGCACTACAAAGTGATTGCGACGGTCAATGCGGGCAATGGGCTTACGGCAGACATCCACGAATTCCACCTCACTCGCGAGGGCACGGCGCTCATCACGATCTACAACACGGTCGCTCGGGATCTGTCGTCGGCGGGTGGGCCCGCGGCCGGTCTGGTCACGGAGGGGGTCGTTCAGGAGATCGACGTGGCCAATGGGCACGTTCTCTTCGAGTGGCACAGCCTGGACCACATCGGCCTCGACGAGAGCCACGCGCCGCCGCCCACGTCCAGCGCAGTCGCGTGGGACTATTTTCACCTCAACGCGGTGAGCGTCGACGAGGACGGCAACTTGCTCGTGGACGCCCGAAACACGTGGGCGGCCTACCGCCTGAACAGGCACACCGGAGCGGTCATATGGCGACTCGGGGGAACGAAATCGGACTTCGCGCTCGGTCCGAACGTGGCGTTTGCCTGGCAACACAATCCGACCGCCGTCGACGAGCACGGCTTGATCCGAATCTTCGACAACGAGGCGGGCCCCGCGGTCTTGCCGTATTCACGGGTCATCTGGGTGCGTCACGACGACGCGAAGAAGACGGCCACGCTCGAGCGGTGGCTGAAGCATCCGGACGGGTTGTCGGCGGCGTCCCAGGGCAACGCGCAGGGACTCGAGAACGGCGACACGTTCGTCGGGTGGGGGCAGCTTCCGCGCTTTTCCGAGTTCGACCAGGACAACAAGCTCCTCTTCGATGCGGAGCTTCCGACGGGGTACAACAGCTACCGCGCCTATCGGCATGAATGGGTCGGTGAGCCAGACACCCGCCCGACGGCTACCACTCAGAGGACCAGCGACGGCGGCGTGGTCGTGCACGCTGTCTGGAACGGCGCGACGGAAGTCGCGCGCTGGGACGTGGTCGAGCCATCGCGCGATCGAGACGATCGCCGGCGCGTGGCGTCGGCTCCGTGGAATGGCCTCGACACGACCATTGCGGTCGACGAGGCCGTCCAGTCCGTCGTTGTCGTGGCCAGAGATCACGCCGGGCAGGAGATTGGTCGGTCGGAAGTGACGCCGGTCAGCCCGTGATTCGAGCGCGCTGAGCCAAACACTGCACCGCAAAGAGCCCCGGTGCCGCCGCATTCGCGGTGGCATCGGGGCTCGGTTCGTCGGAGGTCACAACGCTTTGACCTGACGGCGGCCCTGCGGGCTGACCCGCGGCCTCTCGCTGAACATGTAACCCACGCCGCGTACGCTTTGGATGAACCCGCGCGCGCTCCCCATCTTGTCGCGCAGACGCTTTACTTGAACGTCCACCGCGCGGGTCGTCACGTGAACCCCCCAGACGCCCGCGAGCAGCGCCGCGCGGTTTTGGACGCGACCTCGCCGCGAGGCCAGCATGACGAGCAGCTTGAACTCGAGTACCGTCAGACAGACCTCGTCGCCCCCCACAGTCACGCGATGCGCGTCGAGCTCGATGCGAAGCTCGCCCACTTCGATGACACCTGGCTCCCCCACGCGATTTAGTACCGACTCGATGCGCTCGATGACAGAATGCACGACCCGCTCGCGGTCATCGTGGGCGGCGCCCTCCGCGTGGATGACGAAGCAGCGGCCCGAGCTCGAGAGGGCGGGGGCGCGGCCGTCCGAGCCGGAAGGGGCCTCGGGGACGGCCGGTCGTTTGAAGGCCTTATTCATTGCTTCGACCGAAAAGGGCGATAGGAAATATGTCTGCTCGAGGGAACAAGTCAAGAGGCGGAGGATCGGCCGCGACGGCATGAAGGGCGAGTGACGCGTGGGGCATCTCTTGTCGAACAGACGATCGTCTGCTACCTCCGGGAGCGAAGATTTCATGGACAAACCAAAGAATTCGGCCCACGGCCCGGCTGCGGTTGTTCTCATCGCGCTCGCGCTTCTCGGGGCACTCGCGTGCAAGCGGGACGAGGGAGTGGCGACCGGGGGGCCAGCCAGCGCGGCGGCGCCGAAGGAAGTCAGTCTTCTCAACGTGTCCTACGATCCGACCCGCGAGCTCTATGTGGACTTCAACACGGCGTTCGCGAAGTACTGGAAGGCCAAGACCGGTGACGACGTGAAGATCAGCCAGTCTCACGGCGGGTCCTCGAAGCAGGCTCGCGCGGTGATCGACGGCTTGCCTGCCGACGTGGTCACGTTGGCCATGGCCGCCGACGTGGACGCCATCGCCGAGAAGGCGGGGCTCCTCCCCAAAGATTGGCAGGGCCGGCTCCCACATAACAGCTCGCCCTATACGTCCACGATCGTCTTCGTCGTCCGCAAGGGCAACCCAAAGCAGATCCGGGACTGGGACGACGTGGTCAAGCCGGGGGTGGCGGTGGTCCCCGGAAACCCCAAGACTTCGGGCGGAGCGCGATGGGTGTACCTGGCCGCCTACGGCTACGCCCTCGAGAAATACGGCAGCGACGACAAGGCCAAAGACTTCGTGAGCCGCTTCTACAAGAACGCCCCCGTCCTCGACGCGGGGGCGCGGGCCACGACGACGACGTTCGCCGAACGCGGCATCGGCGACGTCCTCGTCAATTGGGAAAACGACGCCATTCTGCTCACCAAAGAGCTTGGCGACAAGGTGGAGCTCATCTATCCGTCGGTGAGCGTTTTGGCCGAAACGACGGTCGCCGTCGTCGACGCGAACGCGAGCAAGCACGCCGCGACCGAGGTCGCCAAGGGGTACCTCGAATATCTCTTCTCGGAAGAAGGTCAGGAGATCGCGGCCAAGCACTACTTCCGCCCATTCTCGGAGGAAGTGGCGAAAAAATACGCGGGCAGCTTCCCCCCGATCCGCCGTTTTACGGTCGACCAGGTATTCGGAGGGTGGCACAAGGCCCAGGCCACGCACTTTGCGGACGGCGCGGTCTTCGACCAAATCTACGTAGCGACGAAATGACGGCGGCAGAGCCGGGCGTGATTCCGACCACGGGACTCCCGCGCCGGGGGTGGGTTCCCGGGGTCCTTCCGGGCTTCAAGCCGACACTCGGCATCACGCTCACGTACCTGAGCCTCATCGTCCTCATCCCGCTCGCGGGCCTCGTGCTCAAGACGTCCGAGCTTCGCTGGTCGGAGTTCTGGCAGACGATCTCCGGGCCGCGTGCGCTCGCGACGTATCGCCTCAGCTTCGGCGGAGCGCTTCTCGCGGCGCTCGTCAACGCCGTGTGCGGACTGATCGTCGCGTGGGTTCTCGTGCGGTACCGATTCCCTGGCAAGCGCCTCGCCGACGCGCTCGTCGATCTGCCGCTCGCCCTCCCGACTTCGGTCGCGGGGATCGCCCTCACCGCCATCTACGCCCGGAACGGGTGGATTGGCAGCCGCCTCGAGCCGCACGGGATCCAAGTGGCGTTCGCGCCCGCTGGCGTCGTTGTGGCCATGATCTTCGTGGGTCTGCCGTTCGTCGTACGGAGCGTGCAGCCGGTGCTGCTCGACTTCGACGCGCAAACGGAGGAAGCGTCGGCGATCCTGGGGGCCACGCGACTCCAGACGTTCTGGAAGGTCATTTTTCCGACGTTGCTCCCTTCGCTGATGACCGGCTTCGCCCTCGCCTTTGCGCGGGCGGTCGGCGAATATGGCTCGATCGTGTTCATTTCCGGAAACATGCCGCTCAGGACGGAGATCGTGCCCCTTCTCATCGTCACCAAGCTGGATCAATACGACTATACGGGCGCCACCTCGCTCGCGGTCGTGATGCTGACGGGATCTTTTGCTCTGCTGATGATCGTCAACGCATTGCAGGCGTGGACCCGCCGAGGGCGCCATGGCTAACGCCGTGACGCAAGACATGCCCATAACGGTTGCGCCCGCCGGCGCGCCGACCGCGGCGACGACCGAGTCGTTGCCGGTCCGCGTCCTGCTCATCGCCTTTGCGCTCGGGTTCTTGGGGTTGTTCGTTGCTTTGCCGATCCTTGCCGTCTTCGCCGGGGCGCTCGCCCAGGGTCTCGGTCCTTGCGTGGCGAAGCTCTCGGAGCCCGACACGCTGGCCGCGATCCGTTTGACCCTTTTCACCGCTTCGATTGCGGTTCCGCTCAACGTCGTCTTCGGCGTGTCGGCGGCGTGGCTCATCTCCAAGTACCGATTCGTCGGAAAGAGCCTGCTCATCACGCTGATCGATCTGCCGTTCAGCGTGTCCCCCGTCGTCTCGGGGCTCATTTTCGTTTTGATGTTCGGCGGCCGCGGCGTTCTCGGTCCGTGGCTCGCGGCGCACGGCATCCACATCATCTTCGCGACACCGGGCATCGTTCTGGCCACCATCTTCGTCACGTTTCCGTTCGTCGCCCGCGAGGTGCTTCCCCTGATGCAGGACCAGGGCAACGACGAAGAGGAAGCAGCGCTCACGCTGGGGGCAGGGGGCTTTCGCATCTTCTGGCAAGTGACGCTTCCGAAGATCAAGTGGGGGATGCTCTACGGGATCATCCTTTGCAACGCGCGTGCGATGGGCGAGTTCGGCGCGGTCTCGGTCGTCTCGGGGCACGTCCGCGGTCAAACGAACACGATGCCTCTTCAGGTGGAGATTCTCTACAACGAGTACGACAGCGTCGGGGCGTTCACGCTCGCATCGTTGTTGATGGTTCTCGCTCTGGCGACGCTGGTTGCCAAGAAGCTCATCGAAGCAAGGCAGGTTCGCAGATGAACGTCTCGGTGAAGGGCATCACGAAGTACTTCACGGCGAAGGGCACCCCAGCGGTGTTCGACGCCTCGTTCACGGCTACGTCTGGGGGGATCACGACTCTTCTCGGACCATCGGGCTCTGGAAAGACGACGCTTCTTCGGGTGATCGCCGGGCTCGAAGTCGCCGATCAGGGGCAGGTTCTCTTCGACGACCGCGACGTGACGCGCGTGCCTGTGCGGTCGCGAGGGATCGGATTCGTGTTTCAGGCGTTTGCCCTCTTCAACCATATGACGGTCCGGCGCAATGTCGCCTACGCGCTGGAGGTGCGCGGGGTATCGGAAGAAGCAAAGCGAGCGCGCATCGACGAGCTGCTCGCGCTCGTGCAGCTCGAAGGGTACGGCGACCGGTATCCGTTGCAGCTTTCCGGGGGTCAGCGGCAGCGTGTAGGGTTTGCGCGGGCGCTCGCGTGTAGGCCGCAGATCTTGCTTCTGGACGAACCATTCGGCGCGCTCGACACGCGCGTCCGGGTCGAGCTTCGCGAGTGGCTCACGCAGTTGCACGCGACCACGCGGCTGACCACGCTCCTCGTGACTCACGACCAAGACGAGGCTCTCGAGCTCTCGGAGCGGATCGTCGTGATGGACCGTGGGCGGGTCGTTCAGGTGGGCACACCAGGCGAGGTGTACGATCGGCCGACGACGCCGTTCGTGGCATCGTTCGTGGGCACGGGGAACGTGCTGCGCGGTCGCGTCGACGGAACGAGGGCCACGCTCGGGTCTTTGTCGGTTCCTGCCCCGTCGGGGGCCCGGCACGGGGCGGAAGTGCAAGCGATCATTCGGCCTCACAACGTCCGGCTCGAGAGGAACGACGCGACCGCGGCCGGGCGGTCGGTTGGGACGATCACGCGTCTGGTGGGCCTGGGCGCGCACGTCAAGCTTCAGCTTTCGTTGCATTCGAACGAATGCGTCACGGTGGAGCTCTCGCGCAGAGAGGCCGATTCAATGACCCTCGCGGTCGGCGACAAGGTCTTCGTCGACATCGAAGAGCCGAAGCTGTTCGTCTCGGACTACGTCATCTGAGGTGCGCGTGCGCCGCCGGCGACGCTCGCCACGGCGGCACGTGCCGCGGCGGCGCCGCAGAAGGTCAGAATTCGGAAGGGCACCCCGGCCTTGGCGGCCTCGCGCTTGGCGATCTGCACCGCGTTGTGGCTATTGGTGCCCGTGACAATGACGACGAAGTCGGTGCGCTGGACCAGCTTCTCGAGGCGGGTGATGCCGCTCCCGCCGGTTCTGCCGTTGTGCACCTCTACCTCGACGCCGAGCTGTTCGCCGAATGTCACGATCTGGCGTTCGATGCGGTCGATCCCGCCGATGAACGCAATACGGCGTCGTTCGCTCATCGGTGCTCACGCGCGGCTCGCATTGCCGATACCGCACGGAGATGCATCGACGCGACCCGGCGCATCGCGCCTTCGCGGACCTGCGGGGACGGCGGTTCGAGGGTCCAACCGGCCACGTCGGCCAGTAGTGTTTCGCCCTGCTCTCGCAGCTGGACTACGTCTTCGGTGCCCGGGAGCCACTCGAGGCCCCGCAGCATCACCTGGATGGCTCGCCGCACATGCTCGCTGTCGCGCGCACGGGCCACCACGCTTTTTGCGTCGCGCAGCGCAGCGTCGGCGCGCGCGGCAGAAAATCCAGGCGGCGGCGACGTCGGCCCCTCTGCCCGACAACCCTCGCGATTCGTCGTCGACGACTCGTCGATGCGCACGGAGGGATAATCGAGTGCGAGGATGTTGCCTGGGGAAGCGGCCATGAGGACCTCCAATCGTCTCTCTTGTCCACTTTATAAGACGCGCACGCTGGTTTGGAAAGTGAGCCGGCGACGAACCGTGCGGATGTCACGAGCTGTTTCCCGAGCCGTCACCAAACCCGGGCGGCGACCCGGTCAGTCGTGGACGAGCGGCAGTCCCGCAACCGTCCAGCTTCGGGTTCCTCCGCTGAGGTTGTAAAGCTTCTTCAGGCCGTGCGCCTCGGCGAGCCGCGCCGCGGTCTGACTTCGGACCCCCGCCGCGCAGACGAAGATGACTCCGTCGCGGGGAAGCTCGGCCTTCACGCTGGACCGCAGCCGATCGAGCGGAACGTGGCGTGCCCCTGGCAGATGTCCGCTGGACCATTCGCCGGGCTCCCGAACGTCGACGACGTCGAGCTCGCCGCTGGCAATGAGCGCATGGGCCTGGTGGGGAGTGAGCGCATGGATCATGTGTCTACTATAATGGAGTTATCGTTTCGCGCAAGGCCCTCGGAAAGGGTCGAGGATGGGTCAGGGGCGCGCACGAGAATGACACACCTTTGCCTCGTCCAGAGCCGTTGCAAGGATCGCATCGGTCGGGTAGACGTTTGTTCCACAATGAGGGACGGCGAGCTCGTGGCCCTTCGTCCAGCGCTCGCCTGGGCGCGCGTCGACGGCACCCTTTTTGAGCGTGACCTACAGGCGGACGGGACCGTGCCATGGTCGCAGAGAGGGTGACGAGCGAGATGGGCTCTCGCGCGGCTCGGCCCGGCAGCGTTCCGCCGGCTGCGGGAGAGGTCGCGTCTCCTGAGGCCTCTCCGAGCCTCACGCCAGTCGTCGGCCGGAACTTGCGCCGCTTGCGAACGAAGCGGGGGCTCGCTCTCGAGGCGCTTTCGCGAGCGTCGGGGGTGAGCCGCGCGATGCTCAGTCAAGTCGAGCTTGGCAAGAGCACGCCGACCATCAACGTGCTGTGGAAGATCTCGCGCGCTCTCGACGTCCCGTTCTCGGCGCTCATCACCGATCCGACGGACGGGCAACCCACGGTGATGCGCGCGTTGACCGCGAAGGTCCTCACGTCGCACGACGGTACCTTCCAGTCGCGCGCTCTCTTTCCTTTCGACGCGCCCCGGGTCGTCGAGTTCTACGAGCTTCGGCTGTCGCCCAGCGCGGTGGAGAGAGCCGAGCCCCACCCGGCGGGCACCAAGGAGAACCTCACGGTCGCCGAGGGGAATCTCGGGATGGTTATCGCGGGCAAGCGCCATCACCTCGGGGCCGGCGACGCCATCTTCTTCGACGCAGACGTGGCGCACGAGTACTGGAACGAGGGGACCAATCCACTGCGGATGTATCTCGTCATGACGTACAACGACGAGCATCGGTAGAAGGCTCGTTTCGGACGGATAGCGGGAATTCGACAAAAAGGGGGTCCACGCTCCCTCATCTTCGACAGAAGATCCGCTCAAGCGGAGGAAACGGCGGCATGTGGCGGGGAAGGCTTCCGCGGCCATTGCGCGGCCCTCCTTCGGCCGCTACGGTCGGCCCGAAAGATTCCCGACACGCCTCACGACTTACTGGAGATTGAGCCAAATGACAGAATCAAGCGCAGCGCATCCCACTCTGGGCGCGCAAGCAGCTCGGCAACTCGCCAACACGACGAAGACGCCTCCGCAATGGATTGGCGTCACACCGCGATGGCTGGTGGGTCTCTTGCCCTGGACGCCGGTCGAAGCCGGAACCTACCGGGTCAACAAAGTCAAAGAGGGGGGTCAGTCGCAGATTCGAATCGAGTGCAGTCCGAGCGACAGCAACGATCTTCCCGAGGCATTCATCGACTACGAAGAGCAGCCGCGCGAATACACGCTGAGCACGGTCACGACGACTATCGAGGTGCAGACACGCATTTCGGATCTCTATCGCAGCCCGATGGATCAGGTGCGCGAGCAGCTCGGCGTCCTCATCGAAATGGTAAAAGAGCGCCAAGAAGACGAGATTATCAACAACGCCAATTATGGCTTGCTCAGCAACGTCGTCCCTTGGATGCGGATCGGCACGAAGGCCGGTCCCACCCCGGACGACGTCGACGAGCTGATCGCGAAAGTGTGGAAGGAGCCGGCGTTCTTCCTGGCGCACCCGCGCGCGATCGCCGCGTTCGGACGCGAGTGCACCTGGCGCGGCGTTCCGCCGCCGACGGTGACCATCTTCGGGTCGTCTTTCATCACGTGGCGCGGGATCCCGCTCATCCCCACGGACAAGCTTCGTATCGGCGCGGACAACAAGACGAGCATCTTGCTCCTTCGCACCGGCGAGAAAAAGCGAGGCGTCGTCGGGCTGTTTCAGCCCGGTCTGCCCGGCGAAGTCACCCCGAGTCTTTCCGTTCGGTTGATGGGCATCAACCAGAGAGGCGCGGCGTCGTACCTCATTTCGCTGTACTGCTCGGCGGCGATTCTGACCGACGACGCGATCGGAGTTCTCGAGAACGTCGACGTCGGCCGCTACCATGAGTACAAGTGACCGCGCGCCGTCGCCTGCTTCGTCCGGTGACCTGGGCTCCGAGGGGGCGCTCGCTCTCGGCGTAGAGATTGGGCGTTTGGCGAATCAGCTTTTTTCGGGCGTGCCCGGGACCGTTACCGCAGCGCCTCCCGCGGCGTCCGCCCTTCCGGCTTCCGCATTACCGAGCACCGGGGTCCATGCCGCCCCTTCACCGGCGGCCTTGGGCTCTCCGAGCGCGCTCGCGCCGCCGCGCTTCGGCCCGCACGCGCTTGCCGTGGGCGGCGGGGGCGCGTCGCCCGCCGTGACGGCACCGCCGGCTCCCGGATTCGTGAAGCAGCCGCCGCTCTCGGTGGCGCCACTTCCGAAGGAGAGCGATCTCCGCGCCATTCCGGCGATCTTGTCCGAGACCCTCGGGTTGCCCTCGCCGGCCTCCCTGTCGACCGCGCCCGAGCCGGTTCAAGAGCAGCCGTACTTCATCCCGCTGGCGGGCTTCTCAGCTGCCGGCGGCCCGTCGCTTCCCGGCGGACCGCCGCTTCCCGGTGGCGCGCCCTCGGCGCTCGCCGGGTCGCCGCAGAGGGGAGCCCTCTCAGAGCCATCGTCGGGACTGCCTGGGCAACTGCCGGTGTGGGAAGGCGACCCTTGGTCCGCTCCCGCGATCCCGCGAAGCGGCACGAGCGGCGTCTTGCCGGCGGGCCGCGCGGGATCGTCGGCCGAGCCTGCCTCGTCGACGCCGTACTTCCTCGATCTGGCCGGGCCACCTGCGCCGTCCACCGTGGCCTCCACGGCGACCCCAGGCGTGCCGCCTTTGGCTTCCTCGCCGTGGGCGGCTCCGGGCTCCCCAGGAGTGCCTTCGGGGCCATCGATCCCGCTCTCCGTACCCGCATCCGCGGCGGCGGTTCCCGGGGGCTTTCCCGGTTTGCCGCGAACGGACGCCGAGCCAGCCGCCACAGCGACTCCCGGTCTCGAAGGGCAGCGCGGGGCCGACTCGGCCGCGCCCGCGTATGGCTATTACCCGGACCTCGTTGCGGATTCGCCGTCCACTGGGCGCGTCTTCGACGGCGCGACCATCAAGAAAGACTTTCCGATCTTGCAGGAGCGCGTGCACGGTCGGCCCATCGTCTGGCTCGACAACGCGGCGACGACGCAGAAGCCGCAGGTCGTGATCGACCGCATCTCTTACTACTACGAGCACGAAAACTCGAACGTCCACCGCGCCGCCCATGCCCTGGCGGCCCGCGCTACCGATGCCTACGAGTCCGCACGCGATACAGTGCGACGCTTTCTCAACGCGCCGTCGGCGCAAGAGGTCGTCTTTTTGCGCGGCACGACCGAGGCCATCAACCTCATCGCCAAGAGCTGGGGGCGACGCAACGTCGCCAAGGGCGATGAGATCGTCATCACTTGGCTCGAGCACCACGCCAACATCGTGCCCTGGCAGCAGCTGTGCGCCGAGACCGGAGCCTGCCTGCGCGTGGCCCCGGTGGACGACCGGGGACAAGTGATCCTCGAAGAGTACGAGAAGCTCCTGGGTCCGAAGACACGCCTGGTCTCGGTCAGCCAGGTGTCGAATGCCCTCGGCACGATCGTGCCGGTGCGGGAGATGATCCAGATGGCCCACCGCCACGGCGCCCTCGCGGTCGTCGACGGTGCGCAAGCGGTCTCGCACATGAAGGTGGACGTGCAGTCGCTCGATTGCGACTTCTATTCCTTCTCGGGTCACAAGATCTTCGCTCCTACGGGCATCGGCGTCTTGTACGGCAAACGGGCGATTCTCGACGCAATGCCCCCGTGGCAAGGCGGAGGGAACATGATCTCCGACGTGACCTTCGAGAAGACCACCTACCAGCCGGCCCCGATGCGCTTCGAAGCGGGCACGGGCAGCATCGCGGACGCCGTGGGGCTCGGGGCGGCGCTCGACTACGTGACGGCGCTGGGCCAGGAGAACGTCAGCCGATACGAGCACGAGCTGCTCGTCTATGCGACCGAAGGCCTGGCGCGGGTTCCCGGTTTGCGAATGATCGGCACCGCACCCGAGAAGGCGGGGGTGCTGTCGTTCGTGCTCGATGGGGTTCGAACGGAGGACGTCGGCGCGGCGCTCGATCAAGAGGGGATCGCGGTCCGCTCCGGGCACCATTGCGCCCAGCCGATCTTGCGCCGCTTCGGCCTCGAGAGCAGCGTCCGCGCGTCGCTCGCTCCGTACAATACCTGCGAGGACATCGACGCGCTCGTCGCGGCGCTGCTGCGGATTCAGGCGGGGCGGCCGATCGTCAAGCACTGAGGCTCGTCGCGCCGTCGCGCGCTCGTCGCGCTCGTTTCGCTTGACTGTGTCTCGTAAAGCGGACAATACTCATCCAATGCGGATGAGGGCAATGAGTATGCGTCGATCGATCGGCTTGTCTCCGCGACAGGCCGGTCGCGGCTGTCGTCGAGCAGCGGGCACCGGTCCGTCGGCGACGTCATGAGACGCAGATCCGGCGGATCGGGGCTCACCACCTGAAAAAGGTGGCTGGGCCTCGTTTGCTTTTGTCCGCTCGCCTGGACCTCAAGAGGAGAAACGAAGATGATTCCCGTAGCAAAGCAATCGTTGGTCCCTGAAGATCGAAGCCGTACAGAAGGGGTGCTTTCGCTGGTCACCGCTGGCCAACGAGAGCGGCTCGCCATCGACGCCCTCGGCGGGGTCGCGGCCGACCAGCTTCTCGGTGACCGGCGCGCTCAGCTGGTTCCGATCGTCGTCGTGGTGGCCAGCGCGGAAGAACGCGAGCGGATCGTGCGCGAGCTCACGGTTCAGCTCGACGCTGTCCTCGTGCGCGCAAAGGCCCCCGACCCCGCGGGCGCGATCGACCTCAACGGCCTGTACATCGACCGAGACTGCCATCGGGTGACCGTCGACGGCGAGGACATCGCGCTGACCAACATCGAGTTCAAGCTCCTCGTTGCACTGGCTGACCGCAAAGATCGGGTTCAAACGCGCGAAGCCCTTCTCGCGGACGTTTGGGGCCTCCACCCGCAAAGCAAGACCCGCACGGTGGACACCCACATCAAACGCCTTCGCGGCAAGCTTCGCAGCGCGGAGCGGTTCGTCCAGAGCGTGCGCGGGGTCGGGTACCGTTTCAGCGACCGGCCTTCCGGGCAGCGCCCGCGCGTTGGGTTGAGCAACGGGCCGCAGGCGGAGGAAGCCAGCTTCGTCGCGGCGTGAGACAGCGGCGCATCCGAGCTGTCACCAAGACGTCGCGCGTCGTCTGGCCGGTCTCGTGGTACAGGCCACGACGGAAGCTCGCCATCGCGAGCTCCACGGCATCAAGCACCGGTCATGAGATCAGCCTCACCCTGGATTGCCGTCATCGCCGCGGGCGCTGCCCAGTCGCTGCTCGGGTGCACCGCCGACGATAACGGCGGCACGGCGTGCGACGACGCGTCCTTCGGCGACGCGATGGCCGACGGCGGGAGCGATGCGAACAGTGCTTTCCGTGACGCGTCCTCCGGCGACTTGCCGGTGAAGGATTCGTCCGCCAGCGATTCGTCGCTGGATAATTCGTCGCCCGGGGACTCCTCCCTAGGCGATTCACCGTCGGTGGAATCGTCTCTCTCGGACGCGCCAATCGCGGATCGGACCGTGGGCGACGCAGCGGCCGCTGCCTCCGACGCGGCGATGAGCACCGCAAGCGCCGCGGCCGATGCCGGGTCGACCACCACGGCGCCCACCACCCTGGCCTCCATTCGCGTGGCAAACTGGTCCCCGGACGCGCCCGCCGTCGACTTCTGCGTGGCCCCGCACGGAACCGGTCAGTTTCACGGACCGATGGTGGCGGCCCAGGCGCTGGCGCTGCCAAACGCCGGGTCGTCGTGCCCGGCGAGTACGTTCGGGCTCCCCTTCCCGCAAGTCAGCTCGTATGCGCTGGTCCAGGCGGGCCAATACGACGTGCGGCTGGTGGTGGCTGGGGCGACCAGCTGTGCCGCCGGGGTAGCCGACGCCACCAGCTTGCCGGCCATCGTGGCCGGAGGGTTCGAGACGGTCGCCCTCCTGGGTGAGCTCAATCGAGCCAGCGCGACCGCCCCCGGGTTGCAGCTCGCAGGATTCTCGGACGACCCGGCCCCGGTGGGGGCGATCGCGTTGCGGTTCATTCAGGCGGCGCCCGCCTTCTCCGCGCTCGACTTCGGCACCGGGTCCGGCTCGTCCTTCAAGGCGGTGTTCTCCAACGTCGCCTTCGGGCAAACCGCGAAGACGGCGGTCGGGGCCGACGGAGGAGCGGCTTCCGTCGATTCGAACGGCTACTTGTCGCGGTCGGCGATGACGTCGGTTTCACTGGCTGCGGAGGTGCACGGCGCCCTCGCGCCCGACGGTTCGGTCCAGGACACGGCGGTCGCGAAGAATGTCTCGGCGGCGGCGGGCAGCGTGTTGACAGTGGTCGCCGTCGGCGCGGTGGCTGGTGCCGGCGGGGCGGCGAGCCTCGTGCAGTGCATCGACAACGCCGGAACCGTCTGCCCACTATCGAACTGCACGGTCATTTCGCAGTGATGGTCTGCGCCGCGCTCACCGCGCGTGGGTCAGCGTCCACACGGCCGCGATCTCCCCCGCCGCATCGCCGAGCGCACGGTCCGCGAGCACGTCGCGTGCGGGCCGCGCATCGTTTCCCGCGCTCGCCGGGTGAGGCGGCACCAGCGCGCCCACGTCGCGCGCCAGAGTGAGCCGCTGCCGCCCTTCGCCGCCCGCGATCGGAAACTGGCCCTGCGCGCCCTCGGCCACTCCGAAGATGCCCGCGGGCTGCCCGGTGATCGGATCCAGGTGCGATCGCAGGAACACGAGCGAGGGCATGCCGAGCGCGAACGCCGGCTCCCCTTCGACGATCTGAGCGATGCGCCCGACGTGCCCGCCGATGGTTCGCACCCAGACTTCGGAGCCGAGCTTCCCCGCGACGAGCCGGTCCACCCGCGCGCGTGTGTACGTCGCGATACGGCCGTCTTCCCACCCAGCGGTTTGCTCGAGAGGCGTGATCACGGCGACCGCGTTCGATTTCTCGACGAGCTCTCCAAAGAGCGCAGTGACCGACACGCTTGCCTTCGCATCCCGCGCGAAGGTTGCGTCCGCGCCCAACCACCCGAGCGCGAGCACGAGGGCGAGCGCGGCGCCGCGCCGCTTGTTCGCGCGCCTCGCGCGGCGCACCAGCGCTCCAACAGCGACGAGAGCGAAAGGCGCGCCGAGCCCCCCGCCGCGGGAGCCCGCGCCCCGGCCGATCGAGCAGCTGGTCGAGTCGGTCGAACACGGCATCGCGCCGCCGTCGGCAGGGATAGACATCTCCGGGCCCGACGCGACCGAGCTCAACGCCCCCGCGTCGAGCGATCCACACTCCGGGAGGAATCCGTTGAGCGGCTCCGGATGGCACGTGGTCGCCGAGACAGGGCCGCTCACCGTCATGCGCGACCCGTCGGGTGAATAGATGCCGCAGATCCCCGCGACGTCGTCGGGCGTGAGGGTGGTGGAGCCCGCTTTGTAGAGCGCGTACATGACGGCGTTCGGGTCTCCGGAGTGCGCCAGGCCGAGGAAGTGGCCCGCCTCGTGAGTCAATATGGTGGCGAGATCGTATTCGCCCGGCCCCGGCGCTCCGTTCACGACCACGTGGTAATAGGCCGTATTGATCTCGACGGCGGCGCCGAGGATCTCGCCGGTATCGAGATTGACCGTGAGTGTCGTGTAGCCTATCGCGTTGGCCGAATCGTCGTACGGCCACATGTTGTCGCGGAAGATGATGGGATTGTTGTGCGCCTGCGACGGAACGGCGTTGCACTGCACCGGGGGAAATGAAGACGGGAAAATGCTCGGCGTGCCCCCGCCCGGGCACTGGGCGCTGCTCCACGCATTGAAGGCCTGGGTGGCGACGCTGGTTGCGTCGGAAACGGAGGCGTACTTGCTCCCGCCGGCCTGGATGCTGAAGCTGACGCATTGGTTTCGCCAGAAGAGAGTCGGCAGGCCCATCGGGACGCCGAAACAGCCCGAAGTCGCCGGGTTGTACGCCGATGGTGGGCTCGCGGCGACCTCGCGGCAGGACGCGTGCGCAGGTCCTGACCACGACGAGGCTGCAAGAGCGGCGAATGCGGCGAGGACGGCGGATTCGCGCGGCCGCGGAGAATGCAAGCGCCACATGGTCGCGCGGGCTCCTTACCACGTTTCAATGCGCAAATGCGTTGGAGAGGCCCGCCCGGCGGCGAGAAACGAAGCCCCCGCAACGGCTGGCAGAAGCGAGAGACGGCGCCTGCCCGCAGCAGGCGCCTTTCGTTCGTTACATCTCGGTGACGTTTGTCAGTTGAAGCAACTCGGGCACTTCGCGGCCGCGGGGGGCGTCGCCGGGGCAGTGAGCCCGCAGTTCAGGATCGCGAGGCCGACGCCGCCCGGGCTGTACGTCGGGTCGGTGAAGTGAGAGAGGACCGTCGTCGGATCGGTCGATCCGATGTCCGTGGCGATGCTCGACGCGCACACGCCGATCGCCGCGGCCGGAGACGACAGGCACGTCGAGCCCGTGTGCGCGCCGCAGAAGCAGTTGCTGACGCTGGCCGGGAGCTGACTGAGGGAGCACTCGCTCGGCGAGTTCGCGCCGCTGCTGGTGAGCGTGCACGTGAGCGCGTCGAGGCAGTGGGCGACGTTCGTGCTCGACACGTTGGGATTGTCGAACGGTGGATTCGAGCCCGCACCGTTGGGGTCTCCGCACTCGGAGCTCGTGACCGCGATTCCCGAGCCGTTGCCGGCTGGGGGCGGGCCATTGCCGGAGCCGTCGAGGCAGGCGTTGGCCACAAGGCAGGTGTAGCAGCTGCCGTTCGTGTTCACGCCCGGACCCTGGCCATTCTTCAAGATGTCGTGCGCGACGATGATCGCCTCGGTCGGAGTGCACACGCCGTTGGGGCTCGCGGCGCACTGGACGCTGTTCGGACCGCTCGCTGCGCATGGAGCCGTGGTGCACGGAGTCGGCGCGCCGCCGGACCCCGTCTCCGCACCCGTGTCGGGTCCGACCTCGGGAGCCCCCGCTTCGACGACCGCGTCGCACCGGACAATCACCGTCAGTGACCCGATGGTGGGACACGACGCGCCCCCGTCCGAAATCGAGGCGGTCACGGTGACCGTGTCGGTTCCTGCGGCTTTGCACGTGAATGTGTTCGATCCGCCCGTGGTCGACGCCAGCGACCCGAACCCGCCGGTTTCCGTCCACGTGAGGGTCACGTCGGAGCTCTGGTAGCCGGGGTCGATTCCCGCCGCCGTCAGGCTGATCGCTTTGCCGATGGTGGTCTCGTTGGGCGCTGCCAGAAGAGAGGTCGCCGCGGCGCACGAGCCGCCGACGACGTTCGCCTCGAGCGACGCGTCTGCTATGACGACGACCGTCCCCACGTTGACGTCCGGCGCGCTCACCCCGCCGTCGACCGTCTCCGAGCAGCTCAGCGTCAGCGCAACCGTGTTGCTCTGGCCGGCCAGGACGGCGAAGGACGCCGGGCCTGCGACGCAGGGGTCGTTGTTGCCGTCGGTGGCGTTGAGGGACAGCGAATACCCACCGGCCACGGGCAAAGTCACCGAAAAGCCGACGGTTTGGCTCCCGCTCACGTCTACCGATCCCGTGATCGGGGAGAAGCCGGCGAGGGCGGCGTTCGTGATGACGTACTGCACCGTGCTGAGGGTGATCCCCCCGCCGAGCTGCAGTTGCAACGTGACCGTCCCCGTGTCGGACGAACCTCCCGGCGCTCCCCCGCCCACCACGCCCGTGCGGTCCCCCAGATCATCGGCCGGATTCGCCGCCACGCCGGGCGAGCTCCGAGACGAGCAGCCGACCACGGACACCGCACCGACGGCGAGGCTGAAGAGAACCGCGTTGCGAACATGCTTCATGGCTGCTCCCTCGGGGCGGATGTTCTTTAGTTGCTGCGTGCACGAAAGGCGCGCACGTTTCTCGATTGAAACAAAGAATTCACGTCAGGCGCATGCGGGCGGGTGCGACCGTCAGGGCGCGCTGCACCCGAGCTGGGCCGTCAGCGACCCGTTCGCGGCGCACGAGGCGCCGCCCTCCGAAATCGAGGCGGTCACGATGACCACTTCGGTGCCGGCACTGGCGCATGTGAAGGTGTTCGACGTCCCCGTGGTCGTCGCCAGCGATCCGGTGGTTCCGTTGGCTGTCCACGTCAATGTCACGTCGGAGCTCTGGTTGGCCGGGTCGATACCCGAGGCGGTCAGATGGATCGTTCCGCCGACGTGGGTCTCGTTGGGAGCGGCCACCAATGAATTGGCAGCCGCGCATGCGCCGCCCAAGGTCGTCGTCGTCAGCGAGGCATCGGCCGTCACGACAACGGTTCCGAGCGTGGCACCGGGAGCGCCGTCGGGGGACGGGGCGGTCGCGTCTTGGGAAGGGCTCGTTTCCGGCGCGCTGTCCCGCGGGGAGGCCTCGCCGGCGGCCGCATCGAGCGGAGCGGCATCCGACGCCGCGTCCGAAGGAGCGTCTTGCGCGACGGAGTCGTCGCCCGGACCGTCGTCGGTCGCGGCGTCGTCGCCCGCGCCGTCGTTACTCGCGCTGTCGTCCCCGAGCGCCGCGTCGTTCCCACCGGGGCTGTCGGGAACGCAAGCCACGCAGGGCGGGCCGAGGGCGGCCAGGGCAACAAGCATCGCTCGGCCGTGGAGTCTCATCGACGCGACGACGGTGTTTTGCCGCGAACGCGCGTCGACGGCAAGGTCACCGTGCGCGCCGGGTCAATACGTCACACGCCGATCACGCGATGGACGCGATCGCGCCGAGGGACGAGCTGGCGAACCCGCTCAGTTGAAGCAGGTGGGGCACTTCGCGGCGGCGGGGGGCGTCGCGGGCGCGGTGAGGCCGCAGCTCAGGATCGCGAGGCCGACGCCGCCGGGGCTGAAGGTCGGGTCCGTGAAGTGCGACAGGACGGTCGTCGGATCCGTCGAGCCGATGTCGGTGTCGATGATCGATGCGCACGCGCCGATCGGAGCGGCGGGCGACGAGAGGCACGAGGAGCCCGTGTTCGCGCCGCAGTAGCAGTTGCTGACGCTGGCCGGCAGCTGGCTGAGCGAGCACTCGCTGGCGGGATTCGCGCCGTTGCTCGTGAGCGCGCAGGAGAGCGCGCTGAGGCAGCTCGCCGGGTTGCTCGTCGACGCGTTGGGGTTGTCGAACGGCGGATTGACGCCCGCGCCGTTGGGGTCGCCGCACTCGGAGCTCGTGACCGCAATGCCTGAGCCGTTGCCGGCCGGGGGCGGTCCGCTGCCGGAGCTGTCCAGGCATGCGTTCGCGACGAGGCACGTGTAGCAGCTGCCGTTGGTGTTGATGCCCGGACCCTGGCCGTTCTTGATGACGTCGTGCGCGACGATCAGCGCCTCGGTCGGCGTGCAGACACCGTTCGGGCTGGCAGCGCACTGGACGCTGTTCGGGCCGCACACGCCGCACGGCGCCACGGTACAGGCGGTCGGCGGCCCCCCCAAACAAGAACCATGACAGCAAGTCGCGCCGAAGGCGGGTGGGCAGACATGCCCGCAGCCGCCGCAGTTGTTCGGGTCGCTCTGGGTATCGACACAAGTCGTTCCGCCGTCGGCGCCGGGGCAGGCGTTCGGAAGGGCAGAGTTGATCTGGGCGCAACTCAGCGCGCCGGACTCGCAGTTGAAGAACGCCGATAGCGTCGTCACACTCTGCCCGACGCAGAGCCCACTATCCGGAAGTCCGACGGTCGCCGTGATGGTCAGCGGGTTCTGGGTCGCGTTCGTGCACGTGAACGTCGGGTTGGGGGCGTTCACGTTGGAAAAGGTGCCGTCCCCGGGCGGGCTCACGCTCCACGTGATGAGCGGAGCAGGACCGGTCGTCATCAGGTTGAGCTGCACCGGTACGCCGGCCATTTGCTCGGCGGGGTTGATCGAAAGCGACGTGATGCCCGGACAGGCGACCGGAGGCGTTCCCATGAGGGTCACCGACGCGTCGACTTCGACGGAGCCCGTCTCGATGTCTGCCGCAACCGTGGCGTCGGTGGGAACCACGCACGTGACGGACAAGGACACTTGAACGGTCGCACCCGCGAGCACGGTAAAGAGCGCGGTGCTGCCGTTGCACGGGTCGCCTTGGTTGTCGGTGCCCGTGACGGTCAGCGTGTAGCCGCTGCCCGCTTGGATTCCCCCGGCGACCCATTCGACCGACTGGGCGTCGCCGATGTTCACGGTACCCGTGTACGGCGTGCCGCCGTTGCCGATCCTCCAGTCGAGAGAAGTCAGGCTGACGCCCGCGCCTATCGATAGAAAGGCTCCGACGATGCCGGTGCTTCCGGCCGTGCCCCCGACGACTCCCACATGACCGGTGGGCGAATTGCCGCTCATGCCGTCGCCCGTGCTCCGCGCACCAAGGGTCGAGCAATTGAACAACAGAAATGCCGCGGCGACCGAGCTGGCTGCGAATGCGTTGCGAAATAGGTCCATCGCGACGGCCCCCGCCATCTCATTACGTACGCGAATCTCGGGTCGACTGCAACGTTGTCGCCCCTAAAGAAGCGCGACCACCAACCAAAAAGAAAAGGGCGCCAGCCTCGCGGCCAGCGCCCTCTTTTCCATTACCCCTTACGAAGAGCGACTCAGCTTCAGTTGAAGCAGGTGGGGCACTTCGCGGCCGCGGGGGGCGTCGCGGGGGCCGTGAGGCCGCAGTTCAGGATCGCGAGGCCGACGCCGCCGGGGCTGAACGTCGGGTCGGTGAAGTGCGACAGGACGGTGGTCGGATCCGTCGAGCCGATGTCGGTGTCGATGGTCGATGCGCAAACGCCGATCGCCGAAGCGGGCGACGAGAGGCACAAGGAGCCGGTGTTCGCACCGCAATAGCAGTTGCTGACGCTGGCCGGCAGCTGGCTGAGCGAGCATTCGCTGGCCGGATTCGCGCTGTTGCTCGTGAGCGCGCAGGTGAGCGCGCTGAGGCAGTTCGCCGGATTGCTCGTCGACGCGTTGGGGTTGTCGAAGGGCGGATTGAGGCCCACGCCGTTCGGGTCTCCGCACTCGGAGTTCGTCACTGCCAAGCCGGAGCCGTTGCCAGCCGGAGCAGGGCCTGCGCCCGAGCCGTCGAGGCACGCGTTCGCGATGAGGCAGGTGTAGCAGCTGCCGTTGGTGTTCACGCCCGGACCCTGCCCGTTCTTCAGGATGTCGTGCGCGACGATGACCGCCTCGGTCGGCGTGCAGACGCCGTTTGTGCTGGCCTGGCAACGGACGCTGTTCGGACCGCTCGCGGCGCAAGGCGCCACGGTGCAGGCCGTCGGCGGCTGCGCGATGCAGACTCCGGCCTGGCAGACCGGGGCGGCCACGCCGCAGACATGTCCGCAGGTACCGCAGTTGTTCGCGTCGGTATTGGTGTTGACGCACGTCGGGCCACCGTCGGCGCCGGGGCAGGAGTTCGGCAGGGCCGGGTTGATCTGGGCGCAGGTGAGCACACCCGACTCGCAGTTGAAGAGGGCCGAGAGCGTGGTGAACGTCTGGCCGCTGCAAAGGCCGCTGTCTTGGAGGGCGACGGTCGCCGTGATCGTCAGCGGGTTTTGCGTTGCGTTGGTGCACGTGAACGTCGGGTTCGCCGCGTTCACGTTGGAGAAGTTGCCGTCTCCCGCCGGGGTCACGCTCCATGTGATGAGCGGGGTCGGGCCCGTGGTCGCCAGGTTGAGCTGCACCGGCACGCCGGCCACCTGCTCGGCGGGATTGATCGACAGAGACGTGATGCCCGGGCAGGGCAGGGGCGGGGTGCCTACGAGCGTGACGGACGCGTCGACTTCGACCGACCCCGTGTTGACATCGGCCGCGACCGAGCCGTCCGGCGGGATCACGCAAGTGATGGCCAAGGTCACTTGCACGGTCGCGCCTGCCAGGACCGTGAACGACGTCGTGGTGCTTCCGGTGCACGGATCCCCGTTGCTATCGGTGCCCGTGACCGTCAGCGTGTAGCCCCCGCCCGCGAGGATGCCGCCGGCAACCCACTCGACCGACTGCGCGTCGCCGATGTTGGCCGTTCCCGTGTACGTGTTGGTGCCGTTGCTGATCGTCCAGCTGAGGGCCGTCACACTGACGCCCGCGCCGATCGACAGATGGGCGCCGACGGTGCCTGTGTTCCCCGCGTTGCCCCCGAGGCTTCCCACGTGACCGGGGTTGGTATTGCTGCTGCCGCCGCCGGTACTGTTCGAGCCATGGCTCGAACATGCGGCGACCGCTATCGCCGCGACGGCGATGCTGGCGGCAAATACGTTCCTAATGAGTTTCATCGAGATACCTCCAAAAAAGTGTTGTCGGATGCCCGAGTTCCCGGGGAACAAAGGCAGTTTCTGCGGCACCTACACACAAGACCCGGGCCAATGCGGCGGGGAGGGCAGAAAGGCCGAGTGAATTGGACTTTGCGCTACTTCTCCTGGCCCGAGCCACCAACCGAATGTCGGAGATGACCTCCGATTTCCGGCACCATAGGCGATCGCGAGCGCGTGTGGAGCTCGCCACGGAAGAGTTCACAATCTTGTCGCCAAATGTGCACGCAAGCCCGTGCTACACGACCCCGAATCGCGCGACGCCGAAACGCTCAGGACTTGTGTATTTCCAATGCAGGATGCGAAGGACAAGGCCAAGGAATTCGCGGCGCTCGTTCGATCCTCGGTCCCGGCGTTAATCGTCCTCGCCTCCGCCCTGGTAGGTTGCGCCCAAGAGGACTATCCGCTGGCTCTCTGGATGGCGCAGCATCCGGAAATCGACGCGTCGGCTGCCCAAGGCGGTGGGGGGGATTCCGGGCTGTCGCAAGGATCGCCATCCGGCTCGAGTGGGGGAGCATCGCCCTCGGCGTCGGTGCACGGCGTTTGCCGTCCGGCTGCCGCCCAGCCATTGCCGGCGCGGCTCGTCGTGATGTCGGCCACGGCCTCTGCGGTCGGAAGCAACCTCGTCTACGTCTCCGACCTTTTCGAGCGCTTCAAGTCCGTGTGCGGATCGTGCCACGGGCCCGAGGTGGACCCGCCGGGCCTCGGCGGGTACCAGATCCAGTCGGAGAACAGCTTCCTGACCGCGATGACGCCGGCCGTGCTGAAGCACGTCCAGTCCGACGGCGCCACCGACCCCGCTCACCCGGCGACGGATCCGAACGACCCGATGCCGCCGTTCAGCAGCCCAAACGGCGGTCCGTATTCGAAGCGGCCCCCGACCGACCCGGTGAAGCAGTTTGCGGATCTGGTCGCGGCATGGCTCGCATCGGGAAGCCCGCAGTCGTTTTCCCCGCCGAGCGCGGGCGGCCCGGGTCAGGACGGCGGCGCAGAGGCAGGTGCCTCGCCGAGCCAATATCTGATGTCGCCGCTCCTCGGCGACACGATGACGAACCTGGGGACGTGCATTCCTGACAAGACCCTGTTCGCCGTCGAGCAAGACGCCAGCGTGAACCGCGACGCCATGTTTGCGGCCCTGACGAAGGCGAGTCCGGGCTCCGGGGCCGCTCCCAAAGATCTCATCGGCCTTCCAGAGCACCTCTCCGAGACCGACCTCGTCACGCTGGACACCGCGCAGCTTGCCCAATACGGCGTCGTGGCGTTTCAGCCGACCTACCCGCTCTGGTCCGACGATGCCGGCAAGCTCCGCTATGTCCGCGTTCCGCGCGGGCAATCCATCCAGTTCGACAAGAGCACGCAAGAATTCACGATTCCGCCGAATACCCGCTTCTACAAGACATTCTTGAAGAAGATCATCGACACGGACGGCAGCTACCGGTTTCGCAAGATCGAGACGCGCCTCATCGTGTCACGGCCCGACCAGCGAAACCCGGACGGCAGCAGTACTCCGACCGCGCTCTTCGGTACCTATCAGTGGAACGCGGGCGAGACCGACGCGACCCTCCTCGAAACGCCGCTTCGCGATGGCCTTCCGTTCGCGGACACGCTGCTTCAATACACGACCGACGAGCAGCTCGCTGCCGACATTCTTGCGTCGAACCCCGGGCGTCCATTCGAGCAGCTGCTCGAACTGGGGGCGGCCCGTCACTACGCGATTCCGTCAAGCGACCGGTGCATTCAGTGCCACATGGGGAGCAACAGCGCGAGCTTCATTCTGGGTTTTCGCCCGGTCCAGATTCGGCGTCGCGCCGCTGGGGAGGGGGGAACCCTCCCCGAGCCGGGTCAGAGTCCACCTGGCGCCGATGAATTGACACAGCTTCAGCGCCTCATCGACTACGGCGTCATCACGGGAATCTCCTCGCCCGACGATGTGCTGCCTCTCGAACGATCCGAGGGCAACCGCGCCCCCCGCAACGACCAAGAGCTCACCGCGCAAGGATACCTGGCGGGCAACTGCGCCCACTGTCACAACCCGCGCGGCTTCCCCTCCGTCAACAACCCCGTCTTGGTCGACATTCTCAACTTCTTGCCGGGACCTACCGGCGGGATCTTCCAGTTCCCGTTGGAACGCTTCAGTCCGCGGATCGGCCGGGGCCCCGGCGGAGGAACGCCCATCCCGTACATCACGCCGTCGCTCATGGATCAGCCCTCGTCGAACTGGGACGGCAGCGTCTCGGGTGGAGACGACTACTTTTTCAACATCGCCAGCGGGACCGACGTGGGGGTCAATTACATTCTCTACGGTCCGTGGCGGAGCTTGATCTATCGCAACGTGGACACCCCCTTCGCCTACGAGACGAACCTCGCTCTCTTTCCGCACATGCCCATGAATACGCCTGGCTACGACTGCCGTGCCAAGCAGGTCCTGAGCGACTGGATGGTGAGCATCCCAGCCATCCGAAAGGATCCTGAGATACCCGAGTACGCGTTTGCGGCCGCCCCCAACAAGCTCGTCGGCGGCTCGACGCTCGACCTCAACCCGCAACCTTACGTCGAGGTACCCCCCGGAAATCCGGGATACCAGGATGCCAGTCGCGCCGCTCAGCAGCGCCTCGCCATCCTGCACAGCGGTGTGAACCCGGGCGTCGCCGCCGACTCCACGTACAGCGTGTACTCCTACTGCCCGAATACCTCTGACCTCGTCGATCCGGCGGTGACTCTGGATCCCGTTTGCCACCCGGTGCCCACGCCGGACACCTCCAGTGTCCTCTCGAGCGTCACCCCGGCCCGCCCCCACTGGGTGAATACGGACCTGACCCAGGCCCCGCAGGCGCCAGGCACGTTTGCCGTGCGGCGGACGGATTGGCCGCAGACCCTCGTGCAGCAGACGTTCCCGGATCCCGAGCCGGCTTGTGGCGGCTCGTTGGCCGACGCCGTCACGGCACAAAACGAGGTTAAGAAGACCGTGGCGCTCCTTCAGAGCGTGTATCTCGACGATCCGAACGACCCGTTTCGCACCTATGCCACGACCGAGGTCCCGTTCGGACTTTGGGAGAAGAAGGCCGGCTGCAAATTCTCCTCCGTGCCGACTGCCGGTTCCTTCACGGGGAGCGCTCGACCCCTCTGGATGGGGCAGGTCCCGAACCTGGCGCCGAGCGATCCGGTGTACATGGCATCGCCGGGCGCGGCTGTCTTCGGGATGATCTGCATCAACTGCCACGGCCCGAGCGCAGACGCGCATGGGCGCCTCTCGGACAACCTGGCCACGATGACCGGCGGCAACGCGATTGTGGCGGACTTCAAGGACGGCCTCTTCGGCCCTCTCGACTCGCCCGGGCTCCACAAGAACGAGGCCTTCGCGACGTCGATGCTTCCCGCAAGCGCAGGCACGAGCTGGACGAGCGCAACCGTGGACGACCGGGCATCGCGGTACCTCTCGCTGATGGCGCTCGGCGGAACCGAAGTGCAGATTCCTTTGTCGATTCTCACCGTCGTCGGAGACACGCGGGTTCTCGGGGAGAAGCGGGTGCTGCCATCGAACGCCATCTCCGCCAACATGCTCTCCGCAGCCAAAGCGATTTGCGCCGGTTTTCTGCAGAACAGCTTTGCGGGTCTCCCCATCCAGTTCAATTGGACGATCGGATGGTTCGACCTCGACAAGCCCGGCCATTTGAAGAACTTTCCCTTCTTGATCCCGAACAACGGAGACGCCGAGCTTTGGCTGCGGTTGTGCAGCATGAACAACCCGCCGCCCATTCGAGCCCTTTACGCGGGAGCATTCGCCAATCCTCCCCCCTACCTGTCGGTGGCCTCGGGGGCATCGGGCCCTGGTTCCCTCATCGATCCGAGCGCCTACGGTCAGAACCCGGTGGGCGATCAGAATGGCCCGCAGGGCGCGCTCACCGCGTCCAACTATTTTCCGTGGTGCGTCGCTTCGGACGCGGGCATCGATCCCGCCTCGGCGAAGGCATACTTGCTGGCGAGCCATCTCCCCATCTGCCCCATACCGATCCGCGGGTGCGCCACGGATGCTCCGGACGGGGGCGGCGCGCCGGCGCCGTGCTGGAGCGCCGACCGAATGGATCTGTGGGCCACGCGCGGAGCGATCAACGCGGGGCTAGCGGTCTTCACGTATGTCGAGAGCCTGGTGAACGATCTCTCGAAGGGCAAATCTCCAAAGCCGACCTATGATCAGTGCGAAACGCTTCCCTAGCGGCCGAAACGCAACGAATGGCGGCCAGGTCGCCTTGCGGGGTCTGTACTTTGTCGCGATCCCGGCGCTCTTGGCCATGCTTGGCGTGAAGTTTTTCGTTCCCAGGAGCGTGCCGGGGCTCGAAGGCCCGCTCGCCGTCATCGCGCGTGTCGGTCACGGCTACCCCGTGCTGCTGGGCGTGGCGCTTTTCCTCGTGTTCTCAGGTCTCGCACGCTACTGGCGCTCTCACCTCCCAGGATGGCGCTACGTCTCGGAGCTCCCCGCGAATCTCGCGGCCGGCTTGGCGCCCGAGCGGTTGTCCGAGCGCGCGGCCGCGGCGTCCCTGGGCCGTTGGCTGGACGCTCCCGCGACGCGGCGCCGGTTGCACCGAACGGTGGGCGCCGAGCGCAGCGCCGAGATCGATGCGCGCGTCGGCGATCTTTGGGCATGGCTCGAGGCGGGCGACGATCCGGCGGTGCAGGGGACGGTTCGCGCGCTCCAAGAGCTTGCGGCTCCTGCGCTGACGGCGCGGCGGCGCCGCGAGGCGACCGCGGTTGTGGTCAGCGTTGCGCTTGCCGCGGGGGCCGCCCTGGTCGGGCGCGCCGAGGTCGCCGAGCCCTACAGCGTCTTGAGCGCGTCGATGTTGCCCACGCTCGAGCCGGGCGACCAGATCATCGGCAGCAAGCTCGCGTACCGGGGCGCCGCATCGCGGGTGCCTCGGCGGGGCGACGTGATCGTCTTCCGATCGGCCGCGGTTGCATTGGCCACGCCCGATGCTCCACCGGTGCTCGTCAAACGGGTGATCGGCGTGCCGGGGGATCGCATCCGAATGCAGGCGGGATTGCCCATCATCAACGGATGGCAAGTGCCGACTTGTGACGTCGGCGCGTACATTTATCCGCTGCCCGACGGGCAGGGCGGCGCGTTCCAGGGTCGGTTGCTGGTCGAGTTTCTCGACGACCGCGCCTACCTCACTGTGCACGCCGGGTCGAAAGCGTTTCCCGGGGAGTACGTCGTCCAGCCGGGCGAAGTGTTCGTTCTCGGCGACAACCGCAGCAATAGCGTCGATTCGCGAGCCTGGAACGAGGGGCGAGGGGGGGGCGTGCCGCTCGGGGGCGTGCAGGCACGGGCGCAATGGTTTCTCGTTGGCTCGCACATCGACGGCCGCGCCGATTGGCATCGCGCGCTGACGGCGCTGGACGCCATTGGAACCGTCTTGCACGTCGAGGGCATCGATCGCCGTCCGCTCGAGGAGGGCATCTCAAAATGCTTGAACGCTCCCCCGAAGCAAACGCGCCCACCGCCTCCGGGCACGGAGAGCGCGACCCCGCCCCGCGCGCCTTTGGAAGGAAACGGGCTCTGATGCCGAACCTGCGACACGGCAGTCCCCCGGGGCTTTACGTGACATTCGCTGGCGCTGTCATCCTGGCGCTGATCCTGATGGCAGCCATCGTGTGGCCGCGCGCGTCCACATTGCCGCCGCGTTTCGTGACATCGTTCGAAACGGATTCGCCACCATAGAAGCCGCCGCGGGCAATGCTTCAGGGCCCTTGCGGGAACTTGCGGCCTATGGCTGTTGCCCACAAAGCCGGGCAGGCGGACGTTCCAGTGCGCTTAGGTGTGTCCGTCGAACCGAACGGGCGCCTCGGGCGCATCATTCGATAATCGGAAGGGTCTCTACGGGAATCGTAGGATCACGGAAATGGGGTGAGTCCGCGGAAATCGCTGCCTCACGGCGCTTTCGTCGCGATCGTGACCGTGGGCCCGCGTCGGCTCGCGCTTTTTGTTCTTGCGTTCAGCACATTCTTTGATAGCAGACAGTGGTTCTTAATATGAGAAGCTGCTGTCAAAGAACTCGGAAAGCAACCCGGAGGAAGACCCCATCATGAGAATATCGTTAGCGATCGCCGCGGGCATAGCCGCTGGCGCAGGCGCCGTCGGCGCCGCAGCAGCCACTCTCCCCCAGTTTCTGGGCTCGGACACGCTGTATCCGGTCACCCTTCAAGCCATCGCGGCCTGCCCTGGGGCGGCCGGTCTCGTCTTTCTCGGCACGGGCACGGGAAATGGCGAGACCGCGATGATACACGGCACCCAGGCCATCAATCCTGCAACGGCTCAAATTAGCGCCAACGTATGCACGGTCGCGGGGGGCGTCGCCGAGCTTCAAACGAGCCAAGGGCTCGTCATCGGCCTCGACGGCCTCTCGGTCCTTGGATCGAAGGCCGACACGGGAGCGGTCGCCTGCAACGGGGCGAACAACACGACCTGTGTTCCGGAGGCCGCTGGTCTTGCCTTCTCGACAGCGGTGAGCACGACGTCGCACATCCACCCGACGTACACGTATACGTTTGCGAGCTGGAAAGACGTGCTGTTGGTCCTTTACACCGGCCAGAGCAACACCTCACAGAACACGGCTACCGGGGACTCGGGCTGCAACAGCGACATTCGCAATACGCTTGCGAACAACTGGGGAACGCTGTTCCAGAATCCGGCCTGCGGCAGCGCGGGCACCTGCACGGTTCTGCAGCACGCGTTCCGTCGCGACGACGCGGCCACCACGGCCAACGTCTTTCTGGCGCTCATCGGCGCTTCGCCGTCGCCGACCAGTACGTCGAACCGCACCTTCGGCACCAGCCCGTTTTGCAACGTCAACGAAGTGGGCGTGAAGGCTGCGACGGCCGCCAATCCTATCAAGATTACGACGAGCATTCCGCACGGGCTGACCACGGGCCAAGTGGTCACGATCGTGGGCGTGGGCAAGAATATCGACAACACGCAAATCGCGGGGCCGCCCGCGGGGAACACGGCCGCCGACGGAAACAACCTGACGGTCACAGTCGTCGACGGCCTCAACTTCACGATCGCCAAAGACGGCACTGTCGCCGGAAATGGGACCGCCGTGGGTAGCTACGCCAACGTCCTTCTCCCACCACCGCCCGGACTGCTGACGTCGCCGATTCCCACGGACTACCGCGAGCTCGACCCGATTCGGCGGCCCTGCGCCTCGGGCATTACCGCAAAGGAAGACGTCTGCAATCGAGACGGCAATCTGGGGCTCGTCCTGTCGGTCGTGCCGACCCAAAATCTGGGCTCGCAGGCAGCGCAGTTCCCGACCACGAACTGCGTGGCCACCAACTTCTCCGTCGCGGGGACGACCGTCACGGATCCGAACACGGGCTTCGCCGTCAAAGTGGCGTGCCCCAACGGTGAGCCGCAGCACGGTGGCAACTTGTGCGTGGTGCCCGTCGACGCGTCGGGTAACACGAACTGCCTCAATGGCACAGGGAACGTGCCCTTCGCGTTCAACCCAGCCGCCGTCAACGGAATTGCGCCGGGCGCGGCCGACGCGCGCGTGTACAACTCGCACCTTCTCACGGGCCCCGCGGCGACGGCCACGTACCAGGCCGACACATTGGGCCGATCGATCGTCGGCGCATGGTATCGAATCCACTCCGCCCACACGCTCGCCGGCGCGGCGGCCACGAAGTGCACGCAGACCGACACGACGCAGCTCATGGGCTGCCTCGCCCAGGCCAGCCCGTGCAGCATCGGGTTCGAAGGGCACGCGGCCACGGACTGGGACGCGCTGTCGGCGACCCCCGGATCCACGGTTGCCCTCAAGATCAACCAGATCCCGGCGCTCACGGCCTGCGTGCAGAGCTTCGACTACCCGCTTTCGCGCAAGCTGTACCTGACCACTCTCGTCGGCTGGGGTAACGTGGCGGCGTCGGACCCGACGTGGGGCCCCGCGGAGCTTGCGCTTGCGCAATGCGAGTCCAGCCAAGCGTTCATCGGGCCGATCTTGTCGAACGCCGGCTTCTTCACGTTCGCGGCAAGCTCACCTCCGAACAACGGGGCTCCGTTCGCGGAGGACTTCAACGAGCCGGAGATCTGCACCACCCAGGCCCCGGCCGCGACGACCGCGAACGTCGTGGCGTACACCTCGAACACCGCTCCGATTCCGAACATCGGAACCACCTGCGGCGACGGTAACTTGGACCCGTACGAAGACTGCGACGACGGCACCTTCGGCGCCACGGGCTCGCCCAATACCTACACGCCGATCAACGGCGGCAACGGCCATGGCACGTCGGCGTGGCCGTGCACGGCCACGTGCCGGTGGGCGGGCAACCCCGCGCCGATCGATCCGGGCATCCTTCCGTGCACCAACGCGACGCCGCCGGGCACGGCGTGCGTGCGGTCGGACGCGGTCACCCCCGGCAAGTGCTACGTGGTGACGTCGGGCCCGACCTGCCTGCCGTAACGGGGACGGCCGCGGGCGGCGCGTGCCTTCGAGAATCGGAGGGAGATTCCGATAACCGGAGCGCGCGCGTCGCCCGAATCGCCGTAACGAGGTTGTTACAAAGCCATAAAAGGTAGATGGTTTTGCCACAACCCTTCTGGGTTGCTGGGTTCCCGGCCGGAAGGCCCAATCCTTGTACTTGGGTCCCGACAGTTCGCGTCCTGCCACGAGGCACCGACGCGCGGACTGACACCGTCATCGGAGGACCCAACCATGAAGAAATCGTTAGCCATCGCCGCGCTCGTCGCGGTTGGCGGAGCCGCTGCGAGCGCTGCTGCGGCGACCCTGCCGAACTTCCTCGGCTCGGACACGTTGTTTCAAGTCACGACCGACGCCATTGTGGGCTGCGGCGCACCGGCCAACACGCTGATCTACAACGGCACGGGCTCGGGAAACGGCGAGACCGCGATGGTCAAGGGCACGCAAGCCATCGCGCCCATGTCTCGTTTCTTGGGCAGCAACGTCTGCGGGGTCGCGGGCGGACTTGCCGAGCTCCAGACTGCGCAGGGCCTGGTCATCGGCCTGGATGGCGTTTCGGTCCTTGGGTCGAAGGCGGACACAGGAGCCGCTGCGTGCAACGGTTCCAACTCGACGACTTGCGCTCCTGAGTCGACCGGCGTCGTGTTCTCCGGGTCGATCTCGGTGCCGCCCGTCGCACCGTCCATAATTCCAACGTACACGTACACGTTCACGAGCTGGAAGGACGTCCTGTCGGTCCTCTACGCGGGCCAGAGCAACGCGAGCCAGAATACGGCCACGGGCGACTCGGGCTGCAACAGCAACGTTCGCCACGCGCTCGCCAACAACTGGGGTAGCCTGTTCCAGAATCCGAGCTGCGCCAGCTCGGGCACCGGCGCCGGTTGTACGATTCTCCAGCACGCGTTCCGACGCGACGATGGATCGGGCACCTCCGACATCTTCCAGCAGCTCATCGGTATGAGCCCCGCGCCGACCAGCGGGTCGAACCGCAACTTCGGCACGAGCCCGTACTGCAACGTCAACGAAGTGGGCGTGAAGACCGCGACGGCCGCCAACCCAGTCCAGATCACGACGCTCATCCCGCACGGGCTCACCTCGGGCCAGGTGGTCACGATCGTTGGCGTCGGCAAGAACATCGACAACACCCAGATCGCCGGCACCGGCACGGCCGCGGGCAACACTGCCGCCAACGGGAACAACCTGACCGTGACCGTCATCGACGGCCTGAATTTCACGGTCGCCAAAGACGGCACCGTCGCGGGCAACGGCGCCGCGGTCGGTAGCTACGCAGAGGTGCTCCTGCCTCCTCCGCCGGGCCTCCTGACCTCGCCGATTCCGACCGACTACCGCGAGCTCGATCCCATCCGGCGGCCGTGCGCGAGCGGCATCACGGCCAAGGAAGACGTCTGCAATCGAGACGGCAACCTCGGGCTCGTGTTGGCGATCGTGCCCACCGACTTCCTGGGATCCGTCGCCGCCCAGTATCCGACCACGACCTGCGTGGCCACGAACTTTTCGGTCGCCGGCACGACGGTCACCGACCCGAACACCGGGTTTGCCGTCAAAGTCGCTTGCCCCAACGGAGAACCGCAGCACGGCGGCAACTTGTGCGTCGTGCCGGTCGACGCGTCCGGCAATACGAATTGCTTGAACGGAACGGGCAACGTGCCTTTCGCGTTCAACCCCGCGGCCGTCAATGGCATCGCACCGGGCGCGGCCGACGCGCGCGTGTACAACTCGCACCTTCTGACCGGTCCGGCGGCGACGGCGACGTACCAGGCCGACACATTCGGCCGATCCATCGTCGGCTCCTGGTACCGACTCCACTCGGCCCATACGCTCGCGGGAGCCACCGGCACCAAGTGCTTGCAGTCGGACGCGACCCTCCAGATCGGCTGCCTCGTGCAAGCCAGCCCTTGCAGCATCGGCTACGCGGGAAGAACGGCTGACCAGTGGGACTCCGCGTCGGCTACACCCGGGTCGACCGTGGCGCTCAAGGTCAACCAGGTGCTCCCGCTCGCCGCGTGCGTGCAGAGCTTCGACTACGCACTCTCGCGCAAGCTCTACCTCGATACCCTCGTCGGCTGGGGGAACATCGTGCCGAACGACGCGACGTGGGGCCCAGCGGAGCTTGGCCTCGCGCAGTGCGAAGCCAGCGAAGCGTTCATCGGCCCGATCCTCACCAACCGGAACTTCGTCAACTTCGCGCCGGGCTCCGCCCCCAACGCGGGCAACCCGTTCGCGGAAGACTTCAACGAGCCGATGATCTGCACGACCCAAGCACCGGCCGCTTCGACCGCGAATACGGTCGCCACCACGGGCAATGCGTCTCCGATTCCGTCCGCCGGAACGATCTGCGGCAACGGCGTTCTGGACCCCTACGAGGACTGCGACGACGGCACGTTCGGAGCCACGGGATCGCCCAACACGTACACGGCATTCAACGGAGGCAACGGCCACGGAACGACATCGTGGCCCTGCTCCACGACCTGCCGCTGGACGGGCGCCGCCGCCCCGATTGACCCGGGCACGTTGCCCTGCACCAACGCGACGCCCGCGGGCACGGCCTGCGTGCGCTCCGACGGCGTCACCAACGGCCACTGCTACCTCTACGGCCAGACGCAAGCCCCCACCTGCTTGCCGTGACGCCACTCGCGCCGATGCCCTGGTCCCGTTGGCCAGGGCATAGGCGACGAGGTGTCTGAAAGGCCGTGCAAAAACGGGAAGGAGGCGCGCTCCGCGAGGGGCGAGCCTTTCTTCTTTTGTGGCTATCTCCGTAGTTCTCCGGGGAATTCACGGTCACAAGGACGTCGCACCCGGCGTCGGTCCCATGTGCTAGGCGAACCCGGCGATGGCGATCGACGAGTTTCAGCGGGCAGTGGAGCGACACCGCGCGGGACGCATCGACGAAGCCGAGAAGCTCTATCGCAGGGTTCTCTCGCGAGACCCGGCGCATGCGAACGCGGCGTTCTTGCTGGGGGCCATCGTCCTGGGCTCCGGGCGGGCGGACGCGGCCGTCGAGCCATTGCTACGCGCGACCCGGCTCGAGCCCACGAACGCCGCCTACCACGCCAACCTGGCAGAGGCCTATCGCCGGCTCGGGCGCTCCGCGCAATCCGTCGCGTCGTTCGAGAAGGCGATGTCCCTTCAGCCCGATCTTCCGGAGCCCGTCTTCAATCTGGGCCTCCTCATGCAGCAGGCCGGGGAGATCGAAGTCGCGATCGCGTGTTTTGAGCGCGCTGCGGAGACGAAGCCGCAAAGCGCGGCGATCGCTCGCCAGCTCGAGGACGCCCGCGAGGCACTCTTGAAGCGCGCCGGCCCCGCCCTAAGACCGGACTCCGGCACTCTGGTGATCCAGGCATGGCTCGCGCTCGCGGGCGCGCAGCGATCCATCGGGCGCCACGACGAAGCCGTGGCTCTGTGCCGGCGCGCGCTCGAGCGTGATCCGCGCCACGTCCCCACTCTTCTTCGTCTGGCCGAAGCCTTGGCCGATGCGGGGTCGACGGACGAGGCGGCTGAACGTCTGCGTCTGGGGCTTGCGATCGAGCCCGACAACCTGGAGGCATTGGCCCGCCTTCTCGCGTTGCTTCAGGCGTCTTGTCGACTGGACGAGGCCGTTGGTCTTCTCCGTCGTTGCTTGGAGATCAAGAGTGCACCGTCCCTGCGCAGCTTGCTCGTGCTCACCCTGCCCTATCTTCCGGGGTACGACGACGCTGCGATTCTGGAGGAGGCGCGCGTTTGGGAACGGGAGTATGCGGCGCCCCTTGCCGCCAAGGTCAAGCCGGTCGACAACGACCGCGCACCCGACCGAAGGTTGCGAGTCGGGTACGTGTCGCCTTCCTTCCGCGAGCACGCGCACGGGTTCTTCCTCGAGCCGCTCTTTTTGCACCACGACCGGCAATCCTTCGATTTTTTCCTCTACTCCGACGTCGCGCAACCGGACGGGCAGACGAGCCGCTTCCGGGGCTTCGCCGACGTGTGGCGCGATACGGTCGCGATGGACGACGACACCATGGCCGATCTCGTTCGCCGCGACCGCATCGACATCCTGGTCGACTTGACCATGCACACGCAAAACGGCCGCCTTCTCGTGTTCGCGCGCAGACCGGCGCCGATCCAAGTGTGCTGGCTCGCGTACCCGGGAACGACGGGTCTCTCCGCGATGGACTACCGCATCACCGACCCCTATCTGGACCCGCCGGGGGTCGACCCGTCGGTCTACGCCGAGCGCTCCCTGGTTTTGCCCGACTCGTTCTGGTGTTACTCGCCCCGAACGAGCACGCCCCCCGTGACGCCGCTCCCCGCGCTGGCCGAAGGCCGAATCACATTCGGCTGCCTGAACAACTTTTGCAAAGTGAACGCGCCGGTGCTCGAGCTCTGGGCGCAGGTGATGCGCGAGGTGGCCGGGTCGAGGCTCGTCCTTCTCGCCCCCTCGGGAGACCCCCGTCGTCACGTGCTGAGCGTTCTCGAGAAGCATGGCGTCGAGGCGGCGCGCGTCGCGTTCACGGATCGGTTGCCGCGCGATCGATACCTGGCGATGTACCAGGGCATCGACGTGTCGCTCGATCCGTTCCCGTGTCCGGGTCACACGACCAGCATGGACTCGTCTTGGATGGGCGTGCCGGTGGTCACGCTCGCCGGTCGAACGGTCATCGGGCGCGCGGGAGTTTGCATCTCGACCAACCTGGGGCTGCCGGAGCTCATCGCGACGACCCCGCAAGAGTACGTTCGCATCGCCGTCGGCTTGAGCCACGGTCTCCCGCGTCTGAGCGCGCTTCGGGCGGGCCTGCGAACGCGGATGGAGGCGTCGCCGTTGATGGACGGCGCGCGGTTCGCGAAGAACCTCGAGCGCCAGTATCGGCGGGTCTGGCGCGAGTGGTGCACGCGTCAAGTCAGCCCCGTCGCGACTTGACCGGTTTCGCCTTCGAGTTGTCCTACAACCGTCACAATCCACTAGCCGGGCTTTTGATAAGAGTGCCGCCGGAGTGAGTGGATGACTATCTCGTCTTGCGAGGGAGCCTCCCGTCGACGTGGGCTCTGGGCAGGGCTCGTGTTCGTCATGTCGGTGGCCGACTCGTTCCTGGCATGCGGCGGCACGAGCGGCCTTGAGGGTCTTCCGCAGCCCGGGCTGGACGCGAGCTCCAGCGACAGCAGCGCCGACGCGACCGTCTCCGCCGCCGACGGAGGATTGGCCGGCGGGGATTCGGCGCTCCCCATCGGCGACGCAGGATCGCCGGATCTCGGTGTGAGCCCGACCGGCCTCGATGCAGGGGCGGTCGACGGAACGTTCGACGCGGACATCCAGTACGCCGACGCCGCGCGGCTGCCGGACTTGGGAACCGCACCCGTCGTTGGCGAAGGGGGTGTCGCCCCGGCCCCCAGCCCATGGGACCTTTGGCCTCCGTGCGCTCCCGACAAGCCGATTACGGACGACAGCGGGGACCTCACGGGCGAGTCCGCGGATGACGCGGGGTTCGATTCGGGCTCCTGCTCGACTTACTCCTGGACGCGCACGTATCCGAAGGCCGCCGGGTCGGGTGCCAAGGACGGCGGCGGGCTGACCTGCGATCAGTGCCTGAGGGTCAACGCCTGCGGTCTGGGCATCTCGACGAGCGCTCTGGGCCTTACGAGCGGGGTATTGCCCCCCTGCAGCGACCTCCGAGAAGCAGGAACCGCGGCGCACGGCCAGGGTGCCGGCGCGTCGCTCTTTTCGCTTTGTGGGAAACTCTTCGAATGTGTAGAGAGCACCGGTTGCTACACGTCGTCGTATCCCCCCATCGTTCAGAATTGCTATTGCGGAACGGCGCTGGGTGCGGCGTGTCTGCAGCCGGGCGTGGCCGACGGGCTTTGCAAGAAAGAGATCGAAGAGGCCTTTCAAGCCGAGCCCACGACGCCTATTCCCGATATTCTGGGCCACCTCACCGACCTGTCGCTTCAAACCGGCTACGCGGGCAGCGAGGTGATGACCCTCTTCGATTGCGCACAAGTCGCGAGCCCGCGTTGTGACATGTGTTTCCCGAGTGGCGGCGTCGACGGCGGTTGACGGATGCAGACGCGCGTAGTGCCCGGTCGAGATGGGAACATGAAGCGAAACAGCGCATGGGGCTGGGCGGGTATGCTGATGGTCCTTGGCGGAGCGCTGCTCGCTTGCAGCGACGTCGGCGACAGCTCGGCGGTGCCGGGCGCCGGCGACGACGCGACCGCCGATGGGTCCCCCGGCGCCGGAAGCGACGCAAACCAGAGCGGCGGGGACTCTGCCCCAGGCGAAGCCGGGTCCGCCGACGAGGGCGGCTCCCAAGGAGATTCGACCGCGGCGGAAACCGGCAGCGGGGATTCCTCGCGCGCCGATTCAACGGTCGTGGACACCGGTACGTTGGATTCGGGCACCCCGGGCCCGGGTGCGCAAGACGCGGGCGGCGTGGTCTCCCCCGTCCCGGATACTGGGGGCGGCGGCATATCTCCGCCTGCGGAAGGCGGCGGAACGGTCCCCGCGACCGTGGATGCGGGCACGTCGGACGGCGGCGCGGTCGACGCCAGCATCCCGGAGGCGGGCCCGAACGACGCCGGCGGAGCCGATTCCACGTTGGATGGAAGCATGTTTGATGCGAGCATTCAGGAGGGCGGCGCGCCCGACGCCGGTGGGCCCGATTCGGGCGGCGGCGAAGCGGGAATCGCAGATGCGGGCAGCGACACGGGCTCGGTGCAGGGCCAGGACTCTGGCGGCGGCCCGACCCCTTGCACGACTGCCCCGTGCGCGGCGAGCGGTCCGAACAGCGTGCATTGCGAAGCGAGTCCCCAGCACGTCTGCACCCCGACCGAGGCGCTCATCGTCAACTACGACATCGCGAACAACGCCCAGGGTCCCGGGGTGAACCTTCCCGCGAGTTGCTACACGTGCATGATCGCGAACGCCTGCCTGGACGGCTCCGGCAACGGGACTCCGCCGGCCGGCAACGGCTCAGGGACAGACGTCTCGAACTCCGAGTGCGGGGATCCCAATGGAGCGGGCGCCAATGCGCCATTCGACAACCCCAACGTCTCGCGAACCAACGTGGCCCAGTGCTTCGACGCGCTCACGTGCGCGCTCACGAGCAATGGCTCCGCCTCCAACTGCACCCACAGCCAGCTGCCGCCGAGCGTCAGCAATTGCTACTGCGGGGCGAACATCGGGTCATTGTGCCTGGCTTCGCCGGCCTCCGCGGTCGGCGTGTGTGCAACGAGCATCGCCGCGGACATCGGAAGCACGGACCCGACGACGGTCCTCGAGCACTTCACCGACACGACCTACAGCCCGGGGGCTGTCGGTCTTGCGATCCTCAACTGCGCGCTGACCGCTCCCGCCACGCCCCCATCGGCCGCCAAATGCCCCACTTGCTTCCATTGACTCGGGTGGGCCGATGAGGAAGAACGGCAAACCACTGGGAAGCTCACGTTCGATGCCGAAGTTTCTCGCGTTGGGTAGGCCGCTCGCGTGCGGCCATGTGCCGTGCGCCCCGTGGCCGGTCGCGGTTGCGGTTGCGGTTGCGGTGATGGGCGGGTCGGGAGCCGCGATGGCGCAGGAACCGGGCGCCGGCGGCGCGCGGCCGGCGCTGGCGCGCTATCCGGTCGACCAAGCGGAGATAGCTCGGCTCAAGCCACAGTACCCGCACGTCGTCGATCTGGTCGAGCGCGGCGAGGCGCTCGCGGTGGCGGGCGACATGACGCAGGCGCTGGCGATGTTCAAGCAGGCATTCGACGAATACGCGTACAGCGGATTGGTCAAGCGCCGCCAGTGCGAAGCGCTGACTGTGCTCGGACGGCGCGAAGAAGCGGTCAAAGCATGCCGCGACGCGATGCAATACTCGCCGATCCCGTTGAACTTCCGCGCGACGGTGCGAGCGCTCCTCGCAGGGACAGACCCGCCTTCGGCGAGGGACCTTGCGCAGGCCATGCAGCTCGGGGGAATCGAGCGCCGGCAGCGGCCCGACGAGCCGTGGGGATACGCGGCATTGTGCGATGTCGGCGAGCGTCTGGGAGACGAAGCCATGCTGCAGTATTGCTCCGAGAACCTTCTTCGTATGGCCCCGAACGATCCGACCACCCGCCGCGTTCTTGCCGAGCTCCATTCGCCCTGGTGGGTGGGAGCGGGCTGGCTCGCGATCGCTCTTTCGGCGGTGGCCACGCTGGCCCACGCGCTGTGGAGCGCGGCGCTCCGGCCGCGGCGTCGCCCGGAGCGGGCTGCGGTGGTGAGCCTCGTCCTGCTGGCCGCGTCGTTCTCGGCCACGGTCGCGCGCGCAGACGATCCGTCCCCGGCGTCGGCTGAGCCGGCGCCATCGGCGCAGCCGGCCGGTCCACCGTCCCCGCGCCACAATCCCGACGATCTGGGCACGGAATGGACCGTCAACGACGACTCTCCGGATACCAACATCCCCGGTGAAGGAGCCCGTAACCGGAACCCGCTTGAATTCGGGTATTGGCTCCAGGATGTCACCGCTCGTGGTGTCAAAGCCTCGGAAGAGGGCGATCACGAGAAAGCGGTCAAGTACTTCAAGGCGCTGGCGAAGGCCGTTCCCGACAGGGCCGTTTCGTTCGGCAGGCTCTGCGCCGAGTACGAGGCGCTCGGGAAACGGGACGCAGCCCTTCTCGCTTGTTCGGCGGCGATCACCCGATCCGGCGTGCTCCTGAGCGACTACGAGCGGCTCGTGCATCTCGTATTGGCCAAACCCGACCGACTGAACGAGAAAGAAGTGGCGACCCTGGCAGAGGTCGTCCAGCACGTGCGGGAAGACCCGAACGGGGGTGACCTGGCCGCCGTGCCGATGGAGTGCGACATCGCCGTAAAGCTGCGCGACGCGTCGAAGTTGCAGCAATGCATCACTGCGCTCGCCTCGGTCAATCCCAAGGACGCCAGAACGCTGACGTACGAGTGGGCGCTGGCGATGGTGCGCGGCCAGTTCGACGAGGCGCAGAAGATCATCGATCGAGCCAAGTCGACTTCAATGAAGCCGGTCGGGCTCGAGGCCATGGAGCGCGAGACGGCGCGGGATCAGTCCCAGCATCGGAAGATTCAGCTCCTCGTCGTCGGCGGCGGGGCGCTATTGGTCTTGGGGGCGACGTTGATCGTTCTCGCGATGCGTCGGCGATCGCCGCCTCTGCCGACCCCCGCCTCCCAGGCGTCGTGATCGATCGGGAAACAACTCCGTCCGCCGTTCGTGTCGACCACGTAAACACCCCGTGACATGTTCGGACCGCTTTCGCACCCGCGTTGCAGCAGCCCCTCATTTCGGCCAAGAGTGCCCGCGCCGCGTGTGTTTACGGAGCGGCGGCTAGACGGAACCGGAGCGCCTAGGACATGACGCGTCGATTGGTGGGTACTGAAAGTCGCCTGGCGTTCGCGTTCGTTCGGCTCGCCGTCGCCGCGGTAAGCACGGGGTTCGCGGGCGGCTGCGCGGTCGGCGGGGGAGACGACAACGCGCCTCCCATCGCCCCCATCGACGCTGGCGACGCCCGCGCGCCCGACGCGTCCACCGGTGGCGACGCGGCGAAGGCCTCGGACGCGACCTCCAGCGGCGCATCCGACGCCCCGAAGGACGCTCCCGGCGCTGACTCGACCGTACAGGACGGGAGCCCCGGCGACACCGGCGCGCCCAACGGGGACGGCGGGTCCGCGGCGGTGTTGATCAGCTCGACCAGCGCGATCGATCTCGGCGCGGTCGGCTGCGGCGCGGCCGCGGTGACGAGAACGTTGACCGTCGGCAATTCGGGCACGGGTCCGCTGGTCGTCTCCGCCACGACGACCGGCTCGGGGTTCTCGGTGTCTCCGACGAACGTCACCGTACCTGCCGGCGGCTCCACGGCGGTCACGGTCTCGGTTGCCGTCCCGACCTCGGCCAAGGCGGGGGCCGCGGTCAGCGGGTCGCTCAACCTCTTCACCAACGACCCCAGGAACGCGAACCTGGCCATTGCCCTGTCGGCCACGCCGACGGGCGCGACGATCGCCCTCGCCGATCAGAACGGACAGCCGCTGAGCTCCGTCAGCTTCGCTTCGGCGCGCGTGAGCACGCCTGCGATCCCCGTTGCATTCGAGCTCATTAACCAGGGGAACGCAGCGGCGATCGTGACGGTCGCCGCGCCGTCCGACAAGCAGTTCTCGCTCTATGGCGCGCCCGACGGAGGCGTGTCGGTGATGCTCAGCGCACACAGCGCATGGGCGGCCACAGCAGAGTTCACGCCGGCGGGTACGTCGCCATCGATGACTACAGCAAACATCACGGTCAACGGCGTTGTCTGCGGCACGAGCCCATCGTCGCTGACGTTCTCGGGTGCCGGGACCACGGGAAAGATCACGGGCTGGCCCGGCCCCCTTCCGGGCGGCGCGGTGCCTTCGGGGATCGATTTCGGCGCCGCCAACTGCGGCGGCAGCGCCCCGACGCCTCAGGCGTTCACGCTCGTAAACAGTGGCCCGGTCGGCGCGACCGTGACCGGCGTCTCGTTCGTCCCTGCCGGGGGCGCGGGCTTCACGACCAACGTGCAGCCTGGGATGTCGATCGCAGCCAACGGAGGGACGCTCCCGGTCTCGGTGACCGCCCCTTCCGTGGCCAGCCCGGCCGACGTCACCAAGCCGGTGGACGTGACGTTGATGGTCCACACCGACGCGGACCCCTCGAGCGCCGGGCAGTCGGTCACTCTCCGAGAGCACCCGACCGGCGCGATTTTGGCGTTCGACACAAAGGCCGCCACCACCGGCTTGCCCTCGACGACATCGTTTGGCAATTACGGCGCCGCCGTTCTTCTCGGGCCTCCGCAGAAGCAGACCTTCGGTGTGACGAACACGGGCAACGCCCCCGCGGAGGTGTTCCTGACCGCCACCGTGAACGGTGCGGGCGCCGTGATCGACGCGGGCGCGGCCGACGCAACGGTGGCCGGGAGCGCGCCGCCGCCGCCCTTCACAGTGCAACTCTCGCCGCTGATGAGCGTGACGCCGTCGCAGCAGCCGGAGGCGACCGATTCGGTCACTTTCTCGCCGGTCGCGGCAGGGGGTACGTCGGGATCGCTGGCGATGCGCGTGCCCACCCCGGATCTCGACGCCGGTGCGGGCACGCAGACGTATCTGTGCGCGGTTCTCCCCGCACCCATTCCCCTCGCGGGCACCGGGATCGGCGGCGGTCCGAGTCTTTCGGCGACGTCGCTTTCGTTCAGCGCCCAGTGTGGCTCCGCGACACCTCCCCCTGCGCAAGTCGTGACCGTGACCAACAATGGCACGCTCGACATGAATTGGTGGCTGACCGGCGACATCACCGGCCCCGGCACCGCGCAGTACGCCGTCTCCACGACGGGCCCCAACGGGATGGCGGCGCCGAACCCAGGACCGACGACCCCGATGCTTCTCGCGCCGAGGGCCACCGCGACAGTGTCCGTGTCGGCCAAGGTGCTTCCTTCGGGAGTGACCGGCGCCTCCGCGCTCGATGCGCAGCTCACCGTCGCGACCGACGTTCCGTACGACCTGCCCCACGTCATCTCGATTCACGAAGTTCCAATCGGCGATCAGCTGGTCTTCTCGCCCACGAGCCTCGGTTTCGGAAGCGTCCCTGTATCGACGACGACGCTTCCGCTGTCGTTCACCGTGACGAACAACGCGAACCCGGGATCGGCCTCCGCGTCGTTCACACTGGCCGTTCAGGGCACGGGGCAGAGCGCCTACACCCCGGCGTCCTGGTCGACCTTGAGCCTGGCGTCCGGAGCATCGCTCACCGAAGCGGTCGCGTTTTCGCCCACCAATGCCTCGCTCTATCCCGGGACCATCGCCCTTCTTCCAGCCAACACCGACACGCAGTGCACGCAAGTACCCTCGCCCATTCAGCTCATTGGGACGGGAACCGCGGGGCAGGTATCGGTCTCGGCGACGACACTCACCTTCGGCACGGATCCGAGCGACGGCCTGGTGAACTGCGGAGCGACCGGTTCCGTCCGGACGTTCACGGTCTCGAATGTCGGCAATCAGCCGTTCACCATCCCGGCGGCGCCCACGTTCGCGAGCACGACGACGGCGGCGGGGACATATTTCACGGCGGCGGTCACGTCGAGCGCCGGGGTGGCCGTGGCGTTCCCGGATACGGTGGACTTCGGCGATTACGTGACCGTCACCGTAACGCCGAAGCCGATTCCGGCCGTCGTGGCCAATCCCAACGATCCTTCTCCTTTCTCCGACACGCTGACGGTGACCACCGACGCTGCCGGCGACGCTCCGCACGCCGTCAACCTCGTCATGCAGGCCCGCGGCGCGGTCATCGCCAACACCCCCCTGACGACTACGTGGAGCTTCGGCACGATCGGCTTCGGTTCGATTGGCACGTTCACCAGCACGATCACGAATACCGGCAACGCACCCGCTTCGGTGACTTTTGCGGGCCTCGCCGACGGCGGCCTTCCCGACAGCGGCCTGGCTCAGCCGACGATCTTCGGCCTCGGCAACGACCCGACCACCGTAGTTCCGAATGGCGTGACGTCGATTGTCGGTCAGTTTGCGCCCCCTTCGGCGAACGGCGCCTGGAGCGATCAGGGCATTCTCGCTTTGGCCGCGGATGCCCGTTGCGAGCCGTTCCCGACCCAATGGGTAAACCCGATGATCAGTCTCTCGGGATCGTCGAACGGCAACCCACCGGTGACCCTCTCGGGCAGTTTCGCCTTTCCGACGACGGATTGCGGAAGCGCGGCCCCCGCGGGCCAGTCGATCACGCTGACCAACAACACGAACCAGACCTACCCGCTCACCCTGAAGCTGAACTTGGGCAAGTACTACACCGCCAGAGTGGGTGGCTCGGACATGCTGCCGGCGAACGGGGTGGCGCTCGTCACGGTCACGCCGATCACCGTGGCTCCGGGCCATGGGGTTCTCGGGGGCGCCGCGTCCTATGCGGACAACCTGTCGATCACCGTCGGTGCGCCGACGCTCATCAGCTTCAACGTTCCCGTGTCGTGGACGCTCAACGGTGCCGTGCTCAGCCTCCCCAACGGCGCGGGACCGTACAAGGCCGACACAATGAGCGGTCATACGCTTGCCATGAGCAACAGCAACGCCGCCACGGCGACGGCAACCGTGGACTTCTTGATTCAGCCAAGTGGTGCCGTGAGCCTCACGCCCCCGCCGCCCGTCTCCGTGGCGCCCTCGGTGCTTGCCAGCCCGGTACTGACGAGCGCGAGCTCGGCGCCCGCGTGTCCTACAACGACAAACAGCACGCTGACGTTCATGTACACGGGGCCCGTGTGCCAGCCATTTGAGCCCGCCAGCGTCACGGTGAGCTCCTGCGTGGGAACGCAGTAGCGGGCGCGGCTGCACCATCGTACCGGTCGCGGTGGCCGCTCCGAAACCCCCGAAGCCGACGCCGATGACCGCTGCGGGCGCCAAGGCGCTGCTCGACGAGCTCGCGGGCCTCGGCGATCCGGCCGGCGAAGCGGTGTGTGACCTGATCGAGAGCCGCCGGTGAAGCTTGTGCTTGACGCGTCGGTCGCCGTCGCAGCAGCCCTCCGCCCAACGGAGCCCGATTGCCTGGCTGCCCGCGCGCGCGTCGAAATCCTCCGGCGGCGAAGCCCCCCCCTCTGCTAGGTCCGGCCCCCGTAACCGACTGCGCCCGAGGGGCTACTGCAGCACACTTCATGCGGGGGCGGTGTCGCGTCCCCCGCCCCCATTTGTGTCAGCAAAGTTAACACCCGGTGACTCCCTCCTGCGGGGTCCTCGAGCGCTTGCGATTGGCAGTGATTTGGGCCAAGTAACTGCGCGCGCTCCATTCTCCGCGGGTGTCGGGCTAGCGCCCCTTCCCGCCTCCACGTGTAGAGACGTACACCCCCGTGCTGGATCGCAATGATGTCCACCTTTCTCCCCACCCATCCCGCCCCTCGCAACCTGGTCGGCCATCGACCCGGCGCCTCGCCCATCGATCATGCGTTGACTCTGTTCTTGGCCGACGAGACCGAAGCGGCGCTGCGGTGGGGCGCGGCCGCGCTCGAGCGTGATCCGCTGTCGCCGAGCGCGCTGATCATCACATCGCGCCTGCTCGATCAGATGGGCCGCACGCGGGCCGCCACCGACGGACTTCGGCTGGCCTCCCAGCGGGCTATTGAAATGGGGGACTTGCCCGTCGCGCTGGCGGCGATCGACGATCTGCGCATTCTTGGCGCTGACGCGGGCGATCAGCTCGACCAAGCGGCCGCTGCGTTCGGCCGAGGCTCTCCACGGCTGCGGCACGGACACCCGTCCCTGCCGCCACCCCGGTTCGGCGACTTCGTCGAGCCGCTCAGCCCATTCCTGAGCGGTCCCCCGCTCGCGTCGCGAGCGACGCAGATCTTGCAGGCCGCCAGGCGAGCCCACGACGAGGCGCTCGGCGCCGAGCTTCCGCCTCTCGCAGCGTGGCCGCTCTTCAGCGCCCTTTCCTGGGAATCGCTCCGCGACCTTCTTTCCGCGTTCCAGATGGTCACGGTGCCGGCCGGGCACCAGATTGTCCGAGAGGGCGAGGAGGGGACCGCGGCGTACGTCGTCGCTCAGGGAGAGGTCGAGTTGTCTCGGCGCGCCGCGCACGGAGACAACAAGCCTCGACTCACGGTCGGCCGCCTGGGAAGCGGCGCGTTCTTCGGCGAAATGGCGCTACTGTCACGACTGCCGAGTGCTGCGACGGCGACCGCGACCCGCCCCACGATCCTGTTGGTCGGCCGGCGCGACGCCCTGGTGGCCCTTGCGACGAGGCGTCCCGAAGTGGCCACGCAGCTCGCTGCCCACTGCCGTCGCACTTCGCTGACCAATCTCGGATGGGCGTCGCCGGTGATCGCGTCGCTGCGCACGGAGGACTGCGAGTCGCTCGTAGAGCGGCTGGAGATGCGCGTCTTCGAGCGAGGCGAACGGTTGGTTCGGGACCGAGAAGACGCCAAGGGCCTTCACCTCATCGTGTCGGGCGAGGTGGCGGTCGTGGCGCGCGAATGGAGCGAACGGGTTCTCCTCGCGACCCTGGGGGCAGGGGAGACCGTCGGCGAAGTGGAGCTCGTGCTTTGCCGGCAGGCGTACGCCGACGCCGTGGCCGTCCGCCCGACAGCGGCGCTGTTTCTTTCCCGCGACGAATACTCTGCGCTCGTCCAGCAACGCCCGGCCATCCTGCATGGCCTGTACGCGACCGCCGTACGGCGGCACGCGGAAACGAGGCTGGCGCTCGAATCGGGGTCCTCCACCGTCGACGACGACGCCCTGATCGACGAGGACGCCACGCTGACCCGCGTCATCCCCGATCGAGAGCCACCGCAGGCCCCTGCGCGAATCCTAATGGCTCCGTCGCCGAGCCGCGCGCCGTCACGGCCGGCGCCCGTCGCTCCGTCCTCGCCCCCGCCCATCTACGATGAGCCCGCAGTCTTCACGCAGGCGCCCCCGGCCGCCCGTCAGGCCGCCGGCCCGAGCTTTGCGCCGACGACCGCCTCGGTGGCGCCCGGAAAGCCGTCGCTAGCGCGCCGAGCACCGCCGCGGCTGACCTCGATGGCCGCGGCGACGTTCGCGGCTTCGGCCGCCGGCGTCCTCTTGGTGCTTCTCCTTCGCTCCGGCCACTCCACCCCGGGCAGCGACGGGATGGCGGCGGCGAGGGTTTCTCCCGCCGCAGTGCCGCCTCCCGCGGTGGCGGAGAGCATGCCGGCGCCGGCGATCACGGCGAAGGTGGTCATCAAGAGCAAGCCGATCCGACCGATCTCCCCAAAGCCCCACGTGGTCATCGCCTCGCAGTCGGTCGAGGCCGGCGCAGCGGTCCAACCGCCCGCGGCTTCGGCCTCGGCGGTCGCCGACGTGCCGGTTCCCACCGCTCTGCGCGTGAGCACGCGCGTGGCGCCCGGGTCCGACGAGTTCGGAGGACGTGAATGACGCGAACTGGCGCGCTCGGCGTCACCGCCGTGGCGATCGCGCTTCTGGCTCCCGCCGTCGCTTGGGCGCAAGCGCCCGACGATGTCGCGCGCGCCGACGCGCTGTTCAATGCCGGCAAGCAGCTCCGCGACGCGGGGCAGTATGCCGACGCCATCCCGCAGTTTGCGCAGAGCAGTCACTTGGCCCCCGGGGTCGGCGTCTCGCTGTACCTGGCCGACTGCTACGAGCGCACCGGACGAACCGCGAGCGCGTGGACGGAGTTCCGCAAAGCCGAGAGGCTCGCCCGCGACCGCAACGACAAGCGCGCCGATCTCGCGCGCGCCCGAGAGGAGGCGCTCGAGCCGAAGTTGAGCGGTCTCACGATCGCAGTTCCTCCCGCGGTGGCGCGCGCGGCCCCCGAGGTCCTGCTCGACGGTGCGCGTATTCCCCCCGACGAGTGGAACGCGGGCATGGCGGTCGATCCGGGCGACCATGTGATCACCGTGAGCGTAGCCGGCCGCGAGCCGCGCATGCTCGCCGCCCACGTCGAAGCCGGCAGTCGCACGGCGGTCGTGCATCTCGACGACATCGTGGCGGTCGCTGTCGTGCCTGCGGCCACTGTCTCGCCCGTGGCGCCTCCACCGCCACCCCCTTCCGAGACGGCGTCCCCCCCGGATTCCGGCGCCGTGCGGCGCTGGTTGGGAATCGGATTTCTGGGTCTTGGGGCCACGGGCATCGGCGTCGGCACGGCCATCGTCTTGAACAAGAACCAAACCAACTCCAACCTCTCGTCCTGCGCCCCGGCGCCTCCCGACAACGGCGCCACGCTGGGTTCGACGATCGCCTTCGCGGCGGGCGGCGTCGCGCTTGCGACGGGCCTGATTCTCACTGTGTCCGCCTCCCATCCAAAGGGCATGGGGATGGTGGTGGCGCCGCTCATGACGGCCGGCGGCGGGGGCGCGTTGGTTCGGGCCACCTTCTGACGCAAGGCCGAGCCCGGCGCTGCTACGCTCGACGGCGGCATGTTCTCCACCGCGGCGCGCGTCTACCGCGAGACCCGCAAGAAGCACGACCAAGTCTTCAACCTCTACGTCATGCGGCCGATTGCCGCTGTCTTCGTCGCGCTGGTTTCGCGCACGAGCGTGACGCCCAACCAGGTGACGTTGCTCAACCTGGCCGTCTTCGTCGTCGGAGCGGTGATGCTCCTGGGGCTGCCCTCGTGGGGGGGAGGGATCGCGTCGGTCGCCGTGCTCGAGCTGAGCTACTGCTTGGACTGCGCGGACGGAATGCTCGCGCGCTTCAAGAAGCTGGCGTCGAAGACCGGCCACCTTTTCGACTTCTTCACCGACGAGCTCAAGGCGGTGCTCCTGGTCGGCGCGCTGGCCGTGCGAGCCTGGCGCGCGGGGGGACTCGGCTTGGACGGGCTCGCGTGGGCCCCGGGCGACCCGCGTTTCCTGCTGGCGGGGATAGTGGGGGTGACGGTCGTGGCATCTGCCGTTTCCCTCACGACCTTCGTGCGGCGGCCAGAGCTGAGCGGTCGCGCGACGACGGTGGAAGCGCACTATGACGCCGTGGACAAGCCGCCCGCGACCGGTGTTGCGATCGTCGCAGGCCTTGTCGCGACCTTCCTGCGGTTCATCAACCACTACCCGAGCCACCTGTGGCTTTGGGCCATCGTCGGCCGAATGGACGTTTACTTCTGGGTTTGGATCGGGCTGAGCGCCCTGTACCTCGCCCGCGGCTGGCTAGGCTTGATCCGCCGCTTCGGACGAGGATGATCGCCCCCCGCGTCCCCGTCGCGCAACCGTAACAAAAAAGACTCTTGCCGCTCCGGGGCATTGGAAACTATTGGAAGTCGTTTCAAGAGAACGGCCATGGAGTCGAGTTGCATGAAGCCACGGAGAAGCCTCTGGTTCGCGGCCATTTCGACGAGCCTCTTTGGGGTCAGCGCGCTGGCGCATGCGGCCCTTTCGTCGCCGACAGACAAGCACGTGAGCTTCGTGGCGTCCGGGCCCGCGGGCATGAAGATCGAAGGATCCACCTCCGAGCTCGACCTCGCCGATCAAGGCGAGAACCTCGTCATTAGCGTTCCGCTCGCGAATCTGACGACCGGCATCGGTCTGCGCGACCGGCACATGAAAGAGAAATACCTTGAAGTGCAGAAGTATCCGGCGGCCACGCTCAGCGTGGCTCGAAGCGCGCTGAAGCTGCCCGCGGGCGGCGACAAGGTCGAGGTGGACGTGCCATCCACCGTAACCCTGCACGGCCAAGCGCGGCAGGTGACCGTTCATTACGAAGCGAAGCGCGACGGATCCACCGTCGTTCTCTCCCGCGGCACGTTTCGCGTCAACATGAACGACTTTGGAATCACCGTGCCGACGTACCTCGGCGTGACCGTCAAGCCCGACGTCGACGTGAGCGCCAACTTCCGCGTCGCCGGGAGCTGAGCCCACGGCGCGAGGCCCGAGGGCCGTCGCGCGTGAGATTGACCGAGCCGCTTCGATGAGATCACCGCGCGCGATCGTATGGACCGTCTCCGTCGCTCTCGGCTTGTTCTTGCCCCTTTTCTGCGCGTCGAGCGCCCACGCGTACACGTGGATGATTCGACACGGCTACGCGGGCTGCACGCCCTGCCACACCGATCCGTCCGGCGGCGGCCCCCTCACGCCCTATGGCCGCGCGCAGGGCGAGCTTCTTCTCCAGACGCGCTACGGCGACACCTCCGAGGAGGCGAGCGCCCTCGCGGGGCTGGCGTGGGGAACCGTGCACACCGACGATGCGCTTCGCCTCGGGGGCGACTTTCGCGAGGCATGGTTCAGCCTGCACCCCGACGGGGCGCCGTCGGACCAACGCTTCATCACGATGCAGGCCGACCTGTTCGGCGACTTCAAAATCGGCAGGTTTCGCGCGGAGGGTACGATCGGGTTTGCTCCCACCGGTGATCTCCCGGCGTCGCTCACTCGGTTTCCGGAAAATAACCTCATCTCGCGCGACCACTGGCTCGGCTACGAGCTCGACGAAGACGGCGCCTGGCTCGTGAGGGCCGGGCGTATGGCGCTGCCGTTCGGTATTCGCGCCATCGAGCACACGCTCTTCGCCCGCGCGCTAACCCGGACGGACGTCGATGCGACCCAGCAATACGGCGCCGCGTTGTCTCTGAGCAAAGACCGGATCCGCGCAGAGATCATGGGGATCATTGGCAACTTTCAGCTCCGCCCGGACGACTTCCGCGAGCGCGGCTACAGCGCCTATCTCGAATACGCGCCAAAAAATGCGCTCGCTCTCGGGGTCAGCAGTTTATTTACGCGCGCGACGCGTGACGTGGTTTACGGGGTGACCGACTATCGGTATGCGAACGGCGTCTTCGCGCGCTACTCCCCTGTCCACCAGCTCGTGCTCCTCGCGGAGATGGACTCCGTCTATCAATCGCTGACCTGGCACGGCCACCGCGGCGGATACGCGGGATTCCTCCAGGCGGACGTGGAGCCGGCGCAGGGGATTCACCTAATGGCCACCGCAGAGATCATGAACCATGGGAGCGTGGGCGAACCGCCTTCGTATAGTGGATGGTTCTCCGCCGTGTGGTTCTTCTGGTCGCACATGGACCTGCGCGTCGACAATGTCTTCGAAGTGATCGGTAGCCCGGCGGGCGACACGAACGTTCTCTCGCTGCTCTTGCAGTATCACGTGTATCTCTGAGGAGATGCGATGCGCCCCCGTCTTTTCGTACTGGCGATTGTCGCTGCGCTCGCGCTGACTTCGACGGCCTCCCGCGCCTCGACGGTCTTTCCGGGTCTCATCGATCAGGACTTGGGCGCGACCTGCGCGCAGCCGCCGGCATGCACCATCTGCCACCGCGACCTCAACGGCGGGCTTGGCACGGTGGTCACGCCGTTCGGGCGCACGATGATGGGCTTTGGATTGGTGGCCCTGAGCTCCGTGTCGCTCAAGAGCGCGCTCGATCAAGCGAAGGCCGGGCACACCGATAGCGACGGCGACGGAGACACGGACATCGACGCCCTCATCGCATGTCGAGACCCCAACCGAGCGTACGGGGCGGGGGCGGACGGAGGGAGCTCGGCGGATGGGTCATTTTCCGCCGGCTCCGGGCCCGGCTTCACCGATCCGACGCCGGAGTACGGATGTGCGATGGGGCGAACGCGCCACGGCCATGGCGCCGCCGGGGGGGTCATCCTGGGGGTGCTTCTGGCGCTGGCGCTGCGTCGTCGCCCGGCGAAGGCCCTGCCCGGTTTCCGGGCCGCGAGCCGGTCGGTTGGCGCCTTTGGCGGACTGTCCGCCGCCACGCTACGCAAACGCATATGCGCGCGTTCGTCGTTGCGTCGGTCGTTGCGGTTGGGTTCGCGCACTCCCATCGAGCGGGCGCGACCGAAGCGCAGACCGGACACGAGCGCGTGATCGACTCCGCCCAATGGCGGGTCGTCGCGCGTGAATCTGGCCCCGACGACTATTACGCGGTCGTCCACGATCCGGGTATCTCGTTCATCCGCGGCCGGTACCGGCCCCCCCAGAAGACCACCGTACTTGGCTACCAGCTTCCCGACGGGGAACGGTCGCAGGTCCGCACGCTGCGCTGGAAGTGGCGAGCCGTGACCCTGCCGCGCGACGGCAACGAATGCGTCGACGGGAAGCAAGACTCGGCCGCGGTGGTCTACGTCACCTACAAGCGCGGCTGGCGCTGGTACACGCTGAAGTACGTGTGGAGCTCGGTCGGACCCAAAGGGGCCACGTGCGATCGCAAGCGCAACCCGTTTTCCGCCCAGGACACCGTCATCCTCGAATCGGGTGACTCCGCAAACGCCTGGAAGAGCGAAGAGATCGATCTTCAGGCGCAGTTCCGGGCGCACTTCGGGGACGGGCGAGCCGACGCCGCCGTACCTCCGGTCGTGGGCGTCGGTCTGATGAGCGACGGCGACGCGACCAGGAGCGAGAGCGCCGCGGACTACGCCGACTTCGTTTGGTCCTGGTAGCTACTGGAGGACCCGTAGTGGCACCGGCGCGTAGAGCGACACGCCGCGCACGTTCTCGTCGACCTGGAGCGGGTGTCGAATCGACGGAAAGGCGCGCTGCTCGCAGTCGGTGCGCTCGCAGATGCGGCAGGTGACCCCGACCGGCGTCGCCATCTTCGGGCTGTCGAGGTCCATGCCGTCGGAGTAGACCATCTCGCGAGCGTGCTCGAGGCGGCAGCCGAGGCCCAGGGCCTGGACCGGTTGCTGCGAATGGTAGCCGCCGGAGTCTTTGAGGATCGTGCGCGCGATGCAGAAGTACGCCGAACCGTCGGGGAAGCGGGATACTTGAATTCGGATCATGCCGGGGGTCATGAATGCCGCGAACACGCCCCATCGAGGGCACGCCCCGCTGAAGCGCGCGAATCGAATGCCGCTGGCGCTGAAGCGCTTGCTGATGTTCCCGGCCACGTCGATCCGGATCATGTGAAAAGGCACGCCCTCGGCGCCGGGCCGCCGTAGGGTCGTGAACCGGTGGCATGCCTGCTCGAATCCGACGCGGAAGCGGCGGCCGACGACCTCGACGTCGTAGCGCTCGTGGCGGCATGCCTCGAGAAACGGGGCGTACGGCATCAGCACCGCGCCGGCGAAATAGTTTGCGAGCGCAACCCGTGCGATCGCCCGGGACTCGTCGGTGGTCAGGCGACTGTCGGCGACGATGCGGTCGATCACCTGGCGCTGCGTCAAGAGCGCCAGCTGGTGCGCCAGCTGGAACGTTCGCGAGCGGGTTGGAAGGAGCTCGCTCAACGTGAGGATCTTCTTCTCCACGTCGAACCGCCGGAGAACGCCGCGCTCTGCGCCGCCGCGCGCGAGTCGCACGTGGACGCCGTGCTCCTTGTCGAGCCACCGGATGAGCCCCGGATAAAGCTCCTCCGCGTCGAGCCGGGCTCTCTTCCAGAGCTCTTCCGCCGCCTCTTCGAGCTCGGGAAAGTAGTTCATCTGCATCTGAACGAGGTCACCGACCTCTTCGGAGGGCAGGCGTGATCGGTCCAAGCCGGCCCCCTCTCCGCCCTCCAGGCGAGTGGCGAGCTCTTGGCTCGAGTCGCGCTGCGCCTTGTAGGAGCTGTAGAGGGCGATGACAGCCCGGGCGACCAGCGGGCTGTGTAGGGCGAGCTCGCGCAGGTCCGCCGAGGTGAGCCGATACGCGTCGAAGAGCGCGTCGGAGAACGCCTCCATCAGGTCGCTGACCAGTCGTGCCTCGTCGTCGTCGCCGAAAGCGTGCAGGTCGACGCCGAACATTTGGGCGAGCTTGATCAGCAACGCGGCCGGCAGAGGCCGGCGATTCGATTCGATGAGGTTCAGATAGCTCGCCGAGACGCCGAGTCGCTCCGCCAGCTGCACTTGGCTCAATCCCTCGCGGCGGCGCAACGCACGCACTTTGGCTCCGAGCCGCGGAAGCTCACGATTGGGCTGGCTCATGGCGGCTGGGCTCCCTCATTTTCCAAGATCAACTGGTTTACACATTGTCATTGACAGTTCTCAACGTGGCCTACTTGCGTCCGCTTTTCGATGACTTGATAGTTTTGACGCGCTGCCCAATTGTAAACCGTGATGCACAAAGACTCGACGTTTTCGACGCCCAGCGGCGTGAGCGGTACGGGCCCGATGCTCCCGGGGTACGAGCGCATACTCAGCGCCGAGGCGCTGGCGTTCGTTGCCGACCTGGTCCTAACGTTTGGATC